>Ga0310690_10001210_pt1 | contig 47260 bp, 43 predicted proteins | sample AusTroGonzalo_MG_2_FD_207661 | JGI IMG/M metagenome (GOLD analysis project Ga0310690, IMG submission 207661) | Bovine rumen microbial communities from tropical cattle in Woodstock, Queensland, Australia - Gonzalo_04 (v2) (version 2) | ecosystem: Host-associated > Mammals > Digestive system >... | reverse complement strand
ATGTTAGCATCAGTATATACTATAAAAAACAATATAATAAAACGTATTAATTTTGGGAGCGAAGATTGGATGTATGGACGGTACGAGAGGAAAAAACAACATATACAACAATTGATAGAAGTGCCAGATGAATTACGTGAGTCGACAATAAAACAATGTTACGATATTGCATGTAAGGGCTGGGTGGAACCAGAATATAGTAATATATATGGTGATGATACTGCTAATTGGTATGAGGTTTATAATGGTTGTAAAGCCGTTTTTAAAGTATTTATGCCAGATTATATAAGAGAGATACAATTGGATAACAGCAAAATTACATTCGGTTCAGAAAATATGTCCCCATATCACACGCTTTTGACTTCAAAAATAAAAGGGTGTTTAAATAAAAGAAGATAAAAAAATACCGGCAAATGCCGGTGTTTTTTTTATTAAAACAGATATAATCTCGCTACAGCGTAGCGAAAGCGGATTAGAAACCCTTTGGTGTTGCCATTTTGACAGTTGAAACTTTTTTATTCAACGCTTTTACAACTTCATCTGTGATGTCTAAATTCGCAATTTCTTTGCCGGTACGTGCAAAACGACCATCAATTACCAAAGACAAATTTTTCTTTGCAATTATGCCTTCGATAACCGGATCCAGGTGTTTTTCTTGGATGTCGGCCAACGCACGTTGATAAGATTCTTCGATGCTTTGTGCGCGTTCGGTCAAACTGCGTTGTAATTTCGCAACACGGGTTTGATAGTCAACAACGCGACGTTGCAATGCTTCCTGGGACAAAACATCTTGGGATTTTTCAATCTCGGATTTTTCTTTTTCCAACGCCTTTTGTTCTTTTGTTAATTCATCACGCAATTTTGTTTCATAACTTTCTTTTTGTTTGCGCAAATCTTTCAGAGCCGCAGAATCCGCCTGGACAACATCCATACGGATAACCGCCATACGCATATCGGCGCCCGATACAGCATCTGTGGATACTTCCGATATAGCCTCGTTCACGGTGACCGGCGCGCGCATTGATGCCACCGCCCAAATGCCCAATGCCGCCACAATCAATACGATTGCCGCAACAATACCAGTTTTTTTATAGTTTTTAATTGTCACATTATTTGTATTTGTTTTTACCATTGTGTCCTTCCTTTTTTTTATTGGTTTTTTATGTTTGGTCAAACAGAGTATAACAACAAAAAATCCAAAATAAAAGGGATATTTTATCCCGTTTTCTTTCAGTGGGACTTGCCACACAAGGGCCCTGTTCCATAAAGCCTTGGCGAAATGAAATTGGCGGTGGGGTCACCGTGCCGGCGCAATGCGAATTTCGACACGACGATTGGTGAGCCTCCCGATGCTATCTTGGGCGGCAATTGGTCGCGCAGACCCACGTCCAACAATAAACATACGTGTGGGTTTAATTTCTTTGCGCGATAAAAATACCCCGACACGTTCCGCCATATCCAACGACATACGTTTTGACGCCGCAACGTCCGACATCGCATCTGTATACCCCGCAATTTCCAAATATGTAGAATTATATTTTCTTAAAATCCGCGCGATGGTCGATAAAATATCGTCGCCATTACCGGAAATTTCAGCCACGTCACCCTTCATAATTGCGCCACGAACCAATATTACAACAACGTCCGTTCCTGCGCGTTCAACCGATACGCCCGCCGTGCGCAGTGTGTCATACAAATCGTGTTCCATTTCCGCCATGTATTGTTTGGCGACCAAATTATCATTTGTGGCCTTGTCACCATATTCTAATTTAGAATTGTTTGTGTTTAACAGTTTGCCACCCCCGCCCAAATACACCGGGCGTTTTGCAATTTTTGCAGTTTCGGTCATGTCCATAAAACTTGCGCCGTTCAAATAATTATCCCATGTTGCGCGGTCTGGACTGGTATATTGGATACAGCCCGCCAAACACAAACACAATGTAAATAATTTCAATTTCATTTTCTTATTCGATGTTTATAGACACATAGTTTCTTGTTCCCGATATACAACTTTCGGGGCCACCGTTTTCAATTTTATTCACCGATACAGATTTTGCCCAATCTAATTTTTTTGTTGCAAAAAATGCACAATCACCTTCGGTTAAATTTACTAAATTGATAGAAAAAGTTTTTCCATCAACCGACGAAGTAATTGACCATTCGCGACCACCAATTGGCGCGTTCGTATTTGTCATAGCCCCAGATTTAACCAGGTATTCAATTGATACCGCGCTGTAATCGCCACGCATTTCAAGTAATATTTTTGTATTGCGGACAATTTGTTCAATTTCACTGGCCGCCATATTGCGAACCTGGCGCGTGCGTAACATATTATACGTTCCGTATGCCGCGGCCGTCATAACCGCACCAATCGCCAACACGCCCAACATTTCAATCAAAGAACGTCCAGATTCGTTTTTCATAAAATCCCCCCTTTTGCACTTTTTTATTTTGATACTTCGATAATTTCGGCATCCGCAAACAATCCCATCGCTTTGGCCATCATGGGGTCGGCCGCCAACTCTTGTTGTTGATGTTCGATTGCGGTCGGTACATGACATGATTCCGCAGAATGAACCAATGTCCAAGGGTGCCCGGTATATTTTTCCAACCATGCCGATAATTTATTTGCAAAATTATTATCACCCTTGCGATCAAAATAATTCAATTTACCGTCTGAAATTTCACATACCTCTATATTTTCAGAAAAATATGTGTATAACAAAATTTGTTTGTCTGCCTGCATCGCGCGACCCAATTCATCAGCAGTTGTGATTTTTGGCAATTGGGCCGGTGCCGGTTCCACGGGTTTTGCGGGTTGTGGTGCCACGGTCGCCGCGGTATTGTTTTTCAGAATTTCCGTAATCGACGGCATATCTGCAATATGCATCATACGCACAACCAACATATCAAAACATTGTTTTTGATTGCCGGCAACCTGCATTTCGCCAACCGCCGCAACCATAACCTGCCAAATTCTGGACAATGTATTTAACGACACACGCGAATTTATGTTGCGCGTTTTTTCACGTTGATCCGCGGTATATGGTGAATTTGCGCCGTCCCCCGCATTGATTGCCGGATGCATACGTGTTGCCCAATGTGTCCATTCCATCATGTCGGATAACAACATAACCAAATCCGCACCATTGGTATAAATAGTGTCGGCCATTTCCAACGCACGCGCCGTATCGCCAGACAAAATAGTATCCATAAAATCAACAACAACATTACGGTCGGCACGCTTTAACATATCCATTACGGCCTGTTCATCAACATGCCCGCCGGTTTGTGCAATTGCCTGGTCCAACAATGACAACCCATCACGCACAGACCCGTCTGCCGCACGCGCCAACAATTCATTTGCGGCGTCCGACAATTCGATTTTTTCATTAGTGGCAATCCATGCAAAATGTTTTTTCAATGTCGCAACCGGCACGCGTACCAAATCAAACCGTTGGCAACGCGACAAAATTGTCACCGGAACCTTGCGAATTTCGGTGGTTGCCAAAATAAATATTACATGTGCGGGTGGTTCTTCGAGTGTTTTAAGCAAAGCATTAAATGCCGCCGTTGATAACATATGAACTTCGTCGATTATATAAACCTTGTACCGGCCATTTGTTGGACGATATTGTGCCGCATCCAAAATATCACGAATATTATCAACACCCGTATGAGATGCTGCGTCGATTTCCATAACATCGATATGTTGACCCGCCGCAATAGCACGACAATTTTCACACACCCCACATGGTGTCGCCGTCGGCCCATCAGACGACAGGCAATTTAACGCCTTGGCCAAAATACGTGCGGTACTGGTTTTCCCAGTTCCTCTGATTCCGGTAAAAATATAGGCGTGCGCAATACGCCCAGTATTAATAGCGGTGGTAAGAGTTTTAACCAAAACATCCTGGCCAATCAGTGAATTAAAATCCTGACTGCGGTATTTCCGTGCAAGTACTGTGTAATTGTTGTCCATTTTATACTTTCCTTATGGCAGCAGAATACCAAACAAAAGTAAAATTTCAACAAATAAAATAGTTTTTAATTCAAGTTTGTGATGAAATCAGGAAATCCCATCTCTTCCTCTTCTTCGGATTTTGATTCATCGCCATTTGCGGCATTTTTTTCTTCGGCGGCAACTTCGGCTTCGGCTGCGGCAACGGCGGCGGCTTTTTCTTTGCTGTCGCGCATAGAATCGATTTTTTCTTGTTCCGCATTTGTCATACGCACACAATGTTCGGCCGATTGCAACAAACGTTCACGTTCGATTTCATCGGACGTTGTTCGTGCTTGGTCAATAAATTGTTTGCGACGCATACGCCATTTATGACAACGTTGAATCATCAACCCAACAGAAGACTGATTTTTTTTATTTTGCATTTCTTTTCTTTTATAATTTTATTTTTGGAATACACGGTTGAAATAATGTTAACAATCAACCAACAACAATCATAATATAAAACATCTTAAAACTGATTGCAATATATTTTTTCAATTGCTAACCTATTTACATATAAAAGAGAGAATAAGGAAATTCAATTGCGCCCAGAACGCGGAAATTTTTTGTTACAAGCATTGTTGGCGGTGTCGTTGCTGTTTGTTTTTATGCCGGTTTTAACAAATCGGTTGGTGACAAACGACATGGATGCAAAAATGTATTCATCTGTACACCAAGCGGACGTGGCGCAAACTGCGGCGCGTATCTTTATTCGTGAAAATGTAGATGCATTGCCATATGGTAAAACAACGATTCGTGGCAAAGATTTTACAGACATATTGGAACCATATGGTTTGCCGTTGGGGTATATTCCACAAACTGCATTTGGCCAAGATATTTTTTTGGTTGTTGATAAAGATGAATCTGGTGTTTCGGGGTCTTTGATGATTGATGGTGGAAAATTAACAGGAATCCAAATTGCAGAAATGATTCGCAGAATCGGTTTTTACGCGGAACGCACAACAACTGGATTGATGGTCGGGATTCCATTGAATACATTATACCAAGACGTCGTTCGCCGTAACGAACCTGATATAAACAATTCTCCGTTTTTAACAGATTTGGAAATGAATGATTTTTCCATAGAAAACACAAATACGGTTGTTGGACATAACCTGGTTGCGGATACGGCGGTGTTTGATACATTGGATGTGTTTGGTAATGAAACAACGCGTAATTCTAAAAACAAAATAGGAACATTAAATTCTAATAAAAGTATTTTTCAATCTAAATCGGGTGGTTCGGCACTTGCGTTAACACGTGGTTCGTTAAAGGCAAATAATGTGTTTGGAAAAACAATCGCCCAATATGGCAGTACGGGAAGTTTTACATCTGATTCTGCATCTGTGTATTCTTTTGATTTGACGGCGGGACGCACTGGGTTCACGGGGCCTGTGACATGGGATGTGCGTGGTAATTTAGAAACAGAACATATTGCATTAAGTGTTGAAAATTTAGAGGTTGGATCTTACTTGAACGTCAGCAGCGGCCAAGATGTATATGTCAGCGGAACCAGTGTATCGTACAACACTTCCAGTGGTATTTCAGCAGGTGAAGTTTTTGCATCACATGTCACATTGCGTGACCAAACGTCGCGTGCGTTGGACGCGGGTGATAGTGGTGCGGTGATTATCGATATTCGCCCGGCCAGTACGACAATGTTGCCGGACGTATGGGTGTCGGGTATCAATAACGATGGTTTTGCAATTCTTAAAAATCCAAAGAAAGATGATAATCAAACAATGGATTGTCGTTCTGTGGTGACAAGTTTGGGTGAAACATACAATTCATCATCTTTGGCCCAACATATATTGTGTGAATATCTGTTTTGGGAAAGATTGGAACAAAGAATAAATGCAAAACAATGTTTAATGGCGGGAAAAAGTGACTGTATTTAGAACAAAGATTTTTAACGATATGTCACGCGGTGCGTCATTGATAGAGGTTGTCTTGGCGATATCTATCATTGCGGTTGCGGCGCCGTTTATGTATAAACAAATTCAACGCACATATGCCGACATTGAAAATATTTCTGTGGCGCAAAAAATTGTTGATTTACAAGACAGTGTGTTGAACTTTGTCAGAATCCATCAAGAAAATTGGCCGGCGGAAACTGAAATACAATTGACGCCCGATGATATCAAAGAAATTTCACCCGCAATTGCCAGTGGCTTTATCGATAAACGGCAATTCCGTGGCACAACAATAACAGATATATATTTGGCTTTTGATATATCTGATTCACGTGTCAGAACGAATCAAGTCGCGCGTCAAATCGGTGGTGATGCGGCGGTTGTGTCAGATGACGGAATTGCATACGGAAATACTTGGGCGGTATCGGGTCCGGAATTTATGCCTGGCAATTTGATATATCGTATTTCGCATAATTTTTCAACATTGGACAGAACAAACTTTTTACATCGTGGTGCATCGGACACAATTGTTGATAATAAAAAAGATAAAGCCCCAGATGAAAACACTGACGATGATAAAAATAAAAATAACCTGAACGCGATGTTGCGCAACTTGAACATGGGTGGCAAAGATTTATTAAATGTTGGAACATTGGATGTTGATACGATTGATATAAAAAATGTAAATACAACATTTATACAATCAGACGATGTAACGGCGGATGCGATTTATTTTTCATCGGGTGCAAACGTCCAAGGTAATGATGTTGCCATAGATACAATTCGTGCGCTGGGCGATATCAGCGGATTTCGTAATATCACCGCAAATAATTTAAACGGAAACAGTTTCAGTAATTCTGGAACAATCATAACCGATACCGCCACGATAAATAAATCAATTCGTATTGGGAATTTATTCAGATTAAAATCGTCCAGCAACCGAACCATCAATGCCTTTACCGCAATAAATTCTAATTCTGTGTACACACCATATGTGACCGCATCGGATATTGTTTTTTACGGTGATTTTGGTTTAACGGTATCCGGGGAATTATTGATGTCGGGGACGGCACCATTAAAGATTGGTAATTGGTCTTTCCCGTCCAATCAAATGCCCAGTTTTTCAACATTCAGATTGGGGCGTGCAACAATATCGCAAACCCCGGATAAATCAGAATTCAGTGCAATTATGGAATCTGATTGGCAAACAAGAAAAAGTATAGACGAACAATGAAAATATTGAAAAAATCTTTATCGAAAAAACAACAAAGCGGAAATATGTTGGTGGAATTACTGCTTAGTGTGTCTTTGGCAATGCTTATAATTCCGTTTGTTTTCAAGTATCAAAAAAACGCCATTGAACGTCGCGAAAATATAGAAATTACAAAACAAATGACAGAAATCCAAGGCGCATTGGAAAGATATATTATCGATAATCGTGAACCTTTATTAAAACCATATGGTCGCAATATTGTTCGTGTTGAAATTGGCGAACTTGCAAAATATGGATTGGGTGACGGGATTATAAATAACCCGGATACCAAATATCAATTGCGCGTTCTGAAATCCAAAGATTTTAATGGACAATCAACTTTGCAAGGTGTGGTTGTTTATGAATCTGATAAAATAACACCTTTTCGTACGCGTCAAATATTAAACTTGGCCAGCGGTCATGTCGGTTTTGTCGAAGGTGCCAAAGCATACGGTGCAAACGGAACATGGCGTGCATCGGTTTCTGATTTGGGAATAAATGTAAATAACGGTATTGTCAGTACGACAACAATAAATCGTGATAACGCTTTGTATTTATGGCGTGTGCCATCGGCCAATGCGGATGATGCCACAATGCGTTCATCATTAAATTTAGGCGCGCATGATATTTTGAATGTGAAAAAAATGAGTTTGGTATCTGGTTCATTTGATGAATTTTTAACCATTGGTCGGATAAATACGCGCAATTTAATTTTTGATAATCGCACAACAATCGACAGTGTGTTTTCTACAAAAAGCGCAACCGTATCAGGTTCATTGACATCTGATTCCAGAAATTTGGAAATCACGGGTCGTTTGTCTTTGTCAGATACAGGAAAATTTTCGTCTTTTACAACAAATGATTTGTTGGTGACAAATCTGACATTACCAAGTTTAAGTATAAATAATACAGAAGGCAAACCTGTTATTTTAACCGTCAATGGTTCTGTAAAAATGACATACGGCAGTGTAAATGCAACCCACGTCACGGTTGGTTATGCGGGTTCGATTACACCAAAATTAATCGTCGCAAATAAAATATCAGACCCATCAAACCCCGGATATTATTGGGACGCATCGTCATCATCGGCCAGTTTTTCCGACCTTTACCTGGGGGATTTGAATCGTATGATAAGTTTCCTATCGAAATCAGAATTTGATTCAACAACCGTTGCGGGGCGTCGGATTGGTGCAATTGCGGCAAATGCAAATGCGACTGTGGCGGATTATCAAAATGCGTTAAACAGCGTTGCTGCAGAAATTCGCGCAAAATATAGATTGTTGAAATTGCAATAATTTGTGATATAAAAGGTGGTGACATGAAAATAAAATGTGATTTTTGTAAAACAGAATACACGCTTAGCAAAATTCCGGCCATGCCTGTGAAATGCGCGATTTGCGGTCATACGTTTATGGTTAAAACCCCGAACCGCAAAAATAAATTTTTTGTATTTTTTGCGGCGTTGTGTGCTTTATTGTCTGCGGTAATTTTTTCGGTTGTGGCCATTACGCAATATCGTAAAAATTCTGTAACAAATTCACCATTGGTTGCATCGATTGTCAAAACAAGTCTTGCCCCGGATGCAAATGGCGTGAACCACTTTATTGTGTCGGGAATAATTGAAAATCGCAGTACTGAAATTTACGGGGCACCAAATTTATTTGTTGTGACATATGACGGTAATGGCAAACAGATAAATTCTGCCGAACAATTTAATCCACCGGTCACATTGTTGGACGCCGGTGCGCGTGCGGGTTTTGTGTACACTTTGCGTGCGCCGTCGGTGGGTGTTAAAAAAATTGTAGTAAAATTGGGGGATTTTGCAAAATGAGAAAATTAATCACATTATTATCTGTATTATTTTGTTGTTCTGCGATGTCGGAAACAATACCGACCCCACCACCGGCGCCATTACCATCGGCCCGTGTCAGTTTGTTTTCCACAACTGTCGATTGGGCGGGTGTGACAGGATTACCTTTGGCGCAATATGTCGGACATTTCAAGGGGACAAATCGTTCTTTGTTGAAAAATGGTTTGATTTTGTATTATTTGGACGCGTTCCCATGTTATGGCGAAGCCGACAGTGTTCGTGTTTGGATATCGCCAACGGGTGATGCGGCGGGGTATTTGCGATTGGTTTGCATTACGGCACCAAAACAAATCAAATTTGCATGGCGTAATGCCACCCAAGATGCCGAACAGGACGAAACCACGGGGTTGCTGGAATGTCCGGTCACCGGCGATTACAGTTTGGAAATCGATTTGTCAAAATGTCAAAAGGGCCCCGATTGGTCGGATTTGAAAAAATAGGAAAACTTATGCAACGTGAATTTATTGTGTCTGAAAACGATGTAGGAACCCGATTGGATAAATTTTTGGCCACACAAATGCCTGAATTTTCACGCAGTGAAATCCAAAAATTTTCCGTATCGCGTGGCGGTGTTTCTGTTAAATTTTCAGACCGCGTGCGCATTGGTGAAATGTATGTTGTGATTGTGCCGGACGCGCCTAAAAATGCGACTGCGGCGGACAATATTTCATGTGATTTTGATTTGGATATTTTATACCAAGACGATGATATAATCGTGATAAATAAACCGCGCGGTGTTGTAATGTACCCTTCGGCTGGGAATAAAACTGGGACATTGGTCCAAAATTTATTGTGTTATACATCGCTTTCATCATTGGGTGGCGATATTCGCCCGGGTGTTGTGCATCGTTTGGATAAAGATACGTCTGGCGTTATGGTGTTTGCAAAAAGCGATGCCGCATATCGCGCATTGGTAAAAACTTTTTCCACGCACGATTTGACCCGAAAGTACGAGGCGTTTGTTTGGGGTGTTCCAAATTGGGAAAGTGCAACAATAACCGGCAATATTGCGCGTTCGTCCCGCAATCGTCAAAAAATGACAATGGTAAAATCTGGGGGTAAACCCGCAGAAACCGAAGTGACGGTGATTGATGCATGGTCGCGTTTTGGAATTTCTCATTTTCGTTGCAATTTATTGACCGGGCGGACACATCAAATTCGTGTTCATTTGTCGGCACATGGTTTTCCGGTTTTATGCGACCCAACATACGGTCATGGCACCAACCGATTTGGCAGTGTGAAAAATCCAGAACTGTTGGAATTCCTAAAAACACATAACGGCCAAATGTTGCACGCGTCTTATTTATCGTTCAAACACCCCACAACCGGCAAAATTATGACTTTCAAGGCCCCATTGCCTGCCGATATGGTCGAATTACAAGAAATATTAGAAAATGCATAAATAATTGATTATTTTTCCTTTTATTTTTTTCACAAATATGATAAAATAGAGTGAAAGTATAGGAGAATGGAGATGCATTTTTTCAAGAATTCAGTTAGTTTTCTGGCGATAATGTGCGTATGCGGTGGTGCATATGCGGCGGCCCGCGTTGCGATGACAACGAACAATATGGCCACCACGCGTCGTTTGGCATCGCTGTCAAACGTGACCAAGGCGGTCAGTTCAACAACATCAACATCATCGACCAGCGGTTCATCAACAAACGTGACGTTGTCTGATTCAGAATGTATCGAAGAATACCGCAGTTGTATGAAATCCGACAACGCGTGTGGCTCTGATTTCGAGGAATGCACAACAAACGTTTTGTTCCATGGTCACATGGGTGAATGTTTTTCTACATTGTATCAATGCTCTTCATCTGCTATAAACAGTTTGTTTGGTACATCCAACATCGGTTCTTTGTCCGGTATATCTTCATATGTTGATGGGACTAATAATACAGAAGTTGCCCGTTATACATATCCAACCGACGGTTCGATTATGGGGATTGACATTATTGGCGCATCAACCCGCAACAAATTATCGACCGCTGATTGCGTTAAAAAATATAAAAGTTGTTTAAGCAAAGATAATGTTTGCGGCGAAGATTTCGAGTTATGCACCAGTGAAGATGAATTCAAGAAACAGGCCGTAATGTGCGATTCCACTTTGTCGCGTTGCCAAAAGGAAGGTTTTCAACAATTATTTGGTGAAAAACAAACGACCAAGCCTGCGAATAATAAATTAAGACCGTCTGACGGTGATACATTAAAATGGATGACCGACGGTGCAACATTGGCTGCGGCGAACGCGGTTAATACTTGCTATAAAGTAATCGACAGTTGCTTTGTTAACGCGTGTGCGAAAAACCCATATCGTTGTGTCGAAGGTGTGACATTCGGCGTGTTGGGCAGTGCGGATTTCGTTGCTGACCAAACAAAGTCAACCACCGTGGACGAAGCAACCGCAACAGAAACCCAAACGGCCAGTTCTGTTCGCAAATTCTATCGTGCGGCATGCCAAGATACAATTGGTGCTAATAAATATTGTTATATGACGTTCAAATCCAAAACCCCAAGCAAGAAAGATTTGACCGATCCAGATACCCGCGAAGAAATCTTTGACGAGGCATATTCAACCCGTAACAAAAAAGATATCATTGGGATAAAGGTCACCGATATGGTCGAAAAATTCGACAAATCGGCCAAGGATAAATGTATCGAAACGTTCAAAACTTGCGCAATTCGTTCTTGTGGTGGCGGTTCCGGTGCGGCGTGTTATTCCCGTGTGTTTGCCGGCAAAGATTTAACCGGTACAATCAACAAGGGTAATCCATACAACGATATTGTTCGTGGATGCGCGGCGGCGGTGAATACCGATGCAAATTGTAAATATATGGCCGCAACATTAAGTGCCGAAGGCAACGTATATAATTATACATACAGTGACGGCGGCGCATTCGACGCTTTGTTCCCTGCATATGACGAAGCAACCCAAAACGACAAAACGTCCCCGGTTGTGGCGGCATTAAATGCTGATTTGTCCACGGCATATAACGATGCGGCGATTGCCCAGTTGAAAAAACAATGCGGCAATGTTGTGACAAATTGCGTAAAATCTATGTGCGGTGCGAATTATCAAAATTGCTATCGTAACCGTAACGACATATCGCTGAATACATACAGCACCACCAGCGACAGTTTCAATAAATCAATGAACAAGGTTGGCGGCGTTTTGGATTACACAATTGTCCAAGGATTGTGCGCATTAACCGTTAAAAATTCTGACGTTTGCGCGGAAAGTTTGGCAATTGCCAAAATGGGTATTTCCGATGGCGAAGGCGACGTCCGTGCCGGTTGGGGTGGTGCAACAAATATCGGCAGTGCATGGCGCGCATCTGCAAATGACCAATATGTCCAAGAAGTCCAAGAAACAGACCAAGACGGTCGTCCAATTTGTGAATGTGGCAATTCGGGCACTGCGGTTTGCGATTATGCCGAAGGCGGGGTCACGGGTTGTTCAACGCCGCATATGATTTCCAAATCAATTGCCAACGAAAACAATGCGGTCAATACCGTGTTCAAGGATGTCTTGGTTGACGTTGAAATGGAGGCCCAAGCACAATACAAGGCTAAATTGACCAAGGAACAAAACATTTGCTTGGCACAAAATTCTGGTGCAAATCCAAATGCGACATTTGTTTGGGCAAAATTGAAAGGCAAAATGAAATCTGATTACGGTGCCAAAGGTTTGGGTGAAAAAGGATCAGTCGCCAGTAACGATTTGTACAATTCATTCTGCCGTGTCAAAGTGACATTGATGTCCGAAGATAAAGATGTCCAAAATGCATTGGGTGGCGAAACAAACGCGTACTTTGCTGCGGGTGACGCATTCACATGCGGTTCATGGATATCCGACAGCACAATCGATTCCGTGACAAAAAAGGTTGGTGAACGTGCCCGTAAAGAGGCCGGCGAAGGTTCCCAAAAAGATAAAAATGTCGACCTGTGGGTGACATTGGGTTCCGGATTGGTTGGTGGTGGATTGTCCGCATGGGGCATGGATTCATTGCAAACAAACGCGTCTGGCTCTGGCCTGGGTGGTTTATTGAATAAGAATTTGGCCAAGGCAAATACCGCCGAAGAATGCACAGACCAGGCTAAAAAAGCGCGTGAGGCATATGATACGGCTGTACGTACCAAAGACCAGGCAAAAATGGATGAAGCAATTCGTTTGGCGCGCAATGCAAAAACGAAATTGGCATCTGTTGACGAAGACAAGGCCAAAATGGAAATTCCAACCGTCACATTACAAACAATCAAAGGTAAAGTGACGCGTGAAGCACGCAGTGCCGTTGCAGCAGTCGATGCAAAATATGGTTTGGATAAAACAGATGGTGACAGAATTGCAGCGTTGATTGAAAAAGTGAAAGGTTTATGCAGTTCCAGTAGCAGTGATAGATCAACCGGTGATCCTACAGATTTTCAACCGTGTATTGATGCGGTGGTCAGTGCCGAAAACGAATGGAACAGCATTGTTAACCGTACATATTCTGCGGTTGGCCCTGTGGCTGAATTGGAAACGATAAAGGGGTATTTGTCTCAAGCAGAAGCTAGATTAAAGAAATATCGTAAATATACAGCCCATACGACGACAGGCGGTACGAAAGGCTCAACAAATACCACGTATGAACTTGATACAACTACATGTTTAAAAGGATCATGGAGTGTGTTGCAATCAAACCAAATTGCTTATATCAAAGGGCTGTTCTCTGTTAACACTGAAGGAAATTTCATTAGATCGGTATCTTGTCCAACTATGTTTGCGAATTTTGCCGGTTCCAATGACATGATAGGAGGTGTCCCAAAAAGTAGACTATGTTTTCTGTATACGAACCCATATTGTAAGGGTAAAGCAACCACTACAACTACCCCAGGCAAGAAAGGTAAAACAACGTACAATAATGAGGATTTCAGAACAAGTGTAAATTCACTGGCTAGCGATATTGCGACGTTGCGCCTGTATACGGTAGAAACAGAAAAGGCCCAAGCATACGTTCCTGCATCTGATGAAGTGCGTGACCCAGATACATATGAATGGGACAGCAAAGAATTAACCAAAATGTCTGATGCTTTGTCGGATTTGGAAACAGCTTGCGAAACCGCAACTGCGGATAACAAACAATCTGGCGCGGGTAAGCGTGCGTTGTGGGATGCGGGTGCGGCCGTTGTTGGCGGTGGTGCATCGGCATTGTTGGCACACGGTATCGTTTCAACCGCACAAAAGGCGAAATACGAAACCGCTGAAAATGAAGCCATCAAGGAATGGATGGACAACATTGGTTCCAAAATCCATTGCTATATCGGTGGTGAAATCGTTGGTGATTATGGCGATATCGTCACAGTCAACATCAGCGAAGATTAACGCTTTGCAAAAGATTGAAAAAGGGGCCCCCGCCCCTTTTTTTATTTTATTCACAACTGCCCCGTCACTCAACCTGTCATACCGGCGCCCACCGCTCGTCATACCGGCGCAGGCCGGTATCCAGTTGACCCGACGGGTCAACTTGCGTCATTTGGCTTTATTACACAAGTTGGCGCTACAACGCCAACTGGATCACGCCATTCAGCGGGATGACGACTGTAAAGAACGATGGGAAGACAAAAGAAAAGGCAGAATGACAAAAACGCGTTGCGTTTTCGTGACTGCAATTGAATTTTGCACTTTGATTTTGGGCTTGCAATTCCAAAAATACAATGTATAATTTTGTGGCTTTATATATAAAACAAAGGGTAAAAACAATGAAACAAGGAATTCATCCTGAATATCATGAAATCAACGTCACTATGACCGACGGTAAAACTGTTAAAATGTTTTCTTCGGTTAAAAAAGACTTGGTTTTATCAACTGATAACTTGAATCATCCGGCTTGGACGGGTCAACGCAGCAATCAAGAGACCAAGGGTCAACGTGCTGCCGATTTCAAGAGCAAATTTGCTGGCTTTAAGTTTTAAGTTTAATCGCTTTTTTATCGGGGGGACGAAAAATGGATTTACTTATCAAGGGCTCCACAGAATTAAACAAGATGTTTGCGGCACTCGATAAAACCGCGGCTGGTTTGCGTCGCGATTTTGGCGAGGTTGAAAATCTGCAACAATCGTTACGCGGGGCTCGTGATTTTGTGGCCAAGGCGTCCGCCCGTATCGAAGAAAGCATCTTGAACGATTTATTATTGGTTCGTCCGTCTGCGGGGTTGTTGACACCAAATATGACGCATGACGGCGATGGTCGTGACGAATTTGTGTTGGCCATATCGGGCGCGGCGAATTTCGTGCGTGCAAATCCAAATTTTGCGATATCTTTGGCATTGCGTTCGTCGGGTGAAGCAAAAATTGCACTGATATACGCCCCAATTTTGGAAAAATTATATTATGCCGAAGCCGGCGCGGGTGCATACGTATTTTCTGCGTTCCATTCAACAAAGATTCGCACATCACAATTGGTGGAACCGTCTGATTTAATGGTTGCATATAATACCAACGACAATTCTAAAAAAATCGGTAATGTTCGTATGAACGGTTGTCCGGCTTTGGATTTGGCGGGTGTTGCATCGGGCAAATTGGATGCATTTATATCCGACCCATTGGATTACGCCGAAATCGCGGCTGGTGAATTAATAGTGCGTGAGTCCGGCGGAAAAATAACATTTGGTTCGGAATTGGTCGCAACCAACGGTCATGTTGAATTATAAGGATTAATCGCCCATTTGGGCGAATTTTTTTACCACAAAAAATTGCAAATTGTAAAATCATGTCGTATAATTAACTTATGACATTCAAAAAAGTTCTGCACATTTTCTTGAATATTATATTTTGGTGTTTTACCGCTGCGATTGCGGCGTTGGCGATATTAGTATTTGTTTATGGAAATGATTTGCCGGATTATAAAAAATTGGCAACATATGCTCCGCCGGTTGCAACCCGCCTGTACGCATCCGACGGCAGTTTGCTGATTGAATACGCCGAAGAACGCCGTGTGTTTATTGATTTTGCAGATATGCCACCGCAATTGGTAAATGCATTTGTCGCCGCCGAAGATCAAAACTTTTGGACACACCCCGGTATTGATATCCAGGGTATCGTTCGTGCATCATTAAACAATGTTATGCGTGCGATGGGGTTTGATGCCAAATTTTCTGGCGCATCTACAATCACGCAACAGGTTGCAAAAAATTTCTTTTTGACGTCTGACCGCACAATTTCGCGCAAGGTTAAAGAGGCGATTTTGGCATTGCGTTTGGAACGTTCTTTTTCCAAACAGCACATTATGACATTGTATTTGAATCAAATATTCCTTGGCGCACGTGCGTATGGTGTGGGGTCTGCTGCATTAATGTATTTTAATAAACCGGTCAAAGATTTAACTTTGTCAGAATGTGCTTTCCTGGCATCCTTGCCCAAGGCGCCAAATAACCGGGACAAGGCTGTTGATCGTCGCAATTATGTTTTGCGCCGTATGTTGGACGAAGGTTATATTACCAAGGAAGAAGCAACCGCGGCCGCCGCCGAAGAATTAAATATCAACAGTGGATTTACCGCACAAATGGAAGATAAATTCCAATACTTTGCCGAGGAAGTTCGCCGTCAATTACTGGAAACAATCGGACGCGAAGATTTGTATAACCAAGGGTTATATATCAAAACAACAATTGTACCTGAATTGCAACGCGCGGCCAGTGATGCATTGAACAAAACTTTGGATACGTATAACGCGGGCCGTACCGGTAATGAAAAATTACAGGGTGCAATTATCGTTATGAATCCGTACACTGGGCGCGTTTTGGCAATGTCGGGTGGACGTTCGTTTGCACAAAGTTCTTTCAATCGTGCAACCCAGGCAATGCGCCAAATCGGCAGTACGATTAAACCGTTCGTGTATCTGGCCGCTTTGGAAAAGGGTATGTCGCCCCAGGCGATTTTGTTGGACGCACCAATCGTTGGATGGAAAGATGCCGAAACAGAATGGAAACCTGAAAATAACGATAAAAAATTCCTTGGCGATGTGCCGTTGCGTTTGGCGTTGGAAACGTCGCGTAATGTGCCAACGGTGCGCCTTGTTGAACAAATTGGTGTTCGTGACGCGATTGATGTTGCAAAACGTTTTGGTGTGTATCCAGAAACATTAAAAGATATCAATTTATCTATGGCGTTGGGTTCGGGCGAAACAACGTTGCAAAATTTGGTGTCGGGGTATTCTGCATTTGTAAATGGTGGGCACGTGGTAAAACCGCGCATGGTCGATTATGTCCAAGACAGATACGGTCGCACAATTGGTGGTGGTGAATCTAAAATTGAACAATGGCGTGATGGCGCGTTGCCACCCGACGATGACGATATGGGGCCGGCTTTATCAGACCCACAAAGTTTATATCAATTGATTTCGATATTACAGGGTGCCGTCGAACGCGGAACTGGTCGCCAAGCAATGGTGCCGGGACACACAATTGCCGGAAAAACAGGTACCACAAATGATGTAAAGGATGCATGGTTTATTGGGTTTACCAAAAACTTAATCGCGGGCGTGTATTTGGGTTATGATACGCCGCGTCCATTGGGCAAAGGAACGGGTTCCTATACGGCGGCGCGTGTGTTTTCTGATTTTATGAAGGTTGCGTTGGAAAATCAAAAGAATCAACCGTTTTCTGTACCGGACGGATTGCATTTTGTGCGTGTAAATCGCAACAATGGTGTTGCTGCATCGCGCGATCCAAACGGTGTAATTATTACCGAGGCGTTCAAAGCAACCCAAGGGCCGAACGAACCTGTCGTGACAACGCCGGTTGTGATAACTGTGGACGGCGAAACTGTAAAACAATCATCCCCCCAGGTCGGCGGAGTATTCTAAAAAAATTTTTTCTGTAAATATATTGGTAAAGCACATATTTTGTGGTAAAATGTCAGTAGAAAAGGAGATTTTATGCTGGCAGATTACTTTATTTCCCATGGTTTTTATGCATTTGCAAGTGGTTGGGCGCAATTCGCGGCTGCGTTTGGTTGCGCGTTTTTGATAATGTTGATTTTTGGTCGTGGTTTTGTGCGCTGGATGCATGCATGGCAAAAAAAAGGCCAACCAATCAGTGAAAATGTCCCAGAATCTCATCGGGCCAAGGCCGGCACCCCAACAATGGGTGGAATTTTGATTCTGATTGCGGTGATATTATCGTCTGTGTTGTTTATGCCAATGACAAACAGTGCAGGGTGGATTGCATTATTGTCGTTGGTTATGTTTGGTGCATTGGGGTTTGTTGATGATTATAAAAAAGTGACATCCCAATCTAAAAAAGCGGATAACGGCCTGTCGCCGGCGTGCAGATTAGGGGTCGAAGCGTTATTTGTCGTTGTATTGGTTTATTTAATAAATAAAACAATGCCACCATATGTCCCGGATTTATCAATCATCATCGGGTCTTCGGTATTTTGGCCATTAAATTCTTGGTTTTTGGGTGATGTATTTGGCATGCCGATAACACTTGGATTTTTGTATTACGTGTTTGGTTATTTCGTCATCTGCGGCAGTGCCAACGCCACAAATATCACAGACGGATTGGATGGAATGTTATCGAAATTATATTTGCCGGTTTTAATTGTTTTGGTCGTGGCATTATATGGCGCAACCAGAATTGGATTTATGGACAGTGTCGTGTTTTTACCCGAAACCAGCAGTTTATACGCCCCATTGGGCGCAATGGCGGGTGCGGTATTGGGATTTTTGTGGTATAACGCGAAACCTGCATCCATTTTTATGGGCGACGTTGGGTCTTTGGCATTGGGCGGATTTATGGGTACGGTTGCAATGTTATTAAAATCAGAAATTATTATGGGGATTGCGGCCGGTATGATGGTTTTGATTTTACTGTCATCGTTTTTACAAACAATGTGTTATAAAATCACTCGTAAAATAACCGGTACTGGAAAACGCATATTCTTACGCGCACCATTACATCATCATTTCGAAGAATTGGGATGGCCGGAAACAAAGATAGTCGATAGATTTTTCATAATGTCTATTTTGTTTTCTGGTATTGCTTTGATTTTATTAAAGTTCGCATAAAGGTAAAGATATGGCGGGTATCCAAGGAATTGCATTCAAACACACAGATGACAGTCAACTGACCGATTGGTATTTTGGTACAGACCGTTGGTTGTTGTTATATGTTGGTATCATGATTTTTGTTGGTATGATTGCGGCGATTTCCACCGGCAGTGCAAATTCAATTCGTGTTCATGGCGCATTGCCGTGGTATTACTTTTTTGTAAAGATGTTTCCATTTTATATCATCGGTATTGGCACATTGTTTGTGACCAGTATGTTTAATAAAAAATGGGTATTGCGTTTGGCGTGGTTAAATATATTAATATGTTTGCCGCTGTTAATAATGACATTTATTCATCCGCATATTGTTAACGGGTCTGCGCGATGGGTTGTTTTGGACGGATTGCGATTGATGCCGTCTGATATTATGAAGCCCGGATTTGTTATTATAACAGCATGGTTTTTGACGTGTATGAAGGAAAAATACGGCGACAATATTTTCTTTAACCCGGATGCATGGCATTTCAATTGGACATCGTGGTGGCCATATGTGATTGTGTTTTGTATGGTGTTGGGAATTATGTTCAGACAACCCGACGTCGGAACATCTATTTTGTATTTTGTAGTATTGGGTGTAATGATGTTTGTGGCTGGATTACCGAAAAAAATTCTTGCGATATTGGGTGGTGTTTTTGTTGGGGGTGGAATTGGTGCATTTTTCTTGCATCATCACGTGCATGAACGTGTTATGGATTTCTTTAAGCCTCTTGACCCATTAAGTCAGGTTGGATACGCGGTGAACGCAATCCGCCAAGGTGGCCTGTTTGGTATGGGCGACGAAGCATTTGCGGCCGAAAACCTGCCTATGGCTGAAAACGATTTTGTGTACGCGGCATTGGTCGAAGATTTTGGTGCAATTGCGGGTTGTTTGTTGTTGTTTTTGTTTGTATTGGTTATCAGACGTTTGGTAAATGCGGCACAAACGGCGCGTGATAAATTTGTATTGTATGTTATAACCGGAACAACCGCATTGTTTTCTGTGCAAATTTGCCTGAATTTGGCGACAACATTACACATAATGCCACCAAAGGGTATGACGTTGCCGTTTATATCATTCGGGGGCAGTTCGTTTTTAGGATTTTGCCTGTTGTTTGGTTTAACATTGGCATTAATTCGTGAAGATAAATGGAAATAAAAAAACGGTCATTTGACCGTTTTTTTTATTTATTTTATTTTGTTATTTTGCATTGCCACCGAAAAATCTGCCATTAAGGTACACAGGTGCCATTTTAGCAATTGTTTTTTTAGTTTCTTTTTTCTGTTTGCGTGGCATTTTTGAGCCTGTTGTTAATTTTTCTGCTGCGGCAAGTAGTTTTTCGTTCTTTTTTTCTTGCATTTGTGCTTTGGTCATCACTGTACCGCCCATATCGTTAATCCATGTATTTATTGATCTCATGCGGCCGGGTTTATAATCTATATCAAAATGCAATTTTTTCAATGCACGCAACATCCCAAGAACTTCTGTGCGATCGTGACCCCTATCACCGGATACAACTTTACGACCGTTATTCCAAGCAGCAAAAGACATTGTGCCCATAAAATCTGTCACCTTTGTCATCAGTTTGTCAAAGTACACAAATTGTTGCTTTTTATTTGGTTCGTTTTTTATCAAAGTAATAATTTCTTTAATGTTCGTGGCGGTATTGTTGGGATAATGTCGATATCCATCAGACCGTGGCATTAATTTCTGAATAGTATCCCGTCTGGTCATTGCGTCCATTTTTATTCTCCTTATTTGTTGAAAGTATTCACATACATGCTATAATTATAGCATAAAACCTAAGGAAAAAAAATGAAAATTTGGATTGCAACTGGTGGAACCGGGGGACATGTATTCCCAGCAATGGCTGTCGCCGGTGAATTATCATCACGTGGCCATGTTATCACAATTTCTTGTGATGGCCGAACAGATAAAATGGTGCGTGATGCGGCACCAAAAAAATCACGGGTTGTCCATATTTGGGCATCGGGTGTTGGTGCCAAAAGTCGTATAAAGCAAATGTACGCATTGTTGAAAATTGGTATTTCGGCGGCGGCTCTTGTTTTGCGGTTTATAATTTCGCGGCCAAATCGCGTTGTTGCATTTGGTGGATATGCATCTGTGCCGGTTGTGTTTGCGGCGCATGTGTGGCATATTCCAACATACCTGCATGAACAAAATGCGGCAATCGGCCGTGCAAATAAATTTGCTATGCGTTGGGTTAAAACGTTAATGACCAGTTTCCCGTCTGTATCCGGTATGCCAAAAAACACCACGGCCAAAGTTGTGTATACGGGATTGCCGGTGCGTAATGATTTTTTAAGTGCGGCGGGTGCAAAAATTCCAAATGCGGGTCATTTGTTGGTGACAGGTGGGTCGTTGGGTGCACAAATATTGGACGATGTGGTGCCGTTGGCAATTGCGGTGATGAAAAACAAAAAGATTTTCGTAACACACCAAACCCGTCCTGAAAACGTTGAAAAATTACAAAGATTTTATGCAGAACATAAAATCCACGCCAATGTGTTGTCGTTTATTCGCGATATGGCAACCGCTATTCGGGATGCGGATTTGGTCATCGGACGCAGTGGCGCCAGTACAGTGATAGAATTGGAAACAATTGGTCGTGCGGCAATTTTGGTGCCATTAAACATTAACCCAGACCAAGCGGCCAACGCGGCATCGTTTGCGAAACTGGGCGGCGGATTTGCGATTGAACAATCAAAGTTCACGACAAAATGGTTGGCATCAACATTAACTGAATTATTTGATAATCCAACCAGACTTGAAAAAATGGCGAAAAAATCACTGGTTGAAAATTTGGCCACGCAAAAAATCGCCGATACGGTCACAAAATAAAAAAACAAACCGCACCAAAAATGGTGCGTTTTATTTTTATTATCTCGCTGTAGCGACAGCGCAAGCGGATTCATCGCGGCTTTACGTCAGTAAAGATGGATGGCACTCCCAATGGGCTTGCTTCGCCACCTTGCAAAATCCACCTATGGTGGACCGGCATTATTCTGCCTTTTTGCTGCGGTTCGAACACCATGTGTCATGGGTTCGATTCCCGGTGCATCCATAAAAAACAAACCGCACCAAAAATGGTGCGTTTTATTTTTATTATCTCGCTGTAGCGACAGCGCAAGCGGATGGCACTCCCAATGGGAATCGAACCCATGTTACCGGAATGAGAATCCGACGTCCTGGACCGCTAGACGATGGGAGCAAAAACTTAGCAAACATTAAGATAGCCAATGTTTTGCCAAATGTCAATCTTGTTTGCGTGATTTTTTATACAGTTTGGTATATTTATCAATTAACGAATCTGTTAATCCAACAAACCCAGATTTTTCCCAACTGCGTCTGGCATGCATTAAACCCAATTCGAAATCGTAAAAAATTGTATCTTCCCAATCTATGAAATACAAAATGTCCAAAGTTTTTGGGTCAACGGTAAAATTTTCCGCAATGTCATTATGAAACCATCCGTGTAAAAAGCGTGGCTTTTCGTTTTTGTTCGGTTTTAAATCGCGAATAGACACCGGGTCGGCATTACCAATCGCAACCATAAATTTCGCCAATTGTGACGCGATTTTATCACGGTTTTGTATAACGATACTTGGTTTGATTTTTTTCAAAAGTACACCTGTTGCAAATTCATATTTTCGCACGGTTATATCACCCCATTGAATAACCTCTAGCTTTGGTATTTTAATAGGACTGATTTTAGTAAACGCATCCACAATACGTTTTTCACGTGTTGCTTTTTCATAACCGTTCTCGTGCAAAGGAAATTTGAACGCGGCAACATTCCCGACCAACAAAATAAGATTATGTGAACGTGCGCCAACATCAATGCGTACCTTGTGTCGTTCGCCATCGGTATGTTCCAATGCAAAACGTTTACAATCACGCAGATATTCACGGTACTTGATTTTTATACGCACAATATCACGTCGTTTTTTTCCAGGAATAGTTCCGCATACTGCATTTGCAAAAAAAGTTCTAAAATTCATTTTATACCTATATTAACAACGATTGTATGATACAAAAATTCACGGGACAATCAAGAAAGTTTTTAATTGTATCCGAATCTGTTTTTGTTATTGCCATATTATTTTTAATAAGCAAGAAATAAAATCAAAAAATTTTAATAAATATCGCTTGAAAAAATAAAGTTTATATATATAATCATTAAAGTTTTTAATAATTTGATATTTTTAATACAGAGAAAAAAATGGCACGCAAAGAATTTGTAAAATTAATGGAAGAAAACGGTATGTTGTTGGAACATATTGTTGCGCGGTTGCATCAATATCCATCGCAAACCGTCGGATACAGCCGTCTGCAATTAATGGTATTGGTTGATTTAATGGTATCGGGCAAATCAAAATTAAAAGAAATTGCACATCGTCAATGTATGCCAACCCCAAACCTGTGCATTATGTTCAGAAAATTAGAAGGCGAAGGTTTGGTCACCCGTATGGTTGATGAAGATGATCGTCGTAATACTTGGTATTCTGTGACAAATAAAGGTGCCAAAATCGCAAATCAATTCAAAGAGGCTGTGTTCGACATGGTTGAAAATTTTTGTCGCGGGTTATCGGCGGATGAAGAAAAAAAATTGACCCAATGTTTGACTTACTTGAATACGATTCTGAAACGTGTGGAGGAACAAAATGCGTAAATTAAAATCTGTCTGTGCGATATTATGTTGTGGATTGATTGCGGGCAATGCATTCGCAATGGATTTATCGTTAAATGACGCAATTACCAAGGTTATCGCCGAATCTAATGATATCAAAAAGGCCGAAGCAAATGTGAAAAAAGCCGAAGCGTCATTGGATGCGGTTAACGCAAATCGTTGGGTAAATATCAATGCAAATGCATCATATATGAACCTGATTGATGTTTCGCATCCAACCAGTGACCAAGGAATCAAATTACCACCGGAATTGGGCGGATTGTTGGCCCAAGCGGCACAAAGCACCGGTACGGATGTCACGGATTTCCAAATTCCTGATAATTTATTAATGGCGGGTGTGACAATAACACAACCGATTTATACATTTGGCAAAATTGGTAATGCTGTCGACAGTACGCGCAGTGCAATTAAAATGTCAAAAACCGGTAAAGAAATAACCCGTCGCGAGGTTGCATACAGTGCGGCCGATTTATATTGGACTGCAAAAATGACCGATGAAATTGTAAAATTGGCACAAAAAGATTTAGATAATGCCAAAGTTTCCAAATCTAAATTAACCGCCACCGGTCGTGCCAATCGCGGTAATTTGGTTAAAATTGAAACAGATATTGCAAGTAAAGAAATAAATTTATCTGATGCTGAATTTAATCGCGCGACAGCCCACAGAATGTTGAAAATTTTTGCCGGTATTGATATGGACGAAGAATTAACTTTGACCGATGATTTTCCAACTGAATTTACCGAAATTGAAAATAAAAAATTGACGTCAACCCCACAATGGGAAGCATTGCAAGAGCAGGTGAATATGTACGAGTCCAAGGCATCATCACAACGCGCAAATGGATATCCAACATTGGCGGCGGTCGGCGCATATGATTTTGTGACAATGGGAAACGATGTTGGGCATATGTTCGAAAAATCTGGTTCCCAAGGCGCATATTGGGGATTGTCGTTACAGGTTCCAATTTTTACAGGCGGATTGAATCGTGCCAATGCAACGGTTGATGCCATGAATGCCGAAGCTGCACGCCAAGACCTGGACAAGGCGAAAAAAATAACTGCGGAACAATACAGTACCGCAATTCGCCAATATAATCATTTGCGTGACAATTTATCTAATATGCAAAATGCACGTGATTTGGCGGCCAAAGCATATAAATTTTCACAAGATCGTTTTGGCGCGGGTCAAACATCTGCGGTCGAATTAGCCGAGGTTGCATCAGGTCTGTATCAATTAGATATGGCATTGTTAAATGCAAAATACAAAATTTTAATGTCCATGGAATCAATTAAAAAACTGGGTGAATAAAATGGAACGCATAATAAAATTCTTTAAGATAAAAAATCCAAACCAGGTAAAAAAATGGATTTACATTGTATCAGTGTGTGCAATCGCATTTTGGGTTTTATTCAGAATTACAATGTTAATCATACAACATAACCAATCTGTATTTAATATTTCGCGTGATGTGTTGGCAAATGGAACACCGGTTTTAACAATGACTGCACAAAATTCTTCGGGCGTTTTGCACGAACCGATAAGTGTTGAAAAAAACAAGGCATATGTCACCGGTAATCGTGTTGGGTTATTCCGCGCCGGACAAAAGGTTGGAAATGGAAAAATCGCATCTGTATCTCAAAATATAAATCTGGATACGGGTATGTATGTAATAAAAACCACCAATGTAGAAAACGGTTTGCAATATGTCGAATACACTCGTAATGGTTATTTTGTTCCTGTGTATGCTGTTGTTGATGGAAATGTTTTTGTATATGAAAACGGTGTTGCCACATTGCGCAAAGTTATTGTCGCACACAGCGATGCCGATGTTGCTTTGATAACCCAAGGATTACACGATGGTGATATTGTTATATTATCAAAAGTGTCATCCGGTGAAAAAGTTCGTATTCAATCATTAGCCCAAGGGGAGTAATAAAATGTTAAAATTTTTTGTGCGTCGTCCAATTACAACATTGATGTTTGTTTTATTTTGGGTTGTATTGGGTTTTTATTCTTTTTCCAATATGAATATTGAACGCACACCGTCACTTGATTTTCCATATGTGACTGCGTCATTTGTGTATCCGGGTGCCACCCCCCAAGAAATAGAATCGCAAATCTTGAAAAAGGCCGAAGATGCCATGTCCGAAGTTGCCGGGCTTAAAAAAATAACATCATCTGCATATGAAAACGGCGGATATGTGATGGCTGAATTTAACCTGGGGGTAAATGTTAACGACAAATCGTCCGAGGTTAAATCAAAACTGGACGCGTTATCATCAGAATTCCCAGAAGACATGAAACAGCCGGTTGTGGAAAAATTAAATCCATTACAACAATCTGTGATTGATATTGCGATTTATGGTGATGACACGCGTGAGTTATATGAATACACCGATGAAACATTGTCTAATAAAATCACCGGAATAAAAGGTGTCGCAAATGTAAATGTGTTTGGTGGATTAAAACGCGCAATTCGTATTGAAATGTCGCCTGATGAAATGGCGGCGCGTGGTGTCACAATCGTCGATATTGTATCGGCATTGGGAAATAAAAACCTGAATGTGCCGGGCGGAAAAATAGAAACAGGCACCGGGTCATCAAATGTTCGTTTTGTCGGTGAATTTGCCAGTGTGTCCGAAATTGAAAATTTACAAATCGTGACTGGCGAGGGTCAAAATTTCAAATTGTCCGATGTTGCATCTGTTCACGATTCTGCGCGTGATATAGATAAAGGCGCAAAATACAATGGCAACGATGTTATTATTGCATCAGTGATAAAGGCGTCCGATGGTAATGCAATTAAAATATCTAATGCATTACATAAAGTATTGCCAGAATTACAGGCCGAAATGCAAAACAAATATCCAAATGCAAAAATGGAAATTGTGACAGATTCTTCTACAAAAGTTTCCAGTGATACATTCGACACAATCAATGGAATTATTTTGGGTATTGTTTTCACTGTTATTATTTTGTTGATATTTACTCAAAATTGGCGTTCCACAGTTATTGCGGGTGTTGTGATTCCTGCATCAATGGTGGCGGGTATGTTCTTTGTCAGTATCAGTGGTTTTACAGTCAATGCGATGACATTGTTGGCGTATTCGTCGGCATTGGGAACATTGGTGTCAAACGCAATTATTTTGATTGAATCTGCATTACAGGAAATGCGCAACGGCAAAAATCCCGAAGATGCCGCCGTGGACGGAACAAAACGTGTTGCAGTGTCGGTTTTGGCGGGTGTTGGAACAAACGTTGTGGTGTTTTTGCCACTTGCGTTTATGGGTGGTATTGTCGGACAATTCATGGTTCAATTTGGTATGACGGTTGTGTATTTAACTTTGTTATCTTTGCTGTTCTCGTTCACATTAACCCCAATGATGATTGCACAGTTTTTACGTTTAACAAATCGTCGTGAACACCAAAATATCCAAAAAATAAAACAAGAAGAAAAACATACTCGCCTGCGCCGTTGGTATGATTATCAATTTGCACATGCGGGTCGTGTTGTGTTGTTGGCGGTTGTTGTGTTATTTGGTTCGGCGATGTTGATGAATTTTGTTGGTAATGAATTTCAACCATCAACCGATGCGAATACAATAACATTAACTGTACGTGCACCAATGGGCGCAACATATGAAAAATCAACTGAAATTGCAAAAAGTATAGAAAATATTTTGCACGAATATCGCGAAGTTGAATCAACAATCGTTAAAATCGGTGAACGCGGTTTGCAAAATATCACAATTACAACAAACTTGGTCGACCGCAGTGAACGCAGCATATCTGATAAAAAATTAGCGCAAAAAATGTTGCAAAAATTATCGAATATTCCAGATGCCGAAATACAAATTCGTGCCGGCGAAGCAACCAGTGGCGGTTTTTCGTCTGATATGGTTCTGAACGTTTATGGTGATGATGATACGTTGCGTGAAAAATATGCAAATGAATTAGTCGCGCGTATCAATAATATCGAAGAAGTGCAAAGTGCGGTATTGGCGCAACAAAAACCAAATAACGAAATTCGTTTTGTTCCAAACCAAGAACAAATGAGTGCATGGGGTATCAAAAATTCCTATGCGGGGTCTGTATTGCGTACGGCATTATACGGAAACGATTCCTATAAATACAAAGAAAACGGCAAAGAATATCCGATTGTTTTGGAATTTGCGCGTCCGTTTAAAACAAACTTTATGTTTAACAGTGTGTTTGTAAATTCGCCGCGTGGAATGGTTGCGTTGTCTGAATTGGGTGAAATCCAAAATGTTCCGTCCACCCCGAATATCAGTCGTTTGGATAAATCGCGTGTCACCGAAATTGATATCAACATTGGTAAATCTACAATCGGCCCAGTCCAGAAAAAAATAGAATCCGAAATTGCAAATATCAATTGGCAGCCTGGATACAGCGCGAAATTTGCGGGTATGTCCGAAATCCAAAGTGATACAACAAACGAAATTGGTATGGCGTTTATTTTGGCATCGGTTTTGACATTTATGTTGTTGGCGGCGATTCTGAATTCTTTGACGCATCCGTTGACAATCGCGACATCAATTATTACCAGTTTTATTGGTGTGTTTATATTGTTGTTTTTGTCGGGCGCGTCTATGAACGTTGGTGCAATGTTGGCGTTTGTTATGTTAGTTGGTTTGGTGGTGAACAATAATATTTTGGTGTTGGAACCAACCGTAAAACGCATACGCAATGGCGAAAAACCATATAATGCCCTGTGGACAGAATTGATGTCTAAACGAAATATGGTTTTGATGACGTCCATCGCGGTTATGGGTGGTATGTTGCCGCAACTTTGGTCGGCCGATGGTATGAAATCCGGTATGGCGGCGGTTATGATTGGTGGTATGTTTGCCAGTCTGGTTTTAACATTCACATTGACGCCGGCATTGTTCTTTGCAATGGAAAATATGCGGAATGCGGTGCGCAAAAAGTTGCATATGCGTATCAATTTGCCGAAAATAATCCGTCGCAGAAAATAAAAAAAATCCCCTGAGTAAATTCAGGGGTTTTTTATATGTATTTTGTGCTTGCGTGAAATTTGCAAATTGTTCTAATATGTAATCAGGAAGGAAAGGATTATGCATCTAAAATTTGCATCAATATTCGGCTTTTTGGCCGTTTTGCCGGTCGCATCAATGGCTGCGTTGCCGGCTGTGAACGTTGATAAAGACGCAATTTCTGCGCGTTCTGCATTTGGTGATGGTCAAACTATGCGTGGGGCGGCGGTGTCTGTATCGCCGGCAAAACGTATTGTGTCGCGTCGTGCAAATACCAAGGCGAATATCCAATACAATGCAAAAAAATCTGATGTTGATGTGTTGTCACCAAATTTACCCAGTTCTAATTTATGGGCTGAAAACAATATGGCAAATGATACGCCATTGCGTATGCCGGATATGAGCGAGGTTGCCGTTTTAACCAATGAATATGATTTGCCGGATGAAAGTTTGGATTATAATTTCGCAATCGATAATTCGGCTCCTGTGACCCGGGCCCATGTTGCGCGTGAATTAGAATCAACAATGAATCGTATGGCGGAAATCGATGCACAAATTGCAAAGTTATCTGAATTGCAACGCCGTGCAAATGACAGTGTGAAATATCAAAAGAAAGTTGCCGCAATTGATGACGATGCGAACAACGTAAAAATATCACGCACGGTTGTGCCAATGGATGAACCGGATATCTTGATTCGCAGTGTTGAAAAACATAATGTTAAAAAAGAAACATCGAAATCAAATGCGGCGGACAGTTTGGCAAATTTATCACCAACCGAATTGCGCAAGGCTTTTCGTAAAACATTTTTATCCGAAAATAAACACTTGTCTGCAATGCGTGATACGTATGCCGATGAATTTGATACAACCAGTGTGACGACCGGAATGGCGGGATTTACGGCTGAATCTAATTTGTCTGAAATGGGGTCGAATATTCGTCCGTTTGAAATAAAGGTTTCGTTCCGTAATTCTGATTCTGCATTGTCGCGTGATAATTATACGTTGTTAACCACGTTCGCGGGCATTGTTGTAAATGATCCAAAACGTGCGGTCCAGGTTTTAATTCCAAAAGATGCAACAACAGACAGCGATGACCGTAAATTGACGGCACGTCGTTTGGCTATTGTTGAACAGGTTTTGCGTGATAATGGTGTCCCAGAACAACGTATTTTGCCGGTGTTGTCAAATCGCGATGATGATGGTGGATTGGTTTTGCGTAATATCGACAGCACTCAATATGAAACGCTGACTAAACAACAAAGAAGTCAGTTCGGCAAAACGACAACTAAAACATACAAAAGTATGACATGGTAAAGTGTCGTCAAATTTTCCAAAAAATATTAGATTTTATTTATCCACCCGCATGTCCATTGTGTAATGCGGGTGTATCAATGCATGGTGAATTATGTGCTGATTGTTGGACGGCAATAAATTGGATTGATGGACCGAAATGCGCACGTTGCGGATATCCGTTTATCGCGGGATACGATTTTGATAAAGAAATGTTATGTCCGGTTTGCGCCGCTGGTAAAAATGAATTAGATTGGATACGCAGTGCGTGCGTATATGACGATGCGTCAAAACAGGTTATGTTGCCGTTCAAACATTGCGGTAAAATCAAATATGCGCGTTTTATGGCAAACGCCATGATTTGGGCTTTGCGTGATACAGATTTGTCGGACATAGATGTTGTTATGCCGGTGCCTCTTGCGTGGCGGCGTTTGTATCATCGTGGTTATAACCAGGCAACATTGTTGGCACGGCCAATTGCACATGCGTTGGGTGTTAAATTAGACTATGATTCTGTACGTCGTAAATATAGGGCGGACATGGGACATAAAACCGCCAAACAACGTGCACAAAATATCCGCGGGGTTTTTACGGTTGTGCGCCCTAACCGTATCCGTGGAAAGCGTATATTATTGGTCGATGATGTTATGACGTCTGGGGCAACATTTGGTGAATTGCACAAAGTGCTAATGCGTGCGGGTGCGGCATCGGTTTGTGGGGTGTCTTTTTGTCGTGTTGTGCATGGCGTATAAAGTTTCGCGAATAACTTGATTTTGCTTTTATTTGGTGTAAAATCAATTCGCAAATAATTCGCAAAAATATAGGATAACATAATGAACATAGAACTTGGTAAAAATACAACGCGTGAATTGGAATCCAGAATCCAAGAATTTTGGGATAAAAACAATTTCTGGGATAATGATGTAAATTCCAATAAAAAATCATTTTGCACAATGATGCCGCCACCAAATGTGACGGGTAATTTGCACATGGGACATGCGTTGGATAACATTTTGATGGATGTTATGTGTCGCTATAAACGTATGTGCGGGTACGATGTGTTGTGGCAACCGGGAACCGACCACGCATCAATCGCGACCCAGTTATTGGTTGAACGCGATTTGTCAAAACGTGGTATTAATCCGCACTCTTTATCTTTACAAGAAAAATTAGATGCGGCGTGGGCATGGAAGGCAGATAAAGGCGGTCAAATATTAAATCAATTACATATTTTGGGTGTGACACCGGTTTGGCATCGCGAAAGATTTACAATGGATGCGGGATTGTCGCGTGCCGTCACACAATTGTTTGTAAAAATGTATCGCGAAGGATTGATTTATCGTGAAAAACGTCTTGTGAATTGGTGTCCAAAACAACAAACTTCTGTTTCGGATTTAGAGGTTGAGCCACGTGAAGAAATGGGTAAATTTTATTATTTCAATTACCCAATTGTCGGTGGTGGTTTTGTTGAAATTGCAACAACGCGCCCTGAAACTTTATTCGGGGACAAGGCGATAGCAATTCATCCAGAAAATGAAAAATTAAAACATTTGATTGGAAAACATGCAATTATTCCATTAACAGATATTGAAATTCCAATTATCGCGGACGTGCATGCGGATCCTGAAAAAGGAACCGGGGCGGTTAAAATTACACCGGCGCACGACTATGATGACTGGGAGGTTGGCCAACGTCACAACTTGGAGCCGGTATGTATTTTAACAACAGATGCAAAATTAAATGATAATCCGGTGGTGCCTGAAAAATATCGTGGCATGGACAGGTATGTCGCGCGGGCGGCTGTTATCGAAGATATCACCGCGGCGGGTTTAATGGTTAAAATCGAAGATAAAATTATGCAAATTCCATATTCACAACGTGGTGGTGTGCCGGTTGAACCGATGTTGACTACGCAATGGTTTGTGGATGCAAAAAAATTGGCAGAACCCGTGATAGATGCAGTAGAGGCTGGTCGTGTGAAATTTATTCCAGAACACAGGTATAATTTGTTTATGGCATGGATGCGTGAAATTCGTCCATGGACTATATCACGTCAATTGTGGTGGGGACATCATATTCCGGCATGGTACGACGCGGACGGAAATGTTTATGTTGCAGAAACCGAAGAAGAGGCTGTTAAACAATCGGGTGGCAAAACATTAACCCGTGATCCAGACGTTTTGGATACTTGGTTTTCGTCGGGATTGTGGCCATTTTCAACATTGGGTTGGCCGGATAATACCCCAGAATTGAAAAAATATTATCCAACAGATTTGTTATACACTGCATCCGATATTATTTTCTTTTGGGTTGCACGTATGATGATGTTTGGTATGTATGTTATGGGTGATATTCCAATTAAAACCGTCAATTTCCACGGACTGGTTCGTGATTCACGTGGTCAAAAGATGTCTAAAACCAAAGGCAACGGCGTTGACCCATTGGATACGGTGAATAAATTTGGTGTTGATGCGTTGCGTTATTGGGTTGCGACCGCACCAATCGGAACAGATTTGCGTTACAGTGATGACGAGGTTAAACGTGGTTCTAAATTATTGACCAAGTTATGGAATGCATCGAAATATGTTTTGATGAATTTGACGGACTTTGATCCAAAAACTGCAAAACAAATTCCGGTGTCTGAACGATTTATCGAAGACCGTTGGGTGTTGTCAGAATTGAATAATGCAATTGCGGACACGCGCAAAAATCTTGATAAATACGATAACTTTAACGCGCGTAGTGCGATTGATACATTTTTCTGGGAAATATTCTGTGATCAATATTTGGAATTTGTAAAGGACAGATTCTGGTCGCCTGAAAAATACAGTGCCGAATCCAAACTTTCTGCACAATGGACATTGTACACGGTATTGCGCGCGATAATCGGTTTGTATGCGCCGTTTATTCCATTTGTCACCGAAGAATTATGGCAAAAAATTTATAAAGAATTCGAGGGCGGCGAAACTTTGCATCTGACACAATATCCAGAATTCAATCCAGAATACGACACCGATGTATCACAAATGCAAACCGCTTTGGATATATTGAAAACTGTTCGTGGTCTGCGTACAGACAGAAAAATAGGAAATGGTGCAAAACTTGAAACTTTGACAATTCCGAACGATACCGATACTATGTTGCATGGTTTGATAAAATCTGCGGCACGTGCAAATGAAATTGTGTTGGGTAATGCAATAGATTTTGTTGTTGCTGAAAATCCAGAGGCAAAATAATGGAAATCAAAAAACATATTGAACATATCGTTGTCCAGGCGTATCAATGTGATCGATATGGGTATTTGCGCCCAATCATGTTGATGAATTTTTTGCAGGGCGCCGCTGAAGCGCATGCCGAAGAATTAGGTGCCGGTCGCGCATATTGCACATCACATGGATTCGCGTGGGTCGTCACACACAATATGGTCGATATAATTGAATTGCCGCGTTCCAAAAACGAGATTACATTGATTACATGGCCATCGAAACATGATGGTTTGCGCGCGTATCGTGATTTCGAGATTCGTGGTGCGGATAATCGTTTGTTGGTTCGCGCGACCAGTCAATGGGTTTTAATAAATCTTGAGACGCGTCGTTTGTTGCGATTGAACGACAGTTTGGAAAATTGGGGCAGTGTCGACGAACGTGCGTGGGATATAGAATTTAACAAGCCACCAAAATTTGATGCTGATAAAACACATGAAATAAAATGCCGTTATGACGATATTGATGTGAATCAACATATCAATAATGCGGTGTATGCGGTATGGGCAACAGAAAGTGTAGGTTTCGAGTTTCGTAATACACATCAACTGACGGGTATAGAAATTTATTTCGAACATGAAATAAGTCCTACAACGCCCCAGGTTGCGGTTAATGTAAAATTAGAACCGGCCGTGTCGTATCATAAAATTATGACGGGCGATAGCCAGCATGCAACGGTTGTTTGTCATTGGAAGTCAAATTAAAAAAACCGCCAATTGGCGGTTTTCAATTATTTAGTATTGTTTTTCAATTTGCGTTTATATGCCGCCTTTACCAAAAGTCCATTTGGTTTTTTGTTGTCTTTCAACACTTTTGTTATCAATTCAATCATTGGTTCACGATGAGATTTAATAAATCCAGACAATTGCCCTTGGATAATTTGTTGAACATCTTTTTCTGGTTGGTCTTGCCAAAATGCCGCAGGGTAAGTGACCAAACCATAAATGTTCCCCAGATACACATTGTGCAAAGTCACAGGTTCACCACGTTTTGCGCGAACAATGCCATACAAATCACGACCGGCATTATTAATATGCTTTACTAATATTCTTGTTTCTTCGTTGGTGTCCTTGAACATTTCTGCCTCGACAGCATAATTATCTTGGAAAGATGCAATTATGTTAAAGAATTTGACGCCATAATTGTATACGTCTTTGCCAGATGGAATTGGTCCCAATGCTTGCAAATCTTTCTTTAATTTTTGCAATGCATCCATTGTTTCCAATTTTTTTGTTCCTTTTTCGATTTTCTTTTTAATGATACCCATTTGTTGCTCCTTTTTATAACTCAACAGACGAATTATATCATAAATGCACCCGTCGAGCCAAATATAAAAAATCCGGCAATCGCCGGCTTTTTTAATTGATTGCGGAAACCGCCAAACGGGCACGCCCCTTGGCACGGCGACGATTCAATACATCGCGTCCGCTTTTTGTTGCCATCTTTTCACGAAAACCGTGAGTTTTAACACGACGGGTTTTTGATGGTTGATATGTTCTTTTTGTTGCCATAATTAAATCCTTTTGCGACTATATTTAAGCATATGTTTTTCCAAAACGCAACCTTTTTATTAAAATTATTTAGATTTGCTTTTTCCTGGAAATAATCCTATTTGCTTAAGAAATTCAAGCGATATAAGAAAAATGATGAAATAACACAGAAAATTCCACACGGGTAATATCAATTTTTCTTTCATTTTTGCGTCCTTTTTACATTGTTATAATAACACAAAGTTTTGGTTTGTCAATGGTATTTTTTGGCTTTATTTCTTGACCTTTTACGTAAATTTTTGCTATTCTGAACTTATCAAAAATAGGGGAAAATAAAGTATGTCAGAAAATGAAATAAAAGAAATAAAAATTCCACAATCATCATTGGAACACGAAATGCGGACGTCGTTTTTGGATTATGCGATGTCTGTTATTGTGGACCGTGCATTGCCGGACGTTCGGGACGGTTGCAAACCGGTGCATCGTCGTATTTTATATGTTATGAATGATGTTGCGCCTGCGACAAAATCGACTGTGAAATCTGCGCGTATTGTTGGTGATGTTATGGGTAAATATCACCCCCACGGCGACAGTTCTATTTACGAGGCTATGGCCCGTATGGCCCAAGATTTTTCTATGGGTGAAACATTGGTCCAAGGCCAGGGTAACTTTGGTTCGCGTGACGGCGATAAACCGGCGGCTATGCGTTATACCGAAGCGCGCCTTTCCAAATTGGGCGCATCGTTGATGGAAGATATGGACAAAGACACCGTCGATTGGCAACCGAATTTTGATGGTACTTTGCAAGAACCTGTGGTTTTGCCGACAAAATTCCCAAACTTTTTGGTAAATGGTGGTTCGGGTATTGCGGTTGGTATGGCGACAAATGTTCCAACATATAATTTGGCAGAGGTCTGCAACGGTATTTTGGCGATTTTGGATAATCATGAAATTTCTGATGATGAATTGTTTGATATTATTCCGGGGCCTGATTTTCCAACGGGTGCAATAATTATGGGACGTGCCGGTGCGTACAAGGCACATACAACCGGTCGTGGTTCTATCATCGTTCGTGCAAAAACGCATATTGAAAATATTCATGATCACGAGGCAATCGTTGTCGATGAAATCCCGTACCAGGTGAACAAGGCACAAATGATTGTGAAAATTGCTGAACTGGCCAAGGATAAAAAAATAGAAGGTATTTCTGAAATCCGTGATGAATCGTCCAAGGAAGGTTTACGCATTGTTATCGAATTAAAGCGTGATGCGATTTCGGATGTTGTATTGAATCATTTGTTCCAATACACAGAAATGCAAACAAATTTCCCTGTGAATATGATGGCGTTGAATCGTGGCCGTCCAATGTTGTTCACAATTCGTTCTGTATTGGATGCATTTATTGAATTCCGCGAAGAAGTTATTCGTCGCCGCACAATATTTGATTTAAACAAGGCGCGCAATCGTGCACATACATTACTTGGTTTGTCTGTCGCGGTTGGTAATCTGGACGAGGTTATCCAGTTAATTAAAAACAGTGAAAATCCCGATGTTGCACGTACGGCATTGGTATCACGTGGTTGGCCGGCATCTGATATTCAATCATATATTGAATTGATTGATGACCCGAATACAGAATACAAAGACGGTATGTTTTATATGTCCGAAGACCAGGCGCGCGCAATTTTGGAATTGCAACTGCATCGCTTGACTGGATTGGAACGTGATAAATTGCACGCTGATTTGGTTGAATTAGGCGCGTTGATAAAAGATTTGTTGGATATTTTGGGCAGTCACGAACGCATTGTCCAAATCATCCGTGATGAAACCACAATGGTTCGTGATAATTGGTCTTCGAAACGTCGTACTGAAATTTCCGAAGCGTCCGTCGATATTGATATCGAAGATTTGATTGCCCGTGAAGATATGGTTGTGACGGTATCTAATACTGGATATATCAAACGTGTTGCGCTGGATACATATCGTGCACAAAAACGCGGTGGCAAAGGACGCAATGCAATGACGACCAAAGATGATGATTACGTGGTCCAGGTATTCGTTGCAAATACACATACACCATTGTTATTTTTCAGTTCCAAAGGTTTATGTTATAAATTGAAAACATATAAATTGCCAGAAGCCACGGCTGCCGGCAAGGGGCGCCCATTGGTGAATTTGTTGCCGTTGGAAAAAGACGAAACAATTACTGCGATTTTACCTATGTCTGACGAGGATGTTCAACGTGCCCAAGAATCCGGCAAAGAACATTTCTTGATGTTCGCGACCAGTACCGGTACCGTACGTCGTAATCGTATTGCGGATTTTGATTCAATTCGTGCAAATGGAAAAATTGCAATGAAATTGGACGACGGCGACAGTTTGATTTCTGTATTGCCATGCAACGAAGACCAAGATGTGTTTTTGACCACATATCGCGGTCGTTGCATACGATTCCCGGTAAGTGAGATTCGCGTGTTTGCGGGACGTAATTCGACCGGTGTTCGTGGATTGTCATTACAACGCGATGACCATATCATCGGTATGGCTATGTTGAATCATGGCGAAAGTGATGCAACTGTGCGTGCTGCATATATTAAACAAAGTCGCGCTGCGCGTCGCGCCGCAACCGGTATCGAAGAAGATACGGGTGATTCCGAAGAAGAAGCAACAGATTTGGTGTTGACCCCGGAACAAATGGCAAAAATGGCCGCAGATGAAGAATTCATTTTAACGATTTCTGAAAATGGATTTGGAAAACGTACATCTTCATACGAATATCGTACAACACATCGTGGCGGAAATGGATTTACCAATATTAAATTGGGTGGTAAAAATACAGCCGTGGCGGGTTCTTTCCCTGTGACAGATGACCAAGATATTATTATGGTGACCGACGGTGGTAAAATCATTCGTACACCGGTCAGGGATGTTCGTATTGCCGGTCGTTCAACCGCGGGTGTGACATTGTTCCGTACGGCTGAAAATGAAAAGGTTGTTTCTGCGATTTCTATCGTTGCCGAAAACGAAGAAGAAAATATTACAGAAACTGTTGATGCAACATCGGAAAATGTCGCGGAATAAAATGGGGGCGCACGCATGGATAACGAATATTTTGTTTCAATCAATGACGTTGTAAAACGGTTATCTGTGCCGGCACACACATTGCGGTATTGGGAAAAACAATTTCCAACCGCAATTCGCCCAATAACCGGTGCCGCCGGTCGCCGTTATTATCGCCAAGAAACCATAGACCGATTGACCGTAATTCGTGATTTGTTATACAAAAACGGATTGACGATTGCCGGTGTAAAAAAATTGATACATGACGGCAAATTACCGCGTGCAGCGGCGGATTTTCAACCAACCGCCACAACACAATCGACGGTATGTGCGACAACACAATCTGATTCAACGGTAAATGATGAAATCGATACGGCGTTGGATTTTTTGCGAACTGCGAAACAGTTATTAAACAATCAATAAAAACAAAAGACGACAATTTGTCGTCTTTTTATTTTTCTAATTTTTGTCGTGCCGATATCAAAGAATCACGTTCATGCACCATGGCGCGACGATATTGTATCAAAGAATCTTCGGCGTTTAACATGTTATCAAACATTTTGTTATATTCGCGAATCATACTGTCATTGTGCATATATTGTGTCCGCACCGAATCAAATTCAGGAATATCAAAATTCGGCATATATTCATCCATGTTTTCAAGTCCAGAAATAGCACTGTTTTGCAAAGAATCATGATTGGAATCCAAGATTATATCCATATCGGTGGCGCGCAAAGAATCTTTTTTTTCTGATTTAGATTGCAAGATGTTTTTGCGCCATGCATGACTTAACAAATTTTGTTCTGTGCGTAATGCGTGATTTAATTCATCGTTTCCAAAAACCAAAGTAGCAATTTCAACCGGTTCAGAATCAGTTATCCCAAAATCAGTATAAAAATCCCATGCCAACTTGTTTTCTAATTCAGAATTCACAGAATCAAAATCTAATAATTCTAAAAAGTAAGACAAATCGTTCAACGAACCTGTACCTGATAAAATACGCGCACGCGCCATATCGACAACATAATCCACAGAATCCAACCCGGCAATATATTTTTGGAATATTGCAATATCATTTGCCGACAAAAATTTCGATATTTGGAAATCGCGTCCCACACGGGTTGCATAATTATTAAATGCAAACAGCAACAAATCTTCATTTTGCATCATGCACACACCAATGGTGTCGGCCCGTTTGTCCAAAGAATCTGCTGCATTGTTATATCGTGATTGAACGTTGCGTAAATTTTGTGGAACGTGCGCCGTATGCAAATCCCGCGTTTGATGAATTTTTTTATCTAAATCAGATATTTGGATGTTCAAATTGTTGCGTTCGGCCTGTTTTTCTTGTTCGTGGCATGTCATGAATAACGCAGGCAATGCAAATGCCATGACGACACAAGGGTACTTTGTTTTTATAAAAGACATTATTTTATTATTTTTCATAAAGGGTATTTTGACACCTAATTATTTATATGTCAACAAAAACAAGATGTGGTTAAAACCGTTGTTGCATAGAAAATTCCAAAGTTGTTTTATCATATTCGCGATTTTTTATATTGGAATCGCGTCGGGTATAACTGACTGTAAAGGTTGGCACAAACCCCCAAATATCAAATTTATTGTTTGATAAAGATATTGCATATCTTTGGATAAAATCCTGTTCGGCCAATTTTGTAAATTGTTCATTTTTGACAACCCAACGTTCACCGTCATAATTCGTCCAAGTAAACGACGGTTCCAAATACACATGAAATCCCCACGGTAATTCAGACCCAAATCCAACACCGGTGCTGTATCGCCAATTTGCATAAATGTCGTCTTTGGCGGTATCTCGGTCAACACCACCGCGCAAAATAATGTATTTCGTCGCATCCAAAGAATAAGAAATACGCGCATTTGTTGAATACGTTTGTCCGTTCATCAATGCGCCATAATCATCATATCGGTTATCCATCACGCGCAAAGAAAGCCCAGCCGACAACCGGCGTGTAAAGTCATAGTTCGTGTCCAATTTTCCACCCGCCGACCGATTGTATCCGTCCCAACCATACCAACGACGTGCGGCAATCCCGGCCAACCATATATCACCATTTTGCCAAACATAACGTGGACCGGTCGATGCAGACAAATACAAATCATCATAATCATGAATGTTGTAAACATTGGCATAAATATTCGCATCGTTTTTCCAACGCCAATGCTGGGACAACCGAAACTCGTAATTTCCGCCCAATGTCAAATTGTATCCGACCGCCGATACAGGATCCGGTAATTGGCGACAAAACCGTCCCCATGCATTTGTTATACATTCTTCGCCACCCGCGTTTTGATTTATGTTGTTATCAGGTGCCGCGCCAAAATTAAACCACACGTTCCAATTTTTATTTTGACGTGCAATCCAACGATAATATATCATGCGTTGCTTTACCTGGGGCGGAATATCATGCCCTGCCATCGCCAAACGCAAATGATAGTCCGCACGATACCATTGTTGTTTTGCCATATAACACAGTGCCAATTCATATCGCACCTTTACCAAATCAGGTTGGTCATCTAAAATTTTACGATATATTTTGATTGCGGTATCGTAATCGCCCTGGCGTTGTGCAATTTGTGCAATTAAATACCAACGTTCGATTTCCACAGGCAAAGAATTTGTTTGTGGCATTTGTGTTAAAATTGTTGTGGCCTGATTATAATCGCCGGCATCAACCATTTTACCGGCCAATTTCACCGCATCCAATGCCGACATAGTAATCGTATGCGATTTTTTATTTTTTATATTTTGTTGTTGTGATGATTCGGACATAACAGAATCGGTTGCGCCATACGAAGTCACGCCAATTGCGCACATACAAATAATAGAAAAAATCAAAGTAAAAACAAATTTTCTCATTTCCAAAAATTTCATATGAATAAAAGCATAGCAAGAATAAATTCAAATGCCATAAAAAAATCCCCCACAAAAACGTGGGGGGAATTATTTTTTTACTTTTTACATATGATGTTGATTGTTAAACCGTATCACATATTCGCGCAGTTGTTGTGGTGTTGCGCATTTGGGATTGATATATCCAATGCCATCACATGTGCCATAACGCATATTCATTTGTCGGTCATATTCTGCATCGGCCTTTTTAATTGCGTCAATGATTTGATAGTTGCGAACCATTTGCGCAAACACACGGCGATAATGATTCAGCATATCGACATCGACCCAGTGCAACGTATCCAATTCATCCATTTCGGCATCATACGATTTAACCTGGGCAACGTATTCCAAAGTCGCCAAATTTTTGCGACGTTCTGTATCGATTGGTGCGCGTTTGGCGTTTGATTCAGATTCATATTCCGCAACCAAATCGGCTAAGTTTTGTTTTTTCAAGATGCGATAAGGTGTTTCGCCATGACGCAATTCATATTTGCGTTTGCGGCCATTTTCAATATTGCGACGTGACACATTTGATTTTTTTGGTTGAATCACCGGTGTTTTAATAACAGGTCTATCAGTCATACTACTTTCCTTTATACTAACAATTAAACGGTTTTGTCATCATATCACCGCACAAAAACTAGTCAATAATAAAAATCCCCACAATTGCGGATGGGGATTTTTTATTTCTTGTTTATTCTTTTTTCATGCAGGTATTTATTCATAACCCACAATGGTGTGCCATAATCACAAATAATGCAATCAGGCATATCGATTTTAACTTCATCTGGCATTTATTTAATCCTATTGTTTAGTTAATTGTCTGAATAATAACACTAAAATCCGGATTGTCAATATTAAAATGCGTGCGATAAATCATTTTGTTGTCCCAAAAAGTAAAAATAAAAATTTGTATGTGGGTCATTTTTATGATATAATATAACCAAACAAGTCAAAAAAATATAGGAGAGGCAGGGATGAAAAAACATCTTTCTTTATTAGTATTGTGCCTGGTTGCGGTACCGGCTTTTGGGGCGGGGCGTTCGATGATTGGCAACGCACAACCGGCATCACGTGCGGTTGTAAAACCGGTGACCACGGCGGCATCATCTATAAAACAAGATAATGGCGCGGCGGCAGTAATTATGCCGGGAATGGGTCAATCCGGGGTCAGTGTTGTTGCAACCGATGCGGCACCCGCGAAACCAAGCCGCGAAAAAGAAAGATTGGCATGTGTCAGCAACAATATCGGTGTTGGCAACACATTCGTTTGGGCATCTCGTTTAAGCAATACAGGCAGCTATTCAACCATGGTCGAAGATACCGAAAATCCGGACAACAACGTATGTTATGTTCGCGTTGAAATAAAATCCAACGACCAAAGAATCAATGTTTCCGATATGCAAGGTCAATATTTCCCAATGGGAACAAACATTACGTGCGGTTCGTGGCTGGACGAAAAAAAGTTAGAACAACGCATATTGGATGGGAAAAAAACTGCGCGCACATGGGCGACGGTTGGCGGCGGTGTTGCTGGCGCGGCGGTTGGTGTCGGATCAATGGAATTATTCGGTAATAAATTGATTGGTGGCGCGGTCCAAGGACAAAAGGATTTAGAAGGCACAAAACTATTGCGGTCGCAATTGTTGGTTCTGAAAAAAGATAACAAATCAGAATACAACAAAATCATTTCTGAATTGAAAACAATAAAGGCCGAATGCGACGCTGCAACATCCAAAGAGGGCGAGGCCAAAACATTGTGCGAAAAGTACGATTATGATGAATTGATATCGACGGAAAATGCTAAATAAAAGTTGAAAAATATTACGGAGGAATAAATGTCTGTGAAAAAATTAATTGTTGTCCCGGCGGTCGCAGGTATCTTGGCGGGTGGAACCGTGACATTTAACAACGCGTATGCGGTTGGACAATGTACTGCACATAGTGGCGCCCTTACCGAGGGTAGCATAGCCCAAGGTATAACGCGAGTAACTGGGGCGGCAGCTGGTGGTGTTATCGGTGCTGGACTCACTGGGTGGACTTCTAATCCTTTGGTTACTATACTGGGTGTTGGTGCCGGCAGTGTGTTTGGATGGGAAGCTTCAAAACCAATTGGTGCAGCGATAAAAAATGCAATTGATAAAGATGAAATATGTGTTGGCGATTATTGCTTGCAATGCGATACAGATTCTAACAAGAATTTTCTAAATTCTCATCATGAATGCGAAAACCAAACTGTTATTTCCAATGGTGTGGATACATTCCGTTGCTATGCGGGCGGAACCCAAATAGATAAATGGAAAAAAATAGAACTTCCGGTTTGTTCTGACAGTCCCATTAAAAAAGGATACGGTAAAAAAGGAAATTACAAGGTTATGATAAAAGACAACCAAACAAATAATGGTTCGGTTGTTGAAAAAATGCCTGGTATTTTAAGATTTTCTCAACATGCATGTTATTGGGTCGAAGAAATTGTTGATACGTCCGGCATGTGTACAGATGATCAGGGTAAACGCACAGTTCGCAGTGGTACTATCAAAGAACCATTTCCATGTAAAGGAACAAAAGGCGATATGACATGGTCAGCAGAATCAAATATAGACCATGCGACAAAGTGTGCAGCAGTATGCGGTGCCAAAGAAAAAGGCAAATGGTATATTGTTATTGCGGAATGTGACAAAGGGTGGCATCCGGATAGCAAAGCCACAGGTAATTATGGTTATCATTTTTGTAAAAAAGGCAGTGGTGGTGATGGCCTGACTTGCCGTCAAAAACGTGCAAACGGAACACCAACCGGATTGGCGTGTTGCGATACCGGCACAGAGGCAGATTATGTAAGTGCCACAGATAAATGCGTCTGCAAAGACCCAATCAAAGAATTCAAGATTAATGAAGCGGGTCGCGGTTATTGTGTTGCCAAAGGTGAAACCGCACCAGAGGCCAAATGCGAATGTGATTTACGGGTAACTGCTATTGCGGCCGCTCGCACATCTTGCGGTGGCAAAGTCAGTAACGCGGTTGCAGATGCTATCACTAAAATAGATTTGCAATGCAAAGACGTGGAAAAATGTGATGCCAAAAAATTCTTGGAATACCTGGACATCATCAATGGCGCAAGTGCGTCTTGCTCGGTGCCAAACATCCCGGTTGTTAATATCAACATTGCAAAAGTAAAATCCAGTGTTGAATCTTTGGATAAACGTTTTGGCAGTTTGGATGTGTCCGTATGGAAAACAGCCGAAGGTAATTTCAATGGCGCGCGTTTGGCATCGGATTCTATCGCGGGTGTGGTATTGGGAACAACCGGTGCGTTGATTACGTCCAGTGTCGTTAAAAAGAACCAAATTAAAAGTGGGTTCGAAGATATCGTTTGTACCGTCGGTGGTCAAACCGTCGGCAGTTATGGCGACGAAATCACTGTGGGTATTCAATAAATATCCACAAATCAAATTAAACGCCCCATCTGGGGCGTTTTTTATACTCGGCTGACTTTCACAACATTTATTTCATAATCGCCACCATATAAATATAATAAACAGCAAGCACGATGTTGGCCGTCCAAAATAATATTATTTTCATCGATACAAATCACACTTTTTGTTGGGTCGTATCCTGTTTTTTTAATAGATTTAAATAACGCATCAAATTGTGTCACATCCCATACAGTGTTTTCAGATACAGAATTTCTGACAATATGTTTTTGTACGTATTTTTCGTATATTTTTTTGTCGCCTGTTTCCAGATATTTGTACGGAGAACATTATTTTAATGAATATATTTTTCCGTCCCATTTGCGTTTAATATTTTGCAATTTTATGCGCACGTATTCAAATTTGTTTCCTGATTCAGCAATCTCGGATGGCAATTCAATTCCCCAACGTTGTTTCATATTGGTTTTCGCAATAAAATAAGCCGCAATATATTCAAGATGTTTTAATCTTTCAGATACTAATCGCATAGAATTTTCATCGGCCTTTTTTTTATACTTTTTGTATAAACGATTATTACATCCAAACAATCTAAAAAATTCTCTCAACATTTCATACATAATTACCACCTTTCCATAAAATGTATTATGGTTTTATTCCTATGTATTGTCAATCAAGATAAACATAATCACTTTATCAATAAAACATTTTGTTTGATTATCTTTGGCGCCAATGCAATCGCAATTCTTTTTGACCATCTATATGCGTAAAATCGTTTTTTATCCAAAATTTAAGGGCGTCCAAAGCACTTTCGCCACATAATTCGCGGGTTTGATACACCGTTTTTAATGCGTCCAATGCGCTGGTTCCGACGCGTCTGTATTTTTGATTGGGGTCAAAACTGTGTTTGAATATATAATTTACCTCGAAATATTGGATTTCAGTGCTTTTTGGGCCATCGTCGCATAACGAAAACGCCAAACAATCATCTGGATTTGTGAATTTATTCCTGATAATGTCCGGCCCCGCCAACAAAAATAATCGTTGAATATTGCCGGATTCAGAATCGTGTGCGGCAATTTTTTGCGGAATGCCCGCACTGAACCCAAATGGAGCACAAAGCGTTTTGATTTTTTTTATTGTTTCATCGTCCGCCGTGATAAAAAATTCCAAGAAATAGCAATCTGTGGGTTCGAATTGACCGTGTGATTGGTGCGTCAAAACCGGCACGTCAGATTGTTTTATGATATAATCTTGGTAAATTGTGAACATATTGATGTTTGCCCCGTGTACGCGCATTTTAAGATAAAATTCCATAAACACAATAATTTTTCTATGTTTTTTTACATGCGCATATATTTGGCAAAAAGCAAGATAGTTTTCGATTGAAAAAAAGATTACATCGGAATACAATCATAACGTTGCTTGCAAAGGAGAAATAATGAAAAAAATTGTAATTTTAACTTCTTTATCGGTATTAGCCGCATGTGGCGGTTCCGGTTCCGGTGGTATTGCGGGTGTTTCAGGTCTAAGCCCAACAGAAAGCAATGCACGTATAACAGGGATGAATTCTTTTATTGTTATTGGTGGAAGCAATCCAACGATAAATCCAAATGTTCGTGCAGCCACAACGGGTACTTTGCAACCTGATGGCGGAATTCGTTTTGATTTAGAAAATGTGACATTTAAATCAATACCGACGTCTGGTGTGATTGCAGACTTGATTTTTCATACGGATAATAATGGAAAGATTCAATCTATTGAATTTCCTGACGCGGAAAGCATCATGCAAGAACATAGCAATTCAAGTGTGTTCGTAGGAAGGTTAAAAAGACAAGGTGATACAAATATATTTGTTTCGCGTCCTGGTCAAATCCCAAACATGAATCAAACATCAGATATGCAAATAGCATACAATAGTTATGCAGAAAAAAGGGACGCAAATGGTCAAATAATTCAGCAAGGCCCCAGATTGGCATATGCTGATTTCGGATTGCTAGAAGTTGATAGCTCTGTTTTAGTTGGTGCAGATGAAGATACGATTTATGTTCCTTTTATGGGTGGTTTTGATCGTAAAAATGTTGTTAATAATACAATGAAAAATTTGGCCCAAACCGGAGATGTTGAATTTACTGGTTTGGTCAAAGGCCAGGTGTCTTATTCTAATCGGATTAATAATACCGGCATAAACGAATTGCTAGAAGATAGACAAGCAAAATTAGTGTTTGCAGATGATGGAACGCAAACATTAACAGCGGACTTTGATAATTGGGCAAAAATATCAGCAGTAAAACTACCAAATGAAAAAAATAAATTCATAGTCCACGAAAGTTATATTGACAACGAGGTTCCATATTATCTTGCGCCAAATAATCTTGCAACTGCGCCAGAGTTAGACGATGGTGCTATGGTTGGACAACATTCTATGACTTTTCAAACAGCTTACTATGGTGATGATAATATACCAAATGAAGGAGTCGGACTGGTTCAATATCAGTATATGAGTGGTGATAACAGTTCCGGTGATTATGAACATCACATAAACGTTGATTTGGGCTTTGGTGGAACCAGATAAATATAGTACAATAAAAAACACCCGTACTAAGCGGGTGTTTTTTTGTTTGTTTTGGTTATGGGATGCTGGCGAAACGCGAGTTGTAATTACAAATCTGATTTAGATAATACAGGTTTCCAAATTGCCCGAATTTGTTCAGTATCTGTTTTAGTTTCAAAAATATCAAAAGCAGAGTTTATAATATCCAATTGATGTTTTGTCCATTGTAATGATGATATAGTTTTAAACCATTCGCGCAAAGACCCACATTTATTGTCTTTAATTATGTTTTTTTGTTCAAAATTAGCAGAAGCCCAATCAGACAACATTTCAAATAATCTTACATCAGGTATATTCGATACTTTTTCATAGTATTCAATATGATGTGGCGAATGTTTGTGGTG
>Ga0310690_10001209_pt1 | contig 47283 bp, 35 predicted proteins | sample AusTroGonzalo_MG_2_FD_207661 | JGI IMG/M metagenome (GOLD analysis project Ga0310690, IMG submission 207661) | Bovine rumen microbial communities from tropical cattle in Woodstock, Queensland, Australia - Gonzalo_04 (v2) (version 2) | ecosystem: Host-associated > Mammals > Digestive system >... | reverse complement strand
TTCTCTGATGAAGATACGGACAAGATAATGAATGTCTATATCGACGGAACAAAGAAAGATTTCCTGCTGCCGAGAAACGACTGGACTCAGAATACCTTCGAGATCAAAGTTACCGGTACGGAGGGTTTCCATAATGTAAGGCTCGAGGTCGTTTCCAATCCGGATGCGATCCAGTGTATCAACGATCTCCATATAAAGCGTAAACTCGGTGAGTTCTCGGCTACGGAGAAGACAAGCAACCCGTCAACTGCGACCTGCGGCAGCAACTGTAAGGTAACCAATACCTGCAACAACTACTGCGGCGATGACAAGGTCACGGATCAGGAGCAGTGCGAAAACGTAACTGTCGGCGGTGTAGACAAGATCCTTGTTTCGCCCGGCCATGTCGACTACGCGTCATCCGACGATTTCCTTACGACATGCAACGGCGAGGCAAAGTTCGAAGCATCCCACGGAACGTACGGAAGCCAAACAGGGTCGCTCAGACTCTGGACTGTTCCGGCAACAGGTCAGTATGAGATCCTGGCGTACGGAGCAAGCGGCGGAAACGGTGTCGGCGGAAGCAGAGTCGGCTGCCGTGGTGCTAGCGCGAAGGGTGAGTTCAAGCTCAGAAAGGGCGAAAGACTCAGGATCCTTGTCGGCGAGCGCGGTGTTTCGACATCCGACAGCGACTCCGGCGGCGGCGGCGGCGGCGGCAGCTTCGTCGTCCTTTGCCGTGACGTCGACTGCAAAGAGTTCACACCTCTTGTAATCGCAGGCGGCGGCGGCGGAGCCGGCGGAAGAGACGACAGCTCCAACAGACAGTGCAAACCTGGTGATGCCGGAACGAACGGCACAAAGGCCGGCAATGCCGAGAGAGACGGCGGAACACTGGGCAGCGAAGGCAGATACTGGGGCGACCGTGAGACTATCGGTACCGGTGAATACACGTCACGAAGCGGTTACGGCTTCAACGACTTCGACTATGCAACCGGTCTGCCCGGACGTGAAAACGTAAGTCCGGCAGGCGGCTGGGGCGGCGGCGGAAACGGCTCTGACGGCTACTTCATCGGCGGCTCCTTCCAAGGCGGCGGCGGCGGCGGTTACAGCGGCGGTGCGGCTTCGAACAGCAACGTATTCAACGCGAACAACTCCGGCGGCGGCGGCGGCGGATCGCTTGTCAACACGGCTTCCGGCCGTTATGTGACAGGCGACAGCAGAGTGACCGGCGGTGCTCCTCAGTCGTCAGCCGGTAAGGTCGTCATCACGCAGAAGAAGTACGCTCCGTGTAAGGGCTGCGGCTTCGATGCTGCTACGACTTCTCAGTATATTTCCTGTCCGTAATTCAATGACCGGGGCGGTCACGGCCGCCCCGGGATCTCAATACAACTTCTGATTTAAGGAAAGAAAAGTACATTTTTCCGCTTCTCCGGCTAAAATAGTCCGTTTTTGATCCGGTTTGGAAATTTTAGGAGGCAACTATGGCGAAACAGTTGAAAAACGAACTCAAGGCGGCTCAGCTCAGGTACTATCCCAAACTTGAAAAGTATGAAGGAAAAACGACAAAGGATATCGAGCCTTCATCGCAGTTCGCGCTGCAGAAACGCGGATTCGACGCTCTCGACTTCGGCCGGAGCATCAGCAAGAAGGGCTTCAACATCTACGTCGCGGGCGAACCGGGAAGCGGAAAGACTTCGAATGTCCGCAAGTATCTCGAGAAGATCGCAAAGAAGATGCCAACCCCGGACGACCTGCTTTACGTCTACAATTTTGAGGAGAACGATTCGCCGAAGCTCCTCTTCCTGAAGGCGGGAAGCGGCGAAAAATTCGTCGCTGACATGGCTGATCTGCTCGATTTTTTCATTGAACAGATCCCGCACCAGCTCGAGAGCGAGAACTTCGAGATAAAAAGAAGCGAGGTGAACCACTGGTACAACTCGGTTATGCAGGAGAGCTACGCGGAGCTTGAGCGCGAGGCGGCAGAGCTCGATTTCGCGATACGCACCTCCGAAAACGGAATCGTCCTCAACCCGGTAGTGGATGGAAAACCGATCGACCGTGACGGTTTCGAGACTCTTTCCGACAAGCAGAAGGCCGAGATCGAGCAGCACGAATCCGTCCTCCAGGAGAAGCTGATCGCCTATTTCCACCGCGAGCGCCAGAGCGAAAAGGAGTTCAAGGAGCGGATGACGAAGATGTACCAGCAGATGGTCGATCTTATCATCTCCGAGCCGCTTCGCGAGATCCAGAAAAAGTATCCGGAAAACGGGATGCTCTCGCAGTATCTCGAGGAGATGGCTGATTACACGATCGAAAATTATGAGGATTTCCTGATTTACCGCAACGCCATGGAGGGCAAGGTCGACCCGATGAAGGTCTCGCTGCCCGATTTCCACGAATATCACGTGAATCTGCTGATAAACAACCGCTCTCTCAAGGGTGCGCCGGTAGTTTACGAGACGAATCCGACCTTCCAGAATATCGTCGGCTACTTTGAATACGAAGAGATCCGCAACTCGCTCGTGACCGACTTCACGAAGCTCAAACCGGGCGCTCTGCACCGTGCAAACGGCGGATTCCTCATCCTGCAGGTCGATGACATTTTGAAAAACTACTACGCGTGGACGGCTCTCAAACGCTCTCTGCGCAACAGGACGATCAATGTTGACGACATCGACACCGATTTCAAGTACCGCGTCAGTATCGTTCCGACTCCGGAGCCTGTTCCGCTCGACGTTAAGGTCATTCTGATCGGCGATTTCTATTTCTACCACCTGCTTTACGAAAAGGATCCCGATTTCAGACGGATCTTCAAGGTCAAGGCGGATTTCGACTCGGTCGTACCTGTCTCTGCTGCTTCGACCGACAGCCTGATCGGCTTTATTTCGCGTGTCGTCAACGAGGATTGCAGCCTTCCGTTCGACACTTCCGCGATACGCAGGCTGCTAAGCTACAGTTCAAGGCTTGCCGATGACCAGAAAAAATACAGCATCCACGCGAGCGACCTTGTCGAGGTCATCATCGAGGCGAACTTCCTGGCGGAGCAGAAGCACAGGAAGTGCGTCTCCGAGGAGTTCGTCGTAAAGGCGATCGAAAACCGCGAGGAGCGCCATATCAGATTCCGCGAAAACTACTACGAATCGATCGAAAACGGCACTATCCTCATTGATGTCGAGGGCTCGAGAGTAGGTCAGATCAACGGTCTGGCGGTCTACACGGTCGGCGATTTTTCATTCGGCATCCCGTCGAGGATCACGGCCAAGGTCTTTGCTGGTCAGCGTGAGATCGTCAACATCGAGCGTGAGGCTATGCTCTCCGGATCGATCCACGACAAGGGTGCGATGATCCTTGCTGGCTTCCTCGGGGGTCTCTTCGCCGTCAAAAAACCGCTTTCGTTCTCGGCTTCGATCGCGTTTGAACAGAGCTACGGCGGAGTTGACGGCGACAGTGCTAGTTCGACCGAGCTTTATGCACTCTGCTCGGCGCTCAGCGACCTCCCGATCAAACAGTCGATCGGTGTCACGGGCTCGATCAACCAGATGGGCGAGATCCAGCCGATCGGCGGTGCGAACGAGAAGATCGAAGGCTTTTACGAGATCTGCAAGATCCGCGGCCTTACCGGCAATCAGGGCGTGATAATCCCGATCCAGAACGTCAGAAACCTGAACCTTTCGGACGAGATCATCAAAAGCGTGGAGGAGGGGAAATTCCATATCTACGCGATCAGCAACATAACCGAGGGGATTGAGATCCTGACCGGCGTTCCGGCCGGAAAACGCGGTGCGAACGGCAAGTTCGGGAAGAATACGGTCTTCGCCAGAATCGATGAGAAACTGGCAATGCTCCGCGGCGATGACGAAGAAGAGGGAGAAAAAAAATAGATGGCAAGGGTCAGTATCAGCTTCGATATCGGCAAACCGGACGAGTTTTTTGCAGACTTTATCGATGAAAGGCTCGGCAGACTTCTTAAGCAGAAAGTACCGGTAGAAAGCATAAACATCAGTCACAACAGGAGCGACCGTGAAGTTTCGTTCCAGGGCCGTTTCGTGGAGGGAGAGATGCGCTACGACAACGGTCAAATAGATATCGCACTTGAGATCCCGATCCTTTTCCGTCCTTTTGAAAAGGAGATCCGTGCCGGCGTAACCGAGAACATTAAACGCGAAGTCAATAGAAAACCTTAAATGCGAAGTTAATAGGTAATCATTCGAAAATACTGCGGTTTTGTTAGCCCAAGCTCCTGAAAAACAAGATCATTGCATACATGATTTTTGCGTGAATTGTGAAAAACAGGAAAGGTAATCTGTCAGGAAAAAATCAGAGTTAACGGACGCAGATGGTAAAGTATGCGCTGTTAGGACCGTAATCGTAGCTGAGATAAGATATTTCACCGCGGTTTAAAGCAACATCCCATACATAGCCGCTATCAACACTTCTGGCTGAACTTGACCATGTGTGAAACGCTGTTGTTTCACTAGATGAGATGTTAAACGGCATATCTGATGCCGGATAGTATTTGTTATAGTTGAGTATAGAAATCAGCTCGTTCCTGTTCGGAAGTCTCCAGTCGGTAAATCCGGCATAATCCATGTCTTCACAGTAAGCTAATGCATCTATCCATTTCATGTTAGATTTTCTATTGATATTCCAGATGAGGTTCGTCGCTCTGTCCAATACGACTGTGTCTTCACCGAGCGTGTAGGGCTCAGGAATCTGTTCAGGATCGTATTCGGGACCTCTAACACAAAGTGCGTAAGCTTTCTGGGTTGCGATAACTCTATAACTGGACTGTGCGTTTTTCGTTCCGAGACTCCATACATCATCCGGATTAGTGCATGATTCGTCTTTATCTGCGGTGCAGATTCTGGTCGTTCCGGACCAAAGTGTTTTTCCTGTAGCTATGCCGGGGAACAGATAGGTGTCGTCCAGAGTCGGCTCGGCGTAGCTGAGGTTTGTGATGGTGAATACCTCTTTTATGGTCGGGAGTCTCCACGGACGGCTCGCATCATTGTCATAGTTCAAATCAGCACAATATTGTACGGCATCTGCGTACAAAACGGTGACCGGAACAGGATTTTCAGGATCGTCTGAAAGCTTGGGAATGTTGTACCACTCAAGTCCAGTATTGGCGTCCTGTATCAAGTGTGTTTCAGGATCGTTGTTTTTGAACTCAAGGCTTATCGGCAGACATTTGTCCAAATATTGAGGATCCTGACCGAAGAAAGCCTCTCCTTCGAGGGGGCAAGACTCCATCCAAGCGCCGTTAGAGCATTTTGCCTGACCTGTACAGATGGTTTTTACTACACGCGGTATGCATGAGCTGGTTGCCGGATCCCACATGAAACTGCCGTTTTCGTCATCTTTGCAGATGAAACGGCACGCCGTGGTCGTTGCTTCGTAGTTGAAAGATGCGGTCGTATCGACTGCCGGCTCCCAAGCCTGATTCTCCTCGCTCCAAGTCTGAATAACTTCGGAAACGGAGTTCCATCTTGCATTCTGGATAAGTCCCGTGCATGTGACTACGTTCTGAGCCGGAACGCATTTCGACTCGCCTTCGTCCCAGACGTGGTGCTCTTTGCATTTCCAGTCGCAGGTGTTTGCGGCTGGTTCTTCGTTGTAGTTTCCGTTGATAAGCGGAAGCCACTGTTCGCCGTCCCAGGTCTGTACGATCGTGTCTGAATTCCTTTCTCCGAGCGGATCCGGGATCTCGGCGCAGGCTACACCTGTCTGCTGGCAGTAGCCGGCAGCCGGTTCACGACCGGAACAGTCGGCTTTGCAGGGGACTGAACCGGCGTTTCCAAGTTCTTTTTCAACACAAGAAATAGAGTTGCCGTCACAGAACTCTCCGGGTTCGGTTATATTGTTTCCGCATACCGGTTCAGGATCAGTGTCTGTAGCCGGAGCGGAGTCTTCGTCAGGTTCAGGTTCGCCGTCAGTAGCCGGAGTTGTATCTTCGTCTGGTTCAGGCTCGCCGTCTGTAACCGGAGCGGTATCTTCGTCAGGCTGTATCTCGCCGCCTTCTGCTACGCATTTGTTCGTTTCGGGATCCCAAACGAAGTTCTCTTTGCATATCCATGCGCAGCTGTTCGATGTGAGCTCGTCAGCGTGTGTCGCACGGGTCGACGGGATCCAGCCGTTGTTCGACCATGTCTGTGTAATTGTTTCGGTCTCTCTAGTTCCGTTCGGATCCGGGATCTCTTCGCACTGGGCGTTTTTGTTCTGGCAGCGTGTTACAGCCGATTCCCAGCCTGAACAGTCGCTCTTGCAGGGGATCGATCCGTTGTTTCCGATGCCTAACTGAGTGCATGTGATATTGCTGCCGTCGCAGACTTCGTTTCCGTTTACGGTCTTGTCACCGCAGACAGGGTCCGGAGCCGGCGGTACGGTGTCGCCTGTGTCGCCGTCAGGTTCGGTATCTCCGGTATCAGCCGGTTCGGCCGAATCACCGTCTGTTTCGCTGTCTGTGTCCTCGTCTGAAAAGGGGATCTCGTCGTCGTCGTTAAGTTTTTTTGAGCCTCCGCAAGCCGTAAGGAAGCAAATTGCGAAGATAGTCGAAATTAAAAGAATTTTTTTCATTTTTCCTCCAAATGGGGTTGCCAAAATAACCGCACGATTATACTCCAATATATTTTAAGTCAAATGTAAGGCTCCTGGAGCGGTGTTTTAAGGTTCTTATGCCTGGGACTTTTGTGAACTAGCGGGAGTTATGAAGCTCAGGACTTCGTTCAGGCGTCTGGCCGCAACGGCTCTTCCGGCCTGATATACGCGCTCCAGCTCATTGCGGTCTTTCTCCGTACGACTGATCCCAAGAGGTCCGTCCGGACACAGAACGAGCGCCCTTCCGGCAACTTCCTCGGAAAAGACGTATGCAGTCTGTAGGTTGTATATCTCGTGACGGTGCGCCATCGCATCAACGAGTTTCGGGTATTTCCGCAGAACGATCCTCACGAGCGGAAGCGTTTTGTTCTTCTCTTTAACGTAGCCGTGCGGCTGAGTGAGGATAACGACATTTTTCGTGTAGCCGATGCTTTGGAAGAATTTCAGCGGGATCGAGTCTGTCATGCCGCCGTCGAGAAGCGTGTATCCGTCGATCTTTACCGGTCTTGAGACGAGCGGCATCGAGGCGGATGCCCGCATCCAGATCAGTTCGCCTTCGTCGCAGGTCTCGAGCTTTCTGTAGACGGGAAGCCCCGTAACGGCGTCCGATGCAACTATATAAAATTCCATCGGGTTCTCAGCGAAGGTTTTGTAGTCGAAGGGGTCCAGCTCGTTCGGTATGCGGTTGTAGCAGAAGTCGGCGTTGTAAATATCGCCTGTCTTCAGGAGCGAGCTTATGCTGCAGTAACGCTTGTCGCCGGCAAACCGCATATTGTAGCGGAACGTTCGTCCGATCTGTCTTGACTTGTAGTTGCATCCGAAGGTCGCGCCTGCGGAGACTCCGACAGCGCCGTCGAATCCGATGCCGTTTTCCATAAAAACATCTGTGACTCCGGCGGTGAACATCCCGCGCATGGCGCCGCCCTCTAAAACAAGTCCGATTTTATGTGATCCAGAACTCATAGACACTCCGGTTTGCAAACTCTGATCTCATCTCAATACAACTTTTTCGGAAAAAAACGACAAAAAAAGACAAAACCGAGCTCCTTCAGCCGGAGGTCCGGGCAGGCGTTTTTAATCTTTCCTGCATCTCTTGCTTTTTTTTTTGTTTTTGCGTACAATTGCGCCGTTTATTTTTTGGTACTTAACAACTGGCGTTTAAAAACTTTATTTTTTGAGGTGTAAGATGAAAAAACTTTTGACGATCATGCTTATGGCAATGTTTGTTTTTGTTATCGCAGCGTGCGGTGACAGCAAAAAAGAAGAACCGGCAACGGACGGCGACAATGAGCCTGCAACAGACGAAGAGCCCGTAACTGACGAAGAGCCCGCAACAGACGAAGAGCCCGTAACAGACGAAGAGCCCGTAACGGATGAAGAACCTGTAACAGACGAAGAACCTGTAACAGACGAAGAACCTGTAACAGATGAAGAACCTGCAACAGACGAAGAACCTGCAACTGACGAAGAGCCGGCAACAGATGAAGACACCACTCCGGCAACTGACGAAGAACCCGCAACGGATGAAGATCCTGCGACAGATGAAGAGCCCGCAGCAGATGAAGACACCACTCCGGCAACAGATGAAGAGCCTGCAGTAGACGAAGATGTCGAACCGGAAGCTCCGATCGTAGTAAACGGCGGTTTCGAGAATGTAGATGATAGCGGTATCCCTTCAAACTGGCACACCGCAAACAGCACAGGTGATTATCCTTTTTCAAGTATTCTTACCGCAAATATCGCATCCGTAACTGATGCTGCATATGTAAAGAGCGGCACAAAGGCTGTAAAGCTTACAAGCACGAAAAACGGTAACGAAAGATTTGTCGCAGACGGTATCGCACTTGCAGCCGGAACATACAACTGTTCGGTTTTCGCAAAGGGTGACACAAATGTCAAGATCGGCTACTGCAAAGGTACCTCACAATCTTGTTCCTACAACGATAATGCTCATACTACACTCACTGACGAGTGGCAGGAAATAACCTTCGAAGGCATCTCATTCGCAGCAGACGAGCCGACGATCAATTTCGTAATCCTTGTAAACAGCAAGACCGCAGCTGACAAAAACGGTTACTTTGACGATTTCGTTTGTGAAAAGGTCACTGAGTAATTTCTCTTAAATTTATTTCCGGAAAATCCCGAAAATCTCCTAAAACAGATCGAGCTGTTCAGGCTCCTTTTCTTTGAAAAGCCTAAAGCTTTTCCTATATATTTCGCATGGGCCGATTTTTCTTAAAATTTCGTAGTGCTCTTCAGTCGGGTAGCCTTTGTGCGAAGCGAGGTGATACTCCGGATAAAGCTCGTCGAGCCGCATCATGACGCGGTCGCGGAAACACTTTGCAATGATCGACGCCGCTGCGATGTTCACGCTGAGGGCATCTCCCTTTACGAGTGAGATCTCGTTGTCGATTCTTTTTGTCAGCTTGTTGCCGTCGATTATAACTATATGATTCTGATTGATTTTTTTGATGACACGGTTGGCGCACCTCGCCATTCCGAGAAGGGTGGCGTTCAGGATGTTGAGCCTGTCGATGACCTCAGGCCGCACTGCCCAGAGCGACCATGCGCTGTTTTTCACGATCAGCGGCAGAAGTTCGAGCCGACGTTTTTCTGAAAGCTGCTTAGAGTCGTTGAGCCCCGGGATATCACGGAAAAGCGAAACAGCCGCCGTCACTACAGGTCCGCAGAGGGGGCCTCGCCCTGCCTCGTCGACTCCGATCACACGAAGGCCCTTTTCTGCATACTTTCTATCGATATCTCCAATCATTTCAGCTCCTTAAAAAGCTCAAGCAGTACATGGTTAAGGTAGCGGCTTCCCTTTTCGGTGCAGAAGAGCCGCTCTCCGTCATCCGTTTTTTTCAAAAAGCCGCTGGCCGTCAGCTCCTCAAATGTTTCCGAACTGAAAACGCGAGCCTGTTCGTTTCCGAATAATATGTTGAAATCATTGATATTTATCCCGTCTCTTTTGCGGAGCCCCATCATCAGGAACTCTTCGGCTAGTTCAGACCCCGCAGGGCTGTACGAGCTCAAACCGCTGCCTTCGATGAATTCCTTTACGTCGTCCGCATACCTTGAGTGGAGCCCTCTCCTTGCGATAAAAGAGGCTGCTCCGGCACCGATCCCGAGCCACGAACCGTACGACCAGTAGAGCAGGTTGTGCCTCGATTCGAACCCTTTTTGCGCAAAGTTGCTGATTTCGTAGCGGTAGAAGCCTCTGTTTTGCAGAAACTCTCGGATAATACCCTCCTGAGCGGCAGTCTCATCTTCATCGAGAGGTTCAGGGGCGTTTTTTCTCTCCGGCCGGGTGTACTGGTATGCCGAGACGTGCTTCGGTTCACAGATATCGAACAACTTTGAAAACTCGTTGCAAATATTACGGTTTTTGCCGATGCCGTAGATGAAGTCGAATGAGATGTTGTCAAAATATCCGGCGAAAACCGGTACTCCGCGAAGTATGTCCGCCTCGGTCGTGCGTCTCCCCATCTCTGCCAGAACGGTATCGTTGAATGCCTGGATCCCGACGCTAAGGCGGTTGACTCCGCAGCTTCTGAGGTTTGAGATCCATTCCCGGTCAATATCAGCCGGATTCACCTCGACTGTCACCTCAAGCTTTGATAGATCGAGACCGAGGCTGCCGGCGGTGCGGCTGAAACTGCTGAAAAAGGCAGACGGCATCGAAGAGGGGCTTCCTCCGCCGAAGTAGACGCTTATCGTCTCTGTTCCGTCAAGTTCGTGAAATCTCCGTTTCAGCTCGGCAAGAAGAGAATCTCCGTAGCGCTTTTTTATTTCAGGGTCGGAGAGCTCCGTGCTGAAAAAGTCGCAGTAGAGACACCTTTTTCCGCAGAACGGAATGTGAAAATAGATCCCGGAGAGCCCTTTCAAAGCGGCTGTCACTCCTCGTCAGAGCCGGATGCGGCGATATCCTCGAGACCGAGCGTCGCCTTTTCGGAGACGGAGACAAGAAGTCTCGCGTCGATGCCGTTTTTATCGAAAATATCTTTGACCTCGGTGTAGATCAGGTTCTTCAGCTCCTCCTTGTCGCTGATTTTGCTGCTTTGACCGTCATTTTCACCGACTTTGTACTCGCCGACGTAGATGTTTTTCGGCAGCTGTCTGGGCTCGTCGTCGAACCGGATCTTGCTGAAAAGTCCGAGATCCTCCATCTCTCCGTCAATAAAGTCTTGATCATATTTGATATTTCTGCCTAGCGGCTCAAATGCCAGAAAAACAAAACAATGCATTTTTCACCTCTTATTTTTCGTTGAGCTTTGCGATCACCGCCTTTGCAAATCCGGCAGCTGCGGCAGGTCCGTTCCCGGTTATGATATTTCCGTCGGTGACGACAGGTTCGTCAATGAACTTCGCTCCGGCGTTTTCCATGACTTTGCCCGTCGTCGTGCCGTATTCCGCGTCATCGCCGTTCCAGACAGTGACCTTTCTGCCATTGACTACACCGGCTTTCGCCAGAATGGTAGGCGCCCAGCAGATCGCTGCGAGGACCTTGCGGTCTACGGAATTTTTAGCGATTTCAACGGCCCGTCTGTTCGAGCGGACTGAGGGCGTTCCCATTCCGCCGATGAAGACGACTGCATCAAAATCGGATTCGCGGACTTCGTCAAGTGTCGTTCCGATCTCGATCTCAGTTCCGAACATTCCGACAGCCGTACCCTTTCTGATGCTGGCGACTGTTACATCTATCCCGGCATTTTTGTAGGCGTTGAAGGACTCCGAAAACTCTTCGTCTCTGAAATTTTCGAAAGCGACGATCATTAAAACCTTTGTCTTGCTCTGCATATCAACCTCCTTTAAAAAACGGGTTATCTTATCCATAAGCTGCAAAAATCCAAAGATTTTGTTGTCAAAATATCTCGAATCGATGTTTTATGGCTAGATAACCGGCTTAATTTATTTGCAAGTTTATGTTATCAGAATAGACTCTTCACGCCTGGAGGTGCTATGGATTTAAGTCGTTTCATTCCGGTGGACAAGAGCTCTGCCGTACGTGCTTTCACATTTTCGCTGCTTACCGGTTCAGATGTGGTGATCCGCACTGACGGTGAACTGCCTTCTGATGTTCTTAGCGCGTGCAACTCTGTAAAATTATTCGGTAAATCTGTTAAAAGAACAGGCGGCGTCTTTGCTGTCCGGGGCCTGGTTTCAAAGCCGGCCGGTCCGGTCGACTGCGGAAATTCGGCGACGCTTTTCCATATCCTTATGGCGGTCGCTCTGCACTTCGGCTGGGATCCTGAGCTCACGGGCGACAGCTCGCTGATGTCGCGGGATCACACAGTTTTTTACGAGGCGGCAAGGCTTTACAAAGGCGGTTTCGTCGAAACGTCACTCGCCAGGGAGAGTGCCCAGCTCAAGACATTCCATCTTATCGCGATGCTTGAACACGGCGGGATCCTGCACTTCAAAAGGAGAACGAGGCGTAACACCGAAGAGCTTTTGAAAATAATGGGCACGGAACTTGAAGAAAAAGATAACTGCTTGAAAGTATTGCCTGTTTCTAAGCTTGAAGGCTATGATGTCCGGCTTGCTGGCGACCCTTCGGCTGCATTCATAGCGGCGTGTTCAGCAATTATCTGCAAAGTCCCTTTCAGCATCGAAGGTCTCTACGGAGAGGATTTAAGGCTCAGACCGTTTAAGATCCTTCAGGCTTTGGGCTACGACCTCAAAATTTCAAAAAACGGGGATGGCCGCGTCTCGGTTTCGGGCGGTACGGAAACCGGTAAAAAGGTGCAGACGTTGAAGCTCGATGCTGACGATGTTCCTGAAATTATTGATGAAATACCTTTTATCGCCTTTATGGCGGCAAGATGCGGCGTAAAATTCTGGCTTCACGGGGCTTCGTGGCTTAGGAACAAGGAGAGCGACAGGATATCGGAGACTCTTCGCAGGCTCGGGCCCTTCTTCAAGACAGCCGAATATGATGACGGTTTCGAAGTTACGGAAAGAATGGCCAATAAATATACTGATTTGCCTCATTCGGACGACCACAGGATGGAGATGCTCTCAAAGCTTGTCGCGCTTGATTTCAAGGCTCCGTTCGAGGCTGACGGATGTTGTGCCGTATCATTTCCGGAGTTTAATGGACTAGTTGCAGAGTTGGAGAAAAATGTCTGGTAAAATCAAAGAATTAAGAGATGAACTCGATGCAGTTGATTCACGCCTCGCTTCGCTTTTGAAAAGAAGGGTCGAGATCGGAAGGAGCATTGTCGCCATAAAGAGGGATGAGGGGATGCCTGTCGATGATTTTGTCCGCGAGGCGGCTGTCCTGAACAGGCTTTCGGCCGAAAATCCTGAGATCGCACCGCTTTTGAAGGATCTCTACGGGAGAATCTTTAGTTGGGTAAAGACTCAATAAAATCAAAACGTTATCTACAAAAAGCCGAGACTGCGGTGATTGCGCTCCTGGCCTTTTTTATCTACTTTTTCCTAAATGACGAAGCGGATGAGGAGTTTTCTTCTGCCGGCAGCTCAGAAACTCTACCCTTGCGGCAGACGGAGACCGAGCCGCTTGAAAGAGAGGCCGGGTCCCTCATTTTTTTTGACGGTGAGATCGAAAAGGCGGCTTCAAGGCTGGCGGATGAGGCAAAAAGCAGCATAAAGATAGCGACTTACACCTATGCAAAGAGCGGTTTTACGCAACTTCTGGAGCGGCGGGCGAAGGAAGGTCTTAAGGTCAGAGTCGTCGCCGGCAGGAACAAGGATAACTCGGCGCCTGTCTTTGATTTTGTGGTTTTATCAATGAAATCAGGCATCTATCATCCTAAATTTATGGTCTTCGACTCGAAGGACGTTCTTATTTCGTCAGCAAACATCAGTTCGGATCCGGGGGCGGGGAACAACGCGGTCCTCTTTTTCGATGTCCCGGAGGCGGCGGCGTTACTTGAGGCTGAGATCGATGACCAGTTCGGCGGAAAGAACGTGAGGCGTTGTGAAGATGGCTGCGAGAGCGAGATCGGTACCATCTATTTCAATCCCGGACACGGCTGCGCTGCGGTGCGTGACGAGCTTCTGAAGGCGGGCGGACGGATCTATGCCGGGATATACACGATGACTTTGAAGAATCCGATGGTCACCGGACTGAAAAAGGCGGCGAAGAGGGGTATTGATATTTCGATCGTCGTTGACAACTGGCACGGCCGCGAGGGCAGGGCGGTCAATTCAGGGGCGTTCGACTTTCTGCAAAGTATCGGGATCAGCATGTTTTTTGACGAATCCGGTGAAGCTGACGAGCGCGTCTTCCACCACAAATCCGCAGTTGTCGACGGCAGGACGACGGTGCTCGGCTCAATGAACTGGACGGCATCCGGCTGCTACAAGAACCGTGAGCTGATAGTGATAAACCGCGATGCAGGTGTCGCCGAAAGTTTCGAGAAATATTTTAAAAATTTCACCGTTCGGTAAAATATCGCCCGGCAGGTGGAGAGAGGAGGTAAAATGAAGATCGTTTTTGCATCAGGAAACAGGGGAAAACTCAGGGAAGCGTCTGAAATTTTTGAAAGTTTTGAAATAGTATCGATAAAGAGCTATCCGGACTGGATATCTCCTGAGGAGAACGGTTCGACCTTTCTTCAGAATTCGGTGATCAAGGCGGAGGCGGCTTTCGGGGTCGTCAGGGAACTGCCTGTCCTGGCGGACGATTCCGGGCTCGTCGTGCCTGCTCTAGGCGGCGCTCCAGGCATCATGTCGGCCCGTTTTTCGGATGAGGGGACGGATGAGGCGAACCGTGCGAAGCTTCTTTCGATGCTCAGAGGGGTCTCAGACCGCTCGGCATACTTTTCCTGCTCGGCAGTCATGATCTTTCCGGACGGGTCGGTCATCGCTGAAAGAGGTGTCTGTCCAGGCAGGATAATTGACGAAGAGCGCGGCGGGAACGGCTTCGGCTACGACCCGCTATTTGTTCCGGAGGGTTTTTCCGAGACGCTCGCCGAGCTTCCGGAGGATAAAAAAAACAGCCTCAGCCACCGTGGAATTGCATTTAGAAAGCTGATATCGAAAATATCCAGCAGTAACTGATTTAGGAGGAAAACAGATGAAAAAACTTCTTTTTTTGATCGCTTTGACCGCTCTTTTCGTTGTTGCGTGCGGCAGCAGCGGAGGCGGAGAAAAGAATGACGGCGAAGTGCCCGAGCAGAACGATTCCGATGCTCAGGAAGAGACGATCGAGCCGATCTGCCTCAAGCCGTCGGGGGCTGCTCTGACCTTTACGGATATCTCCGAAGAGCTCGGCGTGAAGGAGCTCAACGCGCTCGGAACGCAGATCACGGTCGCAGATATCGACGGCGACAGATGGCCCGATATCTATACCTCGACAGGTGCTAAAACCCGTGAAAACGAGCAGGAACCAACGAATGTCTATAAACTTTTGAAAAACGAAAAAGGTGAAAAATTCAAGGATGTTACCTTCTCGAGCGGACTCTTTGCGAATAAGAACGGCGAGAACGGTCTGGCTTCGACCTACGTCATCTTCGCTGACGTCAACAACGACGGTTTCAAGGATGCGGTAAACGTTGTCTATGTCGATGACGATACCTATTCCAGCGAGAGTTTTATGGAGGATTTCACCCGCATCTATCTCAACAACGGCGACGGGACCTTCAAGCTTGATACTAGGACGAGCTTCACCCTCGATATTTTCGAGGCGATCGCAGGTGTCACGGTCCTTGACTACGACCGCGACGGAAATCTCGACCTTTTTGTCGGCAGGCAGTACATAAAATACGGTGATTTGAGGTCGTGCGAGCAGGATACGCTGATGCGCGGTCTCGGCGACGGAAAATTCGAGAATGTCACTGTCGGCAGCGGACTTGAGACGACGAAGGCCGACGAGGCGTCACTTGCGAGCGGGAAGTACAACAAGCCGACCTGGGGAGTTACCGCCTGCGATATCGACGGCGACGGATTTTCGGACATCATGACTTCGAGCTACGGCAGAGCCTACAACATGCTTTACCGCAACAAGGGCGACGGGACTTTCGACGACCTTTCGCTCAGCTCGAATTTCGCCCACGACGACAACGAGGATTACTCTGACGACCAGTTCTTTGCCTGCTACTGTGCGGATGCCGCCAACAAGGATTCCGACTACTGCGCGAACGCGACCAAACCTCTCATCAGCTGCAGCGGCGTAAGCGGTTGGGAACCCGGATTCTCGGATCAGCCCTACCGTCTTGGCGGCAACAGCGCGGTCACTCTCTGCGGCGACTTCGACAACGACGGCGATACAGATCTTTTCCAGATCGAGCTTGCCCACTGGCACATCGGCGGAGCGAGCGACAAAACGCAGCTTCTGATGAACGACGGCTTTCCGGAGACCCCGCTCAGACGTGTTCCGGAGGCTGAAAGCGGTATCACGAGAAGCCGCTCGGGCGACTGGAACGACGGCGATCTCGGCGGTTTTACGGCTGACCTCGACAACGACGGGAACCTTGAGATTTACCTTCTCAGCTCCGACTATCCCGGGACGAAATCGATGCTTTTCAAAAAGCAGGCTGACGGTAAATACAAGGATATCGCGGCTGATTCCAAGTCTCAGGTCCGTCGTGCACACGGCGGCGCATTCGTCGATATCGACCGCGACGGAGACTACGACATGATCGTCGGCACCTCCTTCATGCGCTGGGCTGCAAGTGACAACGACGGCAAGTACAAACCCGAAAAGCAGTGGATCAAGGTCCTGCGCAACGACACAGGCCAGGATTCGAATAAGGTCATCATCGACCTTGCCGGAAAGGGTGCAAACCGCGATGCAGTCGGTGCGAAAATAGTTGTCCGCGCCGGCGGAAAGCAGTTCGTCCGCGAGGTCCTGGGCGGCTACGGTCTGAACGGTTTCCAGAATGACAGCCTCCAGATCATCGGACTTGGCGACATCTGCGAAGTCGAAAGCGTCGAGATCACCTGGCCGGACAAAGACGGGACCGTCACGAAGTATGAAAACGTCTATGCAAACTACGTTCTTGAAATCGACCAGGAAAAGGGTCTCAAACACCACAAGATCGACGAATATTTCGGGAAAACAGAATAAGAAAAGTGCAGAAATCCGCCCGGCTTTCCCCTAGAAAAATGTAACATTCGGGTCAATATTCCCCTAGAAAAGTGTAAGAATCAGCTCAACTTTCCCCTAGAAAAGTGTAATATTTTGGTTGATATTCCCCTAGAAAAGTGTAATATTCGCCTCATGAAACGCTTTTTGTATGAAAAATTAGTTGAGTGGAAACACTCTAAATGGAGAAAGCCTCTTATTCTGGAAGGGGCACGTCAGGTAGGGAAGACCTGGCTTTTAAAACAGTTCGGGCAAAGCGAATATAAACATCTTGTCTACATAAACTGCGACAATAATCCTCAGTTTGAGATGATCTTCGCCGATTATGATATAAACAGGATAATCAGAAACCTTTCGGCTTTGTCGAACAAACCGATACTTCCGGGAAAAACGCTTATCGTCTTTGACGAGATCCAGGAGATGCCGAAGGCTCTCACTTCACTTAAATATTTCTGTGAGGATGCTCCGCAGATCCATGTTGCTGTCGCCGGGTCTCTGCTAGGGCTTTTTGACCATCACGGAAGCGGATTTCCTGTCGGCAAGGTCGATACACTGTCGCTCTATCCGCTATCATTCATGGAATTTCTGGATGCTCTTGGCAAGGATATCCTTATCAAACAGATCCGAGAGCACAAATGGGAAGAGCTGAATGCACTCAATCCGATGCTGACAGAGCTTCTCCGCCAGTATTTTTTTACAGGCGGAATGCCGGAAGTCGTTGAAAGTTATGTGACAAACCACGATTTAAAGAGGGTAAGGGCCATTCAGGAAAATATTCTCGAAGGCTACCGTCAGGATTTCTCGAAGCACGCTTCGAAAACGGATATCGAGAAGATTTCTCTTGTTTTCAGATCGATCCCGTCACAGCTTGCGAAGGAGAACAAAAAGTATATCTACAGCGCCGTAAAAAACGGAGGCCGCGCAAAGGAGTTCGAGGGTGCGATCCAGTGGCTGATCAACGCCGGAATTGTCCATAAGGTAAACCGGGCAAAGAGTATCGGGATGCCTCTCAGTTTTTACGAGGATTTTAACTGTTTCAAGCTATTTCTTAATGATTTAGGGTTGTTAGGCGCGATGTCCGATGCTTCTCCGGCTGAAATCCTTATCGGGAACGGAGCGTTTTCCTCCTATCAGGGCAGCTTCACCGAGCAGTTTGTTGCACAGCAGTTTTTCAGCGCTGTCGGTAAAAATTTGTACTACTACACAAATGATAATTCGACTATGGAGATCGATTTCCTGACGCAGAACGAAAGTGTAATGCCGATTGAGGTTAAAGCCGGGATCAATCTGAAATCTAAAAGTCTTTCTACTGTTTTGAAGAACAACAGCGAACTTTTCGGGATCCGTTTCTCAATGGCTGACTATAAGATTCAGGGGCAGATGGTCAATGTTCCGCTTGCCCTTTCTGAAGAGTATTTCAGGGAGATTTTTAAGAGATAAAAGTTTTCCAGTTTACTTCAGATTTTCCGGATTTAAAGCCTCAAGTTCGGGCAGAACGAAGCGGCCGTCCTTTCTGATGAGAACATCGTCGAAATAGATCTCGCCGCCGCCGTATTCCGGGGTCTGGATCATGACGAGATCCCAGTGGATCGCCGACTGGTTGCCGTTGTTGCAGTCCTCGTAGCACTCGCCCGGAGTGAAGTGGATCGATCCGCAGATCTTCTCGTCGAAAAGGATGTCAACCATCGGTTTCGTGACATACGGGTTTACGCCGATCGCGAATTCGCCGACATATCTTGCACCTTCGTCGGTGTTGAAGATCTTTTCGAGTTTCTCGACATCGCTGCCTTCGATCTTGACGATCTTTCCGTCCTTGAAGGTGAGGATCACCTTGTCGAACTTCGAGCCCTGGTAAACTGTCGGGGTGTTGTATTCGATAACGCCGTTTACAGAGTCTTTGACCGGAGCGGAGTAGACTTCGCCGTCAGGAATGTTGCACTGGCCGGAGCATTTGATGCCCGGAAGTCCTTTGATCGAGAAGGTGAGGTCTGTTCTGCCGGGGCCGAGGAGGCGGACTTTGTCGGTCTTGTCCATCAGAGCCTTGAGCGGATCCATAGCCTTGTCCATCTTCGCGTAATCAAGCGAGCAGACATCGAAATAGAAATCCTCAAAAGCCTCGGTGCTCATTGAGGAAGCCTGTGCATAAGAGGGGTTCGGGTATGCGAGGATGCACCACTTCGTGTGGTTTACTCTCTGTTTGAAATGAACCGGAATGAGGTATTTTTCGCCGTTTTTCTTCTGGATATCAGCCGGAACGTCCGAAAGCTCGTAGCTGTTGTTTCTGCCGTTGATCGAAATGTAAGCCTGCATCTTCTTCATGCGGAGAAGGTCGACTTCGCACATCGTGTCGAACCATTCGTCGTCTGCGTTGAGAAGGAGTTTTCTCTGAAGCTGATAGTCAGTGTAGTTTACGAAGGCTCTGCCGCCGGCAGCCTTGACCTCTTCGATCAGAGCGTGAACGAGCGGAAGCGGCCAGTGGTCTCTGAGCTCGATCAGAACATTTTCGCCCGGCTGGACATGCGTGCTGTAACGGATAAGGTTTTGCGCGACCTTTGCGATTCTCGGATCTTTCATGGTTTCCTCCTAAAAGTTGTTAAAAGAGTCTCTCTCAAAAAGAACACGGAATTTTAACGATTTTCCGGCAAAAAACAGGTTATTTCGTATTTTTTTCGGTTCCGACCTTAAAATTTCGGCTTTTCCCGACTTATTTCCGGAAGTTCCCGTGTCTCTCGATTTTTCAAAGAAAAGCGGATATAAAAATATGTGATTTGCAGGCTGGCGACCCGCATTCCGGTAAATATACTTCTCTAAATTTCTGCCATATACTATAAAAAAGTCTAAATTTTGCGCTCATCTGTAATTCTGGCAGAAAAGATTTTGCGCTCAGCTGTAATCTGGACAAAAAAAATTTTGCGCTCAGCGGTATTTTCTTGAAAAATTGCAATAAAATCAGTATGATTATGACGTGGTTTTTTGCGGAGGTCGTTTTGGAGAAAATTTTTAAGAGAAAAGCTTACGAAAAAATGCTTAAATGGAAGGTTGAATCCAACGGAAAAAGTGCTTTGCTGATAGAAGGTGCAAGGCGTGTCGGAAAGTCAACTCTGGCAAAGCTGTTTGCTGAAAACGAGTATGAATCATACATCCTTATCGATTGTTCCAAGCTGTCGGCAGAAGTCAGGAACCTGCTGGATATAGGTTTTTCCGATCTCAACTACTTTTTCATGCGGCTGCAGATTCTTTACCGCGTAAACCTTTATGAACGCAAATCAGTTATCATTTTCGATGAAGTGCAGCTCAGGCCTGATGCGAGACAGGCGATCAAGCATCTTGTTGAAGACGGAAGATACGACTACATCGAGACCGGTTCGCTTATCAGCATCAAACAGAATGTGCAGAACATCGTTATTCCGAGCGAGGAAGAGCGTATTCGGATGTTTCCGATGGATTATGAGGAATTTTCGTGGGCGGTTGGTGATACTGCCACGATTCCTATTCTGAAAAATCTTTTTGTAAGCCGTACTCCTTTGGGCGATGCCGTAAACCGCAAAATCATGCGTGATTTCAGGCTTTATATGCTGGTCGGCGGTATGCCTCAGGCTGTTGAGACCTATCTCGAAACCAACAATCTTCAGGCTGTAGACGCTGCGAAAAGGAGAATCATCAATCTTTATATTGAAGATCTTCACAAGCTCGATCCGACAGGTAAACTGCGCGCAATGTTCCGTGCGATACCCTCTGAACTCGGCAAATCAGAAAAGCACTATCAAGTGACTACGGTTGTGGAAAACATCAGAAGGGAAAAGACTTTCGAACTGCTGGAAACGCTTTATGAAAGCATGATAGTCAATATAGCGTACCATTCTTCTGATCCGAATGCCGGCCTTGCTTTGAGTCGGGAAAGTTCGCGTTTCAAAATGTTTACGGGTGATACCGGACTTTTTGTGACTCTGGCTTTCTGGGACAAGGATTTTACCGAAAATATCATCTATCAGAAGCTGCTTTCAGACAAACTTGAAGCCAATTTAGGCTACATTTATGAAAATGCCGTCGCGCAGATGCTCCGTGCTTCGGGTTATGAGCTTTACTACTACACTTTTCCGGCATCAGGAAACCACAGTTATGAAGTCGATTTTCTCTTGTCGAAAGGGAATAAGCTGGTTCCGGTCGAAGTCAAATCTTCCGGATATAGAACACATAAATCTCTGGATGCCTTCTGTGAAAAGTTTTCTTCACGCGTATCTGAAAGGATCCTGCTTTATACGAAAGATTTTCAGAAAGACGGTCAAACCACATGCCTTCCTGTTTACATGACTCCTTTTTTGTGATTGAAAAAGAATAATAGCTAAATCCGATAGCTGTTCGATGCTGTTTATCTAAAATCGAATCTTTCTCAAATTTCAATCGATACAACCACTTGTTTTTAGTCTGTTTTTCACTATAATTTCACGGTTTGACTTGAATTGGAGGCAAATTATGAGTTACGAAGCGTTGTTGGAACAGATAAAAGATTTGCCGGAAGAGTGCCTTGACGAGATTTCAAACTACATCAGTTATGTTATGTACCGCTATGAAAAGCAGAAAACGGCGGCAGAGCGTTTTGATGATGAATGCGCAAAAGCTCAGGCATGGGCGAAAGAGACAGGACTCGGCGAGCAGGATATTTTATACGCTCTGAAAGAGGTCAGATCGGCAAATCAGTTCGACCAATTCCTTATTCAATGAAAAAACATTCAGCAATATTTATCTTTTTAGCGTTTGTTCTCTTTGTTTCCTGCTCATCCTCCAACTCTTCAAACGATTCCGACATTCTGCCTGATTCAGACATAAACACGCAGGATTCTGAAACCATTGATGATGATTCTGACACTCAAAATTCTGAAATCGTTGATGATTCGGATGAGACATTTGATGCTGATGCGGATTCCGACACATCTGAAAAGGTCGAATGTCTTGATCTGTGCTACAACGAAAACACGATCAAAACACCGTTTCCTTTCAAAGATGAAAACGGCAAGCCGACTTTCTGCCGTCCCGGCTGCGACACGCCGACGGAAAACGACCCACAGTGTGTCCGCAACATCTGGGATTGGGAAAATTGGGAAGAGCAGCAAGCCTATTTGAAAGAGCAGGCTAAAGACCCGAACCAGGCAAAAGAACGCTCATGCTATCCGTGGCCGTGCAAGTTGCCGGATATGCACGCCAAAACAAAGGCCGAACTCAGCACATTTGTCAGCAGTTGCGACCGATTGCTTACTGTAAATGACTTTTCAGCCAGTATGCTGACAAATTGGTCGCATGGAATGTACGACGGAGTTGCCGGAATGAGATTAAACAACCTGATTGTGGAATATAACCCTGAAAAAGATGAATATACAACTATTGGACAGTCCCGTCTGCTCTCTTTTAATGAAAATCGCTATATCACAGAGGTCTACGACAGCTACCCTGGAGAAAATCCAAATACCTTCAAATCTTTTACAGTATCGGTTTTGAGGACAGAAAAAGGATATTTTTATGAACTGATCCGTAATAATCATGAATTTAAAGATACTTTTTTTGGCCCGCCGTTTGCAGGAAAGAACTGGGCTTTATTGCGTTTGAGTAGCGATAAAACTATGTATGCTTCCTCGCAAGATTGGGAATGGCATGAACTTGCAGGCATCAACAATTATGCCGGAGAGGGCAATATTGTCGGTGATCATTTGACTTTTATCACAAACAACCGCGAACTTTATTACTGCGACCTGCGCAAATATCCAAAGCATATAGACGAATGCTTTAAACTCAATCGCAAAGATGAGTCCGGCAATGAAGAACTTGGTCACAGTCCTAGAATAGATTTGGAAAACGAATACCGTGTTGTCTACAATGTTTACAGAAAACAGATTTTTATTGAAGTGGATTTGCATGATTTAAAAAATCCAAAATATACAGAGTATAAAATAGAAAACAGCAAAGAAACGGCATACAGTCAGGAAATAGATATGTTGAAAGGGAATAAGGTTTCTTACCAGGAATTTTTCACTATGTCAGGCGGAACAGTTGATGTTATTGGCTGTTTCTACCGTTTTGATAAGAAAAAGACTTATTGCCCTGTAGACAAGACGACTTCAACACTACCTGACAGCATAATGGGTTACAATGTCTTTTGGGGGAAGTGGCACTTGTGGAAAGAAATTGCAGCACCGGACGCAATAATGCGGGACTGGGAGTGTTACTGCAAAGAAGAAGGCGTGTGTCCGTTGGAACCTGCGACCGAGGAGGAACTAAACCGCAAACCGCCGCTTACACCGCTGGCATCAAAAACAACTGCCGAAATTATGGCAAAAATCGAGCAGGAAAAAGTTCTACCGAAATTTGACGGAAACGAAGTGCACTTCTGCACCATCACAGAGCGTGAACTTCACAATTTCGGCAAAGCAGGTTCTTGCCTGACAGCAGCGCAGATGAACAAGTATCTGAAACAGTTGGATAAAAGCGACCAGCACCTCAAAGATCTGATCCTTGCTTCCAAAAGACATTGGAAAACAGAAAAATCTTTCGCCGACCTCATCAAAAACCACAAAAAGATCTGGAACAAATTCCACGGTTGCGAAATTCACCAAGATTTTACCTGTGAATACGACGAAGAAACTTCAACCTTTGACAGCGACAGCGTGATGTTCGCCACCGTGATCGACCACGGCAAGGCGCGTAACGGCATCTTTTTCAGAGACAGATTCTATGAAGCAAACGGCAATTTCCATAAAGTTATCAATGAGTTGCGCCAGAAATTCGGTGCCAGCCTCAGAGGAAATCCGCGGATAGAAGTGAAAGCGCCGAAATAAGAAGGAGGTTTTCAGAGGTAAACATGCAGATCCGTTTCAGACTATTTTTAGTTGTTTTTGGGTTGTTTTTTCTGGTTTCGTGTTCTTCGTCCGGTTCGGCGAACGATTCAGACACTGTTTCCGATGCCGATAGAGACTCGCAGGAACCCCCAAACGTCGCTGATGAAGATGCAGACAAGGACACTGATCCTGTTGACGATTCGGATAAAACACCGGATGCAGATCAGGACAACGATTCGGCCGAATGTAAACCGCCTCTAAGCGAAGCCCCATTCCCATATTACGACGCAAACGGCAAGATCACTTTCTGCCGTCCGAACTGCGACACGCCGACAGCGGATGACCCGATCTGCATCGGCAACCTGTGGGACGAACAAAATGAAAAACTTTGTCACGAATATCCTGAATACGCCTGCTGCGGAACACCGTGTGTGTTAGAAAACCTGAAACCTTGGACGAAAGAAAGGCTTGCTGAAGAATATCCGACCATTGCTGAAGTTGTTCCCATGCACAAGTGTGATTTGGCAATCAATCAGGTCAATTGGAACAATGACGGGACTAACGGTTTTGTCAAGTCTTGGAACATGAGTGATGGAAAAATCGGCTTTTATTTTGCGCCAAACCAGACTCTTTCAGTAAAGGATTGGGCTGTAAAAACAAAATATGTGACTTATGACATTGCAACACAGAAATATTCTCTCGTTATTCCTGCCAGAGGACAGGAACAGGCTTATCACAAAGGCAAGCGACTTGCTTTGATTTCCGACAAGCGAAACCTCGACCTGAATAATTCAAATATATTTTTGGCTTATATAGGCGATGACGGCAAAGTTGAAATCGTCTATGACAAAAAAGTCAAAAGCATTTCTTATGAACCGGCACTCAACGAGAAATGGGCGTTCGTGAATCTTGTTGATGCTAACGGAAAACGAATGATGTATGCCAAAGTCGGTGAATGGAATTGGACTTCACTTGGGAACGGTTTGGGATGGTTCCCGTCTCTTGTAGGGAATACTCTTTCTTTTGTTGATGATAATGTAAACGGCTGGATTTGTGATTTATCGAAAAAGCCACAAAAACTTGAGGACTGCTTAAAATTCAATCAGGATGGAGAACAGACAGAATATCTTTATTTTGACAAGGAAAATGAAAACCGATTTGTCTATTATGACACATTCAAGAGAAAAATCGTTCTTGTCGAAAGAAACGGAGACAAGTTCGAGAGAAAAGATCTGATAACAGAATTTACAGAAGAATCTGCCTCAAAAGCATACTCTGTCCCGCCGAGAATGCTTCGCGGAAATCTGCTTTTGTATGAGGAGATAACAACAGACGGTGCTAAATACGGAGGTAGACTTTGCTATTATAGAATCGATAAGAATAAAAAATATTGCATGAACAAAATGGAAGATGACAAAACATATTCTGATGGAACAACAATCTTTCCTTATGGATTCAGTGAATTCGAAGATCAAATGCTTTTGTATCAAACAAGAGGTTCAACATCATTAATATTAAGAAACATGGAATGTTACTGCAAAGAAGAAGGCGTTTGTCCGTTTGAGGAATAATGTGTTTGATGAAGTGGAACTTGACAAAAATCGAGTCGTTGTAAATTTTGCAACAGTGCCGACGGCTGTCTGATGCTGTTTGTCTGATCTCAAAAATTACTAATTACTGTTTTTCTTGAATTTTATTCGAAATATTTGCTGACGGATATTTTACTTATTCCGATGGCTGGAGCCTCTTCAGAAAGGCTTTTCCGAAGGCGAGGAGCGTTATCGGGGTGAGCAGCGCCATTCCGCCGATCCAGACCCAGATCATCGTGTAGTCGTCTGCCGGCGGGAGCGGGTGACCGTTTTCAAACGGGGTGTAGAGTTTGATCAGAAGCCCCGACATCGGGCCGACGAAAAGCTTTGCCGCGAACCACGGGAGGACTGACAGGGCGATGTAGGTGCCCTCTTTGCCTTTCGGTGCGATCTCTGCCGTGAACTGCATGAGGCGCGGAGACCAGATCGATTCGCCGATAGTGAAGATGAAGATGAAGAAAATCAGCGGCCAGTATTCGTTGATCGCCTTGACCAGACCGATGTTTGCGATCGAATCGGTAAGGTTGAGCCACTTGACGAAGATGAGTTCCCCGAGGAAAGAGTCGGTGAGTCCGGCGAAAACCGAGGATGGGATGACGGCGATGAAGCATGAGAGCGACGAGACGATCGAGCCGATTATCAGCATTTTGTAGGATGACGTCTTTTTGCTGATGTAGGCTACTATCGGAACTGCGAAGATGATCAGAACCGAGTTCAACACGCCGTAAATATTGCCGATCTTCGCGCCTTCACCGAGGATGCTGATGCCGTATTTCGGGAATGTGTACGAAAAGTGGAAGAAGACGCAGCGGACGAAGAGCGTGAGTGCGAGCATTCCGATGTAGACCCAGAACATCTTCTCGAAGACGACCGCTTTTATCATCGAAGCGACATCCTTGGCCGAGTTTTTGATCGATTCCAGACCGCTTCCGAGATATTTTTCCTTCGATTTAACGACCTCTCCGTCATCGTTGAGTTCGATATCGCCCCGGATGAAGAATGCGACGGCGAGGCTCAGAAGTGTGAAGCCGAAGCCGATCACGAAGAACATCTGGTATGTCGTGAAGTGGATGCCGAGAAGGGTAGTTCCGGCGTTTTCGTTGGTGATCACGCCGGCAGTGTCACGAGCCGAAAAGAGGTCTCTGACCGAGTCGAACATCACGGATCCGATCGCGTAGCCGAGGTTCATCAGGACGTAGAAAAGTCCGAAGCCCATCGCCGCCGTCTCCTTTGTCGTGTAGCGTTTGATCGCGACCGAAATGAGCGGACCGACTATCGCGAAGCCGATCGCCAGCGGCACGAATCCGAGTACGAAAATAAGGGCCGGATTGGTGACGAACGACATGAAAAAACGCGAAAAGAGCAGGAAGAAGATGCTTATCAGCAGGGTCTTCCGCACTCCGATCGTATCGACGACGGCGCCTGTCAGCATACCGATGATCGAGAGCATGATCGACCATGCCATGATGTAGGTCCCGGCGCTGAGGTCGCTGACCCCGCAGTCGGCAGTGAGCCAGAGCGTGATCGTGAGGTTCATCGCCATGTAGGCGGTGTACTCGATGATGTTGTAGATGAAGAGCAGCCACATGTCACGCGGGCTTTTGCGCAGACCCTTGGCGTAGTTCCAGATGATCGCGCCGAAAGCGAGAAGGGCTCCGCCGATAAGGGTGTAGATTACGAAATCGGAAATCTGCATTACGCCTCCGTTCAAAAAAGAGAGGTTAAAGCCCTAAAAGAGGGCAAGGAACATTTTTACTAAATTACCTGTAATTTCATGGATTTTTGGCGAAAGACCGGTGATGCCTGCAAGTACTGCCAGAAGCAGTGCGGCGGCGGCAACGGCGATCAGCTTTGTCTTCATAGTTCGTTTCTCGCGAAGTCGACGGCGTTTTTGAAGATCTTCAGTCCGAGCGGTTCCGGCATCTCGTCCATTCGCGTCCAGTCGGGGTGCTGCGTCGGGGTTATGAAGACCTCCGGGTGCGGCATCATGCCGAGAACGTTGCCTTTTCTGTTGGTGATACCGGCGATCGCAAGGTCCGAACCGTTGGGGTTCAGCGGATATTTCTGGGTGATCTCGTCGTTTTCGTCGACATACTGGAAGGCGATCAGATTGTGATCCTTGATCTCCCGAAGGTTGTGCTGCTTAGCCAGAAATTTGCCTTCGCCGTGTCTGATCGCAACGTCGAACGTACCGATCCAACGCAAAAAAGGTGAAGGATTGTCGGGGTTTGCGTGTATCCTGACCCATCTGTCCTCGTAAACCGCCGAGTCGTTGTGCGTCAGCGTTACGGTCTGCGGACCGAAGACGTTGTGCTCGCTGCCCGGCAGGATCCCCATCTTCACGAGAGTCTGGAAACCGTTGCAGATGCCGATGACGAGTTTGCCGTCACTGACGAATTTCTTCAGATGGTCGCCCATCTCCTTTTTGACCTTGAGAGCGAGGATCTTGCCTGATGCGATGTGGTCGCCGAAGGAAAATCCGCCCGGAAAGGCGAGGATCTGGTAATCATCAAGCTTAACTTCACCGTTCACGACACGGTTTATGTGTGCGCGGTCGACCTGGTCGGCGCCGGCCATCTCAAAAGCCCATCCGGTCTCAACATCGCAGTTGATCCCGTAGCCCGTCAGAACAAGAACTTTGACCTTTTCCATCGCTTAATCCCCCCGAAAAAAATTAAAAACTTCCTGAATATAGCACTTATTCAACCACTTTTGAATTTTGTCGGCTCTCCTCGATCGTTCTTTTTGCAACCGCGTGGTACACAAAGAACGCAACGATGTTTACGGACGAGATACCGATGAATATCCCCTCAGCCTGCCATATCTTCCCGCAGAGCCAGACGGCAGGGACCAGAACGACGATCGTACGCGTGAAGTGGAGCATCGTCGTGCGGATCGGTTTCTGGAGACCGTTTATCACGTTCGAACACATGACGCAGCTTCCGACTGCCGGGAAGGAGATCGAATTTATCACCATGTAGGCCGAAATGTACTTCAAAACTAAGGGATCTTCGGTGAAGACTCCAGCTATGGGAGTCTTGAAAACGAGAAAGATCGCAAAGATGAAGAGCCCCCAGTAGAGCGAGAATTTTTCACAGATCCTGAGGACGTCGCTGACCCTGTCGATCCTGCCTGCACCGAGGTTCTGACCGGTGAAGGGGATGATGACGCTCGAAAGCGAGAAGATGCCCATGAGTGCGAGCGAGTCGATTTTGCCGCCAGCTCCCAGAGCCGCGACCGCCGGATCGCCGTAGAAAGCCGTGATCCTCGTGACGATCGCCTGAGATATCGGCATCAGCATGAGCGCAAGCGAGACCGGAACGCCGAGACGCAGGATCTTTTTCCATGACTGGAGCGTTACTGCGGGCCTTGTGCCGTTGAAGTCGAACATCCTCATCTTGAAATGGATGAAGGAGACTGTGCAGGCGGAACCGATTATCCTCGCTATCATTGTTGCTATCGCCGCACCCTCGATCCCCATCGCCGGGATCCCGGCAAAGCCGAAGATGAATACCGGGTCGAGGACCGCGTTGAGCGAGACGTTGAAGGCGATGATGAGCCCTGGGGTCTTCGTGTCGCCGGTTGCGCGGATCGCGTTGTCGATGACCATCGCGATAGCCGAAATCGGCATACCGTAACAGCAGATCCTCATGTATTTGATGACGAGTTCGAGCGTTTCGCCGCGTGCTCCGAGAGCGTAGAATATCGGTCTGATGGTTAGGAGTCCGACTGCGCCGAAGAGGCTTCCCGTCGCTATGATCAGAAAGAGGCTGTCCGTCGAGATCCGCTTTGCCTCTGAAAAATCCTTCTGGCCTATCGCTTTGGCGATCGTCGCGCTTGTGCCGAGCCCGATCCCGAACAGGAAGTGGTTGACCAGCATGACGACCGGAAAGGTGTAGCTCATCGCCGCCAGTTCGAGAGTCCCGAGCTTCGATACGAAATAGGTGTCGGTCAGGTTGAATGCGGTAAGGGCGATATGACCGATGAGCATACCGAGAGCCATCCTGAAAAGGATCGGCGCTATGTTTCCTGATGTGATATCGTGTTTCGTCTGCAAGCAAATACCTCAAAAGCGCGGTAAAATAGCACTAAATATTGTTATAATCAAAACTTTAGAGTACAATAAGTGCGTTTTTTTCGAGAAAGTGTTTGCAGATAATGATCGACCCTAAAAATTACTTCACGCTCAACGCTATCCTGGAGGCGAGAGAGCTCATCAGGCGCAACGACGGCAACGAGATCGTCATGATCGGGACCTTCGACGCCGACGGGCTTGTCAGCGAGCTCCGATGTGTCGCGATGGGCAATTCGTACTCCGTTCCGGCGGTCATCCAGGCGGCTGAGCCGGGCGAGGTCCTGATCCACAACCATCCGAGCGGGGATGTCAGGCCGAGCAGCGCCGATCTTGATGTCGCGGCGCGTGCTGCCGAGAGGCGGATCGCATCGTTCATCCTGGACAACGCGGTCAGTACGATGTTTCCGGTCGTCGAGCGTTTCTCGCACGAAAACGACGAGATCGTTCCGCTAGACGAGGAGGAGGTCGCCTCTGTCCTCGGAAAGGACGGGGCCATTGCGCAGGGCAGCAGCGAATTCGAGTTCAGGGCTCCGCAGGTCGAGATGGCTCTGCACACGGCGGAGGCGGTCAACAATTCGCAGATCCTTGTCGCGGAGGCGGGGACAGGCATCGGAAAGAGCTTCGCCTACCTTGTCCCGATCCTGCTCTACGTCTCGAAGAACAAGGGGAAGAAGGCTGTCGTCAGCACTTCGACGATAGCTCTCGAGGAGCAGCTTTCGGATAAGGACATCCCTTTCCTGCTCAAGAAACTCGGGATCGGCGATATCGACACTGCGGTCCTGAAGGGGCGCGGCAACTACCTCTGCAAAAGACGCTACACCAACTTCAGGATGAACAGCACCCAGGCTGAGATCACTGAGGACAGAAGTAAGCAGCGCATTGAAATAATTAACGAAATCGACTCATGGATGGGTCAGGTGAACGACGGGACGCGGACGACCATGAACTCCGCCGTAGCGGGCGACATCTGGAGCGAGATCTGTTCGGACGAGCTCTCCTGTGAAAAGAGCAGATGCCGTTTTTTCAACACCTGTTACTTCTTCAAAGCGAGGCGCAAGGCGAATTTCGCATCGCTCATCCTCGTAAATCACCACCTCCTGATGGCCGATGTCGCGGTCAGGGAGGAGAACGACGAGATGGAGGGCGAGTGCGTGGGCATCCTGCCGAATTTCGATATCCTGGTCATCGACGAGGCGCACAATATCTTCAAAAGCGCCATCAGCTTTCTCGGCGAATCGGTCTCGACGGTGAGCTTCACGCGGCAGCTGAACAGGCTGCACAACAGGAACAGCGGCGGTCTGCTGCCGAAGATCCTGAACAACCTTGCGAAGAGGGGCCAGGCGGAGGCGGTCGAAAAGGCGATCGTGCTGCTTTCGGGACTTTCACAGAAGTTCGCCAACTCGATCGTGCCGGAGCTTTTCTCTGTACTCGGCAGCGACGACGAGGGTATGTACGAACTCGACGACCCGGAGATCAGGTCAAGGATGCTCGACACCCTGAATATAATCATCGCCGCCGTCGGAGAGGCGGTCGCTCTTCTGAAACCGGTGATCTCGACACTTCGCGACGAGGACGAGGCTATCGACCACAGGACTCCGCAGGACGACATCAACCGGTCGCTTCTGATCGAGGCTTCCGGCGCACTCTCAAGGATCGAGACATATGCCGGATTTTATTCGGAATTCTGCCTTAAATCCGACGTCAGCGAGAGCGTCTTCTGGGGCGAGAGGGAGCAGAAGACGGCACTTGCGCTGACGGTGACCCCTCTCAACGTCCAGAGGCTCATCGCGAAGTATCTTTACGAAAAGATCCCGACGATCGTGATGACTTCGGCGACCCTTACGACCAGCCGCGATGAAAACGGATACGACTTTTTCTTCAGGGAGAGCGGGCTGTCCGAAGTCAAAAAGCGCCAGATCGTCCCGATAATCCTGGACAGCTGCTTCGACTTTGCGACTCAGGTGCAGGCCTACGTCTGCTCCGATCTGCCCTCTCCGGCCGACAACAAGGCGCTTTTCGACGACCAGAGCATCGATGCGGTCGATTCCATCATAAACGCATCCAGAGGCGGTGCGCTCGTCCTCTTCACCTCGATCAAACACAGGGATGAGGCGGCCCGCAGAGTCTTCGGGCTCGGCTTCGACGTCCTCTGCCAGGGCAGCACCGGAAACTCCTCGATCATGCGGAAATTCCGCGACAACGTGAACTCTTCGCTGCTTGCCACCGATACCTTCTGGGAGGGCATCGACATGAAGGGGGCGACCCTCAGGAACCTCGTGATCGTCAAGCTTCCGTTCAGGTTCCCGACCCATCCCTTCGTAAAGCGCTACATCAGAAAGCTCGAAAACGAGCTCGGGCAGAGGGGTTTCATGATCTATACGCTGCCGAACGCGGTGATCAAGTTCAAGCAGGGCTTCGGCAGACTGATCCGGACAAAGAACGACATCGGAACGATAACGATCCTCGACAACCGGCTTGTCGACAAATATTACGGCAGGGATTTTGTTAAGGCGGCGCCGCGCGGCGTGAAGTTCAAGTATTTAAGGACTTCGGAGATCGCGGAGAGCGTCCGCAAATTTTTTTCGGACTGATTTTCGTAAAAACGGAGCCTTAAATTTACAAATAGATGGTCAAAGGTTTTTTTAAAAATGATCCGGCTGACAGGCTGAGCGATGAAGAGCTTGTCAGAAGAGCGGCACGCGGCTCGAAGGAGTGCTGGAGGGAACTGATCGGACGCTATTCGAAGATGATCTCCTCGACTGTCTGGAAGATAACCGGCGGACGGGAGGCCGATGACGTCATCCAGGAGGTCCTGATCCAGCTGTTCCAGTCGCTCGGCACCTTCAGGAGCGAGTCCTCCTTTTCGACATTCCTCTACAGACTGACGGTAAACACCGCCTGCAACGAGGTTAAGAGGATGACTAGTCCGGCCCAGGCGGTCCCCGTCGGGGATGAGGCGCTGACTCAGCTTGCAGACGAGACGGATGCGTCGGAGGATCCGGTCTTCGACACCCTGGAGCGCGGCGAGATCCGCCGGAAGGTGGGGGAGGCGCTGGCTGAGCTTCCGGCTGAAATCAGAGCCTATCTGGTTCTTTTCTACGTCGAGGAGCTTACGCTGAAGCAGATCTCCGAACTTTTCAAGGCTCCGGTGACAACTGTCGCATCGAGGATCAGCAAGGGAAAGGCGCTTTTGACTGAAAAACTTGGAAAATTGAGATGAATGACGAAAAATTAAAAGAGATTTTAAAGATTTACGCTGAAGAGAGCGAATCCGGAAGTCAGGAAACCGACGTTCTGGGCATCGCGGATTCCGTCTTTGACAGGATGAATCCGGAAATCCGGATGGTCCCGGTTTTTAAAATCATCGGCGCGGCGGCTGTCGTTCTGATCGCTCTGGCGGTAGGATTTTCAGCCATTTTCAAGGATAACGCTCCTCTTCCCGAGACTGAGGCGGAGTTCGCCGCGGCTGAGATCCCGCTTGAGGTCCCGGAAGTCCCGGAGATCCCGGCTGAAGACGAAAATATCAATAAAATCATATCGCTGCAAAACGGACAGAGCTTTGAAGATACCGATTTCAGGATCAGATCGACTGGCAACAGCGAGCTCTTTCAGGCTTCCAGGACCCGCTTTTCGCTAAAAAACGGTGAAGTTTCGATCGATGTCAGGAGTGGTACCGACTTCGTGGTCGAGGTCGGAGATCTTGCACTCGTCAGAGTCCTCGGGACATCGTTTTCTCTTAAAACCGACGGTTCTAAGAGCCTTTTCGTCAAGGTTTTCGAGGGCTTGGTCGAAGTCGTGAACAGAGGTGACGGCTCGGTCAGGACGCTTGAACGCGGCGGGGAGCTTGCTCTCGGCGCTGTAAAGCCGCAGATCCCGGCGAAGCGTCAGCCGAAAGCGGTCGAAAGAGTGCATGTACCGGCTGCCGCGGAGCTTGCGAAGGTTGAAGAAACAGTTTCTGAGCCTGCTCCTGCTGAAGCTGAAAAGCCGGCTAAAATAGAGAATATTGCCGGACTTGACGGCGAAGAGCTCCAGCGTGTCACGATCCGCGACCTCGAGCAGCGGCTAATCGCGTCGAAGAACAGGACCGATGACCTGAACCAGCTGTTCGAACTCTATTCAAAGAGGGGCGACTGGGGTTCTATCATGAACCAGTGGAGACGCTATTACTCTGAAATCACTTCAAAAAACAACAGCCACCGCCGGCAGATGCACTACTTTGCCTGCGAAGCTTCGATAAAGCTCTTCCTCTACGGCAACGGTGTCTGCAGGAAGTATAAGAGCTTCTATCCTGACGCGGCAGAGCCGGACGGTCTCAAAGATCACCTCAGGTACGCTGAATAACCGCCTGCCGGTTTCTTTTTTTCCGCTGATTTTATGCCGGATTACTTGCTTTTGATACCGTTCTTCTTAAAGTTATTCGTTTTATTTATTAACTGTTTTGGGAGGTTATTTATGAAACAACTTTTAAAGCTTGTGGTTACGCTCATGTGCCTTGCTGTGATTGCAGCATGCGGCGGCTCGTCAAAGCCCCCGGTAACAAATTCTGTAAAGGCGGTCATTTCTGCCAAGGACGGCGGAAAACTCGAAACCGCTGACGGTTCTTCGATCACTATCCCCCGCGGCGCTCTTGCCGAGGATACTGAGATCACGATGACAGTCATTTCGACCGAAGAGTTCAATGCTGCCGGCGACAAGACCGAGTATGCAACGAAAATCATGGATTTCGAACCGAACGGACTCATCTTCCTGAAGCCGGTAGTTATCTCTTCACCTGCTTCCAAGGATATCAACGGTCTTATTTCGGCTGCGGTTTTCAACGTTGATGACAAGAGCTGGCACTACAACAAAGAGGGTGTCGCGGTCGTTATGTCTAAGGACGAGATGGGCGATCCGATCATGCAGTCGGCAATGGGCGACCCGATCATGCTGAATGCGATGGGCGACCCGATCATGGATCAGGCTATGGGCGATCCGATCATGCTTTCGGCTGCCGGCGATCCGATCATGATCTCCGGAATGGGCGATCCGATCATGGGTGCTGCGATGGGCGACCCGATCATGATGACGACAGGTCACTTCTCGGATTACACATTTGTTGTTGTTCCCGATCAGCCGGTTGAACCGGACGGCGATCCCGTCAAACCGGACGAGGATACCGAACCTGAACCGGACGAGACTCCGAGACCGGATGAAGAGATCGTACTTGACGAAGATGTGATCGACGAAGATGTGATCGACGAAGATGTGATCGACGAAGACATAGTCGACGAAGATGTCGTTCCGGAGTGCGAAGAGGAAGCGAAAGAGTGCGTTGAGAACACGCTGAAAGAGTGCGTCAATGGCAGCTGGAGCGAGACCGCATGCGATTTCGGCTGCGATACCGAAAATTCACAATGTTTCGAGTGCGAGGTGACCGAGGAGGGCAACTACCGCTGCCACGAGGATGTCCGCCAGGTTTGCGTAAACAAATACTGGGCAGACTGGACTGACGAAACAGGCGCTCCGTGCGTAGGCGGCTGCAACGCCTTCACAAACGACTGCAACGTCTGGGAAAACGGCAGCATTGTCACTCTCGGAACCTACGAGCAGGACAACAACGCGGAAAACGGTGCCGAGCCGATCGAATGGATAGTTTATTACTACGATCAGGAGAGCGGCATGGCGGAGCTTGTCAGCAAGTACGGTCTTGATTCTAAGCCGTATATGACGACTTCTGCTTCGACAAGCGGATATTATTATTACCAATCTTCTTTTTGGGGCGACAGTTCGATCAGAACGTGGCTGAACGACGAGTTCTACAGTGCGGCGTTCACGACGCTCCTTCAGGATGCAATGATCGTCACTCTGCCGTCATCGACGGACAGCGATTATGAAGGCAGACGTAATATCGGAAGAAGTTTCAGCGACTATGAATCAAAAAGCGATAGAGTATTTCTTGTCCAGTACGCTATGGCTGCCGGTTCAGCTCAACCTGCGGAAGAGACGGCGGGAACGTCCATCTTCACACAGGAAAATTCAACAAGAGTCTGCATGCCGACAGCTTACGCGATAGCTCGCGGAGCAGATGTAAGCCCTGAGACAGGAGCCGGCAAGTGGTGGCTGGAAGAGGGCAGATACTATGTCGAATTTGACGGAAACCTCAGGTATATCGATACCGGAGATGATCCTTATGTCAGAGATGTAGCGACGAATCCGCTGGCTGACGGGTCTGTCATGGTCCGTCCTGCGATCGTTGTCAGATTGTCTCCTGATACCTGCACCGAGGCTGAAAACGGTCAGCACCGCTGCATCGAAGTCGGCGGCGTATCGAACAGCCAGATCTGCAGTGACGGCTACTGGGTAGATGTTGCTTCATGTACATACGGCTGCGACACCGCAGAAGGTGCCAACTACGGTACATGCTTCGACTGCTCGACAGAAAACAGCGAGGAGAACTCCATCTCCACCTGCGAAAACGACAGGATGTATTCATGCCAGGCAGGCCGCTGGGTTTCCGGTGAAGAGGATGTATGCGAATTCGGCTGCAACACCTACGGGTCAGCGTGCAACGAGTGTACTCCCGGCACGATGATGTGCAGTTCAACCCAGGGGTCAGAAGGTCAGCCGCGTGCGGACCGTGCGGACATTTTAACTTCCAACAGCATGATCTGTAATTATTACGGCTATTGGACTGTGAAAGAGGAGTGCGGCGATATGGGCTGCAACGAGACCTCGAAGGAGTGCAACTGCGTAAACGATGCCTTCTCCTGCGACGGCGGTACCAGCAAAAAGTGCGTGAACCATATCTGGTCAGCTCCGACAGTCTGCGAGTTCGGCTGTGTCCCCGAGGATGGCAGCTGTGCTGAAGGCTATGCAGTCGGCAACAAGATCAACATGGGAAGCTTCGAACTGGACAACAACGATGCAAACGGCGTCGAGTCTGTTTCGTGGTACATCATCGCGACCGACAACACAGGTCTCTTCCTCCTCAGCGAAAATTCTGTGGCGCGCATGAGATGGGATGACGATTCCAACATTTGGGCAGACAGCGAGATCAGAGAGTGGCTCAACGGTGAGTTCTACGACTCCGCATTCACAAGCAGCCAAAAGGCGAAGATCCGTGATACCGAGCTTGCCGATGTAGAGACAACAGACAAGGTCTTCCTGCTCAGCCAGGCTGAGTACGAAGCTTTGCCTGATTACATGAAAATTGCAACATTAGGCGGAGAGAGTGCATACTGGTGGCTCCGCACGCCGGATGAGGAGAAGACAGAACCTTCGGCAATGCAGGTAGATACTGATGGTTCGTTCTATGGTTCCTACCATGTAAGTTACGACAATGATACCATGCGTCCAGCAATGTGGATAAACCGTTAACGCTCTCTTTTTTCAACTGATCCTCAAAATTTTCCGATAGAAATCCTCTGATTTTTTCCGTAGAAGTTCCTGAAAAGCTCTTTCAGTACTCTTTTTTCCTGAAAACCTGAGATGGAGTGATCTATTCGATAGTGAAGTTTGTTTCGCCGATGACGGTGTAGCCGCTGCCGCAGAGATTTTTTGATGCGTGAAGGTCGAATGCAAGGACTTCGACGGTGTGGGTGCCGCTTCCGAGCAGGCTTTTGAGTTCTTCGTCGTGGAGCATTTCGAAACCGTGGTTGTTGGTGTTGCACTGGGTTATCATATCCGAAAAATCCGGTTTCTGGAGCGCGGCCCTGATGTTTTTTACGATCGGATCCGCCGATTTGTCGCCGTTTTTGTAATATTTCACCTGCAGCAGGAGGTATGCGCTCAGCTTATCCGGATCGCATGCCCAGCCGGTGATTTTTTCACTCTCTGCCGAGATGATCTTTCCTACCGGAGCCTCTGATGCTGCGGGCGCTATCCTGAGGTCGTCAGCAACAAGACCTGCCGACTGTCCGCTCGAGTTGCTCCAGAAGCGCATACCGAAGACGAATTTGTCTGTCAGACAGCTGCTGTCCATCGTCCACTTGAGCTGGGTCGTAAAATTGTTCGGGTAGTTCCAGAACTGGTTGTGGAACTGAGCGTAGGACCAGTGCGACTCCGGGACGTGGGTCGAGCTGTTGAGCGAGTTGGTCGAGTTCTTCACCTGCTTGTTGCCGGCTCCGTTGCAGACCGGATGGATATAGTCTCTGGCTGAACCGGTGCTGTCGCCGGTCTTCCCCGAATGGTAGAATGTTACGTCTACTGTACAAACCGAGCAGGCTGAAAGGTCGCCTGAAAAACAGTTCGCCTCCGCCGGATCGCACTCCGCGAGAAGCGAGATGAAATCCATGTTCGCCGAATAGTTCATATTTTCATTGTATCTGCCGTAGCTGTAGCTCCCGCTTCTGCTCAGCTTGTCGTTGACGTTCCAGTATGTGTTCGGGATGAAGCCCTGGCTCGTGTTGTCGTCCCAGTCGTAGAAACCGCCGTGCGGAAGTTTCCTGATCGCCGCGAAGCAGTTGCTTGCCTGGACGCACTCGTTTGAAGCGGGGTCGCACCCTTCGCCGAGTTCGGTCCGGCAGTCGCTGTCCGAAACGCAGATGACGCACTTTCCGGCGGCCGTGTCGCAGAGGATTTTGTTGAAGTTCGCACTGCAGTCGGCGCTGGTTTCGCACTCCCGCTGAATGTCGCTGTCGGGTGCCGGTTTTTCGTCAGTGTCAGGATCTTCGTCGGTAGTCGTGTCGGCATCCTGAGCCGTATCGCCCGTATCGGGTGTCGGTTCACCGTCCGGAAGGGTATCGCCCGTGTCTGGAGCTGAATCCTCATCGGGAGTATTGTCTGAGTCCTGAGCCGTATCGCCGGTATCCGGAAGCTCTGTGTCTCCGGTATCCGGAAGGGTATCACCGCTGTCCGGGAGCGTATTGTCGGCATCCGGCTGGACCAGTCCTTCCGGAACGCAGTATCCGTTGGAGCAGACCATGCCGCTGCCGCAGTCTTCTTTCGTCACGCACTCAGGCTCGTCATCCGAGGCGCACGAGCAGACGAAAAGGGCTGAAAAGATGATAAAAAGAAACTTTTTCAAGGCATCCTCCATTTTTTCGTTTCAAAATTTCGGCGGATTATAGCGTCAAAAGCAAAAAAAACATAATCTGAAATGTTTTAATTTCCGCAGTTTTGTGCTACTCTCAACGGATTTTATCCGTTGTGCAAAGGAGATTATTGTGAGTTTTTATCAGGTTTTAGATGATGTTGTTTCAGATGAGATCGTTTTTATCCCCGATTTTCTGAAGATTTCCCAAATCGATGACAGGAAGGTAATAGTCTACACCTCGCTTGACGAGGTCAAGGAGGCAAAGCCTCAGAGCAAAGAGTATATCCTTATAATTTCAGACTCTGAATTCAATCTGTCACTTCCGCTTGTTCTCGAGAGCAAGGCGACGATCCTTGTATCGTTCGGGTGTACTTTCAAGCAGATAGCAAAGAACATATTCCGGGTGGACGGAGAGAAATTTGACCGCTTCTCGTTGTCGTATATTATTGATTTTGTTGATATAAATGCCTCTCTGCATGAAAAGGTCGCTCTGAACAACGAATTCGGTAACAGCACCTACGACAAGCTTGTCGCCTATGCCGAAATAGGCGTCAGTCTGGCGATAGAAAAGGATCAGAACGCCCTCTACGACAAGATCCTGAGTTTCCTCAGAAATGCGACGAACGCAGAGGCTGGAACGCTCTATCTGATGAACGATGAGAAGGATAAAATCTACTTCATGACGAGTCAGAACAGCCGTTACGGGCACAGCTCCGGCGGCGGGCGGCGTGAGGTGCCCTACGACACGACTAGCCTTGTCGGCTATGTCTGCAAGACGGGTAAAGTCCTGAATATCCCGGATGCCTACCAGATCCCGGAGGATAAACCCTACAAGTTCAACGACGCCTTCGACAAAAAATCAAACTACCGCTCGGTTTCGATGATAACGGTCCCGATGCTGACTCCGGCAGGGGAGATCATCGGTGCGGCACAGCTCATCAACAAGCTCGATCCCTCGACCGGCGAGCCGATACCCTTCTCGTCACTGGACGAGCTTTTCCTCAAGAGTCTCGCGACGCTTGCCGCGGTATCAGTCAACAACAACACTCTCCAGCACGAAACAGAGGTCCTGCTCAACAACATGATCATTTCATCCGTAAAGGCTATCGAGCAGCGTGATCCGGCGACAAAGGGTCACAGCATCCGCGTCGCAGCCTTCACGGTGGCGATCCTGAAACGCGTCCTGGAGGACAAGGAACTCTGCAAAAACTATAAGATCGATGAAAATATCCTGAATACCGCTGAGACGGCGGCTCTTCTGCACGACTTCGGAAAGGTCGGCGTCCGCGAGAAGATCCTGATGAAACGCGAGAGGTTTTATCCGGACCAGCTCGATGCGATGAAGTGGCGTATGCGCTACATCCTGGCTTCGTTACCGGCTGACGACGGGCGCAGGGAGACTGTCTCGGCGATGATCGGTCAGATCGACGCTCTCAACCTTCCGCGTCCACACACCCCGGAGGAGGCAGAGCTCATCTCGAAGGCCTCCGGACTCGAATTCGAGATCGGCGGCGAGGTCGTTCCGCTTCTTACCAAGGAAGAGACCGATTTTTTGAATATCCGCAGCGGTACGCTCAGCAGTGAGGAGCGCGACGATATGGAAAAGCACGTAGTCTACAGCTACGAGCTGCTCAGCTCGATCGAGTGGCCCCGCAGACTCAGGATGGTCCCCGCGATAGCTGCCGCCCACCACGAAAAGCTCGACGGTTCCGGCTATCCATACCACAAGACAGCCAAGGATCTCGGGCTTGTCGAGAGGATCCTCGCGATCGCCGATGTATATGACGCTCTGACTGCGAAGGACAGGCCCTACAAAAAGGCTATCCCGCCTGAGATCGCTCTTTCGATCATTGAAAAAGAGGTCGATGCCGGCAAGTTCGACGACAAGATCTTCGCGCTCTTCAAGAGCCGTCAGCAGGAGATCGACGACGAGGTAGCGAGGAAGACCAAATAGGCGCGTCACATGAAAAACAGAGTCTATCTGGCTGAAATAGCTACACTTCTTCCACAACTTTTCACCGCAGACGAGGTCATTGAGTTCCTCTATCCGGAGAGCATGGACCGCGGGCGTATGCACCGCTTTGCAAGGCGTGCGGCGAGTGCGGTCGGGATAACCTACAGGCCGACGGTCCTTGACCGTGAAGCCTTCCCGGAGCGCAGACTTGCCAAGCCTGAATACCACCCGCTGGAGTGGGGGAAGACGATAATCGGACGCCTGCTTGAACAGTCCGGACTGAGTGCCGGCGATGTTGGTTTTCTGTCGGTCGCCTACAACATCCGCAGCGACACCGACGTCCTTCCGAGCCTCTCGAGCAAGCTCGTCGTCGAGTGCGGGCTCGCGCTTGACCTCCCGCCTCAGGAGCTGCCTTACCTCGGCTGCGCGGCAGGTCTCTTTTCGCTCGAATCCGCTGTCAGATACTGCGGTGAGCACGACCGTGCGGCGCTGGTCTTTTTGTTCGACCAGTGTTCCTGGATCGTCAATCCGACCTACGACGTCGAGAGCGTCGAGTTTAAGGAAAACCTCAAAACGACGCTTCTTTTTTCCGACGGTGCGGCCGGGATCCTCGTCGTTCCGGATTCGCTCCGCGACAGGTTCGCTCTTCCGCTCATGGAGGTCGAGGCGCTTCAGACCGATTTCGTCGCCGGCGGTTCGCTCGCGATGCACGGCGGCAAACTTGTGCTCGAAGACAACCTGAAGGATGCGGTCGTTCCGATCGTCCGAGACAGGATAATCCGTCCGCTCGGCGTGACTTCACAGAATATTCAGGAGTGGTCGCTCCATCAGGGCGGTATGCCGATCCTGATGCGTTTCGCCGAGCCTGAGATCCTGGGGCTCAGCGAGGAGCAGATCGGGCCTTCGAAGACGATTTTCCAGAAGTACGGCAACTTCAGCGCACCGAGTGTAGTCTTTGTCCTCGAACAGTGGTTCCGTGATGGAAAACGGGCTGAAAAGGATGAAAAAACAAGAGGCTGCGCGATCTCTTTCGGCGCAGGATACTTCGTCGCCGGCATGACTTACCACTGGTCGAAAAGATGAGGATCAACCGGTTTTTAGCACTTTGCAAGGTCGCTTCACGCAGGAAGGCGGAGGAGCTGATAGTTGCGGGAAAGGTCACGATCAACGGCAGGACGGCTGTTCTGACGGACGAGGTGAGCGGTTCCGACCGCGTCGAATTTGCGGGAAAGATCCTGACTCCGCCGGTCGAGTTCGATTATTTTCTGCTCAACAAGCCGGCAGGCGTACTCTCGTCAGTCGGCGACGACCGCGGCAGAAAAAGCGTGGTCGATTTCCTTCCGAGAGGCTGCAGGGCGGCTCCAGTCGGCAGGCTGGATCTTGATACGACCGGCGTCCTGCTCCTCACGAACGACGGCGAGCTGCTTTACCGGCTGACCCATCCGTCGTACGGTATCCGCAAGATCTACCGTGCCGGAGTGGTCGGCGACTTCACGCCTGAGCTGGCCGACCGGCTAAAAAAGGGCGTCTCTGTCGACGGGGTGGAGATGAAGGCCGAGGCGGTAGCAATCAACACGCAGAGGAACCGCTATTCCGAAATCACCATCACGCTGGTCGAGGGGCGCAAACGCGAAGTCAAGGAGATGGTCAGGGCCGTCGGCTGCCGCGTTGTTTCGCTGACGCGCATAAGTTTTGCCAACATCACCTGCCGGGATCTCGAAACCGGCGAAGTCAGAAGGCTCACCGATGCCGAGGTCGCGGCGCTCTACAGACTCACTGGGCTTTCAGGAAAATAGGTGTTTTTATTTATTTGTCGCAGTCGGAGGCTGCTTATGAAACTCTCTTCATTTCTCTATTTTGCGTGTTTCGGTATCAAGACGATCCTCTTCCGTAAGAAGGACCCTATCCTGGGCACAGTTATCGTTACGGACAAGTGCAACCTTAAGTGCAGGCACTGCTCCGTAAATAACATTACGGCGATAATCCATCCGTACGAGCAGGTCAGAAAAGATATGCAGATCTTGTTTGACCTCGGCGTCCGCATCCTGTTTTTCTACGGAGGAGAGACATTCCTCTGGAAAGACTCAGGCAAGACAATAAGGGATCTCGTGATCGAAGCCAAACATATGGGCTTTTTGATCGTAAACGTAATAACGAACGGAACGTTCCCGATAGACCTTCCGGAAGCAGATCTAATCCTTCTCAGTGTGGACGGAGACCGCGAGAGGCATAATGCTGTAAGAGGAGATACTTATGATACTATTTTCGAAAACATAAGCCATGCCACGGCAGACAACATCTGTTTCTACATGGCAATAAATAAGATCAACAAAGACACCATCTCTGATGTCTGCTATAAGGCAAGAGATACAAAAAACGTTCGCGCGGTGTCTTTTAACTTCCACACGCCTTATCCGGATACAAGGGAACTCGCACTGTCGAAGGAGGAAAAAGCCGAATGCTGTGAAGTCATAAAGCGGATGATGAGGGAAAAGATCCCTGTATTCAATCTTAAAAGCGCTTTTCCTTATCTTATTGCCAGTTCGTTTCCGACACCTTGTTATCAGTGCCTCGTAATAGAGAACGGCAAAATATCGACTTGCGGACGCTGCATTGATGTTCCTGGTCTTTGCAATCAGTGCGGTTACTTCTTTGTCGCGGAATATACGCTCCTTTTCAGCGGAAATCTCAAGATCATATACGAGATGCTCCGAACATATCCTAAGTATATATAGAGGATCTTATGAGCGTGATCACCAACTTGACCAGGATGTGGCTTACCCGCACAGCAAAGCCCTTCATCTTCAGAAACGAATATGACGAGAAGCTTCCGTTTATTGATTGCAATAATCTCGGGCTTTATATCCATATCCCTTTTTGCAGGAGCATCTGCAATTTCTGTCCATACTGCAAGGTCATCTATTCAAAGGAACAGATGGATCAGTATATAGACCGTCTAATAAATGAGATACACATTGTCGGAGGGAGTATAAAAGGGAAAAAGAGGGTCACGAGTCTTTATTTCGGAGGCGGAACACCTGCTCTTGCCATTGACAGATTAAAAGAGATGATCGATGCTGTATCCGGGCATTTCGAGATAACGGAAGGCATAGGACTAGAGCTTCATCCGGATGATGTAGTTCCGGATACTTTACATAAACTTAAAGATGCAGGTATCACGAAGATCAGCATCGGGATCCAGTCTTTTCTTCAGAAGTTTCAGGATATACTGGGAAGGAAAAGCGTTGATCAGGATAGACTGCGCGAGGCTCTTTCGGAAGTTGAGTTTGAAACTGTGTCAATGGACTTCATCTTTGCTCTTCCGGAGCAGACTTATGAAGATCTGAAAAGCGATATAGACACAGCGTTCGACTGCGGAGCCAATCATATCGCGATATACCCTTTTATCGATTTCACCTTTACGAGCAGCCCTGTTAAGGCTATGCCGAAGAAGATGAAAAGAGAGCTGCTGAACAGGATCACTGGATACTGTGCTGAAAAGGGGCTTTACAGGAGTTCAATATGGACTTTTTCGAGCCTCGGGGATGCGAAATATTCTTCCATGACAAGGGATAATTTTCTGGGTTTCGGTTGTTCGGCAACGACTCTTCTTAAAACCAGTTTCAAGATCAATACTTTCTTTGTTGACGAATACTGTAAAAGGATTGATGAAGGAAGGCTTCCTACTTCTCTTACGATCAGGTTTTCATTGAGACAACGTATGATCTATTATCTGTTCTGGACCTTTTACAGTACAAAAGCAGACGAGAAGGCGTTCGAGGATTTTTTCGGCGTTGCGCTTAAGAAAAAATACAGTTTTGAGCTTAAGATCGCGGAACTTCTCGGGCTGATTACATATAAAAACGGGATCTATGAACTTACGCTAAAGGGCGCATTCTATTATCATTACTATGAAAATTACTATACGCTTTCATATATCGACAAAATGTGGGGCATTATGAGAAAAGAAGCTTTCCCTGTGAAGATAGAGCTTTGACGCTCCTACAAGTTCTTCAGCACCGCTGATATCCCGTAAAGGGGAGCATTATCTTGATAAAAGTGTCAACAAAACACATTTTTATCCTGATAAAAGTGTTGTTGAATGACAAAAAACTCAACTTAATTACCTTTGCCCGATGTTTTCGGTACTTTTGCATAATTTCATAGTTGCCGCCTGTTGAGTTCTTTGCCAAAAATCTTAGAATATAACGTTTTTATTTGTCATCTCAGGAGACAGCCATGAAAAAACTTATCATTTTTCTGATTTTATCAGCATTTTTAGTTGTTTCATGCAGCAGCTCGAAAAAGAGTGAAAACGATGCCGACATACTGCCGGATGAAGATGCTGCTGATGCCGGTGGAAACGGAAAAGATGAAGAAGCGGTTGAACCGGATGATGAAGACGAAGATAAAGAAAAAAGCGACAACGATGCCGACACCGCGGAAGAGGAAATTGTCGCCAAAATATCTTCCTTCGCTGAGATATGCACCGGTCAGACTGATTGCGCCGACGGGTGTCCCGAAAAGGGTGATCAGCTTTACGGTCAGGATGCTCAGTATGCCGCTCTCGGATACTGTGTTCCTCAAAGTTTTTCTATCGACAGTTCCGTTGAAAACGAGCCGACCGTTATTGATCTCAACACCGGACTAGAGTGGCAGCAGACATTTTCCGATGCAATAGATGTCTGTGAAGCTTCCGAAACATCGGAAAATGCAGGCGAAATATGCGAAAACGCGGAGAATTACTGCAAAAATTTGAAATATGGCGGACACAGTGACTGGAGACTTCCCGATATCAAGGAACTTCTTTCCATCACCAATATCGCAAAATATCCTGCAATTGATACTGCTTATTTTCCAGGCACTCCGTCAGGTAAATTCTGGACATCATCCTATTTCTGGCAGGACGATATAAGATCAGGCTGGGGTTCACAAGGTGCATGGACAGTAAACTTCAGCGACGGAGCTTCCAACGCTGAACCACTGACTTTATATTCATCCGGAGAGATATTGAAACATTCCGGCATTCGTGCGCGGTGTGTCAGAGGCAAAACTCTGCCGGGAAGCCAGCTGATTGCTTTAACTATAGGCGAAGAAAAGATCATAGTAGATGCGAAAACGGATTTTATCTGGTTGTCTGGCTATGGAACCGTGTCAAGCTGGGAAGAGGCTCTTCCGTACTGTGAGAATCTGACTTATGCGGGCATCTCCGATTGGAGACTTCCCAACAAAAACGAGCTCACATCTTTTTTCAACTACCGTTTAAGATACCCATCCAGCGGAGTGAATGTTTTTCTATCGTCTACATCTTCCGTAAACAACTATGTCTGGGTTGTCAGATTTTTCGGAATAACCCCGCACATTGCAGAAAGAGTTGAAAAGCATCCTTTTGACGAAGCTTTTGGAGTCATCCATACCTATGAAGTGCGCTGTGTCGCCAAAAGTCCGTGTGCAGAAGACGAAATATGGAACGGGAAAAAATGTGTGATACAGCCTTGCTATTCGGTCAAGTGTCCCAAAGATGAACATTCAACAGGCGAATGTACTGTTTCGGGTATTGATTCTTATAAATGCGGCTGTGTCGAAGGCTGGTTCTGGAACGGCGAAAAGTGTGAAAACCCCTGCCTGAAGCCTTGCAAAGATATGCCGCACTCGACAGGAATATGCAGCGCTAAAGACTGGGATAAATATATCTGCGGATGTGAAGAAGGCTATTTCTGGGACGGAGAGAAATGTATGAATCCTTGCGATGCTGAGCCTTGCAAAAATATGCCGAACACAACAGGAAAATGCAACGCTAAAGACTGGAACAGATATATCTGTGAATGTGATGCCGAATCTTTCTGGAGCTCCAGCGAAGAATGCATTGACTCTTGCGATCCCAACCCGTGCGACATGCCGCATTCTACCGGCCTCTGCAAAAGATCGTCAGATAATGTCTCCCCTATCTGCGAATGTGAAGAAGGCTATTTCTGGAACGGTATCAACAGAGGATGCGTCGATCCGTGTGAAACAGCCAAATGCGATAAACCGCATACAACGGGAATATGCACAGGCAAAAGTGTGGATGAATATTACTGCGAATGTGAAGGATATTATTTTTGGAATCCTTACTCATACTCATGCATAACCATTTGCGAAACTATTTCGTGCCGCAATATTCCACATGCAACCGGCGACTGCACACCTATAAGCAAAACCGAATTCCAGTGTGACTGCGAAAACGGCTATAATTGGAATGGTGAGGAATGCCTTCCTTGAGCAAGTAGAACTCGTTTTTTTAGTGATTATAATGGTTTTTTGATTCAAACAGCCTGATGATTTCCTGATCGGCAAAAATTACAAAAAAGGAATTATGTAAACAACCAAACTAAACACGCTGATTTTATTGCAATTCTTCAAGAAAATACCGCTCTCCGCAAAATTTGAGCTTCTGCATATTTATTTATTGAGTTCTTTGCCAAAAATCTTAGAATATTTTGTTTTCACCATGTAACTATCGGAGTTCGCTATGAAAAAACTCATCATTTTCCTTATCTTAGCAATGTTTTTCGTAATTTCATGCGGCAGTTCTAAAAAGACTGAAAACGATACCGACATTCTGCCGGATGAAGACGGAATCAATGATGAAGATGCTGATTTGGACGACGAAGTAAATGTTGATGAGGATAAAACCGATGATGAGGAGCCGGACGAAGATGCAGATTACGATGAAGACAATCCCTGCAATCCGAATCCGTGTGAAGGTTTAGAACGAACAACCGGAGAATGTATCGCGTCCTACGATAGTGAGTATGATTACAGTTATTACAGTTGCGTTTGCGAAGATCGATACAAATACTATTGGGACTATTTTGAAGCCAAATGTACAAACGCCTGTGAAGGCAATCCGTGTGCCAACAAAGAACATTCCAACGGTCATTGCAGTCTTTTCGATACTCCGGCAGCATACGAATGCGGTTGTGTCGAAGGCTACCATTGGGAATACTTTGATTGCGTTAAAGATAAAAATACCTGCGATAATCCGGAAAATCCATGTGCAGGAATGGCTAATTCCACAGAAAGATGTATTTCAACGATAAATAATTCCTACTCCTGCGAATGTATTGAAGAGTACTTCTGGAACGGAGAAAAGTGCATAAATCCTTGCAGCGGCGTTTCCTGCAACCAGTTTGAACACGGTACCGGAGAATGC
>Ga0310690_10001208_pt1 | contig 47284 bp, 45 predicted proteins | sample AusTroGonzalo_MG_2_FD_207661 | JGI IMG/M metagenome (GOLD analysis project Ga0310690, IMG submission 207661) | Bovine rumen microbial communities from tropical cattle in Woodstock, Queensland, Australia - Gonzalo_04 (v2) (version 2) | ecosystem: Host-associated > Mammals > Digestive system >... | reverse complement strand
AGATACCAAGGAAGCTGTGACGTTTTGTAAGATTCAGTGCGCAGCCGGAACATACCTTGCCAGTGCCGGTGATACAACGTGTACAAATGTTGGCGATGGGTACTATGCGGCGGCATCGGTTATTGCGTATGGCAGTACCAGTGAACGTACCCAATGCCCAGATAATATGCCGACAAATACACAGACAGCAGCCACTGCTGACAGTTGCGTTGTATATTGTCGCGGAACAAACTATCGCGATGCGTCAACGAACACTTGTGTTGCATGCCCAGATGGTTATATGTATAACACAGACGACGGGAAAACCACACAATCCCAGTGCCAAATTCACTGCGCTGGTGGATACTATTTGCCAATTGCGGGTGCAACAACATGTACCGAGGTTGGAGATGGATATTATGCAACAGAATCAACAGTCGGTTATGGTTCAACTGCGGCGCGTACACAATGTTCCGATGAACGAAAAACTGGAACCATGACTGCCACCAGTGCCGACCAGTGCCAAGAGTTGTGCAACGGTGCGACATATTATGATGAAACACATGATATGTGTGTTGATTGTCCGGTGGGGTATGACTATCATAGGTTGTCGGGTAAAACGTCAATCAACCAGTGTCAAATTCACTGTCCGGCGGGAACGTACCTTGCCACCGCGAATGCGCGTGTTTGTACCAATGTTGGTGACGGACACTATGCGGCGGCATCCAGTGTGAATTATGGCTCGGTCGGAACACGTGGCGATTGCCCATCTGGCCAAACAACCGGCACACAAACCGCAACAAGTGTTTTACAATGTAAGACATCATGCCAGGGTGCAACATACTATGACTCTAATGAAGGTGATTGTGTGGCGTGCCCAACGGGATATACCGACAACACAACAAACGGTAAAAATTCGATTAACCAGTGCCAAAAACACTGTGCCGCCGGAACATACATGGAAACATATATTCCGCTTGAATATCTTAAGGGTGATGGAACATCGACATTTATTGATACGGGTTATGAAATTACTGGAACCAGTATTTCTGGAACAATTGTGGTAAGTCCGGCTTCGACCGTCAGTGGCAGCAACAGTGATGTTGGTAATTTCTTTGGAAACATTTATGGACCTGGTGGTTTCAGTTCCAACTATAAAAAAGGCGTGTTTGGTGTGTGGATACAGGGCGGCGCCAAAGGTGACAAGGCAAAGACCGCGGGACCAGATAACGCATTCAATGCAGACAAAACATACACAATTGACTTTTCGGTGGCGGTACAAAACGATGGAAAAACCAAGGCGACTATAAATGTAAATAATGGCACGTCCAGTACCAGCGCAAATTATACCCAGGCGAATTCGCCGTTTAATGATACTGGTAATACCTTTAAGGTATTTACTAATGGTGCGGTGACAATTGAGAATGGTGCGATAGTGCTTAATAATGGTGATAAATTGTATAGCGGTCGTATATATTCATTACAGTTATACGAAGACGGTGATTTGATATTTGATTTGGTTCCTGTGCGTCGTAATTCCGACAGTGCGCTGGGGTTATACAATCGTGTGAACAATACGTTTTATGGAAATTCTGGTATGGGTGCTTTCACCGCGCCAAATACAGCGGCTGGGGATTCATATGCACTATGCAGTGCGGTTGGTGATGGATATTATGCAGCGGCTTCGGACAATAATTATGGGGCCAGTGGCACACGTAATCGTTGCCCGAATAATGCAGTGACAAATAAAAATAATGCATCCAGCATTTATGAATGTGATGGTGTTGAATTATGTACTGGTGCAACATATCCAAATATGAATACTGGTGTGTGTACGGCGTGCCCAACGGGATATAATTACAATACCCAAAATGGCAAGGAAAGCATTTTGCAGTGCCAGACGTATTGCGATGCCGGAACCTATCTCGCAACGGTGGGCGATGCAGCGTGTACGAATGTCGGAAATGGATATTATGCAGATGTTTCTGTTGTAAATTACGGTGATGCTGGGGAACGTACGCGTTGCGAAAATGGCGGTGCAACTGGAACCGATACAGCGACCAGTTCCGAAGCTTGTTTGGCACCCGTTGGTGATTGCGAGGGGGCGACATATATGGACTCTGGTTCTTGTGTTGCATGTCCAACGGGATATACATATAACACAACTGCGGGCAAGGTGGCGGCGATTGACTGTCAGATTCTTTGTCCCGAAGGGTCATATTTGGCGACGGTAAATGATACAACATGTACGAACGTTGGGGCGGGTTATTGGGGAACCGGTGGTGCGGTGAATTATGGTTCAACCAGTACGCGCAACCGTTGTGGAACGGGACTTACCACCATTGGATATGGACATGGTGCGGACGATGCCACCGATTGTGGACACCAGTTGTTGCTGGGCGGATACACGTTCTATACACGCAGCGCACGTGATACGACACCGTCGCTTGGCTTCAAGACGACTGATAACCTGTTGTTCTATTTAAGTGTCAGTGATTCTGACCATACCTTATCGCCACTGCATTTGGGTAGTGGTGTTCAGCAATACACGGTCTATGACGACAGTTTGTTATATAATGAACGTCCACAGCCGTAAAAAATCATTTAATTCTTTACTTTACGGTAATTTTTGGTAAATAAGATAAAACAGCAAAAACACAAGGAACTAAAAATGGCAGAAAACACGACAATATCAACAAATGAATTAGAAGCCCGCTTGCAAAAGGCGGAAAATATTCGCGCACGCGATGGTGTCGTTTGGAAAGATAAATTTGACCGCAGTCATCGTATTGCCGAAGCGCGCGAATTGCCGGATGGTTCATCTGTTAAATTGTGTGGTCGTGTTACGGCGTTGCGCTGGCTGGGCAAACTGATGTTTGGTCGCATTTATGATATTGAAGGTGAAATCCAGTTTTCAATGTCGCGTGAAGAAATTGGTGAAGAAGACTATAAGTTTATGAAGGCCAATGTTGATATGGGTGACTTTATCGGCATTACTGGTGAATTATATCACACAACGGCGGGTGAATTGACGGTAAAGGTTTCGCACTATGATATTTTGGCAAAAGCCCTGCGTCCATTGCCGGAAAAGTTCCACGGGTTGACCGATACCGAGGCACGCTATCGCCAGCGTTATTTGGACGTTATTTCCAACCCAGAATCACGCAATGTTTTGCTTGGTCGTTTCCGTATGACACAAGAATGGCGCAAGTTTATGGTTGATAATGGCTTTTTAGAAATTGAAACGCCGGTATTACAAAATGTTGCATCTGGTGCGGCGGCAAAGCCATTTACAACACACCACAATGCGCTGGACGCAGATTTTCAGTTGCGTATTTCTCCAGAATTGTTCTTGAAAATGGCAATTGGTGCGGGGTTTGATAGGGTGTTTGAGGTCGCAAAAGATTTCCGTAACGAAGGTATGGACGCAATGCATCTGCAGGAATTCACAATGGTTGAATGGTATGCGGCATACTGGGATTACAAACGTAATATTGAATTTACATGGAATCTGATTCAGCATTTAATCAAAACAATGCGCGGCACATTAAAGATTTCGTACCAGGGTACCGAATTGGACTTCAGTAAATATGAAATGATGGACTATACCGCGAAAATGAACGAATTGTTCGGCTGTAACATTTTGGACTTTGATGATGTTGACGCGTTAAAGCAAAAATTGGTCGATATGAAAATGTTCCCAGCCGAAGATTTAACCGAATTGAAGTCAATTCCAACATTGGTTGACTGGGTATATAAACGCAAGATTCGCGACAGCATTATTAAACCAACGTTCTTGTACAACTATCCGACATATATGGTGCCATTGGCGCGCCACAGTGATGCCGATGACAGATGTTTGGATATGTTCCAATTGTTGGTTTGTGGCGCGGAATTGTGTAAGGGTTATTCCGAATTGGTGAACCCAATTCAACAGTTGTCTGCGTTTGAGGCACAAGCAAAGAACATCGCCAATGGTGATGAAGAAGCGTTTAATCCAGATAACGATTTTGTTCGTGCAATGGAACATGGTTTTCCGCCGATTTCTGGTGTGGGGCTGGGGGTTGACAGATTGGCAAACATCATCTTTGATCAACCAACATTGCGTGATGTAATCTTGTTCCCAATGATGAAATAGGGGGGAACAATTATGATAGCAAAATCGGATTCTTATGCGGCGGATATAACCGCCGAACATGATCGGAAAAATCTTGCAGATATAGATAAAGCATTGGCGGAACGGCGTATAAATGAAGAAGCCGCCGAATACCTGCGTACATTATATACCGATGGATTGGATTGGTTTCGTGAAGTGTTTCACGTTTTAGGCAAATGCCTGGGCGCGCCAAAGGCACCGGTTGTGCGCTATGATTATGATAATGACTGTGGTATTGATGAAAAAATAAAGATTTCAGACATTAATCCGTTGTCGCCGTATTTGGTCCAGCATCGTTTGGATATGGATCCAATGCGTAACCAGTTTTTTACGGTCCAAGATGGGCACAAGGTTGACTTGTCGGTTTCGTCCATTGTAACGGTTATTGTCGCCGCGCAAAAGCACACTTCGCGTGCGCTGGAAAAAATCACTGGTAAATACTATCGCGATTATGTGAACGATGTTGCCACAACCGCAGAGCGCGTGATTTCAGCACACGAACGTGCAGCATCGGGTCGTGCAATCGCTGATAAAATTCGGACAGAGTTTTCGGGCAAGTTTATAACGGCGGCATCGGAAACAGTTTTGCGTATAATCGGACGTGGTCACGAAGAAATTGCGGTTGATTTGGTGCGTGAATTGGACAAGATAGAAAAGCCACATTTAAGACTACAAGATGTCTGGCGCGTAAAGTGTTTGTTCGACTTGGTGCCCCAGGCACGTACGTTTATGGAACGCCTGCGCGAAGCGATGCCGGAAAAGATAATTTCAATGCGTGACAAGTTCTATGATATGGATAATCCGCGTAATTATCGTGATGCTAAAATCATATTAAATATTGGTCGCGACGGTGCGCACGTTGTCCCAATGGAAATTATTTGCCAGGTGCGTACTTTCTTTGAGTTTGAACGTTTGACCCACGCGCAATACGAACGCGCACGTAAACATCAAAACGCAACCAGTGATAATATCGAACGTAAACTTGCAGATTATATGGAAGACGGTATTAAGCAATATAATCTTATGATTTGCGATTGTGTCGAAGATTTGTTCGATCGTGTCGGTTGGAATATATTGTATGAACGCGGTATAGGAATGTCGCTTTTTGAAGGGTTCCCGAAAAAATGTACAATGTATTACCCGCAAAAAATGTTGGATATCATCACCGACAAACTGGACAACGCGATTGAAAACGAAGTATTCCATTTGACAACTTCACCGGCAAAATTGACGGAAGCACAAGAAAGTGAAATCTTTCATTTTATAGCGCGTTTCATATTGGTTGCAGCAATGCCATATCGTAAATCAACATGGTCTGCACCAACAAACACAATGGGCGGCAAATTATTTAACTTTGTTATGAAAGAGGTCCAGCGTTATTACAAGCAATAATGTCGAAAATCAACGCAAAAATGCCAAAGCCTCGTATGAAATAAATCATTACGGGGCTTTTGTTTTTTTCTTGTAATGGGGTCGATATTGCGCCACAATTAAGTCAGGTTCATGGACGGTACCGGAACCATAACAAGCATAGTAAAGGACAACAATATGCGGAAAGGGAAAGTAAAATGGTATAACGGCAAAAAATGTTTTGGGTTTATTACCCCAGACGAGCCAAATGAAAACGGAAACACAGATGATGTATTTGTTCATTCCAGTGCACTGAAAGCTGCGGGCATTCGCTTCTTGAACGAAAATGATATCGTAGAGTTCGAGGAAGAAACCCGTAATGACAAATTGTCGGTCACGACACTGAAATTGATTCAGCGGGACGAAGAATCAGCACGTCTGTTCCATGAACGTCGCGCAGAACGTCGTCGCGCCGCCGAAGATCGCAAACAACGCGAAGAAAAATCATCGCGCCACGGATTTGCGTTCTGGAAAAAATAATAAAAACGCCCGTTTGGGCGTTTTTTTATAGAAAATGCTTGCTTTATGAATTATAATGGTATAAACAAAACACAAAGGATGAGAAATGCTAGGCGAAATAGATTTTTAATAGAAAGGTAATTTTTACAATGGCGTGTAATTTTATATTGTTCAGACGTGGGCAGAATTTTTCATTACATACCCACACGATTGGTTTTGATGGTCAAAACACGCCGGCCGAAATGATTGCCCGGGCACGATATATGCGTATTAAACATTTGGGCATATCAAATCACTTTATTGTTCATCCAAATATAACCCAGACAAAGTTTTATCCAATCGCGCTTGAACGTGGATATGATGCAATTTATTCGTCTTCATTTGATGAAGCAATTGCAAAGTTCAGACGTCACTATGCAGAGTTAAATCAGGAAGAAATGAAAGAATATGCCGATGATTGCGATGTGAAAATCTATCGCGGAATGGAGGTTGACTTTTTCGATTATCCCGCATGGCGTTCCGGATTTGAACAAGCGTTAAAGGTTTTACAACCCGACTATGTAATCGGTGCGGCGCATTTTGTGGAATATGACGGTATGTTGCGTAACGTGCATGATTTCGCACATGTTGATGATAAAACGCGCGATGAAATGTTGAAATTGTACTGGGAAAAAATAGGGCGCGCCGCAGAATCTGGCTTGTTTAATTTTATGGCGCACTTGGATTTGCCAAAGAAAACTGGTGCGGGTACCGAAGAAAAATGGGCGGAATATGAACAAGCGACAATAAATAAAATCGCAAAGTCCAAGACCCCAATTGAAATAAACACCAGTTTTTATAATCGTGACAAAGACGAACCGTACCCATCGGCGCGCATTCTGGAAATGGCGGCGGCGGCAAATATTCCAGTGCTTATCAGCGATGACGCGCACCAGGCGGACCATGTCGGTCGCCATTTTGACCGCGCGCGTGAATTTGCACGTAGTTGCGGAATTAAAAAGTTTTTGACGTGTCGGGCGGTATTAAGAAAGACGCGTTAAAATCGCAGATTTTTCTTGATTTTTCATAATTTTCATTATAAACTGAGCCTCGCTGAGTAACCAGAACTGATTAAGTCGTGGTGTCTTTTGGTCCCATGTATGATAAGGATTCTGTCAAATATTCGGCACCGAAAAACCAAAAAAAAAGGATAAAATTATGGCAAGACAAGGCGCAAAACGTAATACGCGCAAATTGAAAATTGGCCGTTCACTGGGTGTCAACCTGTGGGGCCAGGCAAAATCACCATTTAACAAACGTAAATACAAACCGGGTCAGCATGGTCCAACATCACGTGGTGGCAATTCGTCTGATTACGCAAAACAGATGCGTGCAAAACAGACATTAAAGGGCTACTATGGCAATATCGGTGAAAAGAAGTTCCATGCGTACTATGCCGAAGCAGACAATATGCGTGGCGACACCCCAGATAATTTGATTGGGTTGTTGGAACGCCGTTTGGACGCGGTTGTATATCGTTCTAAATTGGCACCAACGGTGTTCTCTTCACGTCAGTTGGTCAGCCACGGTCATATCTATGTCAATGGCAAACGCGTTAAAATCGCTTCGTACCAGGTTAAACCGGGCGATGTGATTACAGTAAGCGAAAAAGCAAAACAAATGCCATTGGTCGTGTTGGCTTTGGAAGCAGGCGATCGCGAAACACCAGATTACATCAATGTTGACAGTGCAAACTTCACAGCAACATTTACACGTGTTCCAGCGTTTGCTGATGTTCCATATCCAGTTCAGATGTTTCCAGAACTGGTTGTCGAATTCTATTCTCGTTAATAGACGGGATGGAGATGAAAAACGCTGCGAAAGCAGCGTTTTTTATTTTCCTTTCATAATGCGTGCTTTGTTGCGGTTCCATTCGCGCGTTTTAATTGTTTCGCGCTTGTCAATTCGTTGTTTACCATGACCAATACCCAGCAACACCTTTAATTTACCACGATTGTTGAAATACATTTTTAACGGAACAATGGTTGCGCCTTTTTCCTGTAATTGACCAATCATACGGTTGATTTGACTGCGGTGCAATAATAACCCACGTGGGCGGCGTTCATCAAAGTTCACAATGCGTGCAGCGGTCGGTAATTTTTGGATTTCAACACCTGCCAAAAATAGATTGTCGCCACGACGTTGTACAAACCCGTCAACAATAGTAATCAACCCATATCGCACAGATTTAATTTCCGCGCCAGTCATAGCAAGACCAGCCTCGACTGTGTCTTCAATCGAGTAATTAAACCGCGCTTTGCGGTTTTCAGAAACTTGACCAAACTTTATTAAACTGCGTGTCATATTATTGCTTTATTTTCGGATACAGGTTTAATGTATTTTGTTCAAGTATAGTTTCCAATTCATTTATTTGCAAACTTTTAATTTCGGACAAAACTTTCGCCGTTTGTGTGACCATAAATGGTTCACATGTTTTTCCGCGATATGGTACCGGCGCGCAATAGGGTGCATCGGTTTCAATAACAATGCGGTCAATTGGGATTTTGGAAAAAGTTTCACGTATTTCGGTTGCGTTCTTGAACGTCAAAATGCCCGAAGCCGAAAAATAAAAACCGCGGTCCAGCATCGTTTTAGCCAATTCCCAACCCGATGTAAAACAGTGCATAACCCCGCGAACCCCGGTAAGTATTGCCGCAGTATCATCGTCCGCATCACGTGTGTGAATCGCCACCGGCAACCCATATTCGCGTGCGATTCCCAGTTGTTGTGTGAACAATTTTATCTGCGCGTCACGATTATCATTTCGTTCGTGATAGTCCAATCCGATTTCCCCAACACCAACAACGCGCGGGTGTGATAACACGTCCGCTGTTAAATATTCGCGTGCGTCCATATCGGCATATTCTGGGTGAATACCGACCGTAACGAAAACGTTGTCGTGTGATTCTGCGATTTTTATGCTTGGTAAAATGTCATTTGGATCGGCGGTTGCGCATATAAGCCGCCCAACATTTTCGGCGTGTGCGCGCGCAATTACATTGTCCAGTTCATCGCCAGCACAATAATCATCGGTTAAATGGCAGTGGGTGTCTGTAAACATTGTTTTATATCATTTATAATCTTGAATATACCAATTTCGGGTTCCAAGTGTAGTTTTTCGATTTCATTTAATCCGCGCGTTGCGGCTGGATAAATTCCCGCCAAACCAAAGTGCGCAATCGCGTCCAGCAAAATACCATATAATGCAGTGTCGGCAGTAATTTGTTTTGCGATATTCATCAAATCACTTGCAGTGCTGTGCGGGTTTTCCAGTGCCTCAATCAAAGTGTTGTAAATTTCATCGCCACCACATGCCTTGATGTTCGCGATTTTACCAAAACTGCCGTTCGCTAATCGCAATGTTTCATCGCTAATATCGGTATCCGCCATAAAGTGTGAACACAACTGACGCAGTTGCGGTAATGTCAGCGGGTGCATTTTCTCTACGCGGGCGCGTGAACGAATTGTTGGTAAAACATTTGCTAATTGGTGTGTCACCAATAAAAACAGGGTGTTTGCCGGGGGCTCTTCAAGCATTTTCAGCAATGCGTTTGATGCAGATGTCGTCAATTCGTCCACAGAATCTATGATAATCACACGCCAACCACCCGACATTGCAGATAACTGCATGCGAGAAATAACCGTTGTCACGGTTTTGACCGAAATGCTTTTCCCTTCGGGATATGGGTTGCCATTGGGATCCAGGTTATGCGCTAAATCGATAATAAAGAAATCACCAACATTGCCATAGACCATCTTTGCGATTTTATATGCCAATGTGGCTTTGCCAATGCCACGTGGACCGCACAACATCCAAACGGGGTGTATCGGGTGTGTATCGCGCGCATTCCACGCCACCATAAAGTTATTCAATGTGTTGGTATGTCCAACAAGCAAATCATTATCGATTGGATCTGGAAAAAAATATGCCGGTTTGGACGATTTGCGCGCTGCCATTTTACCGTCCCCCAATTATCACAGCAAGGTTTTTAAGTATGCGATTCAAGAACTGAACCCGACCAACGCGTTCTGCGGAAATAAGCGGTGCGCGAGCAATAACTTTGCCTTCGCGTTCCGCGATAATTTCGCCCAAGTTGTCGCCCGCCATAATTGGTGCCGCAACCGGATTATTAAACCGTGCCAAAACACGCACCGATGATATCGGAACAGATTTCGGTAATGTAACCGCAAACGGCTTTTCGACCGTTGCGTTGACGGTTGCTTTGCGTCCATACCATACTGGAATTTCGGTAACAGTGTCGCCCGGACGATAATAAACCTTGTTCATGGTGGTTGCATAACCAAAGTTTAACAGTTTCTTCATTTCCGCCGCCAGTGCATCGTGTCCACGTGCATTAAAGCCGTTTATTACACCAACTAAACGACGACCACCGACACGCGCGCTTGCTACCATACCATAGCCACCGTCTGCGGTATGTCCAGTCTTCAGGCCATCTGCGCCCGCCATCGTGAATAACAATTTGTTGTAATTTACCGTATGTGTACGACCCCAATCGCGACACCAGTTATCTTTGTAGTCAGAAAACTCAAACCGCTTTGTCGCGAACATCGGGTATAAATCAGGATAATCACCAATAAGGTGTATTGCCAACGTTGCCAATTCGCGCGAAGTCATAAGGTTATTCACGTCCGGCAATCCGCTTGCGTTTCCGAACGTTGATTGTTCCATGCCAATTGCGCGTGCCTTGTTCGTCATTTTTGCGGTAAATGCGTTTTCAGATCCCGCTAATTTTTCCGCAACAACTACAGATGCATCACCACCAGAAAGTACTATCAATCCCAAAATTGCATCGCGAACGGTTATTTCCTGGCCAGCAACCAAACATATCTTGCTTGCCGAATACCACAATGGATTTTTATAGTCTGCATTTTCAGAAACGGATAATTTGCTGTCCAGTGTTAAATTTCCAGCCTTGATTTCATCAAACAAAACCGCCAACGTCATAAGTTTTATCATTGATGATGGTGGCATAAGTTTGTCGGCATTTTTCGCAACAATTTCCGTGCCAGAATCATAGTCGATTAAAAAGGCGGATTTTGCGCGTGTTGTAAATTCTGGTGCCTTGACATCTGCGGCATTCGCAATGCTGGATATAGACAATAATAAAAGGACAAAAACTTTGTTCATCTTCATACCCGCATCATAGCAACAACAACGCATATTGCCAATAATTTTTTATAAAATTTTTAGTCCCTTGTAACCACGAAAGTTTCGCCGTCAACACCGATAATTTTACATTCACAAATGGTGCGATTTGGAACATCGTCACCTAAAATTTTGACCGAAATATCGTGTGGGGTGCGACCGGTATTATTGTCTTCAACTAAAACCGATACTTTTTGTCCAAGATGTATATTCATAAACTCTGTACGATTACGTGTTGCCGCGTCCGTAATACGATTTACGCGTGTCTTTGCGACCGATTTTTCTATTTGATTTGGCATTGTTGCGGCGGGTGTTCCGGGACGGGGTGAAAATGGAAAAGCGTGAATCTTAATCGGTTGGGTTTCGACAATCAAATTCATTGTTTCGATAAACCGTTCATCAGTTTCGCCCGGGAACCCACAAATGATATCCCAACTGAAAGTAATGCCGTCTGCGCGTGCGACAATTTTACGAACCATATCGGCGGTATGGCGGCGGCGCATCAATTCCAAAATTGTATCCGAACCCGACTGCATAGACAGGTGCAAATGTGGCATCATACGGTCGTTTTCGTGAATCAGGTCAATAATCTTGTAAATTTCGGGCGATGCGGGGTCCATTGATGACAAACGTAAACGGCGAATTTCCGGTACGTCCGCCAATAATTTTCGGCATAAATCGCTTATTAAAAATGGTTTTCCGTCATACAGTTTGTGATACGATGCGCTGTCCACACCCGTTAAAACAATTTCGGAATAACCGTTCGCAACCGCGGTACGCACATCCGCCAAAATATCATCATATTCAAATGAAACCGATGGCCCACGAAGCAGGCGCGTTATACAATATGTACAATCGTGGTTACAGCCGTTTTGAATCTGGATAAATTGCTTAGACATATTGGTGTCGGGGTTGAAAACACGAAGTGGGGCGGGGGCGTCAAAATCGAAGTCAGCGACCGCGCGAACATACGCGCTTTTGTCCATTTTGTCGCGGTTGTTAATCACACGTGCGTTTGGAATTACATCAAACGGCGTTGTGTCGTGCGTTGCGGCACATCCGGTTATGAATATCGGGGTGTCTGGGTTTTCGCGGGCAACCCGGCGAACATATTGCGCAGACTGGCGTTCGGCTTCGCCCGTAACCGCACAGGTATTAACGACAATGGCGCGTGGTACCGCGTCAAAAAGCATTTTGGCAATCTTTTCAGATTCAACCGCATTCAATCGGCACCCGAAAGTTATTGTCTGAATATCATTTTTGTTATTTTCTTCTTGCATTTTCGCTATCCATAGGGCATTATAACGTGGCTTATAAAGATTTCAACAAAGGATTTAAAATGGCTCGTACAACAAATTCAGATACTTTGCCATATGTAGAAAGTCGTTATGAACTGGGTATGTTGGCATCACAACGCGTTCGCGACCTGAACGGTGGCGCAGAACCGGTCGTTGATAAAAAAGACGACAAATTAACGGTTGTTGCACTGCGTGAAATTGCCAGTGGCAAATTAGACGTACAAAATGTTCGCCACGAATTTATCCAGTCGTACAAGGAAGCACCAATCACAGAGGCCAGCGAAGAAACACTGGAAGTCGCGACCGAAGATCCATTGTTGCGTGAAATTGATGCGGAATTGGAAAACACATTGGTTGACGTTGACCAAACGCTGGACGCCGGTGAAGACGTTGCCGATGATGTTTCTGTTGATTCCCCAGACGAAGAATAAACACAAAACCCAAATATCCGGAGACGTCGCATAGTTGGTCTAGTGCGCCACATTGGAAATGTGGTATACTCGCAAGGGTATCAAGGGTTCGAATCCCTTCGTCTCCGCCACAAATTCACCCGCCTTTATGGCGGGTAAATTTATGGCGGAATCGGGGGCAGATTAGAAGCATTCGCAACGAAGTTGCTGGGTTCGAAAACAAGTAGATTTGGCAAGCGTAGAGTAGCCAAATCGTCACGGTTTGCCCGCAGACACAAAGTGTCGAGGGAATCCCTTCGTCTGTTTTTATTGTTTATCAAGGACAGAAATTCGTCTCCGCCACAAAAATCAAATGCCCGTCTGGGCATTTTTTTCTTGTGTTGGCGGTTTCTTATTTTAGAATACTTTTGTGCGATGACAAAGGGGAAAAGATATGGATGTTAAAATAATTAAACCGGGGGAAAAACATATTACACAAATGGTAAAGCTGGCTGATGATGCAAGACAACACCATATCGATGTAATGGGTGGTTATTTCAAGCCAGTTACACCAACATCTTCTGGTTTTGAGGAAGAAATAATTCGTAATCATATGTGCGATCCAGATACCAATACCATTTTAATTGCAGTTGATTCTTGTGATAATGTTTTGGGTATGATAATGGGCGAAAAATTACACAAACCTTGGTTGGAAAAATCGCATGTTGGGCATGTTTCTAATTTTATTGTTTCGGCGGATGTTCGTCGTCGTGGTGTTGGTAAAAAGTTGATGGATGCCTTTATAAATGAATGCAAACAATATGGTATGCAAGAAATAACCCTTGGGGTGTACAATAAAAATACGGGGTCATATAATTTTTATATTGAATACGGTTTTCTGCCAATTGAACAGAAAATGAGTTTTATGATATAGTGCTTTCAATACACCCGCGTAAAGCGTTCGTTTATCCAGCGGGCGTGATAACGTTTGACATGGCTTACTTGTTTTTGTATCTGCTTTATCGCCAAAATATCGTTTACAAGTTTTTGGTATGTTGCTTCGGATACAATTGCGTATGGTTTGGTGTAATTTATATCACCGGTCGATAATAAAACACCGCTTGTTATGCTGTTATCCACCTGTTGCGCGATGTTCAGGTGTATTTCAATGTAATCGGCACCCTTACCCTTGGTGCTTTTATAGTGCCGTACGTAAAATGACGGGTTTTGTTTTTCGGGATAAACCAAACATTGCTTGCCAAATGGGCTTTCATGACATACGAAACGCAACGACCAAATGTCGTTGTGTAATATTTTAGTTGTTAAATCTACCAATTTATCTGCGGTTTTATCTGATATTCTATACTGCATAACTAATCTCTTTTTTGCCTTGAAAACATAGCAAAAAGCGGTCGCTTGTCAATAGATTTGTGTTTTCGTTCCTGTTGTGTTTGTGGGGTGCGTGGCGGATAATGCGCTGTAAAGGGGGAAAATATGAAAATTACAAAGATATTACTATTGTTGCCGGTTTTGTTGTGTGGTTTTGCGCATGCAGAAACACAAAATCCAAAGATTTTAGTGGCTTATTATTCGCTGACGGGTAAAACAGAAAATGTTGCAAAAGCAATCGCCGATACTTCGGGCGGTACGCTTTATAAAATCCAGGTGGCAAAGTCATATCCGTCTGATGCCAAAGAACGTCGCGCAATGTTGGAATTGGAAATAGAAGAAAACGAATTACCCCCATTGGCGACAACAAATATCAACCCAGAAAACTATGATATCATATTTCTTGGGTCGCCAGTGTGGGCAAATCATATTTCCCAGCCGGTTAAAAGTTTTTTGGCTAAATATAATTTAACCGACAAACACGTCATACCATTTGTCACGCACAGTGGGGGTGGCAAAGGACAGTGTTTTCGGGATGTTGCCACGCTTTGTTCGGGTTGTATCGTTGATATGGACGGTTGGTCAAACTGGGGCGGGGGTACGGGCAAAAAATTATCTCGCTGGGTCCAAAATCAAATTGCCGATATGGAATAAAATATTTTGTATGCCACAATTTTTGTGATATAATACGTGGTATGAAAAGAAATATATTGTTTTTATTGGTTGCCACGGTCGCTGTTGCAGGCTGTCGGTCGGGTGATGCACCGGTGGAATATACCGATTGCATAAATTGTGATGGCGTGAATATGGTTGAGTATTCAATGCCAAACGGTAATGACTTGAAATTGGAAACTGCGCACCATGTGATTGAAGTGCAAGCCCAACCTGGAAAGGTATATAATTATTACGTTTGGACTGGTGACAAATCTTATGACGAAGCTCCCGATTTGATTATAGAGGAAGGAACTGCGTCGGTACTGGTCGAAGAATAAATTATGGAATATAAAACAAACGTTATGCGCATTTTAGATGCGCATAAAATTTTTTATAAGCATTTTTCGTACGATGTTGAATCTTCTATGTCGGGACTGGATATTGCGCGTATGCAAAATCAAAATCCAGATATGGTGTTCAAGACCTTACTGACCGTGTCAAAATCGGGTCATTATTATGTGTTTTTGATTCCAGTGACACATGAAGTTGACCTGAAACTTGCGGCGTTGGCAGTTGGTGAAAAGTCGCTTGATATGGTGCCACAACGTGAATTGTTTCGCATATCTGGGTATGTTCATGGCGGGTGCAGTCCGATTGATATGAAAAAATTATTTACAACAGTAATAGATTCTTCGGCACAGAATTTTACAACAATTATTTTCAGTGCGGGTCGCCCCGGGCACCAGGTCGAAGTCGCATTGTCCGATTTACAACAAATAGTCCCGTTTACTTTTGCTAAAATCGCGGTTTAATTGACTGTGGCGGTGTAATTGAAAAAGTCCAGTATGTCATGTGCCATTTCGCCGAAATTCATCTGCATCAACATATTATCGCTTAAATCGGGGTATATAATCAGCGTCAATCGTGTAATACCATTGTCGCGATAGGCTTTATACAACGCGCGACTGAATTGCGAGTTCATAGATATCGTGCTGTTTGCGCCACTTATCATCAGTATTGGAGTGTTGTATCGTGTTTCGGGTCTTATCTTTTCGATTCCGCGCAGTAAGGCAAGATAAAAACCATATGTACATTTTATGACGCCATTTGCGCGATTTTTTCCAGCCGATAAACGATTTAATACATTGGCTGGTGCAGACGGTCCAAAAATCTTTACACATATCCACGTGTATATTTTTGCGATTAATAATAATGGTTTTGGATATTTGCCTGTGCCTGCAAGGCATACACCTGCAGTTGCAGTGTTTGTTTTCTGTAATATCGATTGCGTTATAAACCCACCATATCCAAACCCAAATAAAAATAAAGGAAGTTTATACTGGGCAACAAGATAATTCATAATTTTCATCTGTAATTTAACAGCCTTATCAAACATATTGGGACAGTTGGGCTGAAGTATGCGTTTTGGACGATCAATTCCAAACACAATATATCCGTTTTTGTTCATAAAGCGCGCAAAACGGTTGTACGTTTTCATGTTGTCATATATACCATGAATAATTTGTATTATCCCGATCGGCTTTTTTACGTTGTCCCATATTGTACATATTATCTGGGAATCGTTCAGTATGGTGAATGTTTTCTCTTTCATTGTTATTCCTTGCACAATAAAAGATTATATTCACGTACAAAATTTATGCGATAGGTACCTTTTCCAATTTGCTCATTAAAAACCCCCGCATACGCGGGGCATTCTTAGTATTTGATATATCCGGGTAACAAACAGGTTCGTACACATTTGTTATGTGTTGGATCCCAATATTTCGTTCCTGTACGATCGGGGTCGGGTGTCGGTGTGTCTGGACATATACGGACACATTCTCCATCTTCCAGTGCGTACTTTTCGCCCTGGTACATACATGCCGCAATTTCGCAACCTTTGATATAACTACTTACCGCGATATCGCCACCCGCGCTGTGCTTATTCGGACAATCAATACACTGTGTTGGTTTTTCTGAATCATTTTCAATATAACCAGCTTCAGTATAACCCGCATCACAAGACGTAACGATACATGGCCCCCATTTATTCAGTGTGTCATCCCACGTTTGCGTTCCAATACCATTTGGAACACTGCATGTCTGTTTATCCAAAACGCATGCGTTCGATTCCGGGTGATACCCATTATTGCACTCGGTCAGAGTACATTTTCCATATGATTTTGCAGTTGGATTCCATTCGCTATACGCTGTATATGCATTTGGTATTGATGCGGTACAACTGACAACATCACTTGCGCAGTTATAGCCGTCTGGGTGATAACCGTTTTGACATGTCGCGACAATACAATTACCCGTCGGTGCATAGGTCAGGGCGTTTGCATCACGTGCACATGGTAAACATTCACCATTTATCATTTCAAATTCACTGTGACATGCGGATTCAACACATACACCCAACGCCAACTGATTGACATCACATGGATTACCACGTGTCGCGCCGTCTTTTGGTGTTGATATGCCATAAAACTCACAATTATTGTCATAATTTACGGTTTCTTTGCCTTCTATTGGATATGCGTGTCCATTTGTTACTGCGCGGTCTACGCATATTGCATAACAATGTGTTGCATCAACTGCCGTCGCACCACCCGATGAATTACTCCAAGTTGTGAATGCGTCGCCCGAACCCAATGTTGTACAAGATGTTGAACCATCACCATTTGTCCCCAATGTGCCGTCACAGTATGAGCCAACTGGACACGGTTTGCATTCGCCCGCGTTCAAATGATACCCCGGCAAACATAGTTTGATTGTACATGAGGCAACAGCGTTTGTATCAGAATAGTCAAGGGCGTTCATTTCCTTGGCATTTGGTGCCATAGCACAATAGCATGATGTGATGCTACTGGCGTGGGCATCCGATGTGCTACCGGCTGGACATGCCTTTCGTCCAGATATGGTATTGGAAAACATTGTAAATTCGCCACCGGGACAAAAATAATTCTGCTCGCATGGTGTACATGTCGTTGATTGTCCAGCATAATATTCACCTGGAGCACAATTTATTTTAGCAGCTGCCCAAACAACGCTTAATGTTGCAGGAGTGCTTGTAAATGTGCTACTCAGAAAAACGCCATTTTCGTTAATAATTTCGACACCGCCCAAGCTATACGATTCAAATTCATAACTTGTTTTGGTTGGTAATTGTGTCAGATTTGTTATAACGTTCGTCGCGCCCGCATCGGTGTACCAACCAACACCATACTTTACATATAATGTTGACGGTGCCCCATGGGTCGTTGCATCGCTACCATCGTTCAATGTCACGGTGTACACGTTTGGCGTCCATTGAGCAGTTAAGGTTTTGTTTGTTGTGTATGTCCAGTTAAACGCAGAGTTCACAATTGTCTCGGTGTTGCTAATTTTCCAACCTGCAAACGAATGTCCAACTTTTGTACAACTACCAACGCCCGCTGGGGTAAATGACGAATTATACGTTGCAGATACATTAGTTGTTGGTGCGGTACCACCCCCTGTACCACAATCATATGTTACTGTGTATGTGTTTGCTGCGCATGTTGTGCCGCTGGTATGATAGCCAGTAATGCAAACTGGTGCATCATAAGTACATGCCGGATATGCCCCAGATGTTGTTACTGTTTGATTACCAGCATCATATGTCAGAATTGTTCCTGTAAAAAATGATTTTGTTGGATTTGCTGCACTTTCACCAATTTTTACATTGTTAGTGTCTGTTATGTCTTTGTTTGTGCATGTATTATAACACGATGTTGGTAGCGCACTTGTTTGACCAACAGTTGTTGCATTGTTATGTTCTGGCAATACGTTGCATGAATAGCGCGCCATAGAGACAGCGTCAGCAACATTGCTTGTCGGTTCTGGACTCCAATATCCATTACCAACTTCTGTACACGATGTGGTACTTGTAATTGGATCATAATAAAAACCACCGGTACAGTATTTGATATCAACAGGGTTGCACGTAGTTGTGAAATCACCGGTATTCGTAGCATCGTCCCAATGATAAGCACATACCAAATCACCACCACCTGTGCCATCGGTTAAATTTACCCCTGTAGTTGTGGAAAAACAATCCGTAATATCATCGCTACCTGCCGCGGACGAGACCTGGTCTCCATCTGGATGTTCCGGACATAACCGCTGACAACCAATTTCTGCACTTTCTTCGTCGCCCAATGGAACGTTGCCCCCAGGACAATAATATCCCTCTTCACAAGTGGTCGTTTTATCTGCTGCTTTGCCAGATTCACAGTTGTAGATTCCACGTACCCAGTGTGCGTATAATGTTTTGTCTTCGGTAAATACGTATGATGACACAGGTAAATTACCGTCAATGTCTATATATTGCGTCCCACCAGTCGGTGCGTCCCAATACCCCCAAAATACCCAGTTAGTTTTAGTCGGAATGTTAGAGATATTTTCTATTTTTGTATCGTCGTATGTTGTTGCAACAAATCCATACGTATATTTTTCATATATTACACCATCACCACCACTTCCCCCGTTGTCATCCAATGTAATTGTGTATACATTAAGATCGCAGGTGTTGGTATTCGTATTGAAAGTGTAACCTGGCTCACATACACAATTAATCACTGTACATCTTATTCCTGGTCGTATTGCTACGTAATCGCTTGTCTTTGGGTTAGGATAATATATAACCCCGTTTACAGTTCCGTCACCAGGTAAAGAGCAGGTTGCACGTGCCGGTGTCAGGGTGTCCAAATCTCTACGGCAATCGTAAGTACTTTCGGAAAAACACGAATTTATGCCCGTATTATATAGAATAGCAGAGTTGGGGTATGCACCACCAGTAGCTTTTGAACATGAAGCACAGACATTAGTGTTTATTTCATGATTGTTATTGTAGTACGAATAATCGCCTGTGGCATAGAAGTCGCCTTTACATGTGACCGTTGCAAAATCGCAAGTATTATTTGTAGAACAGTCGGATGAACCATAATGTTGAATACCTGGTACCAACATTTCGGAATTATACGTACATGCTTGAATGTTTGTTATATCAGTATAGCAATTATTTCTTCCAGGATTAACACAATTTGCTTGGCATGCTGTATAACAATCGGTTATGTCTGTACCCCCCAGGTCAGATGTATACCCCGTTGGGCAAGATTGACACGTGTTATTCGCAGAATCATAATATTGACCAATCGTACAGTTTCCGGGCGTTTGTACCCATTCGGCTGTAAGTGTTTTAGCGGTGGTGTATTTCCATGTAAAACTGTTACCAGCAGGTTTTATATCGTCTGTACCAGACACACGCCATCCACCGAACTGATAACCATCTCTGTTACAAGTGTTTTGACTGGTTGTAAATGTTTCGCTGTATGTAGCAATTGTTGTTGTTGGCGGTGTACCCGTGGCATCGGTACCACAGTCGTATGGAATTGAAAATTGATTTAATGTACATATGTTGTCATTGTCATTATCATTGTAATTGCTTTGGCATGCCCATTTTGCATATAAAATTCTGTTGCCAGTGGTACCTGCCGTTATTTTTGTTACTTTGCTACCAGAAAAATTTGCGTTGTTGTACCACCCTTTAAAACTAGAATTCGGTCTAGTTGGATTATACAAAGTTACACCCCCAGAATCAATAGTGTAATCAGTTTTATTTAATCCGCTGTTTGTACCGCCATTCAATTCATATGTGATGCTGTAATGTATCGGGGTAAACGAACCGGTGAACGTCGCTGTACCACCAAATACACCAAGTTCTTCTGCGATACAATCAACTGTTTCGCCAGGTTGATACGCATGGCCATTGGTGGTCCAGCTGACAAAATTACGACCGGTCACCGTTGGTCCTGCGGGAACATCAAATGTTTCGCCGTATGTGCATGTCGTATCGGCTGGGGCATCGCCATATGCTGGTACCCAATGTAATGTAATTTCTTCTGCAAATGCGGCAGACGTTGCACCAAATGCAACTGTGCATGCTAATACTAAAAATCCCAGAAATCTGCGGATTTTTCCCATATCTTCCTCTCTTTTACAATTTATGGTAGAAAAAATACTGGGGGTAGTGCAAGTGAAAAATATATAAAACAGTAATGAAAGAAATCAAAAAGAAAAACACGCCACAGGCGTGTCAATTTTTCGTGGTGGGTTATGTAGGACTCGAACCCACGACCAAAGCGTTATGAGCGCTCCGCTCTAACCAACTGAGCTAATAACCCACGGCGGTCATTATATCTGTTTTTGATTTCCTTGCAAGACTTTTTTTATTGTGGCACAATGTGCGTATGTCTGAATTAGTTCCGATTTTGAACGAAGAGCAAAAGGCGGCGTTTAACACGCTGGAACATACTAATTCTAATATTTTGATTTTGGGGCCGGCAGGTACGGGTAAATCAACTTTTGTGAACTATATTAAAACTGCATCAAAAAAGCGAATTGTATGTGCGTGTCCAACGGCGGTATCGGCACTGAACGTGGGGGGACAAACGATACATTCGCTTTTCCAGATTCAACCACGCGATTTTATTATGATGGAACTGCTAAAATTAAAGGCAAAACCGCGTAATATATTAAACGCCACCGATGTTTTGATAATCGACGAAATATCTATGGTTGCGCCAGATTTGCTGGACGCGATGGATTGGTTGTGTCGGGCGGCGCGTCATAATAATGAGCCTTTTGGTGGAATCCAGATTGTTGCGATTGGTGATTTATTTCAGTTGCCACCGGTAATAACACGCGATGCGGAACAACATTATTTGTCAGAATACGAACACATAAACGCGTATTTCTTTGATTCACACGTATATTCACGTACGAATTTTGTGCCGTTTAATTTTGGCATGGTTTATCGCCAAAACGATGGGGCATTGTTGACAAACCTTATGCGCCTGCGTAATGGCGACATTGGTGCGTTGGAATTTTTCAATAATTGTCATATTGAAGATCCTGAACGTCGCGCAAATGCCGTTATAATCACGCCTTTTCGTGTGGTGGCGGAAAATATAAATGCGGACAGATTAAATAAAATTGCCGCGCCGGCGATAACATATAACGGTGAATTGACGGGTACTTTTTCCGAACGCGATGTGCCAGCGCCAATGAACTTGACGTTAAAGCAGGGCGCATTGGTTGTTTTTGTTAAAAATGGCGATAAATGGCACAATGGCTCGATGGGAATAGTAGAACATTTGGGCGCACACGAGATAATTGTCCAGTTATTAAATAAAACGCGTGATGTGGTGGTTGTACGGCCGGAAAAGTGGCAAAAAATAGAATATTCGCGCGACGAAAACGACCGAATCCAAGAAAACGAAGTTGGATCGTATAAACAGTTTCCATTAAATCTTGGCTATGCAATGACGATACACAAGGCCCAGGGTAAAACATTGGATGCGGTGATCGTTGATATTTCACGTGGGGCATTTGCTCATGGACAGACATATGTTGCATTGTCGCGAACTCGTGATGCGGCTGATATGCATATTGCAAATTCATTACGTCCACGTGATGTAATTTTTGATAATCGCGTCACTGATTTTATAAAAAATATAAGTGATTTTTAGGGGTGTTTTTTGATGCGTTTTTTATAACGCTTTTTTCATAATAATTGCGTCAACACCATCATAGTATTTTGGACGTTTTCCGGCCACCACAAACCCCATTTTTTCATACAGTTTTATTGCTGGATAATTTACTTCACTAACTTCCAAAAATATATTGACAACATTTTGTTTTTTTAATTCTTGTTCCATTAAGATTATCATCGTTTCAGCGATGCCATTACGACGTGCATCGGGGGTAACACCAATGGTGATAATTTCGGCTTCGTCTGCGACGGTTCGCCACACGATAAAACCGTTTTTTGACGACACAATTTCGCACCCAGATTTCTTTAATTCCATAAAGTCATTTTCCGACCATGGTTTATCTGGAAAGCATTGTTTATGAAGATCGACAATTTCATTTAACATGTTCGTTTTTTCTGTTCCATTTGCGTTGCATTTTATGATACATACGCTTTGCGAATTTTTCGTCCAAACTGTTACTGAAATACCCATCGCGTAATTTTCTGTCCGTTGGAATAAGGCCTACATAATATTGCGTGTTTTGTGATTTCGGTTTAGACATCAGGTATGAATCAACCTGAAAATCTGGGGTTACAACAGAAAATCGGTCCATAAACTTATATGTTTTATGATATATTGTGTTGGACCGTACCAGTGCGCGTATTCGCCAATGCGTTTTATTTTGTGCCAGTTTATTAAATATATTCGCCATCTTATTTACCTTGCTTATCTGCACACCGGGCAACCGTGTTGTCTTATGTAGTGATTCAGCATCTGTTTATAGACTTTGTGTGCAAAATCATCGTTGTTTCCACAATGAACGGTGCCGACAACCATACGGCCCCCTGTAATCATATATGGCCGTCTGTCTACAAATGTATACGACACTTCATTTTCAGAAAAACAGGGCAATTTGGCAATGTTTGGTTTGTACTTGATAAAATGCGCACTTAAAGCATGGTCGTTTGTTTCAATCGTAACCTTGTGTATCGTACCAATTACACGACCACGTTTATCATGCTTGTTATCTTTATTATAATTGACAGAATCTTTGTTTGCCTTGATTAAATCTAAAATTGCGCATTGATCTTTTGTATAAAAAATCTTTTGGAGAATATTAGCCATTTTAATTGCTCTTTTTATTTGTTTCAACATAACTTGGGCGCAAATACATTGGAATTACAGGTTCATCATTACCGTTCTGCAACTTTTGTTGCGCGATTTGTACACCCAATTTCAAGTCGAACGGTTTATGCCCAACGGTACGTGGCCATTCCATTTGCTTGGTTTCAACCGTGTCGATATCCATTGTGCATGGTTCCAAATTGCGTGCGCCAACGAACAAATCGCCGTGTCCAGAATCGATTGCAACAAATGCGTCTGGGGTTGCCGCTAAATATAATTCGAACGCATTTATTGGAATAATGGGAATATTTAAGCCCATCGCCAAACCCTTAGCATAAGCAATACCGATACGAATGCCAGTAAAACTGCCAGGACCAACAACAACGCCGATGGCGGAAATGTCCGACCATTTTGCGCCACATTCGGTGATAAAACGTTCGGTTTCAACCGGCAATGCCAAAGATTGTTTTTCTGTTGGAAGACGTTTGTAATTGTCGTCCAGTACGAACTCTAAATCATTTCCCGAAGAGTTTATTATCAAAATCATTTGAATTTCCCAGTTGCGAACATGTCATAGATTTTTTTGGAAGAGATTTGTCCAAAACGGTCAATGACTTTGCTTTGTTTGTTCAAAATCGCGCATTTATAAGTTGCCGGTATAAGATTGTTATTATCTGGCAAACTGTCGATTTTTGTTTTTATTGCTACAATCGTGTAGATATTAGATGTTATAATCAAACAATAATCCATAAAAGTTTCATCAAGAAGATTTGCAAGTTTGTTTGCTCTGACCACATGCATAGCAGGGTGTTTCGAAAAATTTTCCTGAATGAAATCGCAATGCAAAAGTTCATATTTTGTTCTTGCATCAAGTTCGGGCGCCTGATTAGGCGTTGTTTCTGTTGGGTAATAATCTATGCCAAATGCGCTTTTTTTCATAACCGCACCCCAAATCCAATCTTTTTATTCAATCCAACCGAGTGATGTACCGATAATAATTCATCAATTTTGGCGATTGTAAAGTCGGTTGGCATGTCGTTTCCGTCGTTTTTCAGTAGGGCGCGACGTAACATTGCGGTTATTTCGCGTTGTAATTCACGGACACCTTCTTCGCTTGTGTAATTCTGAATAATGTGTCGAATTGCATCGTCCGAAATAGTAATATTTTCAATCGCCCAACCAGTATCATGTGCCGCACGCTTGATTAAATGTTCACGTGCAATACGGACCTTTTCGTCCATGCTGTATCCCGGAATTTCGATAATTTCCATACGGTCTTTTAATGCGCTTGAAATATTCAATGAATTTGCCGTTGCGATAAACAGAACATTTGACAGGTCAAAATCCACCTCTAAATAATGGTCACGGAAAGATTTATTCTGCTCGGGGTCCAGAATTTCCAACAAGGCAGATTCTGGATCGCCGCGCCAATCACGCCCCATTTTATCAATTTCGTCCAGCACGATTACCGGGTTGTTTGCCTTGCAACGCTTTAACGCGTCCATAATACGACCCGTTTGGGCTCCGATATATGTTTTGCGATGACCGCGAAAATGTGCTTCGTCCGAAATACCGCCCAGGGATATGCGTTGATATTTCCGGCCCAATGCCGCCGCAATAGATTTACCAAGTGACGTTTTACCAACACCCGGTGCGCCAACGAAACACAAAATGCTACCCTGGTTTTTGCCGGTCTTTTTCATAACGGCGATATGTTCCAAAATGCGTTCTTTGACCGCGTCCATACCGGTATGTTCGCTGTCCAGTACCGCACGTGCGGTTTTCAGGTCAATTGGTTGAATATCCATTTTATCCCATGGCATAGACAGCAATTCGTCCAAATATGCCTTTAACAAGCCACCTTCATTTGACATCGGCGACAATGTACGCATACGCCGCCATTCAGACATCGCTTTTTCACGTGCTTCATCTGGCATTGCGGACTTTTCAATGCGACCACGCATGTTTTCGGCATCCATTTCTTCGTTGTCTTCGCCCATTTCATGCTGAATAGCGCGCATTTTTTCCTGTAAAATTGCTTCGCGGCGACCTTTTTCCATTTGCTGATTGATACGACGGTTGATTGAATCTTCGATTTTCATTGTTTCCGCCATAAGATTCACTTGTTCCAGCAAAATGATAAGTTTTTCACGCCAAGTCGGTGCGCAAAGAATATTAATTGCGACATCTGTTTCCACGTCCAGCATTTGCACAACCGCATCAACGAACGCGGGCAGAGGGTAATTTTGTACCACCGCACGCAGTTTATCCATCTTGAATTTGCGCGATGCGGACATTGCTTGGATATTATTGGCAATTTTATCACGCAGGGCGATTGTTTGGTCAAATTCACTGTCGTCTAAAATCTCAATCGGGGAAACTTCGCCCATAAATATACCATTTTCGACGGTGATATCGGAAATACGCACCGCGTTCGTTGTGCGTACAATTGCGTGTAATGAACCGTCCGGCATACGTAAAACCTGGGCGATTTCGCCAATTGTACCGACATTATAAACATCTTCGGGACTTGCGGGGTACGACCAACTGTGTTGCGCAGTCAGTACAATGTTTTTACCGCTGTTTGCGGCCGCTTCGATACATGCCACCGAAAGTGGATTATCGATGTATACAGGCACCGTTAAACCCGGATTTACGACCAAATCACGAAAAGGTAAAATGTATTCTTTCATAGTAATTTTAAATATAGAATATTTTTCTGAGTTTTCAAGAGATAAAAAAACACCGCAATCGCGGTGTTTTTCGATTGTTTTAACGTTTAGTGACGACGAAAACCACCGTTGTTATGCTGTTGTGCAGCGCCACTGGAACGTTTTGATAAATAGCGTGCCGCAATCAAAACAAACCATTCCAAAGACAAACCGGCCAACCCAGCCATAATTTGTTCAGCATTCAATGTCGCAAATACGAATACCATTTGTGCGATAAATCCAATGTACAAAATACCGAAAACACCGGTAAAGAACACTTTTTTGACTTTTCCAAACATAGTTTCCCCTTTTAATTTATCATTATTTTTTGTTCAAAGTGCTGGATTCTGGTGCCAGGTTCCAGCGGACCCCGCAAAAGCTTAAACGAACGCAACCGACAATTGCCAATCGCGTTCAAACGCCATATTAGGCAGCCATTGCAAGGCGAACGTTGTCGTTCGCAGCGATTCTATCGCCATTCAGTTTTTATTTGGTCTTTAACGACACCACGTCGGATTCAACCAATTTGTCTTTCGTCATCTGTCGAAGCTATAACACCCCCATAAGTATTATTGGTGGAGGTGCCGGGTACCGCCCCCGGGTCCAAAATGATTATTGCACAACGGCTTCAGAATCATCATCGCTTGCGCGACCCATAAATTATAAATCTTTATAGTGGAAATTGCAAGGTTTTTGGTTATAATGCGCATAAAAGGGACAAAAATGAAGTTTTTGGATAAAGCGAAAATTCATATAAAAGCGGGCGATGGTGGCAACGGTGCCGCGTCGTTTCGTCGCGAGAAATATATTGAATTTGGTGGCCCAAACGGTGGTGACGGGGGCCGTGGTGGTGACGTGATTTTTCGTGCGGTTCCAAATGTGAATACGCTTATTGACTATCGTTTCAAAACCAATTTTGCTGCACAACGTGGTCAAAACGGAATGGGGCGTATGCGTACCGGATATTCGGGCGAAGATTTGGTGTTGCCGGTGCCAACGGGAACGGTCATTTTGTCTGAAAATGAAGAAATTGAATATGCCGACTTGAACACTGATGGTATGGAATATCGCGCGGCACGTGGCGGAAATGGGGGTTGGGGAAACCTGCATTTCAAAAGCCCGACAAATCGCGCACCAAAGCAAGCCAATGATGGACTGCCCGGTGAAGAACGCACTGTTGTTTTACGCCTGAAACTGATTGCAGACATTGGTTTGGTTGGTTTTCCTAATGCCGGTAAATCGACACTGCTTTCGGCGGTGACATCGGCGCGACCAAAGATTGCGAATTATGCGTTTACAACATTAAACCCGCAACTGGGGGTAATGTACGCGCATAATCGTGAATTTGTTATGGTTGACTTGCCGGGGTTGATTGAGGGTGCACATACCGGTGTTGGTTTGGGCGATCGTTTTTTGGGTCATGCGGAACGTACCAAGATGATATTGCACATCATTGACGGGACTGAACCTGATTGGGCGGCGCGCTATGCGGCAATAAGACACGAAATGGATTCATATGGCGGTGGTTTAATTGGCAAGCCCGAGATTGTTGTTATAAACAAAATAGATGCAATATCGGATGATGAATTAAAGGAACGTTTGACTGCGTTCAAGAAATCGTTTGGTCGTAAAAAGAAACCAGAAGTTGTCCAAATAAGTGCCGCCGGCCGTATTGGGCTTGATGATTTGATTTCAGCGGTAGAAAAGGAATTTAATAAATGAGAAAAAAGAAAGTGATACCCAGTGAAACACAGAAGACCGGGGGCGGTCGGGGAAAGCATGTTCCAGCAACCAAGATAGTTAGTTCTGATACACGGGTTGTGCTAGATGCGATACGTGGCGGAACATCACACAGAAATATTGAACCGAATTCGCGTGTTCCAGCAACTATAATAGTTAACTCGGATACACAGGTTGTGCTAGATGCAATACGTGGCGAAACACCAACAATGGGGGGTATTCGGGTTCCATATATTCCGACCACTGTATCGTGCTGGTCAAATCCATTGGATGAATATAAAAATACTCGGAAAAAATCAGCGGCATTATTACGCGCACGTGAAAACAATGAAATGGCAATCGATAGTCATGGTAATGAAAAGCCCGTAAAAGATTTCAAGATAAACCAGTTGGCTTTTGTTGGTGGCTTGTGGCGTATCCAGGAAGAATTACCACTGCCCATTACACGTATTCGCGATAAAGATATGATTTTGACGAAGAAAATAGACCATACAGAAACAACATTGTTTGAGTTCTTTCGTGGCAAGGAAGTTAAATATAACTGTTATGGCCCGTTTGTTATCCAAGACGACAAATACGATTATATCGTTGCAAAATACGAAACAGATAAAAAAACATATTGGTCATACGGAAAAAGCATTGAACAGGCACGCGCGTTTATGGGTATCAAAATGTATGATGAATACAAAGATGTCATAAACACTATTGCGTGTAAAAATAAACTGCGTGGTGGCAAATAATCATTTTGATTTTTTGTGCGCTGGCTGGTAAAATAAAGCGAATTTAATAAACTAAGTAAAAGGAGAACATAAAATGGCATTGTCATTAAAAGGTACACAAACCGAAAAGAATTTATTGATTGCGTTTGCGGGCGAATCCCAAGCGCGCAATCGTTACAGTTTCTTTGCGTCCAAAGCCAAAGACGAAGGTTTCCAAGCAATCAGCAAGATATTTTTGGAAACAGCCGAACAAGAACGCGAACATGCGTCACGTTTGTTTAAGTTTTTGGAAGGGGGCGAAATTGAAATAACCGCTTCTTTCCCAGCGGGCAAAATCGGCACAACACTGGAAAATCTGCAAGCTGCCGCATTTGGTGAACACGAAGAAAATACAAATATGTATCCAAAATTCGCACAAATTGCCGCCCAAGAAGGTTTTGATGCAATCGCATCGGTCTTGAAAAACATCGGTTATGCGGAACGTTATCATGAATCGCGTTTTCGTGCGTTGATTGACGCAATTGAAAACGGCACATTGTTCAAGCAAGATAAAATCGTTATGTGGCGTTGCACAAATTGCGGAATGTGGCACATTGGAACCGAAGCACCAAAGGTTTGTCCGGCGTGTTTACATCCCCAGGGCTATTTCATCAGCGAAGGTACGATTTCGCGCTGTGATACGAACGAAGGGTTCTGTGAATATTCCAACATCGAAGAATAATATAATTGCCCCATTTGGGGCAATTACAAATATGACGGATATTTTTAATGACAATAGATGAAAAACAGGCTTATTTAGTCAAAAACAATCCAAACAAAAAAGTAAAGTTTATTGGGTCTGGAAGTGATTCTGATGCATTTCGTGTCGGTGATGTCGTGTGTCGTTTCCCGCACAGTGAAACCGTACTGAAACAATATGAAAAAGAGGCGAAAATCTGTGATTTCGTACGACACGCAATAACGGTTCCAATTCCAAACATTGAAATACATAGCGGGGCTGTTCAATTCGCACAACATAAAATGATTATGGGTAATAGGTGGCGTTGGCATTCTTTTATGTTGAAACCAATTAAACAGCACCGTTTGGCCAAAAGTCTTGCACAATTTTTTGCGGAACTGCACAGTGTAGATGTGTCAAATTTCAATCATAATTTTGATGGTTTTTCATATGTAAAATTTGATGAAATTGCAAATAGAATTGCACCTTTTTTATCAAAACGACAAATGAAGTTTTTTGCAAAAAAATACAACAATGTCATAAATAAACATGTCGACGATCATGATATTGTTATGTGTCATTTGGGTGTAAAAGGGCTTAATTCTGTAATTGATGACGAAGGCAATTTGGTTGGTGTTTTTGATTTTGGTAATGCGTGTTGTAATGAACGTTGGCGCGACTTGGGTGTTATATATATGGCGAATAACAAACGGTTATATAATGATATGTTAAGGCAATACGAAAAATTAACGGGTATAAAATGCAACCGCGGACGCATCGCAGACTTGGGTTCATTAGAACATTTTGTGCGTAAACGTTGGTTTAATGAAGACGGTAGCGAATTTAATGTAAGTGAACGCAGAATTAAAAAATATTTAGCCCAGGCATTAGTTCGTTTTTATCATTTACCGTTACGTTTCAAGCGGGTTTTGTTTTGTATAATGTCGTTACATAAACTATTGTTTGGGTCAAAATAAAAACCGCCCGTTTGGGCGGTTTCTTATTTAATCTTGTCGCTTACAATTTCGCCACCAGAATAATATTTATATCCGTCTGGAATAAACGCCATCAGTCCCCAATTTGGGTCATCTGGTCCCGTATAGCCAAACATTTTATAAGAATCGTTCCAATAATTGCCCCGTTCAACAATGTTATCTTCTATTTTCATTTGACCAAACAGCCGTACGGAACGGTGGGTTTGCGGGTCATAAAAATACAAACATATCTTTGGGTTCTTTTTCAATTGTTCCATTTTTGGTGAATAGATACCCGTTAAAAAGTGCAAATATAAATTTTCCGCCTTTTCATTCATGGTATTCATTAAATGGCGAATTTCTGGATATTTTTCTTGGTTTATCGTGGCCATATACACAAACGGGCACGAGTGCACAATGCCCAAAATATGATTTAATACTTCAATTGTCATAATTTCCCCCTTTAGTTGTATGGCAAAGTATATAACCCGTTGGGGAATTTTGTTATCGGAACGAAATCACAAAACTATTTTTCAAGTTCATCTAGAATAGAATTTAATTTGCGCAATGAACTGTTCGCGCAACCACGTCCGCGCCAAGACATAATTTCGGTACCGGTTTTTTGGTCTGCAATTGAAACATTAAAGTTCCACCACCAAAATCCATTAAATACACACCAAAGTGGGTTAAACTTTTCGGTGCGTTCAGCAATTTTGACAACATAACGGGCATCGTTTGGAATATGGTTGCGTTCAATGTCGCCATCAAAGTTTTCACTGTCAAAATATGTATTGGTTGTAAGCTTGCCAACAACAACCTTGTATCCACGTTGTTCAAGTGTTTCTTTGATTCCGCGTTTCATTCCGTATCCACCGCGTTGTGCATAAACAACGGTGGTTTTATCCATTGTATGTGGTTTAACATAGACACTGTTGCATGCTGTAAGTAAAAAAATTGGAATCAAAAGGAATTTTTTCATATTTGTACCCCATAAATATGGCGCACCCGGCGCGAGTCGAACGCGCAACCTTTGCCTTCGGAGGGCAACGCTCTATCCAGTTGAGCCACGGGTGCTTTGCGGTAATTATACGATTGTACGGTGAAAATGCAAGTGCGTTATTGTTGTAATGACGCCAACATAAAGTCGTCCAAGTCGCCATCCAAAACCGCCGCAGAATCGGTCTTTTCAACATTTGTCCGAACGTCTTTGACCAATTGATATGGGTATAAAACATAGTTGCGAATTTGGCTGCCCCATTCAATTTTTTTCTGTAATGCTTTGGCGGCGTTTTCTTCGTCTGCGCGTTTTTGCATTTCCAGTTCGTAAAGGCGTGAACGCAACATTTTCATCGCCATATCTTTGTTTTGGAATTGGCTGCGTTCATTTTGGCATGTCACAACAATTCCGGTTGGAATATGCGTGATACGTACCGCGCTGTCGGTTTTATTAACGTGTTGACCGCCGGCGCCGGATGAACGGTATGTATCAATGCGCAAATCTTTTTCGTTTATGTCAATTTGGATAGTATCGTCAATGTCGGGCCATACATCGACCGATGCAAAACTGGTCTGACGTTTGCCATTTGCGTTATATGGTGAAATACGAACCAAGCGATGAACGCCAACTTCGTTTTTTAGCCAGCCATACGCACGCAACCCCGAAATACGATATGTGACGTTTTTAATTCCCGCGGTGTCGCCGATGTGTTCTTCAACGGTTTCAATAGTAAAACCATGACGTTCCGCCCAACGTGTGTACATACGTGCCAGCATTTCCGCCCAATCTTGTGCCTCTGTTCCGCCGGCACCAGCTTGGATAAACAAGAATGCACCGTCATTGTCCGCCGGTTCATTGAAAAGGGTGACAAACTTTGCGGTGTGTGCGGTTTGTGCCAATTTTTCAATCGCAGAAATAACATCCGCATCTTCGGGTGCCATTTGATACAGGTCGGACAAATTCTTGTATTCCGACTCTAAATCTTTCAGTTCATTCAGTGATTTTTCAAGCGCAGATTTTCTCTGTAACAACGCGCGTGCATTGTCTGGATTATCCCATAAGTTTGGGTCATTTGTTTGGTTTTCCAGTGTGGCTATTTCAGCCGTCAATTTATCAGGGTCAAAGATACCCCCTTAACGCGCCGATGTCGTTTGCAATTTCTGATAAAATTTCATTTGGCATAACTGTCATAATTCTAATTTTACCAATTTGTTTTGCCAAATCAACAGATTTATAGATTTCGTTAAATCTGTGTTTGCGTTCCAGTCCAATTTATGATAAAATCAAAGATAACGAGAGGGATATTTTATGAAAAACCTATTTGCTGTATTTGCATTGTTTGGATTTATTACGTGTGACGGCGCATTGGCGGCGACCGGCGGTTCTGCGCGTGGGGTGTATACGCAAAACAATGTGACAACGGGCTTGCGCGGGAACCAGGGACTTGCCCAGGCATATAAAACAAATCAATTAAATACGTATTATATGGTGACACAGCCCGATGTCGATTCGGCTTGTCGTACACGTATTTTTAATTGTCTTTCTGACTATTGCGGTGATGTAACGGTTTTGCCGGGTCAACGTACCGGCCGTTGCCAATATGCCACCGAAAGCGAATTATACAATTACGCAATGTTGTGTCTGCAAAAAGATACTTCTGTTTTGTTGCCACAATACAGTGTGAATGGCCAATATTCTGCAAACGCAATGAATACGGCGGCGCGCCTGTGCCCGTCCTATGTACAACAGGAAGTAATGTCATATCTGTCTATGGCAAATATGGCGGAACAATTATCAAAATCGCACTCTGATTTGTGTCTGCAACGTCGTCAAGAACTTGAAGCGGCAATGTCATGTCATTCGGTTGCGTTGGCGTATGGAAACGAAACGTCCAGTATGTTGACATCACAATTGACCGATTACTGTGGCGCTGGTGTCCCGGGGGGTAGTGCGGAAATGGTAACCCGTTTTGCAAATGCTGGTAATGTTGGTGCAAATATTTGGGGCTGGGCGGAAAAAATTGTCAGTTTGAATTTGAATAAAAAGGGTGCTGATTGGCAGGCGGCGGTTGATTCTGTGTTGGCGGGTTATACCAACCGTATGAATTTGGCATGTGGCGACAATATGCAAATAAACACTTCGTCCTATGCTGGTTCGTCTTCTTCGGAACCAACGGCATTACAGACCGCGGCGGCATTGGTGACGGGCGTTATGTTCCCGGCCGACAGTACCGAAAAAGAAAATCCGAACGAAGCTTGGTCGATATATATGGACGTAACCACAATGTCTGAGATGTGGGATTATAACACCGCGTATCAAGTGGTCCAGGCGGCAATGTCAAACACCGCGACAACGCAAAACGCATTTTTGACAAGTGCACAAATCGATATGATGCAGGACGCATACATTCGTGGGACCAAGGTATTTATTATGCGCGACAGTGGCCGTTGTTATATAATTCCGGTTCGTACAATGACGGGTGATGAATCTTCATTAATTTCACGATCGTTCGCAAATTGTATCAGTAAATAAAATAACCGCCTTTATGGCGGTTTTATTTTACTTGTATTCTTGAAAGTTGGCATAAAGTTTGATATAATTTTATGCAAATGAAGGTTACCAGACGTACACTTTTACAAATGGGCGGAATTACTTTCGCCGTGGTGGGTTTTGTGCCGCGTATGGCGTTTGCGGCGCGTAATGCGTTGCGTTCAATGCGTACGGGTGTGCAACCGGGTGAAAAAACGCGCCTTGTAATTGAAACGGCAAATCGTCCGTCATACTCATTATCATATCCCGAAAATCAGTTGGTTGTTGATATCGCAAATATGTCGGCTGATTCTTCTATTTCCGCGAAATTGGCATCGGGCACATTGATTTCAGATGTTAAACAGGTGCAAGTGGACGACCATTTACACATTGTTGCGAATTTAAGAAAGCCGATTGCTCATTTGGATAAATCACAAATAATGTTGTTGGAACCAAATGGTGATAACGATTATCGATTGGTGTTGGACTTTACGGCGACATCTGCGGAAAAGATTGCTTCGGCGGTAAAAACGGGTGAAAAGACCGAACAAAAAACGCCACAAAAGAAACACGTTATTATAATTGACCCCGGCCATGGGGGCAAGGATCCTGGCTGTATAGGTAAGGGCGGAACCCGCGAAAAAGATATTGTTTTATCGGTTGGTCGTAAATTAAAGGCACGGTTAGATGAGGCTGGATTCAAAACATACCTTACACGCGCGAACGATACATATATAACATTGGCGGGACGTGCCGAATTTGCCGAAGCGCGCAAGGGTGATTTATTTATATCTTTGCACGCCAACGCGAACCCCAGCCGTTCGGTTAAGGGTTTTTCGATTTATACTTTGTCGGAAAAAGCATCGGACGAAGAGGCTAAAAAACTGGCTGAATCTGAAAATGCTGCCGATAAAATTGGTGTTGATGGTTTTACCGAATTTGAACGCGATATTCGTGCGGCCTTGTCATCATTACAACAGCATGCCGTTGCAGAAATGAGCGAGGAATATGCCAATGGTTGTGCGCGCGCGTTCCGTGCGGCCAAGGTTGAAGCCCAAGCCGGCCCAAGCGTTCGCCATGCACCATTTGCGGTTTTGCGTTCAACGGTACCAGGCGCATTGCTTGAATTGGGACATTTATCAAATGGCAGCGAAGAAAAATTATTAAAGACACCGGATCATCAAAACAAATTGGTCGCCGCGATTGTCCGTTCAATTAAAAACTATAATTTTGATGTCTAAGGGTTCGTTATGAATAAAAATATAACCAATCGTGTTCATCAGGGAATTAAGGGAACTCCATATCGTTCGTACGGTGAAGATATACCCGAAAACGCAAAAAATTTAATGGACTTTTTGGCAAACAAATACGGCTTTTACGACATAACTTTTATTACTGCACGTGTGTATAATTTGTTCCTTTTGGCGATGGATAAAAACGACCGTATGTTGTTTATTAAAAGTGGTCGCCACCCCGAACTTTACCGTAATGAATACGTTATGGGGCGCGCGTTGTGGAAATTGGATAACAAACATTTCCTGGAACCATTATATTATTCCGACAGTGGTAAATTTTTCTTTTTCGCAAATGAAATTATGAACGGCACATCATTGCAAGTCTTGTTCGATAACGGCAAATTGCGCGAAATGTCGCCGGCGAAAAAGATGACTCTGGTACGCGATTTATACAAAATCTTTCAAGCCCTTAAAAAATCAGACGTTGTACATCGCGATATTCGCCCCGATAATTTTGCGGTAATCGGCGGGCATTTGGTGCTGATTGATTTTCAGTTGGCGGTATCAAAATCAAATTATACGGAACTGGAATCTATGTCGGTGGGGCGTTTGCGGGGACTGGGAACGCGCAAATATCGTTATAAGACGTGGCAGTGGGATGATTCATATTCATTACTTCAATGCCTTAAATTCATTGGCTGTCCGGCACCCGAATATCGCGCGGAATATAATAAAATCGCGCATGACATAAAATCGTATATTGGTGTTGATGTTATAAAATCATCAAAACGCGAAAACTCATTACACCGCTTATTCCGCCATTTAACCAAAAAACACAAAAAATAAAAACGCGCCATTTGGCGCGGTTTTAATTTCTGGCGGAGATGGAGGGGTTCGAACCCCCGATACAGTTTCCTGTATACGCGATTTCGAGTCGCGCGCATTCAACCAGCTCTGCCACATCTCCGAAAACGTTGGTGTATTATACACAAACCTATTTACTTTTCAAGGGCAAATTGTTTGCTGTGAATAGAGCAGTTTGACTTTTTATTGAGTTGTTCTAGAATGTGTACGTTATGAAAAGTTTTAATGAACAAGTTTATGATGTTGTTGCAAAAATCCCATACGGACGCGTGGCGACATTTGGTCAAATCGCACGTATGATTGGACGTCCACGTATGGCGCGTTTTGTGGGGTATGCGTCTAATAATAAAAGCAGTTGGCATTTACCGTGGCATCGTGTTGTGTTCAAAGATGGCAGTTTGTGTGGTGAACCATATCACGACATACAATATAAGACCTTGAAATCCGAAGGTGTGCGTTTTCGTCGTGATAAAACGGTAGTCATGGAACATTTTCAATGGAAACCGGAACACGACGGTATGGCACTGGATATTCGTGATTTGCCAATCGTTTTTTGACTAAAAATATATTTTTCTTGATAAAAAAGCCATTTCGGGCAATAATATAGCCATAAAACACAATAGGAGATATATACAATGAAACGTTCTGACATTATACGGTCAATTCAGGTTAAATTTAACAATATGCGCGGTACTGACGCGGCGGCGATTGTTGATACAATTTCTGACAATATGGCAGAAGCGGTTGCGGCGGGCAATCGTATTGAGGTTCGCGGTTTCGGCACTTTCCAGCCACGCAAACGCGCAACCAAGGTGGGCTATAACCCCAGTACCGGTCAGCCAATGTATTTGCCGGCCAGCACGACAATATTATTCAAACCAAGTCGTGAACTGACCAAGAAAATGAATGGATAATTAAAATGTTTTTCGGTAAAAAATCGGGTATAAAAAACGATAATCGCGATAAGTACGAACGCGTTCGCCGTTTGATGTGGATAAAGTGCGAATCGTGCGGGCGACTTGTTTTTTATAAAGATTACAAAGATAATTTATACATCTGTCCGCGCTGTAATCACGCGTTTATGATGAACCCAAAACAGCGTTTTGATTTGCTGTTTGACAACAATGGGTGGAACAAATTGGAAATGCCAATGGTTTCCGATGACCCGTTGGAGTTTGTCGACAGAATGCCATATTCTGAACGATTGGAAGAGGCGCGTGCCGACACCGGTGCAAACGACGCTGTTGTCACTGCGGACGGTGTAATTGGCGGTGTTCCCGCAACGGTTTGCGTGTTAAACGGCTTCTTTATGATGGGGTCAATGGGACGCGCGGCGGGTGACGGTATTATTGCCAGTATTGAACACGCAATTGAATTAAAACAGCCGTTTATTATGGTCACGTCCAGTGGTGGCGCCCGTATGCAGGAAAACATCTTGTCGTTGATGCAAATGGCGCGTACTACGGCGGCGGTGAACAAATTACACGAAAACAAGATTCCATATATCGTATTGCTGACCGACCCAACGTTTGGCGGGGTAACGGCGTCTTTTGCGATGCTGGGCGATATTCATATTGCGGAATCTGGCGCACGAATCGGGTTTGCGGGTCGTCGCGTTATTGAACAGAATATTCGTGAAAAATTGCCGTCTAATTTCCAAACGGCTGAATATTTGTACGATCATGGTATGGTTGATATGGTTGTGTCACGTGCCGATTTACACGATAAATTGGCGGATGTTTTGGCCGTTTTGACCAAGCAACCGCGCGAACCAAAGCCAATTTCGGTCACAACGCCGAAATATGAATCTTCGAAAAAGATTCGTGGTATGGGCGAAAATGAAGCATATGACAAGGTGTTGCTGGCGCGTCATGAAAATCGTCCACACTTTTTGGACTATATTAACGGAATTGTTGATGGTTGGACATATTTGGCGGGTGACCGTTTATATGGCGAAGATGCAGCCATGGGCTCGGGTATTGGCTATTGGCGCGGTATTCCGGCGGTGATAATTGGACAAGAACAGGGCCGCACAATCGAAACACGCCAAAAACATCGCTTTGGTATGCCAAATCCAGACGGCTATCGCAAGGCGCAACGTATGATGCAGTTGGCGGAACGTTTTGATTTGCCACTGATATCGCTGTTTGATACGGCGGGTGCGTTTGCGGGACGTGAGGGCGAAGAACGTGGTCAGTCCCAGGCAATTGCGTCGACAATATCAATGGGATTACGCGTAAAAACGCCATATGTCGCCGTAAATGTGGGCCAGGGTGGTTCTGGCGGTGCAATCGCAATCGGTACTGGCGACCGCATTTTGATGCTTGAAAACGCGATTTATTCGGTAATTGCACCTGAATCTTGTGCTTCTATTTTATGGAAAGATAACAAGTTCAAGGCGATTGCGTCTGCGGCAATGAAATTGACTGCGCGCGATATGGCGGAAATGAACGTTATTGATAAAATCATTGTTGAACCATCGGGTGGGGCACATAAAGATTGGCAAACGACAATGGAAATGTTGGCATCATCGGTTGTGGAACAATTGAAAGAATTGGAAACAATACCGGTTGATGAATTGCCGGCACGCAGGGCGGAAAAGTTCTTTGCTATGACGCGCGATGTTGAAATATTCCGACCGTCAATAGAGCAATCTGCCGAAGAACACGAATAAAATTAAAACCGCCAATTTGGCGGTTTAATTTTGTGGCGGAGCGTATAGGACTCGAACCTATGGACCGCTATTCACGGTCACGGATTAGCAATCCGCTGCATTACCACTCTGCCAACGCTCCGAATGTTTTGGTATTATATATAAAGCATTTTTCAATTGCAAGTATGAAAAACAAAAACAGCCACAAGTATCATTTTTATTATAGTCGTTGACATAAAAATATTTTGTATTACAATTTTGTCCATAAAAAAGAGTAAAGATGTATTACAAAATCATTACAACTGTATCATGGTTTGCAAAAACGTACGAAGATATGGACGTGCTGGATATTCCATATGGCACGATATTTACCGCGCCCAGAACATGTAAGTATCGGTCGGATGATCCGAAAATTATGGTCGGCAAAAAATGCTTTCATTTTGCCGAAGATGCTTTTGATACAATGTTGTGGCATACATGGCTTACTCATCCCAATAAAAAGTTTCAATTATATGCGATTGAACCGCTTACGCCGGTTAAAAAAGAACGCTGCTGTGATATGCATGGTATTTACCAATGTGGTGCAGAAAAAATCAAGATTTTGGACAGACCAAATATTGATGAAATGTACGAAACCGCAATCAAAGAATATGAAGCAAATCGCGACAGATACAAGAATTTTGATATAGATTTGAACCTTTGGAAGAAACACGAAACAACCGTGTTCTGGACATACGTTCGTTATTTTGCCAAATCATTATAGTGCACAACGTTTTTGCTTTGACTTTTCAGGATAGAATTGGCATTATGTTGGTATGACAATTCGTTTTATCAATTTTTACTGTTGTTGTTAAATTGTCTTTTTGGCAAACACTTTTGTTTGCAATAAATCAATCAATTTATTATTATCATAGAAAACATAAGGAAAGATATTATGCAAATCAGATTATTTAACACAATGACACGTAAAGTCGAAGATTTCAAACCATTGGTTCCGGGCCATGTCGGTTTTTATGGCTGTGGCCCAACGGTTTATCACTATGCGCACATTGGTAATATGCGTTCAATGATACACAATGATTTGTTGCGTCGTATGTTTACTGAAAATGGGTATAAGGTTCACCATGTTATGAACATAACAGATGTCGGCCATTTGACGTCTGATGATGCTGATTCTGGCGAAGACAAGATGGAAAAGGGCGCTGCACGTGATAACAAATCGGTTTGGGATATTGCAAAATTCTATACGAACGAATTTCTGCGTGATTTTGACGACCTTAACAACCAGCGTCCAACCGAAATGCCACACGCCACAGACTATATTGCAGAGCAAATAGATTTGATCAAAAAATTGGAAGACTTGGGTTATACATACGAAATACCCGGTGATGGTATTTATTATGATACCTCTAAATTTGCCGCATATGGTCAATTGACGGGTGGAACAATGGCGGGCAATCGTGCGGGTGCGCGCGTTGAATTTAACGAATTAAAGCGCAATCCAACCGATTTTGCGTTGTGGAAGTTTTCGCCAAAGGATGTCAAACGTCAAATGGAATGGGACAGCCCATGGGGTGTCGGTTTTCCAGGTTGGCACGCGGAATGCAGCGCGATGAGTATGAAATTACTTGGCAATCATTTTGATATTCATACTGGTGGCGAAGATTTGGCGCGTATTCATCACACAAATGAAATAGCACAAAGTGAACCAATTACCGGCGCGCCGTGGGTTTCTTACTGGGTACATTGGGCATTTTTGGTTGATAAATCTGGTGAAAAAATGAGCAAATCAACCGGTGAATTTTTAGGTATGGAAGCATTGCGCAAACGCGGCTATGACCCGATTGTTTACCGTTATTTTGTTGTGCTTGGGCATTTCCAAAGCCAGTTGGCTTTTTCATGGGAAGCGATGGATGCGGCGTCAAATGGTTATAAAAACATTGTGCGGCGCGTGGCGGACATCATCGCCAACAAGTCGGGAGATTTAGATTCTGCGACATATGACGTGTGGCGCGATAAATTGCTGGCGCCGGTGTCGGACAACCTGAAAACCGCAGAAACATTGGTAGTTTTTCAAGAATTGTTGCGTGATAATTCGGTGAATAATGCGACAAAAGCGGCATTGGTTGAATTTGTTGATCGTTTGCTGGGGTTGCAATTTATCGATCGTGCGGAAAAACTGATTGCCAATGAATCTGAATCTGCACCGGCGGAAATTGTTGCGTTGGCTGAACAACGTGCCGCGGCCAAGGTGGCGAAAGATTGGGCAACCGCGGACGCGCTGCGTGACCAAATTGACGCGGCGGGGTGGGTTTTGGCCGACACACCGACTGGGCCAAAACTTACGAAAAAGGCATAAATAAAACCGCCCGTTTGGGTGGTTTTATTTTTTGTAAAAACGCAAAAAATTACTTGAATTTTTGCATATTGTGGTGTATATTGGGCGCTGTTATAACCTAAGGGAATTTCCATGAATTATCCATATATGCCAAAATCTACTGCACTGTGGTTGATTGAAAACACCGCATTAACTTTTGAACAAATCGCAGATTTCTGCGGGCTTCATGAACTGGAAGTCAAAAATATCGCTGATGCGGAAACATATAAAATCCAGGGCTTAAACCCGATTTTGAATGGCCAGGTTACGCGTGAAGATATTGAAAAATGCGAAGCCGATCCCGAAGCGCGCCTGACTTTGCGTGAAGAAATTGTCGCCGCGCAAAAGGCACAGAACAAGAAAGGCGTTGGCTATACACCAAAATTGCACCGTCAAAATCGTTTGGGCGGTATTTTATGGATTATCAAAAATTATCCAGAATTGTCGGATGGCCAGGTGGCCCGCTTGATGCGCAGCACCAATCCAACCGTTGCATCAATTCGTAACAAAACACACAAATCTTATTCGCAGATTCAAATTCAAAGCCCAATTGTTTTGGGTTTGGTTTCGGAATCGGCTGTGCATGACGCGGTGGCCAAGGCACAAAAGAAAAGCAAATAATTTAACGTCAAAGGGTGATACATGGCAAAGAAACTTGATGACGCAACCAGATTACTGATTGACTCGTTGCCGGAAAACCTTCAAAAACTTGCGACCAGCGCGGTCGAAGTTGGGTATTTTTCCCAAATGGACTTTAATGCCGCAACCGATGCGGACGAAGTGCCAAATGAAGAGCAAGAAGAAGTTATGGACTTCTTTAAGCAAGATTTGGGCCTGGAATTGCTGGAAACAGACAATTTCGCACGTGATATGGAAAAATATTACGACGATGACGACAGCGAAGAAAACCGCGATAAAACGCGTAATTTGCTGAACGCAGACGCGGAACAGGTCGATGTCAACGATGATGACTATGAACATTTCGCAAAACAGTTGGAACGCAGCCAGACTGGTACATTGGTTTTGGGCGTCCAAGATTCTGTACAGTCATATCTTAAACAAATTGGCACGGTCCAGTTGTTGACCGCCGCAGGCGAGGTTGCAATTGCCCAACGTATTGAGGCTGCATCGCGTTTAATGGTGTATGGCTTGTGCGAAAGCCCAATGACTATCCAGGCTATGCTTGACTGGTACCAACAGTTGTTGAACGAAGAAATTCGTTTGCGCTATATCGTGAATTTGGAAGTTATGTATTCTTCGGAATCGGAACAAAAATCACTGGCGGCGTTGTCCGAAGCTATGAAGTCCAAGGGTGTCGATGATGTGGACAGTCTGGACGATGAAGATTTGGACGATTTGGAAGAATCAACTGCGTCAACCGATGAAGACGACGAAGATGAAGAAGATGACGAAGACGAAGATGGTATCAAAAAAGAAGATATGCCACGCGGAACATCGGGTGTACCAATTCCAGTAATGGAAGAATCTTTGATGCCAATGGTGCTTGATTTATTTGCAAAAATTAAACGCACATTTGCGGGTATGCAGAAATTACAGGCAAAGCGTTTGGAAAATTTGCTTACGTCATCAAAGCCAGATGAGGCCTTGGAAAAGAAATATGCAAAGATGCGCCTTGAATTGTTCGAAAATGTCAGCAAGATTCGCTTGAACGATGACAGAAACGCCGAAATTTTGGAACAGCTGACCAAGCGCGACCAGTTGTTGATGGGATTAGAGGGTAAATTATTGCGTTTGGCGATGGCGAACAAGGTTAAACGTGATGACTTTTTGGCGGAATATACGGGTAATGAAATCAATCGCAACTGGGTTAAGAAACTTGCAAAGTCCAAGAATCCAGTTTGGGTCAATTTTGTAAAGAAACATGAAAAAGATATCTTGAAAATTCAAGAAGATATTACCGCGATTGCACATGAAACTGGCCAGCCAACAAGCGAATATAAAAAGGTTGTAGAACTGGTTCGTCGTGGGCAAACCGAAGCAGCACGCGCAAAACGCGAAATGATAGAGGCGAATTTGCGTCTTGTTATCAAATTTGCGAAAAAGTCCAGCAATCGCGGTTTGGGTCTTGATTTTTCTGACCTTGTTCAAGATGGTAATATCGGGTTGATGAAGGCGGTTGATAAGTTCGATTATCGTTTGGGTAACAAGTTTTCAACGTATGCAACCAACTGGATACAACAGGGTATTTCGCGCAGTATTGCCGACCAGGCCCGTACAATTCGTATCCCAGTGCATATGATTGACAATATTCACAAGATTCAACGTGCGACCCGTCAATTTATGCACAAATATGGCCGCAATCCAACTGCCGAAGAATTGTCCAAGATTATCTATTTGCCTGTGGACAAGATTCACAAGGCGATGAAGGTGAACCTGAAACCAATTTCGTTGGAAGCACCCGTCGGTACCGAAGACGACAGCAGCCGTATTGAAATTATTGCGGACGAAACCGCGAAAAATCCGTTCACATCGGCGGCGCAAAAGAATTTGCGTAAAATTGTTACGCAAATCTTGTCCGAATTGGATCCCAAGGAAGAAACGGTTTTACGTCAACGCTTTGGTATGAGCACCAATAAAACCAGCACATTGGAAGAGGTTGGTGAATATATTGGCGTTACTCGTGAACGTATCCGCCAGATTGAACAAAAGGCGTTGAATAAATTAAAGCATCCAACACGTGCGCGTAAACTGCGCAGTTTCTTGGAAGATTAATTTTATTGGCCCGCGCACAATCGCGGGCTTTTTGTGTAATAAAGGAATAAAGATGTTAATAGCAGTCGAAGGCGCAGATAAGGCCGGAAAACATACCCAAGTTGTAAATATGGTTGATTATTTGAATGTGGCGCACAGTATCCCAACTGAAACGCTTGATTTTCCACAGTACAAATCATATTGGGGAATGTTTATCAAAGATTACCTGAACGGCAAATTTGGTGATAATACACGCACTTTGCCGGCAGAATATACCATGTTGCCATACGCGTTGGATCGTGCAGCGCATATGCCACAAATTAAAAAGTGGGCCCAAGCAAACAAATGGGTTGTTTTTGACCGCTATACATACAGTAATGCTTATTCAATCGCAAAATTACCACGTGAACAATGGAACGATAAAATAAATCATTTGGAAGAAATGGAATTTAACCAAATGGGTATTATACGTCCAGATTATAACATATACCTTTATTTGCCGGCGGAAATATCATACAAAATGCGCAACGAAGGGTTAAAGGCGTATCAAAACGGAAAGCCAGATATTCACGAAAACGATTTCAAATTGTTGGAAGATGTTGCGGACGTTTATAAAACACTTGCTGCGCGCGATCCAAAACATTGGACAGTAGTGAACGAAATGAAACCCGATGGTACACGTATGAATCCAAGTGAAGTTTTCGCAGTTCTGCGCCCAATAATCGATAAATTGGTGTTGTCAGAAAAACAACGTTAACGCTGACGATTAAACATGCCCTTTTAATGCTGTATAAATCTTACCAAGGTCGGTACGCAGCAGCGCTGTCGCAATTTTATCGGGGTTATCTACTGATTTTGATGTGGTCATAATGTTGTCAAAACTGCGGACGAACTGGGTTGCCTGGGAACGAAATACAGAATCATTTTTAAGCATTTCGCGAATTTGTTTTTTATCCGCCGCGGTCAGCATCTTAGCCAGCCATTTGGAAAATATTGCCTTGTCCCCGTCATGATATTTTTTCCATATTGTATCTGGTATTTCTACGCCTGTTGCACGCGTTAAATCTAGTGATTGTTCATGCATCTTGGTAAAAACTTTCTCGCTTTGTTCCAAGAAATCTTTGGTTGATACACGACCATATTGTTGTGTGGGTGCGGTCTTTATTGCTTCCATTGGTGCGGACGCGCGCGCAACCATCATTTGCTTGTTCAATGTCTGCATCGTATCAACAGCCTTGGCATAATCGGACATTAAATCAATCATTTGTTGACGTGAACTGCCGGCCAATTCGTCTAACTTTTCTGCTGATTGTGAAACTGCTGCGGTTGATTCATTTACTGTGGACTTCATACGGTCAATTGTCGCATTTAATTCGGCAACAATTTTGCCTAATGTTTCACCGGCGGCCACAGAATCGCGTGACAAATCGGGCAGTGCGGTGAAATACTTTTCAATCAATTCTGACAACGGTTGTAATTGTTCGGTCGTTTCGCGTGACATTTTAATCAAGTTCTCAGATTGTCCAGACAGTTGTGTATGAGCAGTGTTCATTTCAATCAGCGTTTCACGTACACCGGTCCCCATTGTTTTAACTGATTCAGAAAATGCATTTGCAGCGGTTTTAGTGTTTTCAAGCGTTGTATTTGCAACACCCGATACGGTCTTTAATTCTGAAACAACATCAGATGCAAACTCTTTAATTTCGCTGTCAAACCGGTTGGTTAAGCCAGTCATTTCCTTGGTTATGCCACGAATTGCGCTTTCGGTCGCAGTTGCTGAAGAAGTTAACGCTTCAACTGCGTCGGACAATTTGCCAATTTGTTTTTCAATAGATGATTCCGTAAGTCGTACCTGACCAGAAACAACGTTCGCAGTATTTATAATGGTGTTCGTCTGGTTTGCCAATAATTTCTTTGATTGTTTGCTGAACGCGTCTATCTTGGACAGATGGGTATCCAACATATCGTTGTTCATTTTCATAATTTCAGAATAGTCTGCCGATGCGGTTTTTACACTGTTAAAGTCGTCAACCGTCGTTGTTGATAATTCCTGTAATTTAGTACGCAATGTTTCTGTGTCTTCGCTAAGTGATTGCATTTGATTTGTATTTGATTCCAATTCATCGTGTAACTTTTGTTGCAATTCATTTGCGCTTGTTATCCACGACTCTATTTGCTCCTGAATCTGCGCCGTTTTGTCGGTAGCGTCCTTGGTTGTTGTGTTAATTTGTGTCATTAATTCGTTGATATTTGCGGTAAATTTATCTGATGATGTTGAAACATCGTTCCACGATTGCGAATTTACAATCAACTGCATTCCGTCCAATGTATTATCAAGCCGTCCCGACATTTGGACCAATTTTTTTGTTGCGTCATCTGCGGTAGCAACCAATTTGTCGTTTTGTTCAGATAATTGATTTTTCAATTTATCCGCATGGGCGATTTGCGCGTTCAATGTATCGGAAATTGTCTTGAAAGCGGCATCTATTTTTGCCATTTCGCCGGCCAAAACCGCTTGTAATACGCGACTTGCATCTTGAACCCGTACAGATTCCGGTCGCAACAATATATCTAACATAGATTGCATAACATGTTGCGATTTACGCGAAACTATAAACAAAAAGCCCAATGTGATTGCCAAGAAAAAACCTAAACCACCCGCGATATAAAGAATGATACTATTTGCCACCAACATTGTTCCTTGTCCTTCCATTTATGTGTACCCCCTACGTATAATAACGTTCTTGCAGTTCATCTGAATTTATACTAGAATCTCGATCATAAAGCAAGGGCATAAATGAATAAAAAAAACACACTTTCACCAGATCAAGACAGAGCGGCGGACCCGCTTGTAAACGTTTGGGTTCAAGCAAATGCCGGAACCGGAAAAACAAGCGTGTTGGTACAGCGTTTGTTGCGAATTTTATTCCGTAGCGATATAAATAAACCGTCTGGGATATTGTGTTTGACGTACACAAATGCGGGGGCGGGTGAAATGCGTAACCGAATATTGCGTGCGTTACGTGAATGGGCGGTGGCATCTGATGACGATTTAATTGAATTATTGGACGGTGTCGCATTGAATAAACCCGCCACTGCCGCAGATATTGCATATGCACGCAGTGTTTTCTTTTGGTATATTGACAATACGGATGCGCTTAAAATCAAAACAATCCATGGTTTTTGTGAGGAAATATTGCACCGTTTTCCGCTTGAGGCGGGTATTTCACCAGCGTGGTCATTGATTTCCGATATGAATCAGCGCGTTTTATTGCAAGAGGCATTTGATACATTGATTAAAACGTCTGGTAATGATACTTCTGGACGGGTTAGTGATGCTTTTGAACATATTGTTGGCCGTATCAGTGAATATTCACTGTCTGATTTGATGAAGATAATAAGTGGTCAATATAAACACTTTTTTTCGGTTGAAA
>Ga0310690_10001207_pt1 | contig 47295 bp, 45 predicted proteins | sample AusTroGonzalo_MG_2_FD_207661 | JGI IMG/M metagenome (GOLD analysis project Ga0310690, IMG submission 207661) | Bovine rumen microbial communities from tropical cattle in Woodstock, Queensland, Australia - Gonzalo_04 (v2) (version 2) | ecosystem: Host-associated > Mammals > Digestive system >... | reverse complement strand
AACAGACGGATGTTGTGGATGAAAATGGTGGCGGGACTAATGTTACTGTATATCCCAATCCTGCCAATGGGGTTGTTCGCATTGAGGGGGTTGTTGCTGATGAGGTGCAGGTTTACAATGCACTTGGCCAACTGGTGAAGACGGTGCGAGGGATGAATGAGATTGATTTGAGTGGATTGGTGGAAGGGGTTTATTTGGTGAGGATTACGGATGAGAATGGGAAAAGCCATGCGGTGCGGGTGATGGTGAAGTGACTCCCCCTGCCATTTCGTGCTATCGTTATGCGTGCTAACGTGCTATCGGGATTACGATGGAAGTTGATAAAAGGAAGTATTAACCATTAAATAATTGAACTATGAAAAGATTAGTATTATTCGCAATGGCATTGGCAATTGTTCTCTTATGCCTAAACTCATGTGTGTATGAACCGTATTTCATTGATGACTATTACGTTTTGAACAACACATCAAATCCGATAAAATATGTTTTTGACGGGATGCAGACGGATTCCGTTATCCAACCCAATGAGAAAGTTTTCATCTATGAACAACAAAGGAGCAGAGAGCTTTCACCTTTCGATAACGATGAAGTTAATCTTTACTTTTCGGCTTGTGCTTTTGCTACAATTCGGTTTAATGACAGTGTGTCTGTCACCTACCATGTTGAGGACACCTTTGCCAAAAGCACTTTGTTGAAGTCGTGTTGGGAAATCACGAAGCAACACAAGACCATGGGCAGCTCCACCCACGAAGTGCTTTACACCGTAGATGAGCAAGACTACCAGAATGCCCTTATAAATAACCCTAAAAAACACCCCTGATAAAAAAGGTTACCTTTTCTGGGGTAAAAAGGTATACCTTTTTGGGGTAAAAACCTATACCTTTTTAGGGTAAAAACCTATACCTTTTTTGGAGAAGAAAAAATACGTTTTTTAAAATTAAGTTAAACCATTAAAAATTAGAACATTATGGCAAAGACAAAATGGCGCTGCAGGGAATACACCCCCTCAGCCAATCAATCAGGCAGCCACAGCTTCTACGCTGAGGCAGTAATCAATTCAGACCTCACCAACGAGGACCTCGCCAGCCGCATCCAGGCCCGCACCGGCTTCAAGAGCTACGAGGTGCAGGCCATCATCGCCGCTGTCGCCGAGGTAGTGGCTGAGGAAGTGCTGGAGAGCAACCGCGTCACCCTGGCCGACTCGAAGGGCACCAAGATGGTGAGCATCTACCCGAAGGTGAGCGGCTCGGTGAGCGACGCCGACATCCTCAAAGAGACCACGGCGGCTCACGAGGCCGACCCCAAGATTCCCGTCCGCAGCGTGGCCGAGGAGTCAGACCTGACGGCTGACCGCCTCGTCTGGACACTGGGCGCCACGATGGGCGTGAAGTACAGCAAGCAGTTCGCCCACGACAAACAGGCCCAGAAGGTGAAATTCGTAGGCACCGACACAGCTATCCCCAACGACGAAGAGCCCGAAGAACCCGGCAACACTGGTGGCGGTGAAACTCCAGGAGGCAACACTGGAGGTGGCGAGACCCCCGGCGGCAACGGAGGCGGTAACACCGGTGGCAACGGCGGCGACGACCCGTTTGCAGGCTAAACCCAGTCCGACGGCTGAAATCCATCCGCCCGGTTTCTCTGAAGGTCAAAAAGCCTTGGAGGGGCTGGGTGGAGGTGTTTTTATTGGGCTTCTCCTGAAGTTGTCGGTATGGTTTCAAAAATGTAGAAATCAATGCAGTTTTTGAAATTTTGTAGCAAGCTAGTCAAAAAAAATCTATCTTTGCAATCGCCATTAATTTAATGGCCGTTAAATTAACGACGGTTAATTAAATCTGATAGGATATGAAATTCTACGATAGAACAACTGAATTACAGATACTTGAAAAGAATTGGCAACAGTCCGAAAACCGTTCCATGATGACCACACTCGTCGGAAGACGACGCATAGGAAAGACAGCCTTGCTGTTGAAAAGTATGGAAAACAAAGCCTGTTTGTACCTGTATGTGTCGAAAGACAACGAACAGGTGCTTTGCCGTAAGTTCCAGCAACAGGCGCAAAACGCACTCGACCTGCAACTATATGGGCAAGTGGGAAACTTTGGCAGCCTTTTCAAGGAATTAATGAAATACGGTGAAAGTCATCATTATACGCTCATTATTGACGAGTTTCAGAACCTACTGGGCATTAACGCCGCCATCCCGAGTGAGATACAAGACATTTGGGACCGCAACAAGGACAAAACCCATGTCAACCTCATCCTCTGCGGCTCCATCTATTCCATGATGAAGCGCATTTTTGACCATAGTGACCAGCCCCTTTATGGTCGTCGTGACTCACATTTGCGCCTGCTTCCTTTCAGCATCGAAACGTTGAAAAACATTTTGGCCGACCATAATCCAGAATACAAGCCTGACGATTTGCTGTGCCTTTACATGCTTACGGGCGGGGTGGCCAAATATGTTGCCTTGCTGATGGATGCCCGCGCCACGACCAAACAAAAAATGATCAACTTTGCTTTGGCACCCGACTCGCCCTTCCTGACCGAAGGCACCGAACTGCTGATTTCGGAGTTTGGCCGTGATTATGGCACCTATTTCTCCATCCTTCAACTCATCGCCGACGGCATGACCACACAAAACGAGATTGACAGCATCATCGGGAAAAACGCGGGAGCCTACCTGAACAACATGCACGAAGATTATCTTTTCATCAGCAAGAACACGCCTCTGTTGAGCAAGCCGGGCGTGAGAAACATCCGTTGGCAGATTGACGACTGTTTCCTGCGCTTTTGGTTCCGCTTCGTCTATCCCTACCAAGGTTTGATAGAAAGCAACCAACTTGGCCTCTTGAAACAATATGTGACAGATAATTACTCGCAATTCACAGGGCGCAGCTTGGAACGTTATTTCCAAGAGAAGGCGATGCAAGGCGGCAAGTTCACGAAGGTAGGCAACTGGTGGGACCGCAAAGGCAAGAATGAAATCGACATGGTGGCCTTGAACGAATTTGACAAGACTTGTCTGGTGGCCGAAATCAAGCGCAACAAGGACAAAATCAGCTTGAAAGACTTGCAGGAAAGGGTGCTTGCCCTCCCTTCGGAGTTTTCGTCGTATCAGATTCGGATAGAGGGACTTTCTTTGGAAGATATGTAGGCCAGTGTTTTCAAAACCAAAAAAGCTGCTCCAATTGGGGCGGCTTTTTTGTATTTTTGCAGCACAATTCTAAAGACATGCCATGAATAAAGCTGCCCAAATCGTCAAGAAATATACCAACGTCAGCCTAATGCTGCGTATTTTTATTGGACTGGTCATCGGCGCTGTGTTGGGTTTGTTAGCGCCATCGTGGACGGGCATCGGCATACTGGGCAGGATGTTCGTTAGTGCCTTGAAAGGCATCGCTCCCGTGTTGGTTGCTGTGTTAGTGACCTCGTCCATCGCCAAAGCGGGCAAAGGGCACGGGCATCGCTTTGCCGCCTTGATAGGAGTCTATATGTTGAGTACCTTCATCGCGGCCATCTGTGCGGTGGTGGGCAGTTTCTTGTTCCCTGTGACTTTGCAATTGGTTGAGGTGCCCGAGATGGAAGAAGCCGTGGGCTCGCTGTCGGAGGTGTTCACCAACCTGCTGACGGGTATGCTCACCAACCCCATCATGGCCATCGCCAATGCCAACTACATCGCCATCCTGTTCTGGTCCATCATCATTGGCATTGCTCTCAAGAAACTGGCGAATAGAACCACCATTGCTGTGGTCCACGACTTTGCCACGGTGATTTCAAAAGTGGTGAAATGGATTATCGAGTTTGCTCCGTTCGGCATCCTTGGGTTGGTCTTCACAGCTGTGTCGGAGAACGGTCTTGAGGTCTTCACGACATACGGTCACTTGTTGCTGCTCTTGGTGGGCTGCATGTTGATCAACACCTTGGTTTTTAATCCGCTCATCTCGTTTGTTATGCTGCGGAAGAACCATTATCCATTGTTGCTCACCTGCTTGAAGGAGAGCGGCTTGAATGCGTTCTTCACACGCTCCTCGGCGGCCAACATCCCCATCAATATGGCGCTGTGCAAGAAACTCGGCCTTGATGAGGATTTCTATTCCGTCAGCATTCCTTTGGGTGCTACCATTAATATGGACGGTGCCGCCGTGACTATCACCGTCTTTGCGTTAGCTGTGGCACATACCGTAGGTGTGGAGGTCAGTTTCGCTTCAGCGGTGTTTCTGGGTCTTATCGCCACCCTCGGCGCCTGCGGCGCCTCGGGCGTGGCAGGCGGTTCGTTGCTGCTTATCCCGATGGCCTGCTCGTTCTTCGGTATCGGCAACGATGTGGCCATGCAGGCCGTCGCCATAGGTTTTATCATCGGTGTAGTACAAGACTCCGTTGAGACCGCCCTCAATAGCAGCGGCGATGTGTTTTTCACTGCCACGGCGGAGTATTACGATAGAAAGAAAAGTAGTAATAATGGAAACAGATAGAATATTATTGCGCCCTTGGCGTGACGATGACGCAGCAGCACTTTTCAAATACGCCAGCGACCCCGAGGTAGGCCCTCGCGCAGGTTGGCCGCCGCATAAGAGTGTCGAGGAGAGTTTGGAGATTATACGAACCGTATTTGGCACCGAAACCATGTGGGCCGTTGAGTGGAAAGAAACAGGAGAAGCCATCGGCTGCGTGGGTTATCTTCCTGCATCCGTCTCAAACCTGAAGATTGACGAAGACCAATGCGAGGTGGGTTATTGGATTGCCCGTCCCTATTGGGGGAAAGGCATCTGCACGGAGGCGCTTCAATTGGTCGTCAACCATTGCATCAAAGAGAAAGGCTTCACCATCCTATGGGGCGACTATTTCCTTGATAACCCCGCCTCGGGCCGCGTGATGGAGAAATGTGGCTTTGTGGATACGGGTGAGGAAACGCGATGCCCCAAGTTGGAAGTCGGCTCAGACCGTCTAGTAAAAGTGATGAAACTGGTGCGCAATAAAACCTAAATCATTTCAGCGCCTTCACGGGACATTCCTTTTTGCATTTCTCGCACAGGATGCACTCCGTGGCGTTTTTCCGCTTGCGGGAATCCTTGTTCACTTCGACATTCATCGGGCACACTTTCAGGCATTTGCCGCAGTGGATGCACTTGTCCTCATCGCAACGGATGCGAAGCCAAGAGAAGTAACTCATCGGCTTGAGGAAAACCGTGATTGGGCAAATATACTTGCAAAACGCACGGTTGTCCTTGAACACCACGGCGAGGGTAATACCGGCTGCATAATAAACCAGATTGCCGATAACAAACAGCAAAAACATCGTGTGCTTGGTGGCTTTTCCGAAGTGGAACAGCAAGAGAACAAGGGCGAGCGAAAGCACAAACACGATGTATCGGATGAAACCTATCTTTTTTCGCGGGCTTTGGGGTTGCTTGTAGGGAAGTAAATCGAGAATCATGGCTGTCCAGCAGGCATAGCCACACCAACCCCGACCAAAAAGCAGCGGTCCGAAAATCTTGGCTATGGCATAGTGCAGCACACCCGCCCCGAAAAACCCGGAAAGCAGGTAATACCAGAAACCTTCAATCTGCATGTTCTCGCGACAGATAAACCCAAGGAACACCAGCATGTAGCTTCCCACGGCGAACTGGACAAACTCGCGGGCGTATTTCCATTTCTTCACAGTAAGCACACTCCCGACAGCAATGCAGGTGCCGATATAAGTGAAGTTGAGGAAAAAGAACAAGTTGCCCGTCGAAAGCCAAAGCGAGATAGCGATGGCTTCGAATACAACGAACAGGATGATGCCGGTTTTGAAATTTTTCATCAGTTCCTTCTTTTAATACCGCTCCACAAAATCCCTAACCAGTCTAAACACAGGCTCGTAGCTGTCGAAGATAGCGTTTTTATAGGTGTCGAAGATGGTGTGGTAAAAGGGGAAGGCGTCGCCCTCTTGGTTCTCAAGGAAGATGCAGGGCACATGGCGTGTGGCGAAGGGGTAGTGGTCACTGTTGCCCGCCAACTCGCCACGATTCAGGCCTTTGAAATAGTGTTGTTCGTCGTTGATTTGCTCAAACAGGGCGAAACCGCGCATCCCTTCGTCGCTGACCTCACAGTATTGCACGGGGTTGTTGTCGCCAATCATGTCGATATTGAACAGGTATTTGATTTGCTCCAGCGGAACGAGGGGATTCTTGGCATAAAACTCCGAGCCGCGCAGGTTGGCATCCTCGCCTGAGAAAGCGATGAAATACATGTCGTATTCGGGACGGTTCTTCGCATAGTAAGCGGCCAGCGTCACGATGGCGGCGGTACCCGAGGCGTTGTCGTTGGCCCCTGGGTAATACACCTTCTTTCCGAGGTTGCCGAGGTGGTCGTAATGGGCGGTGAACACATAACAGCTGTCGTGACGGCGGCCTTCCACTTTGGCAATGACGTTGAAGAGCCCATAGCCTTTCAAGAACTCGTTGTCGATGTCAGCACGGATGGATTTCACGCCCTTAATGGCTTCAGGTGTCGTCCAGATGATAGGTTTCTCCACCACACGATGGCCGTAGGCCTTGTAGAACTTGATGGGCGAGGTCCAGGTGTTGATGACTCCCGCGTTGGGACATTCGCCAGGTTTTTGCAGACGGGCAAAATCCTTCCCGTGACGGTAGGCAAACCAGAACTCACAGACCACAAAGCAGTTGGCGTATTCAGGCTTGGCCAAGTCAGCATACATCTTTTCGGGGTCAAAGTTCATGGTGTCGACGTGATATACGGGAAACTCACCGTGTACGCCAGGGGAGTATTCACGCATGGAGAAATCCACGCCAGGGGTGAGCTTCTTTCCGTCGGCCCAAAGGTCCATCTTTCCACTGAAAGTGTTGATGTCGATGGTGAAAGGCTGACAAATTACTTCGTCCACACCTGCTTTCTCGAATTCCTTCTTCAGGTATTGCCCAGCCTTGTTGGCACCGTCTTTCGCATAGCCGCGGCCTTGGTATTTCGCGGAGCTCAGTTCCTTGACTATCTTTTTGTAGTGTGTCAAATCCTGAGCCTGTAGAGACATCCCTTGAAATGCCTGTGCTGCCATAAACGCCAGCACGAATACTATCAGTTTTTTCATGGTGATAATGAATTGTTTTAGTCGTTTTTCACGGCAAAAGTAAGGATTATTGTGGTAGGTCCTGCAACTTGTCTTGAATAGTTTTGTGCAATAGCATCGTGGCTTGATAGTCGGCGTCGATTTTCTGTCGGACGGCATCGGTGTTGAAAGGCTCAAAGAAAACAGCATCGGCTTTCATCACCTCGCGCTTATGTTCGTCGAAATAGATTTGGTCAGCCACTTCTTTGGCTTTCAGAGGTTGGTTCTCCGATAAATAGATATAGGCCAGATTGAGGTAGGGGTAGAGGTAGTTGGGACTGATGCGGATGGCTTCGTTGAGATAAAACTCCGCTTTGCTGAGGTTGTGGGCGGTATAATACTCCGCCAGCCCGAGGTCGTTGAGGTTTTCCTTACAATAGGGAGCATGGCGGTAAGCTTTGCGGAAGCTGTTGAGGGATTGCAGGTTTCCCATTTGCTTTTCCGCTTTGCCTTGGTACCAGATTATCGGCAGCCCGACGGGGTCGAGGGAATAAAGAGCGGATTGGGCTTGGTGGCTGTATTGCTCTACCTTTTTCCAGTCGTTGGCCCGCAAAGCCTGTTGCATCTCAAAGGAATTTCGCTCTCCTTTTATTCGGAATATACCGATGACAACCAATAGGACGGAGAGCAACGAAAGCATATAATTCCAGCCTTTTCCGATAGGTTTCTGTCTGCCTTGGGTTATGTTTTTCAGCAGGATAGCCATCAGGATTCCCATCCATATAATATGTTCGATGCGGCTGTTCGGGAAGTCGAAGAGGGCATTCACGCAACTGCCCACGAAGATACTCAATACCAGGACACCGTACAAATATTCTTTCCTGTCTTGGGTTTTGCATAAATTGAAAATGGCGCAAATGACCAAGGAAACGAGAAAGACGATATAAAGAAACAGACCGGGATAACCCGTCTCGGAAAGCATCCCGAGGTATTCGTTATGCGGTTTGGTGAAGTTCACGTTCCACACATCGGCGCGGTAGAGTCCCTTGAGCCCTGCATCAGGAAAATGTATCTGCCAGTTGCCTATGCCGCAGCCTGCAAAGGGATGCTGGTCGGCAATGCAATAGGTCTTGTCCCACAGTTGGCAGCGTTCCACCAGCGAAGAGGTACTGGTCATCTTGGTCTCGATTTCACTTTTTGCTGAGGAATGCGGGACGGAGCGGTCAGCAAACCACCGCAGTCCTAAGGTGAGGAAGGCATAGACAAGTGCTATGGACACGACGAGTGCTGTCAGACGACGTGTATGGGGGAACCTGTAATGACGAAGGAGCATCATCACCCCGAAAAAACCGCCAGCAACAAGCAAGCTCAGCAGCACTGCCCTCGATTTCAGCAAGATGATAACGGCGATGGCAAGGACAAACAAAAAGATGGAGAGTAGCTTGGGAAGCCTGCTCTCAAAGATAGAGAAAGACGTGAACAAGAAAGCTGACAGGACAAACAGCATAATGGCCATCAGGTTCTTGTGCCCGTTGATGCCGCTGACGCGATAGAGTTGCTCGAAGCTGAGGCTCTCGACATGAAACAGTTGGACGACAGCAAACAGCAGATACACCGAAAGAACAACAGCGGCACTTATCCAAAGCATCTTTCGGGTAAAGTGGCAGTTTGTCGACAACCCGCTGTAAAAGACAATGATAATAAGAGGGTTAAGCAGCAGGCAGGCAAAAGCGAAAACCGCCTCAGCGGTGTTGGCGGCCCAAAAGATAGAGCAGCCGCAGAGGAGGATAAACAGCAGATAGACGTAGAACACAGGGGTGTGGGGAACCAGCCAGCGTCGTTTGCTGAAAGAGGAAAAAAGAAAAACGATTGCCAGACCTGTTGCAGCGGCAACAAATCTGGCAATCATAAACTTGTCGTACAGGTTAGGTAGGCCGATGAGGCAGCAGACAACGATGCCCAAAGCGATGAGTAGGGTTCGTGTCTTGTCGCTGTTTCTCATGCCTGTCAGTCTTATTTATAGGTGTCGACTGATACCACGTTTCCGTACTTGATGCTGTCGGTCTTGTAGCGGACGTAGCTTCTGACATAATACTTGCTGTTAGCCGACAGGTTGTTGATGTAACTGCTGAAATCGAAATTCATGCTGTTACCTGTAGGTGAGGCAGCGATGGTGTGAAGGTCTGAGTCGTACTGCGGATACTCGTTGGTCTTGCTGTAGCAGAAGCCGAGTTGGTTGATCAACTGGGGCATGGTGCAGTAGCCGCCGCCGTAGGCAACCATATAGTCACTCCAATAATAAGAGGGGTCATAGGTGTAGACATCCAGCACAAAAGGCACCTCGGGGGTGGTGAAGCTGCGAACGTCGCCGTAATAGAAGGTTTCTTCGTAGGTTCCTTCGTCATAATCATAATAGAAAAGGAAGACGCGGTAATAATACCGGGTGTCGGGCATCAAGTCGTAGCAATAGATGTCGGCTTCGTACACCTCGTCTTCAATATGAAATTCGTCCACTGCTGAGCCTTCAGCGTCGTAGTAGGTGAATTCCGGCACGCGGCTGTAGCACACACCGACGAGCCAGTAGGTCAGGCCCAAAGGCTCCATGGCGATATGGCAGCCGAAGCTGTTGTAGGTGATGTCCATAGCTTCGGGAGTGGCGATGGGCGAAACGCCCGGGTCGCCGCTGTCGAGGGTGGTGAAGGTCTTTTCGCTTCCGTAGCAGTATTCCGTGCCGTATTTGACGAAGCCGCGCACATAGTATTGGGTGTTGGGCTCCAGGTTGTTGAGCATGACGCTGAAAGGCTTCGAGCATTTGTTGCTCTTCTTCACGAAATCATCGACGGTGGGGTTGGGCGAGGTACTCCAGCAGACGCCAATCTCGATGAGTAGTCCGGCGTTTTCAGCGGTCACTTCTGCGCCACAGGTGGCGGAGTGGGCGGTGATGAGAGTCGGTTCGGCTGTGGCGACCGTCACCTTGTCGGTCAGGTGGCTCAGCGGGTCTTCGGTGGGTTTGCAGGAAGGCAGCAACCCCAGCAAAGCCGCTAACATCAGGGTGAAGAAACAGGTCTTTTTCATATCGGTAAGGTTTTAGTATTCGAAATAAAGGACTTGCTTGTAGTCGGGGTCGTCGTTGTAATACATGGTCTGCAGGATGGGGTATTTATCCTTGTCGTACTGGTAAGCGTAGCAGATGGAATCGCTGTAATAGTCTTCGTTGAGGATAAGGGCAGTCACGTTGTGACGAGTGAAGCCCGTGTGTCCGGTGCTGAAGTTCGTCAGATAGTCTTCAAGGCCGCCCAGGAAGCCGTAGAAGGGGCAGTTCTTATCGTCATACTGCATCTGGAAGTCGATGTATTCACCTTCGCCGGTGTAGACAAGCTTGGTGATATTATCATTATTCCAAGTAAGCAGGAGGGTAACGTTGATGGCATCGCCTTTGTGTTGTTGGGCCGTCTTCTGCTCACATTTGATCACTCTTGTGCAGATGTTGTGGGGTAGCAGGTGCGCCAAGGGGTTGAGTTTCATCTCATGACCGTTTTTCTTTGCCTCATACAAAATTCCACTCATCTTGCTGATGTGGTTGCCGTCGTAGCTGATGTTCCAGGTGCAGACGATGGCGTTTTCGTAGAACACGGTGGCGGTCTTCAGGTGGTCGCCGTCGTAGTTGTAGGTGATGTACTCTGAGTTGGTGTAGTTGTCCACGCGAGTGATACGGTTATTCTCGTAGGTGAAGTTCTCAATCCATCTGTCGCTTTTCATGTCGATGTCGGTGTAGTGGGTGATGGAGCTGAGTTTGTCGCCGTTCCAGTCCCAGTGTTGGAAAGGTTGTTTCTCTTCGCCGTAGTCGGCGTAATACATCTGTTGGATTTTCTTCTTTGGCATGTAGTTGCCGGTCTTTTCTTTTTTGCACGAGGCAAGGGAGGCTATCAGAAGCAGTCCCAGTGCGATGCTGAATGTCTTGCTTGTTTTCATAACTTTTATTTTAGATATACTTCTTTCTTTATTTATTACGGCACTTCAAATTGGTAGTGAGTGCAAAAATAACGCATTTCATCGAGGCAAAGTATAACTGAAAGGCCGATTACAAACTTTTTTGGAAAAATTAAATTGTAAATTATTGAAAACAAGAATGATGAGAAAATTGCATTACAAACTTTTCTCGGCTTGCGGTTCGCGTTTCCACGCCTTATTGTTTGACGATTCGACGGCAAATAGTGCCTTTTGGCGTTGCGATTTGCAGCAGGTATAGTCCTTTGGGCAGTCCTTGCAACGCGATGCTGTTGTGGGAATAGCTCATCACTTTGCGCCACAGTTCCCGTCCATCATCGCTGTAGAGTGCAACCTCAGCCTGCATTCCTTCGGGGAGTTGCAACACGGCAATGTTATCTGCTGGGTTGGGGCTGACGGATATTCCTGCAAGCACATCTTTTTCGGTTATGCCTACCGAGGGCGCCTCCACGCGGATGAACCTCATGATGTTGGCCGTCATACAATGACGCCTCACCGTTTGCTGTACCAGATAGGTGCCGCCGTGGGGATAAGTGTGCCAAACCATCGTGTCGTTAGACTGCAAGGTGTCGCCGTCGCCGAAAATCCATTGTTGCTCGTGGAACCGTTTGCCCTTGCTCACGAATTGCACGTTGAGGAAGTCTGTGCTGTCGACGACAAACCCTGCCTGAGGCAAAGGCCGCCTCCATCGTCCCAAAGAGTCGTAGACCACCTCATGCACGGCAGAGCGTATGTCACGGGCTTTGTGCTCGTCGAGGCCGGCGTTATACACGATGCTGTCGGGGTCGCGGCCAAAGATCATCGTATAAAAAGCGCAGGCGGTGGCGTAGCTCCCTGATAGGGAAGGGTGGCTCTCGTCAGGCGTGTAGAGTTCGATTTCCGCATGGTGGTCGCGGAGGTAATGCCACACGCGGCCCACGGGACACACCGAGGCATCGTTATCCTCGCCCATCTTCATGTAACGTGCATAGAGCAGGCTGTCCATACCCTCGTAAGTGTCCATCGGAGGGTAGCCAAACTCGGTATCGCCATTCTTGCGGCCCCAGGTCATGAAAAACATCGGCTCGGCACAGGGATTATGGGCATAGATGGAGTCCACCAGCTGCTGGGCGAAGGGAAACACATACAGCTCGACCGAATCCAAGGGGAACGCCGGCAGCTGGCTTTGCTCCTGCATCACCACAAAGTCCCAGCCTCCTTCGCAGATCATCGTCATTGAAAGGTTGTGGCAATGCATCTCGAAGGTGCAGCCCCCAGGGGTGTTGCTTTGATACTCCAGTCGTTCGCCCATACTCAGGGCGATATCGGCCACCATCTGAGGGAGGTTGTTGGCTTGCGTATAGCTGTTGCCGATGAAGAGCACCCGAGGGGGCTCTTGGGCACCAAGCGATTCCGCAAAAAGCAAGAAGGACAAGCCTATCAGGAAAGCGTAGATATGAATTAAGCAACTTTTCATCAAAAGGTAGTGTTTCAACCAGTGTGTCCGAAGTCTGCAGACTTCAAGAATGCGGTGCAAAGTTAGACAATAATTTTCATATCAATCATCGAATTGAGGATTTATGCGTAATTTTGCCATGTCTTGTCCTGTTTTTGGTAGACAATAGGCAAATCTATTTACGGAGGACCTAATACATATAACAAATTGAACAAGGGTGAAATAGCCATTCTTGTCACCCTATCGTTACCTTAACGTTACCTTAAAGTTATGTCGAAGTATCAAAAAGTTTGATTAGTATTTGAGTAAAGTTTCAGTAGTGTTTGAGTAAAGGGGGAGTAAAAGCTAAAGACCTCAATACCGTCTCGCTACACGATAATCTATCACACCCGAAAAGCAAGTCTGATGCAGTTTGCTAAAATCCATCAATGTCCCTGTCCCACGCTGTCCCACTTGTCCCACCCCTGGGACAGGTGGGACAGATGGGACACTTTGAGTGGTGTTAACAAAACATGAACATAATTTTTGATGCAAAAAAGGGTGAAATTAACATTTGAGCCAAATTTCTAACTCCGATGTAAGTCCGATATAAGTCCGACTTAACTCCGATGTACGGCTAAGGCTGGGTTTTTAACAAATGATTCTGTCCCGCAATCGGGCAAAAGGCTTCTCCACGAGGACATAAAGCAGGTAGGCAGAGATGAAAACCAACAGCCAGTAGGTGGGGTAAGCTATCGCGTAGCGGCTCAGGAACTGCGGGAAACTGGTCTCAAGGATTTGTAGCAACAGCAAGTTGGTGAGAAACATGGCGTAGGAGAGGATGCTGAGGCGTGCAATGAAACCGCCCAAACGGGTCTTGTAGCTCTTCCATCGCGAGAGCAAAGGGAACCATAGGGCTATCGCGAAAGCGGAAATAGTCAGGTACAGGGCATCATAATAGAAGGTGCCTGGCGTGCGCGGGAAGATGCGGGTAGCGGCAAATATCGCTACTCCAAGGATGAAACTGGGGACAGCGTAACGCTCCCACAACTTGGGGTAGTAGTGCATCACCCAGGCGGCGAGGACACCTATATAAATATTATCGGTGCGCGAGGCCACCGTCTTGCGAATCCAGATGTCCCATCCGAAGCGATCGTGTACTTGGTCGGCAACGGACAGACGGAAGGCGATGGAGGCGAGGATGAAGAAGAGGCAGAGCCAGGGGATGAACCTCTTGGGCTTGGCGAAGAGGCATAGTAGTGTCAGCAGGAGGGGAAAGAAGATGTAGAACCACCATTGCACGGGTAGCGAATACGACTCCCAATAAAAGCCCCAGAAGGGCGTGAATAGGTTTTGGGTAAAGGTGGCAAAACGCCATAGGGGGAACGCCTCGGTATCGCCGTTGATGATGTGTCGGTTCACCAACAGGTAGTTGACCAAGAGGATGAACAAGTAGTTGGGCAGGATGCGCAGGGCGGTACGGGCATAGAAGGTGAGGGTCTTGGAACGGCTGATGCGGTTGTCGTGTCTCTCGAGATACGAGATGAAAGATTTTCCGATGAGGAAGCCGCTAATGACGAAGAAGATGTCGACACCGTGAGGGACAGGCATATCGGTAAAGCGGTCAAGGGGCGTGTCGAAGAGAATCCGCTCGGCGTGACCCTGCACCACGCAGAAGATGGCAAAAGCTCTCAAGAAGTCTATGCCGAATACACGCTTGCGGTCAATATCGATGCTAAAGAAAGACTTCATTTGTTCATTGCGCTTTTGGGTGGGTTACTTCAACAAGACATTTGCGATGCGGCATTCTAAACAGCGCTTGCATTTGCAATAGCAGGAATAGAGGTGGAGTAGGGCTTGCGACTGCATGGCGTTTTCAGCCGCTATGCCGCATTGGGCATAATGGCGGATGATGGCGTTGTCTTCGGCTTGGGTCTCTTCCAAAAACTGCATGGTGGTCTCGCAAACAGATTCGTTCTTATGCAGTTTGCCGTAACAAAACAGCAAGGGGACAACGGCGTTGATGATTAAGATGTCGGCGGTAGCGCTACCTAAGTGCTTGGGCTTGGACTCTGAGGGCGATTCCAACCGGTAATGCGTGTCCCAATACCCCGAAGCCTTTACGTCGAACAAGGCCTTTGCCTCGGCGACGTTTTTGGCCTCTCGGATTTTCGCGAAAAGACAGCCGTTTCGGTGGATGAGCTGGGCCATCTGGACTAAGCGTAGGGTGGGGAAGTTACTGGGACGCATCCGCATGAACTTCCAGCGTTCCTCGGGCATTGCTATCAGGTTGAACTTGGCCCGCATGATGGCAAACTCGCGCTTGAGCATCATGGGGTACTCTTCGTTGAAGTCTTTTTCGAGAAATCCTGCACAGCCCAACAGCATAGCCTCTACCTGCAAAAGGTTGTCGGCGTGTTTCAGCAAAGTCTTGAAGGGCAGAAGGGAGGCTAAGGTTTCAAAAGCTTCGTTGTTGATTTTCAAGCCAAAATAGCGCATCAGCAGTTTGTAGAGCGCGTCTTCCCAGTCGAATTGGTTGGCTTCGAGTAGCTTGGTGACGGTTTTGGATTTGCTTTCCAGACGTTCTACGGCCATCCTGTCGAGCCAGGAGAGACGGGTGAACACGGGCACTTGGCTTATGCTCTTCTCGCAGGGAATCCAATTCTTTGAAAGGATGAGCCTTTCGTATTGTGTGAACAGGCTTTCATCGAAATGCCCTATCAGCTCAAGGGTGGGGATTCCGTTGACTTTGGTGTCATTTTCAAACACCACATGCAGGATGACGTTTTGAAAGGCTTTGTCATTCTGATGCCCGTGTCGGTTCCAGTCGCTGCTCTTCACGTGGATTTCCACATGACCGGCCCAGAGTTTGTCTCCGATTTTTATCTTCGCTTCTAAAAAATCGGGACCTGAATCGGTGTTGCGATATCCTGTCGACACGATGTCAATAGCATCGTCTTCCGATGTCTTCAGGTCTTTGTCAGTCAGCCTGTTTTCCCATATATAGTATAAAAACTCTTCTTTCATTACTTGACTTTCCAGCAGTTCAATGGTTCTGAATCAAGCACACCTTTCTCCTGCGCCCATTTGATGAAGAGGGAGCGGAGGTCGCGATCACTCTGCCAGACGACGTGGCTCTTGATGTCTTCTTGTGCCCAACCGATGCCGTTGATGAGATGGTTGCCGCCACCCATCGAGCGGTAGGAGTTCATCACCACGTTGTAGGTCTTGTCCATATCGAAGGGTGTGCCATCCGCCATACTGAGGATATGGATGCGCTTGCCCATAGGGTTCTTGTCAGTCACTTCATAAAGGATGCCTGCTCCCGAGTCGAAGTTGTAGATGGGGTTTTTCATCTCGTAGGCGTATTCTAAGAAGTCTTTCACTTCTTTGCCAGTCATCGACATCACGGCCAAAGCGTTCTCGAAGGGATACCAGGTGAAGAAGTCGCTGACTTTCAGTACACCCGCCTCGAGGCTCTTGCTGCTACTGAGTGGTGCCGCCATCGAGATGTCAGCATGAATGCCTTCGGCTTCGACGGTCTCAAACTGGCAGCGGTGTATCTCGTCGACCCAGAGGGAAGGACCATTTAAGGCTTCGCTGCTGCTGACGCTGACAGGCAGTTGGGCCACGTCTTGATTCTGGTAGGCTTCAGCACGGTCTTTATAGGGTTGAACCTTATCGAGGAAAGCGGAATCCACTCTGTTATTTCCATCGCCAGCGGGCATCAGGCTGATATAGATTTGCGGCTTTTGCCCTTTCTTAACGTCTCTCACAATGGCCATAGCGAGGTTTTTCCCTCTGTCGCCTGAGTTGAGGACACATACGGTGTCACCTGCAATGTTCACGATTTTCTCGGCACGGGGACGGTGATCGTGTCCGTAAAAGATGATATCAAATCCCGGAACGTTCTCTGCAACCCATTTGGTGGCATTCTCGCGTCCCAAGGGATGGTCTTCGGGAAGGTTCTGCACCATCGGCTCCCAGCCTGAGTGGAACAATCCTACTATCAAGTCGGGATGTTCTTTTTCTTGAATGATTTTCACCCACTTCTCGGCTGAGGCTTCCAACTGCTCGAAACGCAAGCCGGGACGCAGGCGGTCGGGGACCCAAGTGACGACGTAGGGGGTCAAAAGACCTAGTACGGCAACTTTATAGTCTTTGTGCCGTTTCAGGATAACATAAGGTGTGAAATAGGGTTCCCCCGTTGCCTCATCGATGACATTGGCGCAGACGACAGGCATCTTCATTTCGGAATACACGCGGTCAAACACCTTGCGGCCTGCTTCGATGTCGTGGTTGCCGACACCTACTACATCGTATGGGAAATAATTGAGTGCTTCAGAAACCAGATTGGGGTGCGTTGCGTCTTGGTTGGAGCAATATTGGAACGGTGTGCCTTGCATATTGTCGCCGTTGTCGAGTAGGATGAGGTTTTCTCCGGCGAGGGATTTCAGGTCCTTGAGGATGTAAGCTTCCATGCCGAATTCATCGTAACGACCATGAGTGTCAGTGGTTTCGATAAACATGAGATCTTTTGGTTTGGACGCACATGAGGCCAGGAGAGCAGTCAATGCGATCATAAGAAAGTGCTTGATATTCATATTTAGGTACTTGTTTTAATGCGCTAAAAATAGGACATTTTTTCCCATGTTTGACAAATCGGGGAATTTTTTTTCGTAAAACGGGGCTTTGCATGAGATAAAACCGTACTTTTGTGCCACAATTCCAAACCGTCTGCAAGAATGGCTGACTTGAGTGTCATAGTGTCCGAGATAGAATTGAAATTGAGGAGATTAATTGATGCAAAAACCGAGTTGTCTATTGAAAAGCAACGGCTTACGGAGGAAAACGCAGCCCTTGAACAAGAGAACAGGACGTTGCGTCAATCCGTAGAGGAGTTGCAGGACAAAATAAATAAATCTACTATTGTTAACGCACTCGACAACGAGGGAGAGATAGAAGAAGGTAGGAAACTTATCAAGGAATTGGTGAAGGAGATTGACAGGTGCGTTTCGATACTGAACAGTAAGGAATAACTCAGATACTTGAACAATCAGCGCAATGGAGGAGATAACCATCAATATCAATATTGTGGACAAACCCTACCGTCTTTCGGTGGCTCGCGCTGACGAGGAGAAGGTTCGCAAGGCTGCTGCCCTTATCAATGAGAGGGTAAGGTTTTATGCTAAGCATTACTCCTACAAGAACCAGCAGGACTTGTTGGCTATGACAGCCCTACAGTTGGCAGCCACAGTGGTCAAGAATGAGAATGATGTTGCCTTTAAGGATCAGCATTTGGAGCGCAAGTTGAATGAAATGAATGCCTTGCTGAGTGACCAACTCGCATAAGCCGCCATCATGCGGTCTGTGGTTCTTTGAAGATTTGAAACTGCCTGTTCATCGCAACTGGTAAACTCAACATTATCAACACATCAAACCGGTCGACTCGCGCACTGTAAAAACAGGCCTCATTCCCCTCGGGGAAGCACTCCGGTGCCAGTGGACGTTTGCGCAACGCGGCGGCCATAAGCGTATCTTTTGGGGTTTACACATTTCCCATAGGCAGGCAGTTTCTTTTTTCCCTTCCCTTTATTATCGAGTAAAAACAGGGTGTAAAATGTTATTACTCAACATCACAACAACATTGATTATCGGCATCGCAGTCGCCTTGGTCGTGGGGCTTGCGATTGGTTATCTCATCACGTCCACTGTGCTTAAAAAAGCTGTTATTAAAGAAGAAACCGCATTGCTTGAAGAGGCTAAGGAGAAAGCGGAAGTCATCAAGAAGGAACGTATCCTGCAAGCCAAGGAGAAATTCCTCCAAATGAAGGACGAACACGAAAAAGAATGCAACGAACGCAAACGTGAAGCCCAAAACGTGGAGAACCGCGCTAACCAACTGCAGCAGCAGGCGACAAAGAAGATGGAAGAGGCCAACCGTAAGGCCAAAGAGGTGCAGGCGGCACAACAGAAGCTGGACGCTCAGGTAGAAAGCTTCAACAAGAAGAAGGTCGACCTTGACCGTATCTATAAAGAGGAGTCGGATAAGCTGGAAGCCATCAGCGGCCTGTCGGCTAAGGAAGCCAAAGAGCAACTTGTCGAGTTGGTGAAAGAAGACGCCCAGGCTGAGGCTATGGTCTACGTCAAGGAAATCACGGAAGATGCCAAGATGAGCGCAGCACAAACCGCCAAGAAGATTGTGCTGGAGACCATCCAACGCACTGCTTCGGAGACGGCTATTGAGAACACGGTTAGCGTATTCAATATCGAGAATGACGAGATAAAAGGCCGCATCATCGGACGCGAAGGTCGTAATATCCGTGCCCTTGAGTCGCTGACGGGGGTTGAAATCATCATTGACGACAGCCCGGATGCCATCTTGATTTCCGGCTTCGACCCGATTCGCCGCGAGATTGCCCGCTTGTCGTTGCAGAAGCTTGTCGTTGACGGACGTATTCACCCGGCTCGTATTGAGGAAGTGGTCCACAAGGTGGAGAAACAGGTGGATCAAGAGATTATCGAAGTCGGTAAGCGTACCGCTATTGACCTCGGTATCCACAACTTGAATCCCGAACTCATCAAGATGGTGGGCCGAATGAAATATCGTACCAGCTATGGTCAGAATTTGTTGCAACACTCCATTGAGACCGCTAAGCTCTGCGCCACGATGGCTGCTGAATTAGGCATCAACCCGAAGGCTGCCAAGCGTGCCGGTCTGTTGCATGACATCGGTAAGGTGGCTGACAACGAAGAGGAACTGCCGCATGCCATCCTGGGTATGAAGGTGGCTGAACGCCTCAAGGAAAAACCCGACATCTGCAACGCCATTGGTGCACACCACGAGGAAATTGAAATGGACAACCTCATCTCGCCCATCGTGCAGGTCTGCGACGCTATCTCGGGTGCACGTCCCGGTGCCCGTCGCGAGGTGGTTGAGGCCTATATCCAGCGTCTGAACAAGCTGGAGGAAATGGCGATGAGCTATCAAGGTGTGGTGAAGACCTACGCCATTCAGGCGGGTCGTGAGCTGCGTGTCATCGTGGGTGCCGACAAGGTAAGCGACCAGGATGCCGACCGTATCGCCTACGACCTCTCGAAGAAGATCCAGACCGAGATGACGTATCCGGGACAGATCAAGATTACGGTGATTCGTGAGACTCGCGCTGTCCAGTACGCAAAATAATAGTCTTCTTTGCCATGATTAGGGAAGAAGTCGTTTTTGGACCCATAAGGAGCCGCCGTCTTGGCAGCTCCTTAGGCATTAATTTACTGCCAGAGAAAGGCAAAATCTGCACTTTCGACTGTATCTATTGCGAATGTGGCTGGAACAAGGATGGACGCGACGATACGAAACTGCCCTCTGCCGAAAGGGTGCGCAACGCCCTTGAAGCCAAGCTGCAACAATGTAAGGCAGACCAGATCCCCATCGACTCTATCACCTTCAGCGGTGACGGAGAACCTACCATCAACCCAGAGTTTCCGCAAATTATTGAGGACACCATCCGTCTACGCAACCAATATTATCCTAACTCGAAGATTACCGTGCTGTCGAATGCCACTATGGTGCACAAGCCAGAGGTCTTTGCCGCTTTGCGCAAGGTGGACAATCCAACGATGAAGATTGATGCTCCCACCAACGAACTGGTGGAGAAAATCAACCATCCTGCTCCGGGTTACGACATCCATCGTGTGGTGGAAGCCTTGAAGCAGTTTAATGGTGACTTTATCTTGCAGACGATGTTTCTGAAAAGCAAGGATTTTGATTCGTCAAATTCGGAGGTGCTGGAGGGCTGGATGGACATTGTGCGTTTGCTGAAGCCTCGCGAGGTGATGGTGTACACCATTGATAGACCCACGCCAGAGGAGGGTTTGCAGAAGTTTACTGTAGAGGAAATGCAAACCCTCGTCAAGCCTTTGCTCAACGAGGGTTTCGTGATTCAGATTAAAGGATAATCAATCTTATTATTTGTTCGCCTTTTCTTCGTCGTTGTTGTACCAGTCGAGGTAGGCTGTGGTGTAGTTGTAGCCTGAGTCGACCAAAGCCTGCTTGGTTTTTTCAGACAGATTAAAGTCGAGGGAACTGACGCCGAGGGTGTCGATATAGACGGTGCGCTGCCAGTCGTCGCTGTGCAGATGTACGTTGTTCTGGAAGTCGATAAGGGCAGTGACTAAAGCTTTGGTGTAGGAGAAGAAGTTTTTGATTTCTTTCTTCGGGGCTTCGTCCTGGTTGAGGAAGAGGTTGATGTCTTCTTTGGCATCCAAACGGAAGCCCAGGGTCTCCTTATTGTAGACATATTCGATAACCTTGGCATTGCTTTGCGCGTTTTTCGTCCTCAGTTGTTCGTTGATCTTTTCGTAATACTCCGTTTTCCTTTTGTTGTTTTTGGTCTGGACGAGGTTCGATTTGTCGAAAACCTTGATGGCGTAGTTGTCGAGAAGTCCGCCATCCACGTAGAGGTGGTCATTGCCCTGCACGCCTTTTACTGCGGCGAAAAACAGGGGTATCGACATAGAGATACGGGCTGCGTCGGCGATTTTCACATGGGGTGTGTTCTTGGAGTTGAATACGATAGAATAGCCAGTGGTGAGGTCGGCACCAATCAGATGGATGTCCATGAAATGCTCGCCGTTTTTCCTTCGTGTCTCCAATTCCTTGAAGGTGATATCCCGGTTCCCTGTCTTTTTCTCTATATAGCCGGCCATGAGGTCGCGGAAGAAATCACCTTTATACCAACCATAGTCTGAGAGCAGACGACTGGTGTTGCGTACCACGCCCCAAGAGCTGTCCAAGAAGTTCTGGAATTTGATTTCCCAAAGAATCGTGCTGATTTCTTCTGAGGTGAATCCCACGCCGACCAAGACGGCTACCATGGCGCCAACTGAGGTGCCAGCCACACGCACGATGTTTTGCAGGATGCCTTCTTCATGGAGCTTGTTGAGGGCACCCACGTAGGCAATGCCTTTCACCCCTCCGCCTTCAAAGACGAGGTTCTTGAAGTGATACTTTGTTGTGTTGTTAGCGTTGTTCGAGTGCTCTTCGATGGTTTTTTTGATAACTTTGATTTGTTTTGCCATAATCTATTGTTTTTTAGTGCTATTAGTCTACAATCCAACTGGTGCCTTCCTTGCCATCTTTTAGGGTGATGTGCAGCTTGGCCAGTTCATCACGGATTTTGTCGCTGGTAGCCCAGTCCTTGTTGGCTCTGGCTGCCTTGCGGATGTCGATGATGGTCTGCATCAAACCGTCGATAAGGGTTCCATTGGCACCTTCAGCGTTGCTTTCCACCAAGCCAAGGATGTCGAAGACGAATTCTTGGAACAGCTTGTTGAGCAAAACCAGTTCTTCTGCATTGATTTGAGCCTTCCCATCCTTCACGGTATTGACGATGCGTACCGCCTCAAACAGGTTGGCGATGACGATGGGACTGTTGAAATCGTCGTTCATGGCGTCGTAGCAGGCATCCACTATCTTTTGGATGTCGAGGTTGGCTGCTCCTTCTGTGGCTTTCAGACCCTTTGCAGCCTTCACGGCTTCCATCAGACGGTTGTAGCCTTTTTCGGCAGCTTGCAGCGCTTCGTTGCTGAAGTCGACGGTGGAGCGGTAATGGGCTTGCAGGATGAAGAAACGGATGGTCATTGGGGTATAGGCTTGTGCCAGCATCTCTTCGCCCGTCTTGGGGTTGATGTGACTGCCGTTGAAGAATTCGTCCAAAGTGATGAAGTTGCCCAAGGACTTGCCCATCTTCTGGCCACCGATGGTGATCATGTTGTTGTGCATCCAATACACCACAGGCTGCTTGCCGTTGGCAGCTACGCTTTGGGCAATTTCCGACTCGTGGTGGGGAAACATGAGGTCCATTCCGCCTCCGTGGATATCGAAGGTTTCGCCGAGGTACTTGCAGCCCATGGCCGAGCACTCCATGTGCCATCCTGGGAAACCATCGCTCCAGGGCGAAGGCCAGCGCATGATGTGTGCCGGCTCTGCCTTTTTCCATAGCGCGAAGTCGACAGGGTTGTGTTTCTCTTCCTGACCACTCAACTGGCGAGTGGTGTTGAGCATCTCCTCGAAGTTGCGTCCCGAAAGGATGCCGTAGGGGTGCTCCTTGTTATATTTCTCGATGTCGAAATAGACGCTTCCGTTCTCCACGTAAGCATAGCCCTGGTCAAGAATCTTCTGAACCATCGCAATCTGCTCGATGATATGACCCGAGGCGTGGGGCTCAATCGAAGGACGCAGCACGTTCAGCTTGTCCATCGCGGCATGATAGCGGTTGGTATAGTATTGCGCCACCTCCATAGGCTCAAGGTTCTCGAGGCGGGCTTTCTTTGCAATCTTGTCCTCGCCTTCGTCGGCATCGTGCTCCAGGTGACCCACGTCGGTGATGTTGCGCACATAGCGCACTTTATATCCGAGATGCTTCAAATATCTGAATACCAAGTCGAAGGTGATGGCAGGTCTGGCATGACCCAAATGGGCATCGCCATAGACGGTGGGACCGCAGACATACATGCCCACATGCGGGGCGTTCAAGGGTTTAAATGGTTGCTTGCAGCGCGATAGGCTGTTGTAAATATATAAGGTGCCGTTCATCTTTATGTGGTTTGCTTAATTGGCGCAAAATTACAAAATAATGCGATAGAATGCGAAAATTGTCGGCTGACAAGGCTTTTTTTTATAGTTTTGTGCCGATTATTGTCGCTGTTAATATTTAGGAATATGTTTGGCTTAAGACCTGATGGTAAGCGGGTGAAGAATATAGACCCCATCCAAAAGATAATTCCCCACATCATGAAAGAGCGTTACGATGCTCAAAACATGACTCATTTTGATTGTCCTTGTGAGCCACTGGATGATTTCATCAAGTCGGAACGGGAAAAGGGGAGAAGCATCAAATACATGGACATCATGATGGCAGGAATGGTGCGCATCATCGCTACCTATCCCCAATTGAACCGTTTTGTCATGAATGGACGCATTTTCAAGCGCAACGAGATTTGTATCTCTTTTGTAGTGAAAAAGGGACTGAGTACGGATGCCACCGAGTCGTTAGTGAAACTGAAGTTCACAGGCCATGAGTCACTTTATGAGGTCAAGGTGAAGGTTGACAAGGCGATAATGGAGAATGCCAAGATGGCAGCCAACAACGGCACGGAGAAACTGGCGCGTCTGCTGACTCTTACCCCCAACATCCTCATCAAGTTATTGGTGGGTTCGATAAAACTGCTTGACAAACATGGCTTGTTGCCCAAGGTCATCATAGATTTGAGTCCTTTCCATGCCTCGTGTTTCCTCACCAACCTGAAGTCCATTAAAGGCCCCTCCATCTTCCATCATCTTTATGAGTTTGGTACTACGGGGATATTCCTTTCGATGGGTAAGGAGAGCCTTACTCCTGTGGTTCGCAACGGACAAATTGAGGTTGGCAAGGTGATGCCTGCCGACTTTGTGCTGGACGAAAGGTTCTGCGATGGATTCTATTATGTCAACGCCTTGAATTACTTGAAAAAGTTGTATATGAACCCGGCGTTGCTGACCTTAAGGCTTGAGGAATTGCCTGTAGATGTTTGAGGCATTTGCCCTCGAAATCTCCCTTTCGATAATTCCAATAAAAAAATTGGAACAATCTATCAATGGTTTTTGTACCTTTGCGGCAAAATCATAATTGAACAACTTTAAACTTAATAAACATGTACGCTAATTTTCAAGAGTATCTGAAGAAGGAACTGGCTCAGATTGAAGCCGATGGCCTTTATAAGCATGAACGTATCATCGAGAGCGCCCAGGGCGCTGAAATCATGGTTGGTGGCAAGGTGTGCCTCAACTTCTGCGCAAACAACTACCTTGGTTTGGCCGACAATCCCGAGCTGATTCAAGCTGCCAAGGATGGTATGGATGCTCGCGGCTATGGTATGGCTTCCGTGCGTTTCATCTGCGGTTGCCAAGACCTCCACAAGAAACTGGAAGCCAAGATTGCCGAGTTCTTCGGTACTGAGGACACGATTTTATATGCTGCCTGCTTCGATGCCAATGGTGGTGTGTTCGAGCCCCTGCTTGGTGCTGATGATGCTATCATCTCCGATGCGTTGAACCATGCTTCCATCATCGACGGTGTGCGCCTCTGCAAGGCTCAGCGTTTCCGCTATGCCAATGCCGATATGGCTGACCTCGAGAAGCAACTGCAAGACGCTCAGGGCTGCCGCTTCCGCCTCATCGTTACCGACGGTGTGTTCTCAATGGACGGCAACGTCTGCCCGCTTGACAAGATTTACGAACTGGCACAGAAATACAACGCTATGGTGATGGTGGACGAGAGCCACTCCGCCGGTGTGGTGGGTAGAACGGGTCGTGGTGTGACTGAGCACTACAACCTCCGTGGCAAGATTGAAATCCTGACGGGTACCCTCGGCAAAGCCTTTGGTGGCGCTATGGGTGGTTTCACCACAGGTCGTAAGGAAATCATTGATATGCTGCGTCAGCGCAGCCGTCCGTACCTCTTCTCCAACTCGATGGCTCCGGGTCTTGTCGCCGCTGGCATCCGTATGTTCGAGATGATGAGCGAGACCAATACGCTGCAAGACAAGCTGCACGAGAACACCGCCTATTTCATCCAGAAGATGACAGAGGCTGGCTTCGACTGCAAGCCTTCACAATCCGCCATCTGCGCCGTGATGCTTTACGATGCTCCGCTGTCGCAGAAGTTTGCCGCCAAGTTGCAGGAAGAGGGCATCTTCGTCACGGGATTCTACTATCCTGTGGTGCCGAAGGGACAGGCCCGTATCCGCGTGCAAGTGAGTGCCGCCCACGAGCGTGAGCACTTAGACAAGTGCATCGCCGCCTTCGTGAAGATTGGTAAGGAACTGGGAATTTTGAAGTAAAAAGTAAGAACAATGAAAAAGATATTAATCGTTGGTTCCGGCGGACAGATCGGAACAGAATTGGTGAAGAAGCTCCGTGCTACCTACGGAAATGAAAACGTGGTGGCTTCGGATCTTCGCCCTTTGACCGGTGAGATCGCTGAGAGCGGTCCATTTGAAAGAATTGATTCCACGCAAATCATGCAGATTGTCGACGTGGTGAAACGCTACAACATCGACACCATCTATAACCTCGCCGCCATCCTTTCGGCTACTGCCGAGAAGAACCCCATGCTGGGCTGGAATGTCGGTATCGGTTCGTTGGTGAACTGCCTTGAGACGGCTCGCATCTTCAACTGCGCCGTCTTCACGCCTTCATCCATTGGTGCCTTTGGCGCTTCTACACCTCACGACAATACGCCTCAGGATACCATCCAACGCCCCAACACCATCTACGGCGTGACTAAGGTGACTGGTGAGTTGCTGAGCGACTATTACTTCACCCGCTTTGGCGTGGACACCCGCAGCGTCCGTTTCCCAGGCCTCATCAGCAACCTCACGTTGCCTGGTGGCGGCACCACTGACTATGCCGTGGAGATTTACTACGCTGCTGTGAAGGGCGAGAAGTTCTACTGCCCCATCAGCAAGGGCACCTACATGGACATGATGTACATGCCTGACGCTTTGGATGCTATGGTGGACATCATGGAAGCCGACCCGACCAAGTTGGTGCACCGCAACTCGTTCAACGTAACAGCCATGAGTTTCGACCCGGAAATTATCTACAATGCCATCAAGAAGTACTATCCGAACTTCGAGATGGAGTACAAGTTCGACCCGATTCGTCAGGCTATTGCCGACAGCTGGCCGAACAAGATGGACGACAGCTGCGCCCGCAAGGAGTGGGGCTGGAATCCCAAGTACGACCTCGACAAGATGACAGTCGATATGATTGAAACCTTGAAGAAGAAGTTGCTGTAATAAAGTCAAGCACACCTATTATAACTAAGGTATGAACACCAAACAAATAGCAAATAAGACAGCGGAATTCTTCAGGACTGTTCCTGTTGAAAAGGCTTGGCTGTTTGGCTCATACTCCCGTGGGGAAGCAACGGAGGATAGCGATGTGGATATTCTTGTCAAGTATGATGACAATGCCAAGATTTCGTTGCTCTACATATCTCATTTAATAGGTGTGCTTGAAAAAATACTCCAACGAAAAGTTGATTTAGTTGAGGAAGGGTGTCTGCTTCCTTTTGCCGAAGAAACAGCCAATCGCGATAAGATACTGATTTATGAGAGAGACAATTAGAGATAAGGAACGCTTGCTTCATATTCAGAGCGCGATAGATGTGCTAATGGAACGTAAGGACACGCATTCATTGGAGGATGTGGTGTCCGACCCCATCATATTCTATGGCTATGTAAAGCACATTGAGATTATCGGAGAGGCAGTTTATATGCTGACGAAGGAGTATAGGGCTTCACACGATGAGGTCAATTGGGATGATATAGAACGGATGCGCCATGTATTGGTACACGGATACTATAAAATTCGTCCTGACCAATTGTGGGAGACGGTACAAACTGATATTCCAGAGTTGAAACCGATAATAGATCAGCTTGTCGAAGAATATGAGGAAGAATGAAATAAAAGAATTATAAACTAAAACATTGGCCTATGAGATAACGCTTCAAGCGATATGCACATCATAGAATAGGAAAAAGCGAAGTAGCTTATTCGGGATGCTTTGAAACTTCGACACTTTCAAATATCTCCCAGAGTAAAGCAACGGCGCTCCCGCCAGTTGGCGTGGGCTTTACTCGTTGTAATTGGGAGATATAGGTAGTCGAAGACCTCAAAGCATCCGATGAAGGCGAAAAAGTGCCACGCTTTTTTTATGGGTATGGACCTATGTATGCTAACAAATGAAATAATCATGAATGCTAACACAAAATGAACAGACAAATTACTCGTAGAACCAATTTGATTTCACTTGTTTTTGGGTTATTAGTATGCTTCCTGAATCTCGATCTGGTTTATGCTCAAAATAATGTAGACTCTACATTCTCTGAAAGTAAATTCAATACCAGAGTGCATAATAGTGGGGTTAACCCATCAGCACAAGAAGTGTTCAATGATATCTTTAGGCCCTTGTTAAGCGAAGTGTATTACAACCTTTTTCCACCTTCAGTAGGGGAAATGTACAATAGCGCTGTCGCTTATATTAATAAAGGTGAGATTGAAACTGCCAAAAAGGAATTGAGCCAGGCCCTATATGAAATTGATTATGGCAAGTGCAAGGAATGTTCTGATGAACATACGACGAGATTGATAGAATATAAATCGCATGTTATACTAGCCAATATCGCATTTGCAGAGAAAAGTATGTGGGATTTGGATAGAGAAGTATCGTTTTTTAAAAATGCCGACACCTCACAAATTGAGTGGGAAAGAGCTAGGTATGCAGCTAGGCATTTCAAACACAAATACTGTCAGTTAATGAACGGAAACTATGGAAAGGCTGTCGGAGATTGGGTTTCAGCATATTATAATAGTGAAGGAGTCCCGATGGTTTGGATACGGATATACCTTTCCAATGACACCTTGTTTGCAGAGCTCAAAGATTGTGCTATGAAGAGCATGTTAAGCGCGAAATATTCTTATTATTCAGATAAAATTGTCTTGGATAATGTCAATAATGTAATAGAGGTTAATTTTGGTGATAGCAAATTAATGCCTGGATTGCAATTTTTGCCTAGTATTGCAATTAGTACTATCAATGATGTATCAAAGATGTTTTCTGAGTCAATAGCTGCAAAAAGTATAATAAAATACGGAACACCTTATGTAGCAGAAACGGTGTTCAAACAACTTGGTCTTGACGCTGTGACGCTCCTTGCAGGGGCATTAATAGCTCAACTTTCTGTTACAAAAGAAACTATTACATGCGAATCGTTTGTTATGGAAGAAATATCTCCGGAGGTATATATGGCTAAAATTCAACTAAGAAATTATACGGCATATTCTGATGGTAGGCATAATGACGAATTCGAATGGGCGGAGGTGCCTGTTTTTCATCTTTACCCTAATGAAGAATTAGATTTTTCGAAAGGCCACATCCGCTCATCATTGAAAAAGGCAGTTGACCTGTTGAACGAAGAACTGTTTTGGGAGGGCCTCGAAGAAACTGATGAACTATCAAAAAGAATTTTGGAAGATGTCGCTTATAGTACAATAGGTATGTGCAGCGTTGAGAATACGACGTTTGACCATCCATTTTATTTTTTGGGGAAGGACATTAATCATAAGACTAATTCCAATTCTTCCGCCACTTTTTTTACAGGATTGGCTCAAGCAGACCATTTATGGGGATATAAAGAAGAGCCAATTAATCCTATGAATAATAGAAGTGAAATGAATACACGGATTATTCCTATTAGAGGTGTGTTTAAAACCATAATCAGTCCGACAGAATGTATTACATTCACTGGTGATTGGAATGATTCGGAAAAATGTGGTAATGGATTGTTGAGTTATGTAAACACTGATTTCCCGGAATACAGTTTTACGTACGAGGGGACGATTAAAAAGGGATTTCCACACGGAATTGGTATATGGCAAAGCCTTGGCTTTCGATATGTTGGGTGGTTTTATGAGGGTGAGAAATTTGGTTATGGCACTGTGTCATACGATGGTAAGGACACTCAAGGATTTGCTATATCGGGAGGTTACATGGTTTCCGATAATACAGTTACCAAAGAAATGAAAGAAGATTTCAATGATAAAGTGAATAAAATATCAAAACATAAATACCAAATTCTAAATGATTAACAGAACAAAGTTTTTCCTCGCAGCATTAACATTTGTTTTTTGGACTGTAACAAGCGAGGCACAGAGTGCTTGGTCAGATTTACAGTACGCAGTGCAAATGTCGCAAATAGCGGTTGATGCGCCTACTGTTGAATCTGCAGCATATTATTCTTCCCATGCTTTCGATGGTTCCAGTTACTATACAAGTCCAACCATGTTGGAATTATCAAGTCATAATACAGGAGTTGAATGGGCTAGGTTTTATATGGATATGAGAGCGGAAAGAACACGGCTTGTTTCGGAAAGAAAGAATAGAATGCTTGTGTCTTATTTGCAGATGGTTTATGAGAAACAAGATCAAAGGGAAGCGAATTTACTGATGTTTGTTGAATACAATAGTCAAACGAGACCTTTTAGTCAAGAGGTTAAGGACGAGCTGATTTCGAATAGGTTGCCGGGTAATGTGTTGATTAGTGACGATGGTACTCGGAATTTTATGCCAGAAGCGCTGTTAGAGGGTGCAGGAGGACAGACTACTAGGACGTTGAAGGATAAACTTGAAAGAATGAGTATTAAGGAGATTGATGAATTTGTTAAAGAACTCTATGATAAACATGATAACGACGAAGAACTATCTGGAGAGGAATGGGCTTTTCTTCGTGCATGGGAAGAGCATAAGGTGGCTGTGGAAAACAATCCAGAAGATTCTAACAAACCTTGCGAGCCGTTGGAAGATAAGGTCAATAGCATGAGCGAAGAGGAAGTTGATAAGTATGCAGAGGAACTCTATAAACAACACGACAAAGGGGAAGAGTTATGTGATGAGGAATGGGCCTTTCTTCATGCATGGGAAAAGCGACAGAGGGCGAAGTATATGATGAATTAGATGAAAAAATACAAAGATAAAATAGTGTTTATTGGATCAATATGACTGACAATAATAACTTAAACTCAAAAACATGAAAGCACAAAGAATTACAATTATTGCCGCTATTTTGCTAATGATAAATGCGGTAAGCGTTATGGGACAAAGCAACAATGACAAAGACGAAAGTCTTCGTCTCCGTCGGGAAAGGGAGGAATATGCCAAGCAAAAAGCACAAAAGGAATTGGAAAAACGAATTTCTGATGGAGTTGAAAAACAAAATCAAGCAATAATGAATTCAAAACCAGAAGATGGCGCAAAGTACCAACTACGAATAAACCAAGAAAAACTATCAATTGTCGATAATCCATCTGCTACGCTTGAGCAATTGAAAGAGGCGTCGGAATTCGTAATAACAGAGGGTAAGGATTATGTGATAACAGAAGACGGTGATATGAAACTTACGAGTTATCATGGGTTTGAAGTAAAAACAATGGAGCTTTCTAGTGCAATAAAAAACTATAATGATTACTTTGATCAATTCCAAAAAGTAAGGAAAGAATGTGTGGATCTTAATAGTGAATGCATTAAAATGCGCAAAAATGAAAGAGAATATGGTCGTCGGGAAATTGATGAAAAGGAACGTTTGCTTAAGGCCAAAGAGGAAGAAAAGAGATTTATTAGTACGGAAGCAATGAGATTTAAAGATGAGGCGAATAAAATCGGAGGAACGATACTTGGAAGTACCACGGACGGAAACATGTTGAAAAAAGTAAGCAACTTCATGCTTGATTTGGACCAGAACAAGAAAGTTGATGATGATTATAAAAACCTTATGGAGTATTTAGATGGGTGTAAAGATTGTGGTAAACAATAAAGGATGACGGGATTATGAAAAGGCTAGTTTTAATAACAACAATAGTGGTACTGTCTCTCGTTGTTCAAGCTCAGAATGGTGATAATACAGTTCAGGACATTCTGAATCTTAGGTCTTGCTACGAAAAAATCAAATCACATAGTCTACAGGAAAAGCATATTGACATAGACGGAGAAGTTTTCAATTTGATGTCTGAACGTAACTTTGCCGAGGAAAATATTGTATTAAGCGATAAGGAAGAATTGCAGAAACTTAGTGATGAGATAAGCTATCAAAAATTTGGCGTCAAAGGGAGATTCGGCAATATTGTGGATATAAAATCAATGAGAGAGTTGTTCGGTGAGGGGCCTCAAGGTCGGATGTTATTTGAACAAGCGACCATGAATTATAGTCAGGATGGTACTTTCCAATTGATGAGTCATGGCGCTTTTAGTCAGACAAACAATTCATTAGACATGATTGTTCTTGATGGTAAGACGGTTGATGCCGAAAAGGCAGCAAAAATAATCTTAAAAGAAATGGAAGGTTATGAGATTATCACTAAATACTCTAATCGTCCTCTTGTAGTGGTGATTCACGCATGTGGTGTAGGTGACAAGTCGATCAACAGCTTTGCTTCAAAACTTTCGGGATACCTTACTGAAAAGTCCTCTAATATTTATGTTGTAGCTGCTCCAGGGAAGGTGTATCCTGTTGCGTCGTGGCCATACAAAGAAATTGTCATAGACAAAAATGGGAAAAAGGTTAATTGGAATTGCTTCTACGGAGGCAGGTTCTTAGTAGAAGGCGAACAAGATTTTGAGGCCACTGTTACAAAAATCCAAAAAGATTATAGAGAATAATTCATATGAAAAAATTTGTCATATTATTTGTATTATGCATTGTGGGTATGATATCTTTTGCCCAAAACTACTCTGATATATTGAAGTCGAAGGAGAAGCAAGGGGACGCTAAAGAGCAATACAACCTTTACTATTACTATGCTAATAGGAATTTCGAAGAAAGTGACATTGGTATGGCTGTTAGCTATTTGTTACAGGCGGCAGAAAATGAGTATCCTGAAGCCATGTATGAGCTTGGGTGCTGCTATAAAGATGGGGCATTGGGACTTCCTGTTTGGCCTGAAAAAGCCAAGGAATATCTTTTTCGAGCAAGTGAATTGGGATACAGTGCCGCGAAAGAGAAACTTGATGATTTGACAAAGGAATACGAAAAAGACAGAAAAAGAATTAGAAGGGCAGTATGTGATCAGATTATTTCGGTTGCTCCGCAGTCTCAACAAAACAAATACAATGCAGTAAAAAAGCAGTTTATTAAACAGTAGTATATCTAATATAAACATGACATTTAATGATGAATTAAAGGAATTGAATCGTCGTGCCGAAGAAATGGGGAATAATTCATCGGTTTGCATACCGCATGAGAAAATTCGTGAGATGTTGAAGGCAAAAATGGGATGATTTTGCCTTGTAGGGACGCGTCGAATGCGTCCGTGTATCATTATTATAGACATCTGTCATTTGGGACGTACGTGACGGAACGGACACACGCGGTGTGTCCCTACGGGTTGGGCCGTAATCGCGAGAATTTGTCCGTTGGTGGTATCCATATGTAGGGACGCATCGAATGCGTCCGCATCAAAACCGTTTCCGTTTGTAGAGGCGCATCGAAATCGAAGACCCGACGTAGTCGATGCGTCCGTGTTGAATATAATTCTAAATCGATACGGCGGACGCACGCGGTGCGTCCCTACAGGGTTGTTGTTTTTGCGTAGGTTTTGTCGTTATGCGGAATTTTGCGTATTTTTGCACAAAATCAAAACAATGCCCTACAATTTACCACAACGAAAATCGCCGCGTGCCCGTTGGCACGATTATACAGGTGCAGATTATTTCGTGACATTTTGTACTAAAAACCGCGAAATGTATTTTGGTAATGTTGTTGATGGTCAGATGGTGCTATCGGAAATCGGAAAATGGGCAAAATCGCAAATCGAACAAACGTCGATTATTCGTCAGAATAATGTGGATATTCCAATGTATGTTGTTATGCCCAACCATATCCATTTAATTGTTGTTTTCAATCGGGTGGTTTGTAGGGACGCGTTGAATGCGTCCGCAGATAAAGAATCCAACAACGTTTCAGCGGACGCACGCGGTGCGTCCCTACGGTTTGGACCGCAATCGGGGAATTTGTCTTCGGTGGTTCGTGGCATCAAATCTGCTGTGACGAAATATGCCAACGAACATGATATCCCGTTTGCATGGCAATCGCGTTATCATGACCATATCATACGCAATCAAAAGGAAATGAACCATATCGCCGATTATATCGAAAATAATCCAATGCGTTGGGAATCGGATATGTTCTTTAATCGAAGCGAATCGTGAAGGGTTTCGAAGCCAACCAACCAAGGATTCAGAAGCAATCAGGCAGGGAGCAAGAAGCAACCGCGAAGGGGTTGCGGCGGACGGGGACAATATCCGTAGCGTCCGACGGTAATAGTTGCGGCTAACGGGGAAGATTCTTTCGGCGGTCGGGAAAAACCCTGTTTTTGGCTTTTGTTGTTTTATGACATAAAACGTCATCCTTGTGGAATCAAGTTGCAAAGATAGTCTTTTTTTCTTGAAACAGCAAGGGTTTATTCGAAAAAGCATTACCTTTGCACAAATAATTTTCAAAATGGATTGAACATGAAAAACATTCTTTTTATTGTCGGCTCGCTGCGTAAGCAGTCGTTCAATCGCCAGTTGGCAGCTTTGGCTGAGAAGATGCTGGCAAATCGTTATCAGATTACTTACCTCGCTTTTGAGGATGTCCCGCTGATGAACCAAGACTTGGAGGTATCAACACCCGCCTCGGTAAGTCGCGTAAGGAAGGAAGTCCTTGCTGCCGATGGCATCTGGATTTTCACCCCAGAGTACAACTTTAGCTATCCGGGACTGCTCAAGAATCTGTTTGATTGGCTTTCACGTCCGATGGATATCAGCAATTACGCCAATCCTTCAGCGGTAGTGGGTAAGAAGGTCACTGCAAGTGGTGCTGGTGGTAATAACCAGACTGCCTCATGTCGCACTAAACTGAATGAACTGCTGGAGTTTATCAAGATGGATGTGATGAAAGAACCACAGACAGGCATCGCCCTTGGCGTGGAGGCCTGGGCCAAAGGCGAGTTTAACCTCACAGAGGAGCAGGTTGCCCAACTGAAGAGTCAAGCTGAAAGGTTCGCGGAGTTTGTGGGTTGAAATCATACCTTTATTATATATGCTCTCCAACCTAAGAAATTACCACATCATCCTAGCTTCCAAATCCCCGCGCCGACAGGAATTGTTGCGCGGCATGGGCGTGGATTTTGAGATTTTGACCAAGGAAACCGACGAGAGTTTCCCGCCTGAGATGCCCTTGGATGAAGTGCCGAAATACCTCAGCCTGCAAAAGTCTTTGGCTTTTACGGATGACGAATTGCCTGCTGGTTATCTGCTGATTACCTCTGATACTGTAGTGATTTGCGAAGGCGAAATTTTGGGCAAGCCTAAGGATAAGGCAGATGCGGAACGCATGCTGCAATTACTATCGGGTAAGACCCATCATGTGGTGACGGGTGTCACGGTGCGTTCTTCGGAAAAAACGGAGTCGTTTGCGGTGCGGTCCAATGTGACTTTCGCCCAACTTGATGCAGAAGAAATCGACTATTATATAGAGCATTGTAAGCCTTACGACAAGGCGGGTGCCTACGGCATCCAGGAATGGATTGGCTATGTCGGTATCAGCGGATTGGAAGGCTCGTTTTACAATGTGATGGGCTTGCCGACACGAAGGCTTTACCAGTGTTTGAAGGGCTTTTGAATAGGCGTTTTGATAGATTTTTATTAGATTTTCCAGGATTTCTTGCCCGAAAGGGCAATTCCATTGTTGCTTTTTCCTATCTTTGCAAATTATTAGCAAAGAAATGAGCGAAAAGCGATACAAAATATTGATTACCAACGATGACGGATATGCTGCCAAAGGTTTGCGCAAGCTGGTCGGGTTGATGCGTACCCTTGGCGATGTTACACTTATTTCTACAGACGAGGTGATGTCTGCCAAAAGCCACTCGTGTACCATTCGCGACAGGCTGTATGTCCGTCTCGTTCAGGAAGAGGAAGGTTTCAAGGAATACCGTTGTAACGGCACTCCTGTCGACTGTGTGAAATTGGGCTATCAGAAGTTGATGCCATCACCTCCGGATTTAGTCGTCTCGGGTATCAACCATGGGATGAACGCTGCTACAACAGTAGTCTATTCGGGTACTATCGGAGCGGTTATCGAGGCTTGCATGAATGGTCTGACTGCCATAGGCTACAGCCTTTTCAGCCTTAATCCCGATGCGGACTTTGACCATCTTGACACGGCTATCCTTGAAATCACAAAAAAGGTGCTGAAAGAGGGTCTACCTAAGGGCGTTTGCCTCAACGTGAACTTCCCTAAACGCTGCGAGGAACCCTTGAAAGGTATCAAAGTCTGCCGTCAGGCGGCCTGCCGCTGGGTGGAGTATTTCAACGAGTTCTACGATGAGAATGGAATGCAATACTATAATCTTGACGGTACCTTCGAGAGTGATGACGTCACACCCGATACGGATCTTTGGGCTTTGCAGAACAATTATGTTTCCGTTGTGCCTACCTGCTTTGACTGGACGGCGCACACTTGTATAGAGCCGATGAAGAATTATGAACATTTAAATGTAAAATCATGAAAATCAAAGATAAATTTTGGCTTGGACTGTTGGCTGGTGCAGCCAGTTTTGGGCTGTTTTTCCTCTTGTTAAGCCTCGTCAATTGGAAGTCGTTAGGGGCTTTTTCCGACCGGGCACCTTATCTGTTGGCTTTCATTCCGGGTGTCGTCCTGTTCAGGATGATGCTGGTGAAGTGGAATCTTGACAAGATGGGTCGCGGGGTACTTGCGGTTACGATTGTGGGAATGCTGTTGGTGTTCTTTCTTATTTAAACGGTAAATCTATGAGATACTATATCATAGCAGGGGAAGCCTCAGGTGATTTGCATGCCTCCAATCTTGTCGCTGAAATCAAGAAGAAGGACAAGAAAGCGGAGTTTCGTGGTTGTGGCGGCGACTTGATGAAAGCCCAGGGTGTGGAGCTGTTGAAACACTATCGGACGATGGCTTTCATGGGCTTTGTTGAGGTGGCTGTCAACCTTCGCAAGGTGCTGGGCAATATTGCCCAATGCAAGAAAGACATCCTTGACTACCAGCCGGATGTCATCATCTTGGTGGATTATCCGGGCTTTAATCTGCGTATCGCTGAGTTTGCCCATAAAAGAGGCATCAAGGTGTGTTATTATATCTCGCCACAGGTGTGGGCCTGGAAACGTCGGCGTGTGTATAAAATCAAGAAGTCGGTGGACAAGATGCTGGTGATTTTGCCTTTCGAGGAGGAGTTCTACAAACGCTATGGTGTGAATGTCACCTTTGTCGGCAATCCTTTGCTTGACGAATTGGCCAAGTTCGGTCCGACGAATCGCTCTATCTTCTTGCGGCGCAACAGCATAGGTGAGAAACGTGAAATCATCTCCCTATTGCCCGGGAGCCGCAAACAGGAAGTGAAGCGAATGTTGCCGGAGATGCTGAAAGTGATTCCTGATTTTCCTGATTACCAATTTGTTGTTGCCGGTGTCTCTTCCATTGAAAAGGATTTCTACAAGTCTATCATTGGAAATGCGGATGCTTTGCTGGTAATGGACCAAACCTACGAGTTGTTGCAAAACACCAGTGCTGCGGTGGTTACCTCGGGAACAGCCACATTGGAGACGGCTCTCTTCACTGTGCCTGAAATTGTATGCTACAAAGCCAATTACTTCAGTTACCTTATTGCCAGATGGCTCATCAAGGTGAAGTATATCTCGTTGGTGAATCTGGTGATGGACAAAGAAGTGGTGAAAGAGTTGATACAAGGTGACATGAACAAAGAAAACATTGCAAAAGCTTTGGCTGGAGTGTTGCGCAATGGGAAACGGCAACGACAGGTATTGGAAGATTATGATGAGTTGCGTGAACGTTTAGGTATTGCGGGTGCATCGGAGAAAGCGGCTGCTGCAATCTGCGACGATTTTAGAAAATAATTCTACTGCTATTTTCGAATCACACAATTTTTCTATATTTGCAGCGATAATAGAGTGACAATGAAACACAAAGAGAGTATGAAACGCATTCTATTCATATTGCTGCTGATGGCAATGGGGTTAATGGCTTCCGCTCAATCCACCCAGGGAAAGGAGTTTTGGTTTTCCTTTATGCAGAACGGATATAAGTACAACAATGGCACATGGGTGGAGACCCAGTTGATGATTAGCGCGAAACGGGCCTGTAGCGGTACGGTCAGCAACCCGCGAACCTCCTGGTCGAGGGATTTCACCGTGGACGACGAAAGTGTTGTAGTGCTTTCGATTCCCGAAGCGCAAGGTTATAATGAGGACAACGAAGGCGATCCCTCCAATTTCGGCCTTTTGTTGACAGCTTCTGATACAGTTTCGGTTTTCATTGCCAACTGTGCCACCAACTCGTTTGATGCTACTTACGTGTTGCCTTCTGAGAGTCTTGGGTCCAAGTATATCGTACAATGCGCTATCCAGTCCAGGAATCACTGGGCCTTCTCTGATATGGAAACGAGTGCTTTCCTTATCGTGGCTACCGAAGACAATACGGTGATAGATATTGCTCCGACGGTAGCTACCATCGACGGACATACAGCTGGAACAAGTTACGCTGTCAGTCTTGATAGAGGCCAGACTTATTCTATGCGTTCAAACAAAAACACTACCCAACGCGACTTGTCGGGTACTACCGTCGAGGCACGTGATGACAAGAAAATAGCGGTGTTTAATGGTAACACATTAACGAATATCCCAAGTACAGCAGAATCGGGTCATGATCACATCTTTGAACAGGCTCTTCCCATTGAGACCTGGGGACAGAAATTCGCTATCACGAGTTCTTTTTCCCGGACACGCGACCAAGTGAGGGTCACAGCGGGGCGCGACAATGACACCATATGGTGCAACGGCGCGTATCAAACCACACTCAACAAGGGAGAATCGTTTACTTATTGGCTCTATGCCTCTTTTTCGGCAGATCACCCCTTTGGCGGAGGCTCATGCTTTGTCGAGACCTCTCAACCCAGTCAAGTTTATATGTATAACACAACTGGAGGCGACCCGGAAGCATTTTCGCAAGAAAAAGGTGACCCTTCGATGGTTTGGATTCCACCGGTTGAGCAGAAAATCAATGAGATTACCTTTTGTACATTTTCTCATACGCAAGCCCCCATTGATAACCATTATGTGAATATCGTGGTTGACAATGAGAGCGTGAATGACGTGTATTTGGACGGCAACCTACTGGATGCAGATAATTTTCTTACTTTGACAGGCAACGGAAACTATTCGTACGCCAAGTTGGATATTACCCATGGTATTCATCATCTATCATGCCGTTGGGGGCTTATAGCTCATGTGTATGGCTTCGGCGATCACAAGGGCTACGCCTATTGTGTGGGCGCCAATGTGGTCAACTTGACAAGCGTGCTTTTTGTCAACGGACTGATGAGCAACTCCTATTATGATGGCTTGAGCCTTTGTACTGGCGATGATGCTGAGTTTGAGGTAAGGACAAGCTATCCCGTGCAAGGAGTGGTCTGGGACTTCGACGGTACGCCGGTTCCTGGCAACGTTACTGCTTCACATACTTACAACGTAGCTGGCGATTACATCACGAAAGCTATTATTGAAGGCCTTAATACTTATACTGGCGAGTCGTTTTACGACACCTTGTCGGTGGCTGTCCACGTGGGTCCGGCAGGGTATGCGAATAAGACGGAGGTGGTTTGTGATTTGGACAGCTTTGAGTTTTATGGGGAGACCTACACGGAATCGGGTTATTATGAGCAGACCGTGCATAACGATGAGGGCTGCGACAGCATTTTCTATCTTACCTTAGATATGGACTTCACGCCGTATTGTTCGATAGAGGGAGACCATTGGCCCGTTGGCGGTAGCGAGACGTATATCAGCGTCAACGAATACGCCATCCAGCTTGATGACAACAGGACTTCGGTTGACACGGTACTATGGCAGATAGATTGCGAGAACTGGCTCGTTGTGCCGCATGGCATCGGCAGGACATGCACGCTATACATTTATTCCTATCTTGTAGAGCCTGTGATGCTTCATGCTACGGTAATCAACCGTTGCGATACGGTGAACGAAGACTTCGCCATCAAGACTACCTATTTCGGCGTTGATGAGGCAAGGGAAGACGTGAGGTTTACCATCAGTCCGAATCCTTCCGATGGACAGTTGACCTTGCATTTTGACGGTCTTACAGGAAGGGCTGAGATTAGCGTTTATAAGAGTTCGGGTCAATGGGTAGACACCTTTGAGGTGGATACTGACGCGACAAAAGTAGTTGACTATAGTATGCCCGAAGGGAGCAACGGGTTTTATTTCATAGTATTGAAAAACGAAAGGCAGAACATAGTCAGGAAGGTGTCTATAGTGCAATAAAAACGGAAGAAAAAGCATCGAATTATGAAATACGGAGAGAAAAAACATCGTTCAAAAGGGCTGCTAACCTTTGCGCTTTTGCTATTGGTTTCTTTGTCTTCTTGCCTGAAGGAAGGCGATTCATCGTCGATTCTGCTTAATGACCCGCAGGATATTCCCTTGATTACTGAATATCTGCCTGAAGATTTGCTTGAGATGTTTGGAGAGGACAATGTCCATTTCGGCGACCAGCCTCCTGTAGTGGGTTTGGAGTTTGTGTCGAACCATGAATATGTGGCGCTTAGCCTTGAGCCTCCCTTTGCGCCTCCTGTGGGTACCATTTCCCCAATCAAGCATTACCATAAATTTAACCAGCATTATCTGCAAATTGCCGACTATTACAGCATGAGTTCCGAAGAGACGTATTGCCATCTGATGTCGCCAGTTTACCTTACGGGTCATGACGATTGCTTTACGGCTTATTATTACGAGGAACCCAACACCACTGGAAAGCCCGTCCACGCGGCGTTGTTTTCGGGTCGCTTGACTTCTGCTGGGGTGCGTGACTTTATGTATGGATACAAGATTATCCGTTACAACGACAGCATCGTGCCTCCTACCGTATATCCTGCCAACTCAGTTTTCATTTTCAAGGATTATGATGGTCTTGCGGAGAAGGTGACTTGGTTCGATGAATCATTGCTGGAACCTTAAAACGAGTGCTTTATGAAGAGATTCCATATCATAATGGTCTTTTGCTTGATGGCGGCATTGCCCCTGCAGGCTCAATTTGCCAAGCCGTTGAAACCGAGGAATGTCGGCGGCGACAATAGGAGTCTCTTCTGCTTGGGTATTACGGGAAGTTATGCGGCAAACGATATGATATACACCGCGATGAACACGGGTGAGTTTTTGGTTTATCATGCACCCACTTTTGGGATTGCTGCGGAATATCATATCATGCAGGGACTGGGTGTGGGTCTCGATGTTTCATACGCCATGCGTGGCGCCAAAGAAGCCACCTCGACGACTTTTCTTACTGGTTTCAACACGTCGACATCGGCTCGCGTCAATTATGAGATGACGTTACGGGCTGTTGAGTTGCGTGTGCCGGTGACGCTTTATTTGGGTAGTAGAGAAAGCGTGAAGCCTTACGTCTATCTCGCTCCGCGTGTGGGGCTTTGGTTGGGCGACAACATCCGCTGGGAGCGTACTTACGATGACGACAGCTATTCGCCTTTGGTCTATACCCATGCTGTGGATAAAGGCACTATGAGACCTTACGATGTCGGTATGGTTGCTGGCTTCGGACTTTGTGGACGCTTGATGTTGGGAAAAATGCCGTTGTTTTTGAAATTTGATGTGAACTATGGTATCAGCCTCCTCAGCACTTTCTCGAGTGAAGAAGTCGCAGCTGAAAACGAGGCCGATTCGCCTTTCGTGTTTCACGGTTGGGGCGACATCGAGCATGAGGATTTGGGCTGGCGTTACCTGCAAAACGCGGAAGCCCGTTTGACGGTTCTTATCCCTATCAAGAAACGTTTGAAAGATGCCTGCGCTTTTGATCAGCGCATGGAAAAAGGTAGAAAGTGATTACTTTACATGGGAAAATTCCTTTTTAAATTAGAAAAATGACATTTTATCGCTTGTTTTTAATTTTTATCACTATATTTGCAGCGATAATGCATTAGAAAGATATGAAAAGGAAAACGACACTCACTTTGCTTCTGCTCTTCATCATCATTTCGGTAGGGGCGCAGAACTCGTCTCAAGGGAAGGAGTTTTGGATTTCTTTCATGCAGAACGGATATAAGTTTTACAGCTCCAATTCTTATGAATGGGTGGAGAACACGGTGATGATTAGCGCCAAACGGGCTTGTACGGGTACAATAAGGAGTGCAGCCAATCCGAATGATCATATTGATTTCTCGGTGGGAAACAACGATGTGACTTTGGTCACCATTCCCGAATCGTGGGCCTACAATGAGGGGAATGAGGAGGAAATAGACCGAAAAGCCGTTGTGCTGACGGCTTCCGATACGGTGTCGGTTTTTATGAGCAACGTGGCTTCCTATTCTTTTGATGCTTCGTTTGTCCTTCCAGTCGAGAGTCTCGGGTCTGAGTATTTCATCCAAACGGATGTGCAGTCGCAGTCTGACAATGCCAATAGTCAGTTATTGGAAACCGGCTCGTTTCTGATTGTGGCGGTTGAAGACGATACGGAAGTGGAAATCACACCTTCGGTGGCGACGTTGAAAGGTCACGGGGCGGGTGTTCCCTTTGTGGTGTCGATGTCGGCAGGCGATACCTATTTTGTCAGGTCGAACAACAATTCGGAATGGCGTGACTTTTCGGGGAGTACAGTCTTTGCCCTCAACGGGAAGAAAATAGCTGTTTTCAATGGCAACACCCTTACCCGCATTCCGGGCAATGCCTTTAATGGACGCGATCATGTCTTCGAGCAGGCAACTCCGGTCGACTCATGGGGACGGCGTTTTGTGATTACGTCTTCAGAGGGGCGACCTCGCGATATTGTGAAAATCACTTCTTCTGCTGATGACAACATCATCTATCGCAATGGAGAGGAATTTGCCATCATCGGGTATGGCGACTCTTACGAGTTTGACCTGTTTGCTGAAGAAGGCTCATGCTATATTGAGACCTCGGAGCCCAGCATCGTCTATCTTTATCATACGAGTTGGGAAGATCCGTATAATCCGTCCAACTCAAGACAAGGAGACCCCTCGATGGTATGGATACCGCCTATTGAGCAGTGTATCGAGGAAGTCACCTTCTGTACTTTCGACAATGAACACGAGCTTGCTTCCATCGTCCACCATTATGTCAATATCGTTGTGCATCGGACGGATGTCGACAAAGTCTACTTTGACGGCGAGCTGATGAATGCTGGTGCTTTTCACCCTGTTAACGGCTCTGATGACTTTAGTTTCGTCAGGAAAGAAATCACCAATGGAATGCATCATCTCTACTGCGAGTCAGGGTTAATCGCTCATGTCTATGGTTTTGGAGAGGCGAGAGGCTATGCCTATTGTGTGGGCTCCAATGTGTTGACGCTGAAAGGGAAACTGTATGTCAATGGTCTATGGAGCGGCGCATATCACAACGGGCTATATGTCTGTAAGGGCGAAACGGTGGAGATGCGTGTGGTGACCAATTATACTGTTGAGCAAGTGGATTGGGATTACGATAATGGACAGACAGCGCAAGGTCTTGAAACGACCTGTTGTTATACTCAGGTGGGCGACTATCAGGTTGAGGCACGTGTCGTTGGGTTCAATAACCTGACTTTAGAACCGGTTGATGATACCTTGAGTGTCGTTGTGCATGTGGGTGAGCCTTTCTATTTTGACGAGACCTTTATCGGATGCGACTCCATTGAGGTGCTGGGGCGGGTGTTCGACCATTCGGTGAATGAGGAGTATCATGGTACTAACATCTATGGCTGTGACAGTACGGTTTACTTGAAAGTCGTCATTTTGGGCACGACACCCAATTTTGAGATAGATGGCAACCATTGGCCCATTGGTGGCAGCGAGTTCTATGCCAGCGAGAGTGAGTATGCCATCCGACTTGACCATCCCGAAACGCGGTTGGATACTGTGATTTGGCAGGTCGATTGCCCGAATTGGAAAGTGGAACCCCACGGCAAAGGAGAGACTTGCACCTTATTAATATACACTTTCCTCTTGAAGCCAGTGATGCTTCACGCTACGGCAATCAACAGTTGTGACTCGGTTCATGAAACGTTTTTCGTGCAAACTTCCTATTATGATGTGGACGAGTCTTCGGATGCTGGAACGTTTGGTGTCTTTCCTAATCCCACCGAGGGACGACTGACTTTGCATTGGGGCGATGAGTTGAAAGGCGGTGCGGAAGTGTCTGTCTATAACGCATTAGGTCAAAAAGTAGATGCCTTTCCTGTGGCTGCTGGAGACGTGAGGCAAATGTCTTATTTGATGCCGAATTGGAGAGACGGGTTGTATTATTTTGTGTTGAAATATGATGCAATGACAGTCACTCGAAAAGTCATGCTGAAACGATAAGGAGAAAGAGAGGCTATGAGACTGAATCTGATACATCGGTTAGTTGGGGTAATGATAGTTGTACTATCGTTCCCGTCTTGCCTGAAAGAGGGCGACACGACAGTTCTGGTCAACGACCCGCAAGAGATTCCTTTCATTACCGACTATCTTCCCGAAGATTTGCTGGAACTGTTTGGAGAGGAGTATGTGCATTTTGGCGACCAGCCGCCTTTAGTGGAACTGGAGTTTATGTCGCAGCATGAGTTTGTGACTACTAACCTGCAGCCACCTTACGCACCCCAGATAGGAGGACTTTCCCCGATTACCTATTATCACAAACTGCGGCAGCAGTACCTTCAGGTGGCTGATTACATCGGCATGAATTCCGAGGAGACCCGTTGCCGTTTGGTCTCGCCAGTTTATTTAACGGGTAGTGCCAATGATTTCACGGTGTATTATTATGAAGCACCTCGAACAGATGGTTCGCCTGAACATGCTGTCCTGATGTCGGGTACGCTTACCGCAAATGGCATCAAGAACTTCAGGTATGGGTACAAGATTATGCGATACAACGATTCGGTGGTGTCGCCTTTGGCTTATCCGGCCAACTCCATCTTCATCTTTCGGGATTGGGATGGAATGGCAGAGGCTTGCTCCTGGTTTGACGTTTCCTTGTTTAATCCGCAAAAACGATGAAAAAGCGGCTCGTCATATTGTTTTTCAGCCTCTGTGCGGTACTTTCAGCTCAGGCTCAGTTCGCCAAGCCTTTGAAGAAAAAGACCGAAGCCGAGAAGACCTTCTGTTTGGGCCTCACAGGGAGTTATGCCGCCAACGATATGGCTTATAGTTCGGTATCGAAGTCTGTGTTACATCCTTTCTTTGCGCCTTCCTTTGGTTTTGTTGCCGAATGGAACACGATGCAATGGATTGCGGTGGGGATGGATGTCTCCTATATCATCCGTGGCGGTAATGAAGTCTTTGCCTCCGAGTTCCTGACGGGTTATTCCACCACGACTTTTGCCCGAGTCAAGTACAATTTGACGTTAAAGGGTTTCGAGTTGCGCGTTCCTGTGACTTGCTATTTTGGAAGTGGTGAGCGTATACGCCCCTATGTTTATGCAGCTCCTCGCATCAGTTTGTGGACGGGAGGACAATACCGTTGGGAACGCACTTATGATGATGGGAGTCTCTCTCCTGTGACCTATGAAAACGAGGTGACGAATGCGATGGTTAGTCCCGTTGACGTTGGTGCCATAGCGGGTGTGGGTTTATGTGGGCAATTGAAACTAGGACGGATGCGGCTTTTCTTGAAACTTGATGTGGGTTATGGCGCTAGCCTGATGAGCAATTTCTCGCAAGGTGAAGTTAGCGAAGAAGTCGAGTTTGTTGGTTGGGGCGACATTGCGCATGAAGAGTTGGGACGACGTTACCTGCAAAACCTTGAAGCCCGACTGACTTTGTTGGTGCCGCTACAGAAACCCGTCCCCGATGCCTGCGACTTCAACCAGAAACCTTATAAACGGAGATAACGCCTTGCTTATGGTGGATTGGGGCAAATATCCGTTTTTGAGAATGCTGGTTCCTTTGGCGTTGGGCATCTGGTGTGCCTATGTTTTTGCCTCATTCAGTCTGCCTCCTATTGCGTTGGTTGTCGTTATGCTGATGCTATTGGTCTTTGCTGTGCTGACGAGTGCTACCGTAAAAACCATACGTTTCAGCTGGCTTTTCGGCGTCTTCATGTTCTGCTGCCTCTTTGTGTCGGGCTATTCATTAACCAAAGTCCGTCAGGCTTCGGCTCAGAAGGACTATTACCGCAACTATGAGGAAGGGGCGCAGTATTATGTGGCACGGGTTTACGATTATCCGACTGAGCGCGAGAAAACCATCCGGGCTGTGTTGGAATTGGAATATCAATTGGCTGACAGCCTCCCTTCGCGTCCTGTTTCGGGCAAGGTGATGGCTTATTTCCAAAAGACGGATAGCACATTTGCGTTGCGATATGGCGACCTTATTACTATTCCGGCAACGATTAAGGAGGTGCAAGGACCCATGAATCCCGGAGAGTTCGATTATCGAGCTTATTTGATGCGCAAAGGCATCACGGGGCAGACTTACTTGAAGGATTCAGACTGGATGAATCTGCAAATGAACAAGGCCAATCCGGTTTATGCTTTCTCCTATCGTTTTCGTGACAGGTTATTGGCTTCGTTGCAAAGTTGTGGTTTGAATGACGATGAGTTTGGTGTGGCGGCAGCTATCCTGCTGGGCTATGACGACAAGCTCGCGGATGAGGTGCGACAGCACTACGTGGCGGCTGGTGCGATGCATATCCTCTGCGTCTCGGGTTTGCATGTGGGCATCATCTTTCTGTTGGTTTCGTTTCTGTTGGGTTTCCTCAATCGGAAGCGTTGGCAAAAGACGTTGAAGCACATCCTGATACTTTTGATCATCTGGTTTTATGCCTTGATTGCAGGTTTGTCTCCCTCAATCCTTAGGGCTTCCATGATGATTAGTTTTGTTATCATCGGAGAAATGCTCAATCGCAAAGGCTTTGTCCTCAACTCGATAGCGGCATCAGCCTTTGTGTTACTTTGTGTCAACCCCTACAATCTGTTTGAAGTTGGCTTCCAACTGTCCTACGCCGCTGTGGTGGGTATTGTGGTGCTGCAACGTCCGATATACAACTTGCTCTATATTAAGAACAAGCTTTTGGACAAAATATGGGCTATTACAGCCTTGACACTTTCGGCACAGTTGGCGACCATTCCCTTTACCTTATACTATTTCAATCAGTTTTCCACCTACTTCTGGCTGAGCAACCTGTTTATGACTCCGTTATCGTTTGTCGTGGTCATCAGCGGAATGTTGCTGCTGCTGATGGCATGGATTCCTATTTTGGGCGTATGGATGGGACGTCTGGTTTGGGGAGCGGTGTATGTGATGAATGGGGTAGTGGCTAAGATTGAAAGCTTGCCTTTTTCCTTTGTCAAAGGGGCATATATCAACGGGTTTGAATTTGCAATGCTGCTCTTGGCGCTTTTGTTGCTTTTGCTGGCTGTTGCCATGCAAAGAAGGAAGATGCTCATAGGAATGCTTTCCGCATGGCTGCTTTTTATGGGCTCTGTGGCGCTACGGACCTATTCGTCGGAACGTCAAGACGGAATGGTGTTCTACAGCTTGCGCAAGCATACGGCTGTAGATTTCATTGTGGGGAGAGAGCATGTCCTGATGGCAGACAGCACTCTGCTGGCCGATGAGTCAACTGTAAACTATAGCCTGAAAGGGGCTTGGGGACAAAGGCAACTCTCCCTGCATCCGCGAATCGTGAATCTTGAAGAGGATTACGAAAGCGTGGTGCTTCGTAAGCGGCAGAATCTGGTCTCTTTCAATGGGAAACTGCTAGCGCTTTGGGATGGAAGCCGCCTCAAGGATAGCCTGTCTTATCGTTTGCCAGTGGATTATCTGCTGGTCAGGGGTAAGCAAAAGCCCGATTTGCAGTCGATTGTGAACGGATACGACCTCCAAATGCTGCTTATCGACGGCTCTGTACCTGCTTATTTGGCGAAGCGATGGGCTGGTCAAGCTCGTGAGTTGGGGCTGACTTATATCAATATAGGTGATGGCGCGGTAGAAATCGAAGAATAAGTGCTGTTTACAAATAGTTGTGATACAGTATTTTATAAAGTATCGACAAAAAAATCTTCAAAAAATGAAGAAAAATGCTTGTCAGTTTCAGAAAAGGTTGTACTTTTGCACCCGCAAAGCAAAGCAATAGAGTTCTTTTTCTGGTTGGTCCGGTAGTTCAGCTTGGTTAGAATGCCTGCCTGTCACGCAG
>Ga0310690_10001206_pt1 | contig 47310 bp, 33 predicted proteins | sample AusTroGonzalo_MG_2_FD_207661 | JGI IMG/M metagenome (GOLD analysis project Ga0310690, IMG submission 207661) | Bovine rumen microbial communities from tropical cattle in Woodstock, Queensland, Australia - Gonzalo_04 (v2) (version 2) | ecosystem: Host-associated > Mammals > Digestive system >... | reverse complement strand
CACCGGGATAAACCGTGGTGCTGGGCTGAGGAAGGTCGGGGTTCAGGCGCATCACGCCGTCGGCGTCATAGTAGAAGTCGCTCTTCTGGTACAGACGCACGAACTGGTACAGGAGGTGACGGTTGGTGGAACCGCCGGTCTGGTTCTGGTACGGCATCTCGGCGGGAACTTCGTCCATGAAGATGATCTTGTTGCGGGCGAAGGTCACGTTGGCGTTGAGGTCGTAGGTGAAGTCTCCGATATGGTCCTTCCAGCCCAGCTCGATTTCATAACCCCTGTTGTCCACTTCACCCAGGTTCATGTTCTGAGGGGTGAAAGCGATGACGCCCGGGAGGGAGTTAGGCTTAACCAGGATACCGGTACGGTGCTCCTGGAAGATATCACCGGAGAAGTGCAGACGCTTGTTGAAGAGGTCGAAGTCCAAACCGATGTTGCTCTTGACGGCCGTCTCCCAGGTAATGCCCGGGTTGCCCGGCGTGCCCAGCTGATAACGCGGGACACCGTCGGACTTGTTGACGCCGAAGTAGTAGGCGCCGGCCTCGTCCCAGGTGCCTTCCATGTACATGAAACGGGAAGACTGACCCAGGTCGTTACCAACCTTACCGATGGAGGCGCGGATCTTCAGGTAATCCACGAAGGGCAGGTGTTTCATGAACTTCTCTTCGGAGATGACCCAGCCGATGGAGGCCGACGGGAACAGACCGTAACGGGTCTTGCCGGGGGCGAAGTTCTCGGAGCCGTTGTAACCGGCGCTCAGGTCAACCAGGTACTTGTCCTTGTAACCATAGGTGACGCGGCCCACGAAGCCCACGTAACCACGGGGCAGGTAAGAGTACTGGGAAGGATAGTAGTCGCGGGACTGGTTGTACAGCAGCAGGGCGCTCACCGCGTGCTTGCGGGCGAACTTGCGGCTGTAGTCCAGACGGGCTTCCAGGTACCAGCTCTTGTCATCGTCGGTGGACGGGTCGCTCCAGCTGAGGGGAGCCTCGCTGCCGGAGATGACGGTCTCGATGGTCTTGTCGAAGTCGGGGTCCGAGATGGACAGGCCGGAGTCGTCGTTCCAGGAAGTATATTCATAGGTATAGTGCAGACCACTGCCGCCGACCCTCTTCTTGGTCATACTCATGGAGGCGTCGTAGCTGCCCTTCACACTGGCGCTGAGGCCCTCGGTGATGAAGTCCAGCTTCTGGGAGATGGAGAGGTCCATGCCCAGGGTGGTCTTGTACTTGTCCGTATAACCGGTCATGTAGTAGTATTCCCAACCGTTCCACTTGGTAAGACCCGAAGGAAGGGCGCTGGTGGAAACGCTGGTGAAGGTCTGGTCTCCCACAACACCGGGGCTGCCCACCGGGTGGGCCCACAGCATGGTGAGGGTCCAGATGTTGTCACGGTCGGTATAGGGCTCGTGGGTGTCGCCAATCACACCGCTGATGTTGAAGTGCATGTCGGTGGTTTCGGTGAGCTTGAAGTCCAGGTTGGCACGGTAGTTATACCGGTTGTAGGTGTAGTTGTTGTCGTAATTCACACCGGGGATGCTCTTGAGCAGACCGTTCTGGAACATGTAACCCATGGACACAAAGTAACGCACTTTGTCGGAACCGCCGGAGATGTTGATGTTGTTCTTGGTCTGGATGAAGGCCTTGCGGAACATCACCTCGTTCCAGTCGGTGCTGGGGAACATGATGGGGTCGCTGCCCGTGCGGTAAGCCTCGATGGCTTCCGGAGTGAAGTACAGGCTCTTGTCTTCCTTGCCGTCGTTCCACTGGTACACGTTGTAGTAACGGGCAAAGTCGTAAGCGCTACTCTGCTTGATGTAGGACAGGGGCATCTGGACACCCGTGATGGAACTCACGGAGATCTTGGGCTTGCCGGCGTCACCGCGTTTGGTGGTAACGATGATAACACCGTTAGCACCACGCACACCGAACACAGCCGTAGAGGCGGCGTCCTTCAGGATGGACAGGTTCTCGATTTCATTGGGGTCTACCGTGTTCAGGGGGCGTTCCACGCCATCCACCAGGATGAGCGGGGAGGATGCGCTCTCCGACAGGGAGCCGACACCACGAATGTAAATCTTCGCATAGTCTTCACCGGGCTGGCCGGTTTCCTGAACAGTGGCTACGCCGGGCATCTGACCGGCCAGCACGTTGGTCACATCGGCCACAGGCGCCTTGATGAGGGCCTTGGTGTCGATGGTGGTGAGTGCACCGGTCACCGTGGCTTTGGTCTGGGTACCGTACGCCACCACCACCGTCGCTTCGATGGACTGGGCGTCGTCCCGCAGCACAACGGTAATGTTGCGCTGCTTACCAACCGTCACTTCCTCGGTGGCATAACCGAGGGCGGCAACCGTCAGCACAGCAGTCTCGCCGGGAACGGTAATGGTGAAATTACCGTCCAAGTCGGCAGCCACGCCGGTGGTGGTCCCCTTCAGGGTAACGCCAGCACCGATTACCGGCAAACCGTCCGTGTCCACCACCCTACCGCTCACGGTAAGGTTCTTCTGGGCCAGGGCCGTAGGACCCCACATCCCCAGGAGGAGACACAACACAGCAGCCAGTCTTGCAATTTGGACTACTTTCTGTTTCATTGGTTAGTTTAGTTTAGTTAATAGTTTATGATAGATTGTATCTTATTGTAAGACAGATTCTTTTCCGTAGAGAGATTCCACCAGCGCCTTCAGGAGGGCGTGGTCGGAGGTGTCGTAACGATATTCCCAGAACATGGCGCCAAGATGGCCGTTGCTCTTGACATAGGCGCCCTTGGCTTCCACAGACTCGGGGTCGTCATAGGAGAGGACGTTCTTGCCGGCGTCGTCCTGGAGGTACGGGACCATGGAAGTGGGCTCCCACATGCGCGTAACGTTGCGGGCCAGCTTCTTTCCCTTATAGGTTCCCTTGTTCAGGATGTCGGGAATCTCGTAATATTTCACAGAGTAATCGAAAATCTTCTCGGAGGCCGAAGGGCTCTTCTCGGCCTTTCCGTAGAAGGGGATGCCCATCACCATGCGGTCCTTGGGCACGCCGCCCTTCAGGTGGGCTTCCACGCTCTCGTCCCAGCTGCGCTGGTTGAACTTGGCCGATTTATGGAGCGGTGAATTGTGACCGTTGGGTGCGGCGCCCATGTCGTAGGTCATCACGTTCACATAGTCCAGGTAGTTCATGGCCGTCTTCCAGTCCACGTACTTGGCGCTGGAGGAAGAGGCGAAGGAGATGATCTTGCCGGTACCCAGGGTCTCGCGCAACTCCTTGAGGACCAGGTTGAAATTCTGGGTATCCATGGGGTCGCAGCCGGTCTCTCCGTCGGCGCTCTGGGTGGGATATTCCCAGTCGATGTCCACGCCGTCCATCTGGTGCTGGTCCAGCAAGCTCTTCACGCTCTGGCAGAATTCCGTGCGCTTGGCGGGGTCGCGGGCCATCATGGAGAAGCCGTCGGCATGGCCGCCCCAGCCGCCGATCATCAGGCACACCTTCAGTTTGGGGTTCTGGCTCTTGAGAGCCACCACCTGGGCGATGGTAGCCTTCTTGGACTCGGTGATCACAATGCCGCCGGTGCCGTTGGCAGGGTCGGCAAAACGTCCGTGGGCATAGTTGATGTGGGTGAGCATCGTCACCTCCGGCAGGGACTCATTGTATTCCGTGAAGTAAGACAGAATGATGGGCGTCTGGCCGATGTCCGTGCAGTGGGTGCCGTCATCGCCAGGGTTAGTGTTCCCGTTGCCGTTGTCATCCCCGTTCCCATTTCCATTGCCGTTCCCGTTCTGGCCGCCGTTGTCGGGCGGAGGAGGGGGAAGGGTGTTGTTGGACGAGCCGCCGTTCTTGGTGCAGGAACCAAGGACCAGGGCTGCCGACAGGCAGAGGGTTATCATCCAAAATAGTTTCTTCATAGTGGTTTCTGGGTTTTACAGGATTTCCAGCTTCCTCCATTTTTCGGAGCCTTGCCGGCGGATTTCCACGTCGGTCTTGTTCCGGATGGAATTCCAGCCTCCCGTTACATTATATATATATAGTACTTTCACACGATGCGGGCCGGCCTCCAGGGCAGCCTCGGCATCCTGGCGGGAGAAGCGCTTCACTTCCCCGTCGTTGTCTATCATCAGCCGGCCGTCTATCCACACCTGGTCGCAGTCCGACGAGAAGCGGTACACCCCGGTGTCCTTCACGTTGAAGCAGGCTTCGGCCTCAACGGCAAAGAAGCGCAGGGTGTCGGGCATATTGCGGTCCAGCGGTTCCAGGGAACTGATTTCGCGCAGCTTGGACAGCTTCTGTTCCCTCCAGGAAGCCCCGGCCAGGTCGGCCACCCGGGCGAAGTGACCGTCGGCCCTGCGGGCGCGGATACCGCTCTCCACCGCGGCGGCGGGAAGGGCTTCCATGGGCTCTTCCTTAGTGAGGGTAATGGTGCGCACCGGGCTCAGCTTCCCGTAGGAAGTGAGGGATGCAATCTTGAGGACGGCGCTCTCCGTGAAGGCGAGCGGCTTGTCATACTTGGCCGATGCCGGGGTGGGGTCGGTGCCGTCAAGGGTATAGACCATGGCAGCCACGGGACGGGTAGTGGTGAATGCCACCTCGGCCTTGTCCGTGAACGCCAGGCGGTCGCAGGATCCGCCCGGTTGCTCCGGCAGCGGAATGTGGTAGTTGACGCCCCGGCGGTCCAGGTCCCGGCAGGCTTTGTCTACCCGCACGCGGAAGCTTTCCCAATCCTTCTTGTCCTTGGGCGTCCAGGCGGTCTCGGCCACGGCGAAGGCGCGCGGGAACAGCATGTATTCCCGGTGAGCGTGGGAGTAGATGTACTCGCTCCAGAGGTTGCACTGCAAGCCGATCACATGGCCTTCCTTGCCATTCTTAACGAGCTCTTCGGGCACCGGATCGTAGGCATAGGCCTTTTCCAGGGTGGTATAGTTGCCGATGGCCACGGGCTCAATCTTGGGATCTCCCTGGTAATGGTCCAGGTACATGCCCTCCTTGGAAGGAGTCATGATGACGTCGTGTCCCTCCAGGGCCGCGGCAATGCCGCCGGACTCTCCCCGCCAGCTCATGACGGTGGCGTTGGGCGAAAGGCCGCCTTCCAGTATCTCGTCCCAGCCGATGAGCTTGCGCCCGTACTTGGCCAGGATGCCTTCCATGCGGCGCACGGCATAGCTCTGCAGCTTTTCTTCGGCGGTACCCTTTTCATCGGCCACCAGGCCTTCGGCCCGGATGCGGGCCTGACAGGCAGGGCACTGCTCCCATTTGTTCTTCTTGCACTCGTCCCCGCCGATGTGGATGTATTCGCTGGGGAACAACTGAACTACCTCGGCAATGACATCCTCCAGGAACTGGAACATGAATTCCTGCCCGGGACACATGACGATATCCGGGGAACCCCAGGTGTAGAACGTGCGGACGGTTTCCTTGGTGCAGGACAGGCCGGGATAAGCGCGGATGGCCGCCAGGGCATGGCCGGGCATCTCGATTTCCGGCACCACGGTCACGTGGCGTTGTGCCGCATAGGCCACCACCTCACGAATCTCTTCCTGGGTGTAGTAGCCCTCGTGCACCGTACCGTCAAACTCTTCCCGGGTGCCGCCCACCTCGGTGAGACGGGGGTAGCGCTTAATCTGGATGCGCCAGCCCTGGTCGTCGGTGAGGTGCCAGTGCATCACGTTCATCTTGTAGGAAGCCAGGATGTCAATCTGTTTCTTCACTTCCTCTACCGGCAGGAAATGCCGGCAGGGGTCAATGTGGAAACCGCGCCAGGCAAAGCGGGGGGCATCCTTGATCCTCACGCAGGGAATGCGGCCGTTCTCTTCCAGCTGCTTCAGGGTCTGGCGGGCATAGAAGAGGCCGGCTTCGGTGGAAGCCACCGCCTTCACAGAGGAACGGGTCACTTCCAGGGTATAGCCTTCGGCCGGGATATCGGCCTTGGCGTCCAGCACGAATTCCATGCGTTTTTCACCGTCCACTTTAAACGAGCCGCCCCGCACCTGCATTTCTGCGGGAGCGGGAATCAGCTGCGGGACCAGCGCCAATATGAGGGTTAGCAGTTTGATCATTTCTTGAGGAGATTGAATAGGATCTGCCCGATCTCACCGTTTTCGTGCACGCCGGCAAAGGCTTCGGCACCGGGGCCATAGGCAAACACCGGCAGGGCGATGCCATCGTGGCCGCTGGTGGAGAAATGCACCTTCACCTCACGTTCCTCGATGCTGCCCTTGAGCAGGGTGAGGCCGCCGGTATTGTGGTCTCCGGTTACGATGACCAGCGTCTGGCCGTCTTTCTCGGCCCATTCCAGTACGGCGCCGATCACCTTGTCGAAGTCGAAGAGCTCCTCGATGGCGTAACCCACCTTGTTGCGGTGGCACCAGTCGTCAATCTGAGAACCTTCCACCATCAGGTAGAAGCCCTTCTTGTTGTCCAGCATCTGGATGGCCTTCATGGTGCTTTCCATGAGGATGGGGCCGCGGTCCAGGGCGGGTTTGAGGTCGTATTCGTCGTACAGACCCAGGAATTTGTCACCTTCGGCCCCGGCAATGTCTTCCAGCTTGTCCACATAGGTGTAGCCCTTGGCCTTCATCTCCTCGATGAGGTTACGGCCGTCGGAGCGCTGGTTCCAGAAATGGGTGCCGCCGCCGGAAATGAAGTCTACGTCGGCATCGATATACTGGGCGGCCAAGCCTTCCTCATCCTTGCGGGAAGGGCCGTGGATGCAGAAATCGGCCGGAGTGGCGTCGTTGATGCGGCAAGTGACGGTGACGCCGGTCTTCTTGCCCAGGACGCGCTTGGCATACTGGAGGCTGGACTCCACGGGATTACCGTCGGGATCCAGGCCGATGTAGCCGTACTTGGTCTTGACGCCCGTGGCCAGGGCGCTGCCGCCGGCGCAGGAATCGGTGACCAGTTTGTCGGTGGCATAGGTGCGGGAGAAGCCCAGGACGGGCATCTGGTCCACGTTGAGGGCGCCGCCGTTGGCCACCCAGCCCACGCTCCACTGGCTAACGCCGGTGCCGTCTCCGATCATGAAGATGACATTCTTGATCTTCTTGCCCTTGGGCTGTTTCACGCTCACCGTCTCGTACGGGGTTTCCACCTTGTACTTATCGTCCTTGGAGAAGGAATAGGTGGCATACTTGGAGCGGTCCCGGTCCAGGGAATCGGGGGTTTGTGCCTGCACCGTAACCGTAGTCAGGAGTGCGCAGAGAATAAAGAAGTTTTTCATAGTCAAGTTATTATCTTGCATTCCATCCGGAGAGGACGATCTCGGCTTTCTGGCAGCCTTCCGGCAGGCTGCAGTGCACCGTGCGGCTTTCACCGGGCAGCACGGTGAAGAAGTTGTCGGACCAGAAGGTACCGGGGATCAGCTGACCCTGGGCATCCATGGCCTTAAGGATATTCTGGTAGGCTATCACCTCTCCCCCGTTCACCAGGGTTACGTCATAGCCGTCCCCTGCGGGCACCACCTGCATGTCCAGGTGGATCTTGGGAAGATGGGACACAAAGCGCATGTCGACGTACTCGTCGATGGGGATGCCCCACCAGTCGGCCCGGTGCCACTTGTAGCGGTTGAGTCCGGCCGCCACGCAGTAGAAGTTGGAGGCGCTGTAGCCGTTCCCCTTCACGTCCAGGGCCAGGAAACAAGGACCTTCGATGCCGCTGGCCACCTTCCAGGGATCCCGGGGACGGGAAGTGACGTTCACTTTCTCATCCCTTACCAGCTTGCTGTGCTTGTCATACACGCGGATGCGTACGGTATAATTGGCTGCAGGAACGCCGTCGTTCACCACCCACACGCTGCCGTCTCCGTAATTGTAAACGGCCTGGACGGGCTGGTTGGCGGCCTTTACGCCATAATAACCGGCCGTGGGGATGCCGTACCAGTCGTACAGCTGCCAGTACAGGGAAGGCCAGGCGCTGTTGAGCATCCACTGGACGATACCGGTGGCGGCGGGCACGTTGGCGCGGAAAGCCTCGTACATGGAACGCGTGGCGTCATAGTCCATGGCGTGGGCCTTGTGCATGAAATCCTCCAGTTCATCGGCGTGGCCGTAAAGATGCTTCATGGCGTGCTCCAGAAAGCTGGTGTTGTTCATCACGGAGGAGGAAGCGGTGCAGTGGTAAGCCCAGTTGGGGCCGATGGGCCAGAGGTCCTTCTCTCCCACCATGCGTTTCACCGATTCCACCTGCGGAATCTGCAGTCCCGGGCCGGTTTCCGTGTTGAAACCGTAGTTGCCGCCGCAACGGTTGTCAATCCACCAGTAGTCCGGTCCCACGTACTCGTAGGGACCTTCCATCTTCATGCCGGAAGGACCGGCCAGGCTGCGGAGCCCCTTGGCGCTGCACACGTAGGGGCGGTAATCGAGTTTTTCATAGTCGGCCAGATACTGTGTCTCCAGCCGCTTGTTGGGGATGCGGTCACTGCCGGTGAGCCATCCGATGACGCTGGGATGGTTGCGCAGCCAGATGACCTGGTCGTGGAAATAGCGGACGGCCAGGGCCTCGGAAGCGGGATCGTTGATGCAGCCGTAGCCCTTGGTCTCGGGCAGGCCGCAGTAGTTTTCCCACTCCCACTGGCAGCTGAAGCCTACCAGTGCCATGAGACCGTATTGGTCGCAGAGGTCATAGACTGTGTGGTCCTTGCCCCAGATATTCTCGAAACGGATGCTGTTCAGGCCCATATCGGCCACCATCTTCACCTGGGCCTCGATGCTTTCGGGGGTGTCCTGCATGAAGATGTCGTCGGTCCAGCCGGCGCTCTTGACCAGCACCTTTTTGCCGTTCAGGATGAACTGGCGGTGGCCGAAGGCGGTAATCTCGCTCTCAATGCTGCGCAGGCCGAAGGTAGCCTTGGCGCTGTGGGAGACCTTTTTGCCCTTGCAGAAGGCCACATCCAGATGATACAGCTCCGGGGAACCCAGTTCGGCCGTCCACCAGATGCGGGGATTAATCACATTCTCGGTGACGGTGACCACCTTGGTCTCGCCGGCGCCCAACTGGGCGGGGACAGAGAAATGGCCACCCTCATAATTTCCCTCCAGGGTGCCCTCCACGGCTTTGGTGCCGCGGTTCACCAGGGTAACCTGCACCTCGAACTGGGCGCGGGAGAAATCGGCCGGGTTCACCAGCGGCTTCACAAACACGTCCTGCACCTGCACGTCCGGGGTGGAGATGAGGGTGACGGGGCGGATGATACCCATGCTTTCGTCCACGGGACGGGGGTTCCAGTCCACGTATCCGGCGTTGAGGCCGCCGGGCTGGTCCCGCCACAAGGTTACCTTGAGCGTATTGTTGCCCTTGGCCAGGGAGGTGATGTCAATTTCCCGAACGCAGTAGGGGCCGAAGGTGGTGTCCCGGGAGGCGATGAGCTTCCCGTTTAACTCGATATCGGCAAAATAATTGAGGCCTTCGAAACGAAGCACGTGGCGCAGGCCTTTCTGAGCCTTGAACTGCGTGGTGAACACCCAGGGATCGTCGAAGATGCTCTTGTCGATGGCTTTGTAGCGGTCCTGGTCCAGGACATCCGGGCCGAAGACGCCGGCCTCGTTGAGCGCACCGGCCACGGTGCAGGGCACCTGGACCTTGAAGGTTTCTTTCTGTCCCTTACGCTGCAGGGTCCATTGGGTAAGGGGGCCGGCCAGGGCGTTCACGCCCAGAAGCAGAGCGGTGGTAAGAAGCACAATCTTTTTCATAATCTTAGCTTAATGAGGCAGCCCCCACCATTGCGGTGTCTTCGTCGGGCATGGAAAGGATTTTCAAATCGTCCAGGGCGGTCTGGTAAGGATAGCTGCAGCGCAGCGCCTCCCACATGGCTTCCTGGAAATGCGGGAAAGTGTGGGCGATGCCGCCGCCCAGCACGATGACATCGGCGTCGTAGGCATACATCACCACGGAAAGGAAGATACCCATGTGGCGGCCGAAATCCCGGAAATGGGCCCGGGCGGCCTCGTCCCCTGCAGCCGCAGCGGCAGAAAGGGCGCGGGGATCCAGGTTGCGGGACGTGAAATATTTCTTGGAGCAGAAGGACTCATAGTCCAGGCCCTCGTAAGGGATGGCTCCAATCTCTCCCGCTCCGCAGTGGGTGCCGCTGAAGAGTTTTCCGTCAATGACAATGCCCACGCCCGTACCGGTGCCCAGGGTAACCGTGACCACGGTGGAGGGGTTTCCGCCCACCTTGACGGCAGCGCCCAGCGCATAGCAGTTGGCGTCGTTGTTCACGTACACCGGGATGTCAAAACGGGCCTCCAGGGTTTCCTTGAGGGGAACCACATCCCAGGAAGGGATGTTGGCGGCGTTGTACACGATACCCTTCACGGGGTCTGTTAGCGAAGGCACGCCGATGCCGATTTTCTGGATGCCGGGCACCAGGAAATCCTCTATCCGGTCTCCCAGATAGATGAGCGTGTCGTCCAAAGTTGCTGTCTTGGGGAAGGACGGAACCTGCACTTTTTTGAGCACACGGGTGCCGTCTACGAGTCCCAGATTGATGGTCGTACCACCGATGTCGATACCAAGAGTCATCAGATTAAGCGGTTAGTAACACAAAGTTAGATGACTTGGTACCCTAAAAAGAGGGAGATTGCGCAATTATTGTCCCGTTTTGCGCAAATTTTTCTTCCTGTATGCCGAAGGCGTACAGCCTTTCAGTTCTTTGAAGCGGCGGGAAAGGGATTTGGGGTCCGGTTCGTCCATGCGGGCGGCCAGGTTGCCCACAGACTCGTCGGTATCCAGGAGCAGGCGCGCAAAGTAGTTGATGCGCTGCTCGGAAATGTACTGGTAGATGGTTTTTCCGGTGGCCTTGAGGAAGCGCTGCTCCAGCAGGCGGCGGCTCATGGGAACCTGCTCCAGGACGTCTGTGACCAGGATTTTCCGGTCCAGGTTGGAGTGGATGAAGGTGAGCGCCTGATGCACCTGCACGTCTTTGGTAGTGATGATGTTGGAGGATTCCCGCGTGACGATGTGAAGGGGCTGCAGGACAATGTCATTGCCCTGGTAGGACGGATCGTGCATCATCTGGGTAACCATGGCGGCCACCTCATAACCGCCGCGCTCGATATCCACGTCGATGGAGGTGAGGGGCGGGTTGGACATTTTGCACAGGATTTCGTCGTTGTCCACGCCCAGGATGGCCATCTCGTGGGGGATTTTGATATCCAGGGCATTGCAGGCTTCCACCAGGATGAGAGCCTGGTTGTCATCGCAGCAGAAAATACCCACCGGTCTGGGCAGGGAGAGCAGCCATTCCTGCAACAGGTCCTGCCGGTAAAACCACAGGTTGGAGATACGCTGCCGGTTATAGATGTGCAGATGGTCCCCGTAACCGGCCTCCTCCAGATAATCTCGGAAACCGTCCCGGCGGGCGTCGCTCCAGCACATTCCGTTGTTCCCGAAGAAGGCGAATTCCCGGAAACCGCGCGCTACACAGCGCTCAGCAGCCATTTCCCCCATCTTATGGTAGTCGGCCGTAATGTTGGGGACGTCGGGGAAGGGAGAGATGAAGTCCTGCGCTATGACGATGATGCCGTTCTTGCGGAACTGCTGCAGGTCCACATCCGGGGTAAACTGGCCGATTACTACGTCGGCCCGCCACCCTTTGCACCAGGATACAAAGTCCTCAAAAGGGTGCTGTTCCCTTAGGGAGGCCGGCATGCGGCACACCGTCCAATGCTGCTTATTCTCCTGCGCGTACTTGTAGATTCCCTGCAGGAGACGGTAGGGAAACTGTTCGGAAAAGTCGGTTAGAAAAACGAGTCGCATAGCTTATTTCCGGGAAATGAGCCACAGGCCGACAACGGTGAAAACGGCATTCATCAGCAGCAGTTCATAGCTGAAGTGGTAACCGTTGAACCAACGGACGGAATTGAGGTCCAGCACCAGGCACAGGATGGGGGCCAGGATGGCCACCACGGGCACCCATCCGTCCCGCACCTCCCGTTTCCAGATGAGGCCGAAGGCAAACAGGCCCAGGATGGGGCCGTAGGTATAGCTGGCCAGCCGGTACACGGCGTCTATCACGCTGGTAGAGTTGAGGGCATTGAACACGATGATGCAAACGGCCATCAGGACGGCCATCCCGGTATGTACCCAATGGCGTTTTTCGTCCTTCCCGCCCAGGATATCGATGGTAAACGAGGTGGTGAGGGCCGTGAGGGCGCTGCCGCCCGCCGGGAAGCCCGCCATGAGCAGGCCCACGATGAACAGTCCCGCCACCAGCCCGGAAGCCGGCAGGAGGCCGCTCCAGGTAACCTCCGGGAAGAGGGCATCGCCGGTAGCGTCCAGTCCGTGCAGGACCTTGAACTGGTACAGGTACACGCCCAGGAACAGGAAGAGGGTAATCACAACAATCTGCAGCAACACGCTCACAATCAGGTTTTTCTGGGAATCCTTCACGTTCTTGCAGGCCAGGGTGCGCTGCATCATGTCCTGGTCCAGGCCCGTACAGGCCACCACGGTGAACAGACCGCCCAGCAGCTGTTTGAAGAAGAACTGCGGATGGTTGACGTCGTCAAAGTAAAAGACACGCATCAGCGAGGTATCGGGTTTGCCCACCTCCCGGGCGATGAGCACCAGGCACAGTACCACGGCCACCAGCATGCAAACCGTCTTGATGATGTCCAGGCCGATGACCGCCTTGACGCCTCCGCGCACGGTATACAGCCATTCCAGCAGCACCACCACGAGGGTGGTAACCCAGAACGGGATGCCCGCCGGACCCGCCACCAGCAGCTGCACGGTGGCAATCATCAGGAACAGGCGCACCGACGCCCCCAGCATCTTGGACACAAAGAAGAACCAGGCGCCCGTCTTGTGCGAGGCCGTGCCGAAACGCTTTTCCAGGTACTCGTACACCGACACCACATTGAGGCGGAAATACAGGGGCGTAAGCACGAAGGCTATCACCAGATAACCCAGGAAAAAGCCCATGCACATCTGCAGATAGCCGAATCCCACAGAGCCCACCATGCCCGGAACGGACACGAAGGTAACCCCCGACAGGCAGGAGCCGATCATGGCGATGGCCACCTTCCACCAGGCGGTGGACCGGGTTGCATAAAAATCTTTAGCCATTCTTCAAGTTGTCTTTGTATGCCCGGCCGATGGGCAGCTTTTCTTTCACTCCCATCAGCTGGACCTCGGCGCTGGTGCGCTTCTCGATGCGCCACACCGGCACGATGTAGGAACGGTGGATGCGCACGAACTGCCCCTCCGGCAGCATGTCCATCACGCTTTTGAGCGCTATCTGGGACACGATATCGTCCCGGTGGTCCAGGTGGAAACAGGCATAGTTGTTACGCCCCTCGATGTATTGGATGGCCGAAAGGGGCAGGTGGATGAGTTTGTAGTCGGACTTGATCTGGATTTCCCCGCCGGCCACTTCTTCGGCCTCGGAGCGCTTGATTTCCAGGGCTTCGGTGGCGGCGGCATGTGCTTCCTGCACCTCCTTGACAGTGGAAAGGGCCTTGTATCGGGTGCTCAGGATGCCTACGGTGAGTGCATACGTATTCACGAAGAGGAACAGTACCCACATGGCCCGGGCGTGCGGCAGCATCTCTCCCACCCGACCGGAAGAATTATTGGGAAAGTTGACCGGAGTCAGGGTCATGAGGAAGGTGACCACCGCCATCAGGAAGAGTACACCCGCCGCCGTAACCTTGCTTCCTCCTCCCCGCTGGTACAGCATGGGCCCCAGGACTTTGCGGTCCAGAAGCCAGACAGCCAGCAGCCACACGGTGTAGCCCAGGACATAGTCCGGCTGCCACATGAGCCACTCTCCTGTGGGGAAAAGGAACATCATCCCCGGCAGCAGGACTGCACAGAAGATGATGTCCAGCAATACTTCCGTTTTCACGGCCGCAGCGGTTTAGAACTCGTATCCGGCGAACTCGATGTCGCGGGCGGCACGCTCCTTCAGTTCCGGCTTGCGGAAGGCCTTCTGCAGGTGGGACTTCACGTCATCGGCCTTGCCCTGGCGGGCGGCGATGATGGCTTTCAGATACCAAACCTTGGGGTCTCCACAGTGGGCGGTCTTCATGCCTTTGTCCAACTGGTCCGTGAGGATGCAGGCCAGGACGCTGTTGTGGCAGCAGCCCAGCGGTTTCTCCAGCAGACGGGCGGCTTCCTCATACTCTCCGGTGAGGATGAGCACGGTGCCCAGGTTGGCCTTGGCCTCCGGGGTGCCGGACTTGCGGAAGCAGTCTTCGGCAGTCTTGAGGTCGTCCTTGTGCAGGGCCAGCACGCCCAGGGCGTTCAGGACATCGGCATCGGCGTCCTTCAGGTCTTTCAGGCCGGCTTCGGCCTTGGCGTCCTTGCCCTGGTTCAGGTACAGGACGGCCAGGTTATACTGGGCGCGGGCGCTGTCGAAGCGCTCGATGGCTTTCTTGTAGATGCTTTCCTTCTGGGCTTCGTCCTTGACCACGGAAGCTACGCGCAGGAGGGCTTCTTCGTCCAGGACGGACTCGTTGTTGGCCAGCAGCTGCACCAGTTCCTCGTTGGTGTAGTTGGTCTTCTCCACGTTGGCGATGAGGCGGGCGCGGCGGAGTTCGGGCAGGATCTCTCCCTTGAGGGCGGTGAATACCTGGGACATGTTGCGGATTTCGTTCTCACGCACGGCAGGGTCGCTGTACATGGACAGGACACGCAGGATGAGGTATTTGTCCTCCAGGTCGCTTTCCTGCACCAGCTGCTGGAAACCTTCCCAGTCCTCACCCACGCTGCGGACGGTGGGATCTACGGTCTCCATGCCCTTGGTCACCTGCTTCCAGGCCTTGTTGGCGCTGGTGGAACGGTCTCCGGAGAGGGTGTTGTTCTTGTCCTGGGGGCCTTCGGGGGAAGCGTAAGCCACAATCTCCGTGCTGGTGACGGTGGCATGTTCATCGGCGGCAGCGGCCTCCAGGGCGGCCAGGAATTCCTTCACGGACTGGCCCTTGAGCTCAGAGTTGCGCACGTCGGAGCTGTTCACCAGATACTTGATCTGGCCCTCGGTGGTGGTGGAAATCACATCCTGGTAGTTATCGGCCTTGTAGGCCAGTTCTCCGGCGCGTTTTACCAGCATATAAGTGGTGTTGGCGCCGTCGGCCACCTTCATGGAAGGCAGGTTGACGGTCTTGTTGCCGGCAATCACCTTCCCACGCAACTCAAGGTAACTCTTTTCCATGCCTTCCACATAGTCGAAGTGCACTTTTTCGGTTACTTTCTGGCCGTCTTTGGACACGGTCTTGTAGTTGTTCTTGACATCTTCTCCCTGATATTTGAAGGGCTTCATGGCAGCTTCGCCGCCTTCATAGACGATAACGGGGGTGATCTCCAACACCACGTTGGGGTTGAAATACCCCTTGGGATAGGTTACGGAAACGGTAGCGTCAATGTTACCGGCAACTACTTCCAGGACGGAGGGAGTGCATTCGGCCTTTACATTTTCGGCCATGGAGGCCATCTTTTCCGGGGAGGCGCAGGCGATGGCGAGAACCGCTGCAGCCAAGTACACGAGTGTTTTTTTCATATTGTATAGAAGTGTTATTATTTCACAGCAAGGACAAATATACATATTTTTTAGTAAATTTGCACGACTATGGATTTACAAGCCCTCAAGAACAAGTACGATATCATCGGCAACGACCCCGTCCTGAACGACGCCCTGGAAACCGCCGTGAAGTTCGCACCCACCGATCTCAGCGTCCTCATCCAGGGAGAGAGCGGCGTGGGCAAGGAGAACGTGGCCCGTATCATCCATCAGTTCAGTACCCGCCGGCAGGGGAACTTTTTCGTCGTCAACTGCGGCGCCCTGCCCAAGGAGCTGGTCAATTCAGAGCTTTTCGGCCATGTGAAGGGGTCCTTCACCGGCGCCGTAGACACCCGCAAAGGCTATTTTGAGGACGCCGACGGCGGCACCCTCTTCCTGGACGAGATTGCCGAACTTCCCCTGGAATCCCAGGCCCTGCTGCTGCGCGTGCTGCAAAGCGGGGAATACCGGAAAGTGGGTTCCAACAAGGTGGAACACACCAATGTCCGGGTGGTAGCGGCCACCAACGTGCACCTTTACGAGGCTGTCAAACGGGGAAAATTCCGCGAAGACCTGTACTTCCGCCTGTCCGCCGCCCAAATCCGCATCCCCCCGCTCCGGGAGCGCAAGGGAGACATCTACCTGCTGTTCCGCAAGTTCACGTCGGACTTCTCCGAGGTGAACGGCATGTGCAAGATATCCCTGAAACCGGACGCCATCCATCTGCTGGAAGAATACCGCTGGCCGGGCAACATCCGTCAGCTGCAAGGATTTACCCAGAGCCTCACGGCCCAGGTTTCCGTCAAAGTGACGCCCACCCTCCAGCGCATCGAACTCGACGCCCGGGAGCTGATGCCCTTTATGCCCAAGGAGGAGGGAGACCCCATCCCCATGCTCTACGAAGGCCCCCAGCCCCAATCGGCCGGCGCCTCCTTCACGGCCGACGAACGCCAGGCCATCTTCAAGGCCATCTTCGACCTCAAGCAGGAGGTGGACGCCCTCAAGGCCCGCCTGGACCGCCGGGAACTGCCCGCCCCCGCCCATGCCGAGCACGCGCTGGAAGAGGCCGAATGGCAGGGAGAGGAAGAGTTCACCCAGCATCGGCCCATCGTACATGTGGAAACCCCCGACCAACCGGAGGAAGAAAGCACCCTGAGCGTACGCCGCAATGAGGAAGACCTCATCCGGCAGGCGCTGGAAAAGCACCATGGCAACCGCAAGAAGGCCGCCGATGAACTGGGCATGAGCGAGCGCACCCTGTACCGGAAACTTCCGCCCGAATACCGCCGCAAATGATGAGACGCCTGGCCTGCATACTGGTTTTCGCCGCCCTGGTGGTTTCCTGTGGAATCTATTCATTCACAGGTACTTCCATCCAGGCCGACGTAAACACCATTACCATCCCCTACGTGGAATACAAGGCCCTGCGGGTGAATCCGTCCCTGTCCAACGACCTCACCGAGGCCCTCCAGGACAAGTTCCGCAAACTCACCCGCCTGGAGCAGGTAGATGTGGACGGAGACCTGGAACTGGTGTGCGAGATTACCGGATACGACGTAAAGGCTACAGCCGTGACGGCCGACGAACAGGCCGCCCAGAACCGCCTTACCGTTACCGTAAAAGTGGATTTCACCAACCGTAAATATCCCGAAGACGACGTATCCAACAAGAGTTTCAGCGCCTACGAAGACTTTGACGCAACCCTTTCCCTGGACGCCGTGGAAGGCCAGCTCTGCGAGACCATCATAGAAAAACTGGTGGAGGACATTTTCAACGCAACCGTAGCCCAATGGTAGAGCCTTCCCGCCATATCGACCTCCCTTCCCTCACCCTGGACGAACTCACGGGGGTGGTGAACCTGTATCCCTGGTTCTCCGCCGCCCGCATGGAGCTGTGCCGCCGTATGTTCGCCATGGGAGAAAATGCCTGGAGCCCGGAAGAATTTGGCGCCCAGGCGCTCTACATGGCCGATCGGAGCAAATTCTCGGACCTGGTACGCGGCAGGCGCCAGATAGACTGCTCGGACCGGGACGTGGAAGAACTGCTGGCCTCTTTCCTGGAGCCGGCAGCCCCTGCCGCCGAGGCCGAAGAAACCCACCGGGTACGGGTGGTGGGAGGAGACTATTTCTCCCAGGCCCAGTACGACAAAGTACGGGAGGGCGGAGACGGTATCTTCTCCCGCATGGCCGTCCGGATGCGCTCCGAGGCCCCTGTAGCCGTAAACGAGGAGGCCGAGATTACAGAGCGCTTCGCCACCGAAACCCTGGCCCGGATTTTTGTGGAACAAGGTCGTTTTGAGGAAGCTAAGCGCATTTATTCCCGTCTGGTTTTGGATATTCCGGAAAAAAGTGCTTACTTTGCATCCCTTATTGAGAAATTGGACTAATTAGACTAATAAAAAAGTAAAAATACATGAACGCAGCATTCACTATCCTGGTTGTCCTGATTATCATCGCATCCATCCTCCTGATTGCGGTCGTCCTCCTGCAGAACGGTAAGGACGGCGGCCTCGCTACCAACTTTACATCGGCCAACCAAACCCTTGGCGTGCGCCAGACGGCCACCATCCTGGAAAAAGCCACCTGGTATCTGGTGACTTTCATCCTGGTCCTTTCCGTTATTACCGTATTCGTGGCCCGTGGCGGTACCCAGCGCGGCACCAACGACGCCATCTCCACCGAGATCCTGAACCAGACAGAGCAGGCAGCCGACGAAATGCCCGCCTTCCCCATCTCCCAGGAGAATCCGGAAGAATAAGATCTGGTTTAATGATTCAAAAAACGGTGACCTTTCAAAAGGCCACCGTTTTTTATTTGTTCCGTACAACCACTTCTCCGCCTGAGACATCCACCTGTATAGCGCTGTCTTTGCGGATGGAGCCGTCCAGGATGGATTTGGCCAGCAGGTTCACCAGTTCCCGCTGCATGAGGCGCTTCACGGGACGGGCGCCATAGGACGGGTCATAGCCGTGCTCGGTCATGTAGTCCTCGAAGGCCTGGGTGAACGCCACGGTAATGTCGTTCTGGGCCAGGCGGGCTTTCAGTTCCTCTTCCTGGATATGCAGGATGTCGCGGATATCGGCCTTGGTGAGCGGGTCGAACATGATGATCTCGTCGATACGGTTCAGGAATTCCGGACGGACGGTCATCTTGAGGACGTCCAGCACCTTCCCCTTGCACTCGTCCAGCAGGCTGCGGCGGGTGGCGATGGCCTGCATGTCCACGCCGGTCACTTCCGGCAGCTTCTCCATGTAGCTTTGGATAATCTCGGCCCCGGCGTTGGAGGTCATGATGAGGATGGTGTTCTTGAAGTCCACGGTGCGGCCCTTGTTGTCGGTGAGCCGGCCGTCGTCCAGCACCTGCAGGAGCACGTTGAATACGTCCGGATGGGCTTTTTCAATCTCGTCCAGCAGTACCACGCTGTACGGTTTGCGGCGCACGGCTTCCGTGAGCTGGCCACCCTCGTCGTACCCCACGTATCCCGGAGGCGCACCCACCAGGCGGCTCACGGTGTGCCGCTCCTGGTATTCGCTCATGTCAATGCGGGTCATCATGTTTTCGTCGTTGAACAGGAACTCGGCCAGCGCCTTGGCCAGTTCGGTCTTGCCCACGCCAGTGGTACCCATGAAGAGGAAGCTGCCGATGGGCCGTTTCTCGTTGGAAAGGCCTGCGCGGTTGCGGCGCACGGCGTCGGACACGGCCCGAATGGCTTCGTCCTGGCCCACCACACGCTTGTGCAGTTCAGCCTCCATCCGCAAGAGCTTTTCCTTCTCGCTTTCCAGCATCCGGTTCACGGGAATGCCGGTCCACTTGGCCACCACCTCGGCAATGTCCTGCGGCGTAACCGCCTCGGTGACAATGGGATCCTTGATGGCTTCGGCCTTGGCGGTGAGCTCATCGATCTTCTTCTGGGTAGCGGCCATGCGGCCGTAACGTATTTCGGCCACCTTGGCGTAGTCGCCGCTGCGCTCGGCCGTCTTGGCCTGGAGGCTCAGGTCTTCCAGCTCCTGGCGGGCGGTCTGCAGGCCGTTCAGGGTTTCCTTTTCCTCGTTCCAGCGCTTCATAAGCACGTCGCGCTGCTCGTGCAGGTCCTTGAGTTCGGCCTCCAGTTTGTCCATCTTGGCCGATGTGCCTTCCCGCTTAATAGCCTCACGCTCAATTTCTTTCTGGCGGATGGCGCTGTTGAGGTCGTCGATGGGTTCCGGCACGGAATTCATCTCCAGCCTCAGTTTGGAAGCGGCCTCGTCCACCAGGTCGATGGCTTTGTCCGGGAGGAAACGGGAAGTGATGTACCGGTGGCTCAGGTTCACCGCCGCAATGAGGGCGTCGTCCTCGATGCGCACCTTGTGGTGATTCTCGTAACGCTCCTTCAGGCCACGCAGGATGGCGATAGATTCGGCCGGGCTGGGCTCGTCCACCATCACCATCTGGAACCGGCGCTCCAGGGCTTTATCGGCCTCGAAGTACTTCTGGTATTCGTCCAGGGTGGTGGAGCCGATGGTCCTGAGCTCGCCGCGCGCCAGCGCCGGCTTCAGGATGTTGGAGGCGTCCATGGCGCCGGAGCTTCGGCCGGCACCCACCAGGGTGTGGATCTCGTCGATGAAAAGGATGATCTCACCGGCGCTGTCCACCACTTCCTTCACCACGCCTTTCAAGCGTTCCTCAAACTCACCTTGATATTTTGCGCCCGCGATAAGGGCGCCCATGTCCAGGGAATAAACCTTTTTGGATTTCAGGTTCTCGGGCACCTGCCCGTTCACGATGTTTTGGGCAATGCCTTCAGATATAGCCGTTTTACCCACACCCGGTTCGCCCACCAGGATGGGATTGTTCTTGGTGCGGCGACTCAGGATCTGCAGCACACGGCGGATTTCGTCGTCACGGCCAATCACGGGGTCAAGTTTACCCTGTGCGGCCCTCTCGTTCAGGTTAATTGCAAACCTGTCCAGAAATGTGTTGTTGTTGCTGTTGTCTGCCATAATACTATCTCCTTTTTACCCCTGTTCGGGGGCAACTCCTCTCCATCAATCTCCGTTCCCCGGGCTTTTTACTGACATTTTGGCAGAAAACGTCCCGTTCCTGATCAGGTGCAAAAAACGGCGGCCCCCAAAGAGGTCGCCGTTTTAGCGTTAATTGGGCCTGGGAGTTAAACCTCCGTGGCGGTGGCGAACTCCTGGAGGAAGCGCATGTCGTTCTCGAAGTAGTGACGGAGGTCGTTCACCTGCCACTTGAGCATGGCGATGCGTTCCACGCCCATGCCGAAGGCGAAGCCGCTGTACTGTTCCGGGTCTATGCCGCTGGCTTTGAGGACGTTGGGATCTACCATACCGCAGCCCATGATCTCCAGCCAGCCGGTGCCCTTGCAGATATTGCAGCCCTTGCCGTGGCAGATGTTGCAGCTCACGTCCACCTCGGCGGAAGGCTCCGTGAACGGGAAATAGGACGGGCGCATGCGGATCTCGGTCTCCGGGCCGAACATCTCCCGGGCGAACAGCAAGATGGCCTGCTTGAGGTCGGCGAACGTGACGTCCTTATCAATATAAAGACCCTCCACCTGGTGGAAGATGCAGTGGGCGCGGGCCGATATGGCCTCATTGCGGAAAACGCGGCCGGGGCATACCACGCGGATGGGCAGGCTCTGGCTCTCCATAGTGCGCACCTGCACGGAAGAGGTATGGGTGCGGAGCAGCAGCGGGTTTAAGTGACCCGTGGATACGAAGAAGGTATCCTGCATCTCGCGGGCGGGATGATTGGGCGGGAAGTTAAGCGCCTCGAACACATGGTAGTCGTCTTCGATTTCCGGACCCTCAGCCACGTCGTAGCCGAACTTGCGGAAGATATCAACAATCTGCTGGCGGACGATGGAAACGGGATGGCGGCTGCCCAGCGGGAAGGCGTCTCCGGGCATGGAGAGGTCCTCCTTGGGGGCGGCGGCCACGGCGGCCTGCTCGGCGGCTTCCTTCAGTTCCTCGATCTTGGCGGTGGCCTGCTTCTTGAGCTCGTTCAGTTTTTGGCCGTACTCCCGCTTGAGTTCCGGCGCCACGCCGCGGAATTCCTCCATCAGGGCCGTAATCTCACCTTTTTTGCCCAGAAAACGGATACGGGCTTCCTCCACCTCTTTCTGGGTGTTGGCTTTGAGATTGTTCAGTTCTGCTAAAATCTGTTCGATCGCTTCTTTCATACCTGTATATTATTTCTTTTTGTTCTTTCTCTTGTCACGGGCCGCCTGGGCTTTCTTGCCGCTGATCTTCCAGTATTTCTGCCACTGGGCTTCCGTGAAAAACTTTTTGTAGGAATTATCTATCTGTTCGGCCCATTTATCCTGGACCGCCACATACAAGTCTGAATTCTCTACCTTGGCCACCCGAAGACCTTCCAGTTCCTCCGTCATGGCCTTGTAGTCGTGGGTAAGGGTGGAGTCGATGTAAAACTCCTGCCAATACTCCAGGTTCAACAGTTCCGACAGCCGCGTCACCTCCTTGTCCACGAACTCCAGCAGCTGTTTTTCCCTCTGCTCCGGGGTTTGCGGGGCCTGATTTTGGGCCGATACCGCAAAAACCGACAGGCCGAAGGCCAGTATGACGCTCAATAAACGATAAATTTTCATACCTTTGTAAACTGATGTCAGACGACAAAATTACGCAATTAATCGAAAAAGCCCAAATACGATGAGAAAAACCATACTGAAAATAATGGTATCGGCCCTGGCCATCCTGGCCCTGGAGACGGAAGGTAACACCTGCACCAACGTCATTGTCACCCGCGGCGCATCCCGCGACGGCTCCGTGCTGGTCACTTACTCCTGCGATTCCCACTATCTTTTCGGAGAACTGTACTACCACCCCGCGGCCGACTGGAAGGCCGGCAGCATGCTCCCCGTCTACGACTGGGACACCCGCCGCTATCTGGGAGAGATAGAACAGGCGCCCCACACTTATCAGACCGTGGGCAATATGAATGAGTATCAGCTCATTATCACGGAAACCACCTGGGGCGGCCGGCCGGAACTGGAAGACAAGAACGGCGGTATCGACTATGGTTCCCTCATCTATATCACGCTGCAACGCGCCAAAACAGCCCGCGAAGCCATCGATATCATCGTAGACCTGGCCAACACCTACGGCTATGCCTCGGAGGGTGAAACCTTCTCCATCGCCGACAAAAACGAAGCCTGGATCATGGAACTCATCGGCAAGGGCATGAACATCCGCAACGGCGTCAATACGCAGAAAGGCATCGTGTGGGTGGCCATGCGCGTACCGGACGGCGCCATCTGCGCCCATGCCAACCAGGCCCGTATCGGCCAATTCCCCCTGGACGACCCCGACAACTGCCTGTACGCCCCGGATGTGATTTCCTTCGCCCGCCGCAAGGGTTACTTCGACGGCCTGGACAGCGAATTCAGCTTCAAGAAAGCCTATCAGCCCCTTGACTTCGGCACCGTCCGCGGCTGCGACGCCCGCGTATGGTCGGCCTACAACATCCTCACCGACGGCTGGTTCTCCTTCTTTGACGAAAGCGGAAAGGCCGTCACGCGCGACGCCTACGCTTACCTGGATTACGTGCTGGGCAACGACCTCAACGGAGACCTCCCCCTGTTCGTCTATCCCCGCAGACAGATTAGCGTGAAAAAGGTGGCCGATGTCATGAGGGACCACTTCGAGGGCACGCCCATGGATATGACGCAGGATATCGGCGCCGGCGGAAACGCCCTTCCGTACCGCTGGAGGCCCATGGAGTGGGAGTTTGACGGCAAGACTTATGTGAACGAGCGCGCCATCGCCACCCAGCAGACCGGTTTCTGGATGGTGGGCCAGGCCCGCAACTACGTTCCCGACGTGGTGGGCGGCATCCTGTGGTTCGGCACGGACGACGCCGCCACTTCCTACCTCACCCCCATCTACACCAGCACCACCAAGGTACCGGAATGCTTCCGGGAAGGTAACGGAGACCTGCTGCACTATTCTCCCACCTCCTCTTTCTGGATCAACAACCGCGTGTCCAACGCCTGCTACAAGATGTATAACGTAATGGCCCCGTACGTACGGGAGCGCGTGGACTGGTTTGAACTGGACCAGATGGAACGCCGCACCCACAGCGTGGACAGCATGGCTGTCATCCTGTACAACCAGGTAGCCGTGAAGCTGCAGAGAAAACTCAATTCAAAAGGGGATGTGATGGTGTCCCGGGAACCTTTTGCCAAAGTGGTCAAATACGTTACGGACTACACCGTAAAGACCGCCCAGGACCAGTTTGCCGCCTGGCAAAAGCTGGAAGAGGAACTGCTGGTGAAATACATGGACGGTAATGTGAAGCCGCAGAATGATGACGGCAGCTTCAAGCACTCGGAGTACACCGAAGGCCAGCCGGAGAAAGTGGAGTGGCCCGGCTACACCGAACTGTGGAAAGAGACCGTCTCCCAGGAGCACGGTGAACTCATCCGGGTACCGGAATAGTCAAAACGCGTAAATACAAGCGCGAAAAAATCAATATTTTAACATAAGTTTGCCAAAGTTTTCATAACTTTGGTAAGCCTTTTCGTGTTCTTTGAAAAACTTTTTGAAAATAAACCTAATTAATAACCATTATTTTAAACACTATGCGTAAACTAATCTCCATTGTTGCGATTGCCCTGCTCACCGCGTCTGTGGCTTTTGCACAAAAGGCACCCAAGTTTAACCAGTATGGCGTGGCCGTCCAGTCCGACGTCCTGGATGTGGAAGCCCAGGACGGCATCCTGGTCATCGCCTCCCCCTCCACCAAGTACAAACTGTGGTTCGACGTCCGTGTCCAGGCCGATGCGGCCGTCTTCTTCGGCGCCCCCTCCTATGCCGACAAAATCGGTAACGGCGTTTCCATCCGCCGCGCCCGCTTTGCCGTGAAAGGCCAGGTGGACGAAAACTGGTACGGAGAATTTGACATGGACCTGGCCAACGGCCTGGTAGAACTCAAAGACGCTATCGTACGTTACACCGGCGTTCCCGGACTGGAACTGCAGGTGGGTAACTTCAAGGAGAATTTCTCCATCCAGCGCAACACCACCTCCCGTTACCTCCAGTTTATGGAGCGCCCCATGGTGTGCAGCGCCCTGGCACCTTCCCGCCATCTGGGTATCAACGCCAAGTATGCCAAAGACTGGATCTGGCTGAGCCTCGGTTTCTTCGGCCCCGAGATTGCCGGTTCCGAGGAATGGCAGTACATTGCCGACAACAACAAGGACTTCGGCTACAACGCCGGTTATTCCATCACCGGTAAAGTGGTCTTCCGTCCCTTGTTCAAGGCAAATAATGCCAGCCTGCACATTGGCGGCGCCGTCTCCTACCGCACCCCCAAGGCCAGCGACGAGAACTATGGCATGTACCGCGCCAGCGCCCGCAACTCTACCAGCATCAACCGCAAGAAATACCTGGACACCAACAACCTCCCGGACTATCACCACAATCTGCTGTGGACGGTAGAACTGGCCGGCCACTGGGGTGGTCTGCGTTATGAAGGCGCCTTCATCCAGGACAACGTCTTCTTCAAACCCACCGCGGCCGATCCCACACCCCGCAAGTTCTGGGGCTGGTACGCCCAGGCCGGTTACCTGCTGTTCGGCGGCAGCCAGCGCTACGACGCCAACGGCGGCAAGTACACCAAGATCAACCCCGGCAAGAAGTGGGGAGACATGGAACTCTGCGCCCGCTATGAATACTGCAACCTGAACAGCGGGTCCGTGTACGGCGGCAGCGCCGACGCCTTCGCCGTGGGCCTCAACTACTGGGTTACCAACAACGTGAAGATGCAGGTGAACTACCAGTACAACCGCAACGACCGCTATGCCAACGGTAAGGATAAGCTGAAAGTGGGTCTGGACGAATCCGGTGACCCCACCTCCGACTATACCAAGATTGCCGCCAAGAAGGCCGGCGTAAACTACAGCATGCTTTCTGTCCGTTTCGAGATTGACTTCTAATAATGATTTGCCCTATGAAAAAGATAATGTTTGTTTTGGCAGCCGCCCTCTTCACCTTTACCGGCTGCATGGTAGACGAAGTGTACAAAGGACCCACCTCCATTGACAAGGTGTCCTTTGATCCCGCCGCACCCACTTCCGTCACACCCGTGACGGTTACCGTCACCGTGAAGGGCATCCAGCCCGTGTCCACCGCCACCCTCAAATTCGGCAACGAGGCCCAGCCGATGACCCCCGACAACAGCGGCAAGATGTTCAAGGGCACCATCCCCGCCATGCCCGACGGCACCGAGGTTTCCTTTACCGTCACCATTGTGAACGAGGCCGGTTTCACCACCGTTTCCGACCCTTATACCTATAAGGTAGGCGACCCCGCCACCGACTGGACCAAGCTCAAACTGAACGAGGTGTATGGCGCCGGCGCCGATAACGAGAAGTTCTTCGAACTGTACAACGCCAGCGACTTTACCATCAAGCTCACCGGTGTCACCATCAACAAGGATGAGGGACTCACTTGGACCGGCATCGCCGGAGAAGAGATTCCCGCTCACGGCTTCTTTGCCATCATAGGCGGTAAGGGTACCACGGAAAGAGGCTTCACCACCGGCTTCAGCGCCAAGAAGAGCGTAATCCTGGAACTGTTCGCCCCGGACGGTACCAAAGTGGATACCTTCCAGCGCGGCGACAAGGACGAAAGCGGCGCCTGGGGCGCCAAACTGCCCGAAGTCCAGGACTCCTGGCAGCGTATCCCCGACGGTACCGGCAACTGGGCCATTGCCTCCCCCACCTGCGGCGAAGCCAATGCCACCAGCGGCACCGATGATCCCGACGTTAAACAATAAAATCTATACTCATTATGGCAGAACTTAAAATTGGCGAGCAGTCCAAACCCCGCTTCGAATTCCGCAGCTTTGGACAGTGCTTCTGCGAGGCACACAAGAGAATGGCACGTCTGTCCGCCCCCGTACCGGAGAAGGTGTGGGAGCGCACCAGCGACGAGATTTACATCATCAGCGCCAAGAACGACATCAATAATACCAAGATCCGCGACGGCAAGATGGACATCAAGACCTATGTCCAGACCGTGGACGGATTCGAGCAGTGGAACCCCCTGATGAAGGGTGAATTCCCCATCTCCCGGGAAGTCCTGGAGAAGGAAGTGTTCCCCGCTTTCATGGTAGAAATGCCCAAGCTCACCAAGGACACCTATACTTATGAGGAATTCATCGCCATGGTGAAGGCCTGCCCGGACCTGGCCGCCGTACGCGTGCACAAGCAGCGCTTCGGCTACATGGTGAACAACACCATCTGCGAGGTGGGCAACGTCCTCATCAACGGCGCCAAGGTGGTCACCATCAACAGTGAGTCCACCGAAATCGAGGACATCAAGAAAACCGTGGCCGACTGCCACCTGGAGGGTGTGGAGAACATCAACTACCTGCAGGCCATCAAGCGCGTGATCGGCATGAGTGACAAACCTTTAGCAAACGAATAAGCCATGGCACAGGAAATTGAAAAGAAATTCTTGGTAAAGGGAGACTTCAAGGCCGATGCCTTCAAGGCCACCCGCATCACCCAGGGCTACCTTTCCTCCGTTCCGGAGCGCACCGTGCGCATCCGCGTGAAAGGTGACAAGGGCTTCATCACCATCAAGGGAATCGGCAACGCCAGCGGCGCCGCCCGCTTCGAATGGGAAAAGGAAATCCCCGTGGAAGACGTGAAGGCCCTCCTGGACCTGGCCGAACCCGGCGTCATTGACAAGACCCGCTACCTGGTGAAGAACACCGACGGCAAGCACACCTGGGAAGTGGACGAGTTCTACGGAGACAACGAGGGCCTCACCGTGGCCGAAGTTGAACTGGCCGACGAGAACGAGCCCTTCGACAAGCCCGCATGGCTGGGAGAAGAAGTGACCGGAGACCCCAAGTACTTCAACTCCATGCTCATGAAGAACCCTTATAAGAACTGGAAGTAACATTATGGCAACAGATACGACAAAGGCGGTGGGTTTTGACCCGCTGGACATGAACAACTACAAAGTCGAGAAACTGCCCAAGATGCAGAAATCGAAGTTTGAGGTGTGGATGGCCCGGCTGGGTGGTCCCCTGGCCCTCATCGCCTTTGTCTGGATCTGTTGGTTCTGCCATATCGGCTTCATCGACAACCTGGAGACCGGCCCCCTGGCACATGCCGCGCAGAAGCGGCTGGAGGCACTGGGGATGGAAGGATTCATCCGCGCCAACTATGCCATGCTGGGCATCTTTGTGGCCAGTCTCATCCTCTGGATTACGGAGGCCATCCCCAATTATCTCACCTCCCTCATCCTTATCCTGGGCGTGGTCCTGTTCAACGTGACCTCGCAGAAGGAAGCCCTGGCCCAGTTGGGCCACCCGGTGATGTGGCTGAATATCCTCAGCTTCGTCCTGGCTTCCATGCTGGTGAAAACCCAGTTCGCCAGGCGCTTCGCCCTGGCTTTCGTGATTAAGTTCGGCCGCAGCGCCAAGGGTGTCCTGTGGAGTTTCCTCCTCATCAACCTGGTGCTGAGCGCCTTCATATCGGCCACCACTGTGAAGGCCACCATCATGCTGCCCATCTTCATGGTCATCTGCGCCATCTACGGGGCCAGCGGCGGCCATCGCAACAACTTCGGCCGTAACCTGGTGATACAGAATTTGTTCCAGGTGAATATCGGCGCCAACGCCTTCTATACAGGCAGCGGCGCACACCTGCTGGCCATCTCCCTCATCGCCGGTTTCGTGGGCAACTGCAACTTCGGCTACAAGGAGTGGCTGGTGGCCGTGGGTCCTATGAGCATCATCATCCTGGTGGTAGGCCTGCTCATGGGCATGTACGTGTTCTTCCCCATGAAGAAGGAAGAGCAGAGGCCTCAGCTGGACGGCGGTATCGAGCGCCTGAAAGAAGAACTGGCGGCCATGGGCAAGATGTCGGCCCAGGAATGGAAGGCCGTGGGGATTTTCCTCCTGGTGCTGTTCCTGTGGGTGACCAAGGGCACCTTCCACAATATTGACGAGACCATCGTAGCCCTCATCGGCGCCATCCTGGCCCTCATCCCGGGCATCGGCGTGGTCAAATGGAACGACGTGGACATCCCCTGGCACCTGATGCTGTTCAGCGCCGGCGCCTATACATTAGGTAGCGGCCTCAACGCCACCGACCTTCCCAACACCATGGTGAACGCCGCCTTCAATTCCATGGGCATCACGGCCGATACCCCCTACTGGGTGCTGTATGTCATCCTCACCTTCCTGATGATGTACTCCGGACTGGTTTTCCAGTCCAAGACCATCCGCACCATGGTCTTCGTTCCCATCGCACTGGGCGTGGAGAACCGGTTCGGCTTCCCGCCCATGAGCCTGGCCCTTCCGGTGGCCATGCTCATCGAGCACTGCTATGTGCTCCCCTTCAACAGCAAACCCGCCGCCCTGTTGTACACCACCAACCAGTACAGTATGACAGACGCGTTCAAATATGGCATCACCATGATGACCTTTTCCTGGCTGCTCATCCTCTTATTCGGTGAGACCGTCCTGAAATGGCTGCACATTACGCCGGGATTATTCTAAAATCACTATCTTTGCGTCCTATGACCATCAACTGGATTTTAATAACACGACTCGTCATCGCCGGGCTGCTGGGCGGCATCATCGGCGTAGAACGGGAATTCCGCGCCAAGGAAGCCGGTGTGCGCACACATTTCATCGTGGCGCTGGGCAGTGCCCTGTTCATGATTATCTCCCAGTTTGCCTTTGAAGGCAAGCCGCACGATGCCGCCCGCGTGGCTGCGCAGGTGGTGTCCGGCATCGGTTTTATCGGCGCCGGCGTCATCATCTTCCAGCGCAACGTCATCCGGGGTGTCACCACAGCGGCCGGCCTGTGGGTGGCGGCTGCCATCGGCATGGCCTGCGGAGACGGGATGTATTCCGTGGCCCTGGCTGCCACGCTGCTCACGGTCCTGTGCCTGGAAATGATGCACTTCATCAACATGCAGGTGAGCGAGAAGGTGATTGACATCACCCTCCTGCCTCCCCCGGGCTATGACCCCCTCCTGCTTCCAGCCAAACTGAAAGAGATGCGCATCAATATGGAAAACTACGCCATTTCCAGCGGAAAGATCCGCCTTTCCCTGCGCTTCCGGCAGAAAAACGCCCTGGTCCGTCTGAAAGAACTCATGGCCCAGCTGGATGGCTTTGTAATTGAAGAAATTAACTAAAACACTAAACTTATGACCTGGTTATTCTATCTGGTTCCCGCGGCGGCAGTGCTGGCGCTTCTGTTTGCCTGGATTTTCTTCCGGCAGATGATGAAGGAGAGTGAAGGGACCGCGACTATGAAAGAAATTGCACAGTATGTGCGTGAGGGCGCCATGGCGTACCTCAAACAACAGTACAAGGTAGTTATCATCGTGTTTGCCGTGCTGGCGGTGCTGTTCGCCATCCTGGCCTACGGATTCGGCGTACAGAACCCCTGGGTGCCCTTCGCCTTCCTCACCGGCGGTTTCTTCTCCGGCCTGGCGGGCTTCGTGGGCATGAAAACGGCCACCTACGCCAGTGCGCGTACGGCCAACGCCACCATGCGCAGCCTCAACGACGGCCTCAAGATAGCCTTCCGCAGCGGCGCCGTGATGGGTCTCACCGTGGTGGGCCTGGGACTGCTGGACATCGCCATCTGGTGGCTTGTGCTTAACACCTTCGTCCATGAGCCCTCCGAGGCCCAGACCCTGGTGGTCATCACCACCACCATGCTCACCTTCGGCATGGGTGCCTCTACGCAGGCCCTCTTCGCCCGTGTGGGCGGCGGTATCTACACCAAGGCGGCCGATGTGGGCGCCGATATCGTGGGCAAGGTGGAACAGGATATCCCGGAGGACGACCCCCGCAATCCCGCCACCATCGCCGACAATGTGGGTGACAACGTAGGTGACGTCGCCGGTATGGGCGCCGACCTCTACGAGAGCTACTGCGGCTCCATCCTGGCCACCATGGCCCTGGGTGCATCGGCCTTCTTCTCCGAAGGGACCGCTGTGCAGATGCGTGCCATCCTGGCCCCGATGATGATTGCTGCCATTGGCGTAGTCCTCTCTATCTTAGGTATTTACGTGGTCCGCACCAAAGAAGGCGCCACCCTCAAGGACCTCCTCAAGTCCCTGAGCCGCGGCACCAACCTGGCTGCCGCACTCATCGCCGTGTTCGCCTTCGGCATCTTCTACATCCTGGGCTTCCCCAACTGGTGGATGCTGGCCCTGAGCGTAGTGAGCGGCCTCCTGGCCGGCGTCATTATCGGCAAGGTCACGGAATACTATACCTCCCATTCCTATAAGCCCACGCAGAAGCTGGCCGAGAGTTCCCAGACCGGCCCTGCCACCGTTATCATCAACGGTGTGGGCCTGGGCATGATCTCCACGGCCGTTCCCGTGATTACCATCTGCGCGGCCATCCTGCTGGCCTATGGCTTTGCCACCGGCTTCCACTTCAGCATGAGCACGCTCTCGCACGGCCTGTACGGCATTTCCATCGCCGCTGTGGGTATGCTCTCCACCCTGGGCATCACCCTGGCTACCGACGCCTACGGCCCCATTGCCGACAACGCCGGCGGCAACGCCCAGATGAGCGAACTGGACCCGTCGGTGCGTGAAAAGACCGATATCCTGGACTCCCTGGGCAACACCACCGCCGCCACCGGCAAGGGCTTCGCCATCGGATCGGCCGCCCTCACCGCCCTGGCCTTGCTGGCTTCCTACATCGAAGAAATCAAGATCGGCCTGGGACACATCGGCAAGAACGCCATCGAGGTGGGAGACCGCCTGGTGGATACTGTGTCGGCCACCATTGTGGATATCGTCAATTACTACGACATTACCTTGATGAATCCTTACGTGCTGGTGGGCGTGTTCATCGGCTCCATGATGGCCTTCCTGTTCTGCGGCCTCACCATGAACGCCGTGGGCCGTGCCGCCGAAAAGATGGTCATCGAGGTCCGCCGCCAGTTCCGCGAAATCGCCGGTATCCTGGAAGGCAAGCAGCGCCCGGACTACACGTCCTGCGTGCGCATTTCCACCAAGGCTGCCCAGCACGAGATGATTTTCCCGTCCCTGCTGGCCATCATCGTCCCCATGCTGGTGGGCATCGTGTTAGGCCCTGCGGGCGTCATCGGCCTGCTGGCCGGCGGCCTGGGTGCCGGATTTGTGCTGGCTATCTTCCTGGCCAACTCCGGCGGTGCCTGGGACAATGCCAAGAAATACGTGGAAGAAGGCCACTTCGGCGGCAAGAATTCTGCGTCCCATCACGCCACCGTGGTAGGTGATACCGTGGGTGACCCCTTCAAGGACACCTCCGGCCCGTCCCTGAACATCCTCATCAAGCTCATGAGCATGGTCTCCATCGTGATGGCCGGCCTCACGGTAATGCTGCATTAGCCGCGGGTTTGCGTGAAAGCAAGGCAGGTCCTCATATTTTTCCTGGCAGTATTTGCCCTGATCGGGGTGCTGTGGCTGGCGGCGCCGGCCGACGGCATCCCGGTCGGGCCCATGACCCTGCGCTTCGCTTCCTACCAGCGCACGCTGCGGGAAGCGCATGAGCGCAAGGTAGATGTGGACTCGGTGCTGCAGAACGTGGCGGCTCGCTTCCGGATGCAGGACGACACCTTGCAGTACTACCGCAGGTTCTTCTACGAAAACCCGGACCGCATTTACCTGCCCGGAAACGACTACACGTTCTTCGACCCCGTTTTCGAGGACCTGGAGAACGCCGAGGCCGACGGCCGCCTGGTGCGCGTGATCCATTACGGCGACTCCCAGGTGGAGCTGGACCGTATCTCGCAGGACCTGCGGGAGGCCCTCCAGAACAAGTTCGGAGGGGTGGGAACAGGCTTTTTCCCGGCGCTGTCCAATGTTCCGTCGGCCAGTATTAGCAAAGTGACCAGCGGTGACTTCGTGCAATACACCATGTACGGAGACTCCACCACCGTTCGCGCCGGGCATAACCGTTACGGGCCGCTGGCGCAGGTGGTCCAGCTGAACGGCGGCGGCACCATCACCCTGCGCAGCACCAAAAACAAGAACGCCCGGGAAGGCGTGAAGCAGTTCAGCAGCGTGAGCCTGCTGTACGGGCGCCCTTCCCAGGGATTCAGCGTGAGCGTGGTCTCCGATACCCTCAAACCCAAACCAGTAAAGGCGGTGGGAGAAAGCGGTGCCACCCTCATGACCTGGACCTTCCCACGGGAAGTGGATAAGGCCGTCATCCGCATCAACGGCAGTGCCGAAATCTATGCGGTGGGGGCCGACGGCCATTCCGGCGTGGCCGTGGACAACGTACCGCTGAGAGGCTGCTCCGGCAATATTTTCCACCGTATTTCCCAGCCCCTGATGGCCGACTGCCTGGACCTGACGGATACCCGGCTCATCATCCTGCAGTTCGGCGGCAACTACATGCCCGTCACACGCAACACCCAGGTCATCGAGCAATATCAGGAGCAGATCGCCCGGGAAATCCGGTATTTCCAGGAGGCGGCTCCCCGCGCCCGGGTCCTGTTCATCGGCCCTTCCGACATGGGCAAGAGCGTGAACGGACGCATCGTCACCTGGCCCCGGCTGCCGGAGATGGTGGATTCCCTCAAGTCTACGGCCCTTAGCAACGGAGCCGCCTTCTGGGACCTCTTCCGCATGATGGGAGGTGAGAATTCAATGGGCCAGTGGGTGAAGCACAACCCGCCCTACGCCGGGCCCGACTATATCCATTTTACGGCCGACGGTGCCCGCAAGGTGGGCGAAACCCTCAGCCAGTCTCTCCTGACCTGCTTCGACTTCTACGAGCTCAGGAAGGCCTATCCCAAGAAACGGGTACAGGAGGCCATGCGTCCATGAAACGTCTGATTCTCTGCCTCTTAACCCTTTTGGCCCTGCTGCCCGCCAGCGCCCGCCGTGTCCCGCACTATCCCTTTGTGCGGGCCGACCTGAACGTGCTGGAAATGCCAGCCGGGGCCTCTCCCACCTACGATATCTTCCTGCGGAAACTGGATACCCTCATCCGCACGGGGGGAACCGACGTGCGCATCCTGCATGTGGGCGGTTCGCACGTACAGGGCGGTACCTGGACGGACCGCCTGCGCCGCAATTTCCTGAGCCTGCGCTATGGCGTGGACGGTGGACGCGGCCTGGTTTTCCCTTTCTCGGCAGCGGGCACCAATACCCCGGTGAGCTACAGCAGTTCCTATTCCGGTAACTGGGATGCCTCCACCTGCCTGCGGCCGGGAGACGCCACGCTGGGCCTCACGGGAATGGCCGTTACCGCGCAGGATACATCGGCCCGGGTGGTCATCGACCTGCTGCCTCGGGAGATGCACCTGCTGCAGCCGCGCTACACCTTCAACCGCGTGGATGTGCTGGGAGAAGGCACCCTGGAGCCCGTGCTGCTGCTCAATAAAAAAGACACGCTGAGGGGCGTAAAAGGCCATTTCGTGCTACCCTATTATACAGACTGGGTCCAACTGGCCTTCGAGGGTAGCGGGTCCTACACCCTCCGCGGCCTGTACCTGGACAAGCCCAACACGGGTTTCAGCCTCATGGAAGCCGGTGTAAACGGGGCTTCCACTACGTCCTGGCTGCGTTGCGAACTGTGGGAACAGGACCTGCGCCGCGTGATGCCGGACCTGGTCATCTTCTCCATCGGCATCAACGACATCCAGGGAAACGATTTTGACGCGCGCCGGTTCAAGGACCACTACCGGGAACTGGTGATGGCCGTGCGGCGCGTGAACCCCTACTGCGCCATCCTGTTCAGCGGTATCAACGACAGCTGGCGCCGCCGCAGCGTGAACGAGCATACGGAAGAGGCCGAGGAGGCCTTCCGTGAGCTGGCCGAAGAATGCACCGGCGTGTTCTGGGACTGGTTCCGCGTCATGGGCGGCTACGGTTCCATGGGCCGATGGCAGGAAGCCGGCCTGGCCCAGCCCGACAAAGTGCACTTCACCGCCGCAGGCTACAAACTGGTGGGAGACCTGTTGTTTGACGCCATCCTGGAAAGTTATCAGAACCGTCCATGAACAACCTGTGGCTGGTCATACGGGATTTTCTGGTGAACCTGTTCTCCTTCGATCAGGCACACCCGCTGCTGTTTACCCAGTTCTACTTCTGGGCATTCTTCGCGCTGGTGTTCGCCATTTTCTCGCTCTTCCACTCCAAGCCGCTCCTTCGCAACGGTTACCTCTTTGCCTGCTCCCTGTTCTTCTATTACAAGACCAGCGGCGTATTCCTGGCTCTCCTGGTCTTTGTCATCGTCTATAACTTTTTCGCAGCCAAAGGCTTGGCCCGGCTCAAGAAAGAGGGATGGAGAAAGGCGCTCACGGCCTTCAGCGTGGTGGTGGACCTGGGCATCCTGGCCTACTTCAAATACGCCTATTTCATCACGGACTTCGTGAACAACCTCTTCGGCCTGTCCATCGAGGTGCACGATGTCCTGGGAGAATGGCTGAACATGCTCATGGGCGCCTCCGTGTTCAGGGTGGACGCCATCATCCTGCCGGTGGGCATCTCCTTCTTCACCTTCCAGGCGGTGAGTTACATCGTGGACGTGAAGCGGGGAAAGATCAAGCCCGTGGCCAATTTCCTGGACTTCGGCTTCTACCTTTCGTTCTTCCCGCAGCTGGTAGCCGGGCCCATCGTGCGCGCCGTAGAGTTTGTGGAACAGTTGCACAAGCCCTACAATCTTTCGCGCCGATGGTTCGGAATTGCCATCTTCTGGATCATGAACGGCCTATTGAAGAAGCTCATCCTGGCCGATTACCTGGCGGTGAACTTCGCCGACCGCGTATTTGAGAACCCCTTGCTGTACAGCGGGTTCGAGAATCTGTCGGCCCTGTTCTGCTACTCCCTGCAGGTGTACGCCGACTTTTCCGGGTACACCGATATCGCCACGGGCGTGGCCATGCTCTTTGGCTTCTACCTGCCCAAGAACTTCAATTCCCCGTACAAGGCGCGTTCCACGCAGGAATTCTGGCGCCGCTGGCACATGACCTTGAGCCGATGGCTGCGGGATTACCTGTACATCCCCCTGGGCGGCAACCGCAACGCTTCCCCGGGCACCTTCATCATCATCGGCGCCATCGCCGTGATCGGCTCCTTTTTGAGTGGGTCCTGGTGGGTGGCCGTGGGCGTGCTGGCCCTGGCGGCGGGAATCGGCATCTGGGCCTGGCTCAAACCCGGGGACCGCAAGCTCATCACCACCAACATCAACTCCATGAATACCATGCTGCTGGGCGGTCTGTGGCACGGCGCCAGCTGGAACTTCATGATCTGGGGCGGCCTCAACGGCGTGGGCATGGTCATCTATAAGATCTGGACCAAGCGCACCATGGGCGTGAAACTGCTGATTATCGGCCTGGTAACGCTTCTATGTGGGGTGTTGTCGTTCACTTTACACTACCCCGTTTGGAATATGTTCTTTGTTTGGACGCTGATTATTTTAGTGGGGACCGTGGTGAAATGGATCCTTCGTCGCTTTGCTCCTCAGGATGACAATTGTCATTCTGAGCGTAGCGAAGAATCTTGGCTCTCCCGTGCCTGGGACATTTTCCAGACATTCGTCTTCATCACCTTCACCCGCCTGTTCTTCCGCAGCGGCTCCAACCTGGACCCCGCCCTGGCCAACGAACAGGCCTGGAACACGGCCAAAAACATGGTGAACCAGATTGGCGGCCCCTGGGACCTGTCGCTGGTGCCCCAAATGGCCGCCGCCCACTGGGCGGTACTGGTACTGTTTGTGGTGGGAATGATCATCCACTGGCTGCCGGAGCGCTTCAAGCGCCGTTACCGGCTGGCTTTCTCGGCCATGCCCCTGTGGCTCATGGCCCTGGTGGTGGTGCTCATCGTGGTGTTCATCTACCAGTTCATCACCGCCGACCTCCAAAGCTTCATCTATTTCCAGTTCTAAAGCGGATGCTCCAGCCAATGGATGAAATCCTTGGCACGGCCGCGGCTCACCTCTACTTCAAAGGGAGCCGGCGGATCTGTCGTCAGGGCATAACGGCCGCCCGGAAGGCTGCGCATCTCCCGGATGGCATTCCGGGCCACCAGGCAGGAGCGGGAAATGCGGAAAAAGTGGAGCGAATCCCATCTTTGCGCCAAGTCTTCCAGGCTCTGACTCAGCTGGAAACGCTGGTTGTCGGTGGTTACGATGAATGTATTCCTCTCCTGGGCATAGGCAAAGGCCACCTGTGAGAGGGAAACGGGATAAATGATGCCTCCCACCCGCAGCAGCATACGGCCCAGGCTCCCGGCATTGCTGCGCTGCAGGCAGCGGGAGACAGCCCGTTTCAGGCCTGCGGCCGTAACCGGTTTCAGCAGATAATCGATACTGCCCGCCTCAAACGCCTGCAGGGCATACTGGTCATAGGCCGTGGTAATGATGAAGGGACAGCGAATCTCCGTTTCCTCAAAGATATCGAAGCAGGACCCGTCGGAAAGCTGGATGTCCATGAATACCAGCTGCGGCTGGTGCGTTTTGAGCCATCCGACGGCTTCTTCCACGCTGTCGGCAGTACCCACCACCTCGATTTCCGGGTATTCGTTGTGCAGGATGCGTTCCAGGTTGCGACGGGCCATGGGCTCGTCCTCTATGATATAGGCTGTCATATCAGGGGAAGTTCTACACGGTAAAGCGTCTCTGTTGCGGTAATCTGGATTTCCCTGCCGGCTACGTCGGCATATTGCTGCCGGATATAGCGCTGTCCAACGCCGTGGGAATCGGAATAACTTTTCCGGAGTTGCAGGTCGTTCTCTACGCCGATAACCTCACCATCCGAATAAATGCGCACGCGCAGGGGTTGCGCACGCGAGGTACTGTTGTGTTTGATAGCATTCTCCAGAAGGAGCTGGACGGCACAGGGGACCACCCGCCGGTCCAGGTCTTCCGGACGAACCTCGGTTATTACCTGAAGGCCTTCCGGGAAACGGACATGGAGAAGGTCGGCATACATGGCCACGTATTCCATTTCTTCCTGAAGGGTCACCAGACGGGCCCCTTCATTCTGAAGCATATAGCGGTAAATCCCGGACAGTTTGTGGATATACTCGCTGGCCTCCGGGGTGCGCTCCTCCAGCACCAGACCATCCAGGGCATTCAGGGAATTGAAGAGGAAGTGCGGATTCACCTGCTGCTTGAGGTTCTGGTACTGGAACAGGGCTTTCCGGGTTTCTTTCTGCTCCTGCCCGGCCTGGGCGCGGAAACGCAGGCCGGACACCACCACGAAAGTGGATCCCAGCAAGAGCAATTCCAGGGCGCCGGCCACCAGCAATTCGCGGAAATAATCGGCCCAGGTGATGTCCGGGGAATAATGGAAAGGAAGACCGTATACCTGGACTGCAGCACCGCCGGCCGTACAGACCAGCAGGATAACTGCGCCGATGCTTACCTGCCCCCAGAAATGGCGGCGGGGCATCATCCAATGCCTCACACCCACCAGCGTGATAAAGAACATGAGCAGGACCAGGAGGTAATTCTGCAGGAAACGGTAGAAGTAGCCGTACATGTCCTCTTCCCCGAACAAATCCTGGTTCACCACCGTCCCGATAAGGAAGCGGATTCCGAAGATGGCCAGGACCACAATGACAACCACGCGAAAACGGGTATCCCAATAATGCTCGTCATCGGGGTCTGTCTTGAAACGGTTGCCCGTGAAAACAAACAGGGCATGCAGTCCCCAGCCCAAAATCTCCGTGGTTATGAGGGAAGATATCGCCTGGTTGAGCGGAGAAAGCAATTCCCCTGTGATACGGAGGCCGATTTTCATGAACTCCATGCCTATATAATAACCGGCGATGTTCACGAGGATGAAAGACAGGCAGGTGAACTCCAGCGTAGCCCGGTCCCGCACACAGATGACCAGAACCATGAGGAGGGTCATGAGCGTGAGCAGGCGGCTGTCCGGAATGACGGCCAGCGCACTGAAATAGGCCATGGCAAAGTGCAGCAGGGCGAAGCCATGCACAATCCAGGACATTTTAAGGGACTTCATACCGGGCGTTTTTCTCTATGCAAAGTTCGCATTTTCCACGGGATTCACAAAAGACATTTCCACTCGTCCTCAATTTTTTACCAATCGCCGGGGGCGATTGCACAAAGGGTATTTTTTGCTTCATTTAACTTCTTACATTTGTGACAAAACACGCCAAAAACTTATTAACCAAACCATAACTATCACCCGATGAAACGAATCCTGTTAACAATGGCCTTGGCGCTTGTGAGCGCTTGGGGTCTGACTGTGTCCGCCCAGGGCGGATACCAGGTGAAAGGTGTGGTCGAAGACGCCATGGGGCCTGTCATTGGAGCCACTGTCATGGAACAGGGCACTTCCAATGGCACCACCACAGGGCTGGACGGAGACTATACCTTACGCGTCTCTTCACCCGATGCGCTGGTGGAAATCAGCTGTATCGGCTATGCAACCCAGGTTTTCCCGGCCCGGAATGTCCCGGCCAGGGTCCTGATGCAGGAAGACGCCGAATTTTTGGACGAAGTAGTCGTTATCGGCTACGGTACCCTTTCCAAGAAAGAACTCTCGGCTTCCGTCGTACAGGTGGACAGCAAGGACTTCTTCAGGGGTACCACCAACAACCCCATGACCATGCTTACCGGCAAGGTAGCCGGTCTCAACGTGGTCACCAGCCAGGGGTCCAACCCCAACTCCGGGTCGGACTACCAGATCCGTGGCGCCACCTCCCTCAACGCCGGCAACGGCCCCCTGGTGGTTATCGACGGTATTCCCGGCGGTGAAATCCGCAGCCTTTCTCCCCAGGACATCGAATCCATGACGGTGCTGAAAGATGCCGCATCGGCCTCCATCTACGGAACCAGCGGCGCCAACGGCGTCATCCTCATTACCACCAAGAAAGGATCCAAGGATGAACCCGGCACGGCCCACGTCACTTATGACGGCGCCTTCAACGTGAACTTCGCCAAGGAGCCCATCCCGGTCCTGAGCCCCGAAGAGTGGGTGCGTTCCCGCCGCGGAACGGACTACGGTTACCGTACAGACTGGTACCACGCCCTGCTGCGCAAGTTCTCCTACGGCCACTCCCATTATGTATCCGTGGACGGCAGCACCAACAAGGGATCCTACAACGCCTCTGTGAACTATAAGAATTCCCTGGGTGTGGACCTGGTGGACGCCCGTGAGGAATACGGCGCCCGCGCCGCCCTGGAACAGCGACTGGTGAAAGACATCTTCCAGATAAACGTGAGCCTGAATCTGCGCCGCGTGAACGAGGAATATGGCAACGACGGTTCCTTCGGCACCGCCCTCACCATCAACCCTACGTTCCCCATCTACAACGAGGACGGAAGCTACTATCAGCCCACCGCCCCCACCAACGCCACCAACCCGGTGGAGGCCATGCTCAACAAGACGGCCAACGGACAGCGCCTGTACGCCACCGCCGCCGTTTCCCTGAAGGCCAACTTATTCAAGAACGATATCCACAACGTGAGCTCCACGGTGACGTACTCGCTGGACTACAATGACTACAAGTCCAACAACTACACCCCCATCGAGTCCCATGACAAATACTGGAACGGCTATGAGGGCACCGCTTCCCTGAGCTACTCCAAGAACTGGCGCAACCAGTTGGAATGGCTGTTCAATTACTCTTTCCACAGCGGAGCGCATCACATCAACGCCGTGGCCGGCTACTCTTACCAGGACTTCAACTCCGAGAGCATGAACATGACCAACCGTGGTTTTGCCTATGACTCCATCCTCTGGAACGATATCGGCTCCGGTACCGCCCGTACCGAAAACCCCGCCCAGACCAGCATGGGTTCCGGCAAGTCCCAGAGTAAAGTGATTGCCGTCCTGGCCCGTGTGAACTACAATTGGAACAACCTCATCTTCGCCCAGGTTTCCCTGCGCCGCGAGGGTGCCACCAACTTCGGTGACAAGAACAAATGGGGTAACTTCCCCGCCGCTTCCGTAGCTTGGGAAATGGCTAACATGGACTTCATGAGCGGTGCAAAATGGGTGAACAGCCTCAAGCCCCGCGTATCCTTCGGCGTCACCGGCCGCCGCGGCGGTTCCAACGTGTCCCGCCCCACCTACGGCAGCCATGGCCAGTATTACATGGACGGTGAGTGGATCAAGGGATACCGTCCCGCCTCCAATGAGAACCCGGACCTGCGCTGGGAAAAACTGGTGGCCATCAATGCGGGCGTAGACTTCTCCTTCTTTGGCAACCGCCTGCGCGGTAACCTGGACTTCTACGACCGTGAGAGCCCGGATCTGCTGTACAATTACACGGCTCCCCAGCCTCCGTTCATCCACAGCAGCATCCTCGTGAACGTGGGCAAGACCCGCAACATCGGCGCCGAACTGTCCCTGGAAGGCGACGTCTTCGTGAAGACGCCCGTCAAGTGGACCACCGGCATCAACGCCGCCATCGGCACATCCAAGATCGTCACCCTATCCAACCAGATTTACGGAGCCTCCTACATCGACATGCTGGGCACCGGCGGCCTGGGACAGACCTCTTATTATTACCGTTACACGGAAGGCAGCACCATCGGCACGCTCTATGGCTATGAAGCCGCCGGCGTAAACGAGTACGGAGACATGCTGGTGTACGACAACGACGGAAATACCATTACCGCCGCATCGGCCAATGCCGAATTCAAGCGTTACATCGGCAACACCATCCCCAAGCTCTTCCTCTCCTGGAACAACACCATCCGCTGGAAGAACTTTGACCTGAACATCCTGATGAACGGCGCTTTCGGCCATATGATTTACAACAACCGCCGCGCCAACAACCTCCAGAGTTCCGGTAACGCCAATGTGTTCCGCACGGCCTACACCCGTGACAAGGCCGTCCGTGAATACGGCGGTGTGGTCACCTCCTTCTTCCTGGAGCACGGAGACTTCATGAAAATCCAGAACATCACCCTGGGCTACAGCCTCTTCCCCAAGAAGAAAGACATCATCCAGAGCCTGCGTGTATTCCTGACGGCAACGGACCTGTACACCTTCACCGGTTACACGGGTACGGACCCCGCCCTGCTCAGCACCAACGGCCTCACTCCGGGCGTCGACAACGGTACCGGTTATCCGGAAACCCGCGTAGTAACCCTGGGCGCTACCATCACTTTCTAAACGGACTGCCTTATGAGAAAGATATTCAATTTGACCGTCATCGTTGCCATGGCCATGGGCCTGAACTCCTGCTTCGACCTAACGGAAAAGGCGTTCAACCGCATCGAAAAAGACAATTTCTACCAGAACGAGGGTAGCGTGAAAGGCGCCATCGCTTCCGTATATTACACAGCGGAAGGCTCTTTCGGCGAGTACTTCTTCTACCTGAACGAGTTCTCTGCCGACCAGATTGCCTGGCGCGTATGGAACGGCGGCACCTGGGGCTGGGACAATGCCGAGAAATTCGTGCTCTCCTCCCACACCTGGACGTCCCAGTCTTCCATCATCCAGAGTGCCTGGAACAACACCTGGGGTGCTATTGGCGAAGCCAACAGCATTATCCACGACCTGCAAACCATCGACCTGGCCGCCATCGGCGTCACTCCCGAGAAAGCCAGCCAGTATGTCGACGAAATGAAAACCCTGCGCGCCTGGTGCTACTACAACCTCTTCGAGGTCTGGGGCGGCGCCCTGCCGCTGAACACGGAAGTCACTTCTGAGGTTCCGCCGTCTGCCGATCCCGACTTCAACATCGGCTGCAAAAAGATCTGGCAGTTCCTGATTGACGAACTGGACGCCAGCCTGGCCGGCCTTCCCAAGAACAACGTCAACCGCATGAACCAGGCCACCAACCGTATGATCAAGGCCCGCCTGATGTTCAACGCCGAAGTGTTCATCAATGAAGACCACTATGCCGAGGCCGAATCCATCTGCAACGAGATTCTCGCCGGCACTTACGGCACCTATGCCCTGGCCAATGATTTCCGCGATATCTACAATATCGACAACACCAACTGCCCCGAGGTCATCTTTGCGCTGGCTTCCGAGTACGGCAAGTCCCACGGCAACGCCTATAACTGCCGCGACGTTACGTTCCTGCCCTACAACGCCTTCGGAGACCCGCTCTCCATCCTGGGCACCAACAACGACCAGGGCCGTTGGAACTGCGTCATCATCGCCCCGTCCCACGACAACTCCGGCACAGTGCTGCCCACCGGCGGCACCGACACCGGCGGCAAGTCCTTCCTCTTTGACTATGGTGACAAACTGGGCGCCGTCTATGACCGTTTCGACGTCCGCGACATCCGCAAGAAACCCTACCATGCCGACGAAAACGGCAATTGGGAAGGCCTCTTCCTGATTGGCGCTCAGAAAGACTATTATACCGGCGAGGCCCTTCCCGCCGATGCCGACCGCGAAGGTCAGGACCTGGTGTATGTAGACCAGGTGGGTACCTTCCAGAACAAGGGCCGTGACCTGGCCGTGGTGATGTCCCCGCACTGGGGAGAGACCAACTCCGGTTACCGCATGCTCCGCTATCCCATCCTTCCCGATGTGTGCGGTGTAGATTTCCGCGACATCGACGAGGTGGAATTCCGTCTGGCCGAAGTGTACTACATGCTGGCCGAGTGCAAGCTGCGCGCAAATGACAGCGAGGGCGCCAAAGCCCTGGTGAACCAGGTGCGCCAGCGTTACTTCAAAGCCTCCGACTGGGCCACCGTCCAGAACGAACCCGGTCCCGGTTTCACCGCCTTTGACAAGGACTGGATGCTGAACGAGTGGGGCAAGGAGTTCCTGTGCGAGGGACGCCGTCGCCGCACCGACCTCCGTCGCTTCGACAAGTTCACCCAGGGCCAGTGGTGGTTCTTCGGCCGCGGCGAGGGTGACGACTCCTATCCTGCCAAACGTGACCGCAAATACGAATGGTTCCCGCTGCCGGAAGCTGCCCTTACGGTAAATCCCGGCCTTGTACAGAATCCTAATTATGTAGCTGAATAGCCATGAAAAGACTCTTTAAATACCTGACAATTCCCGTCCTGGCCCTGGTAGCGTCCTGCGCTCCCCAGCTGGAGATCGAGTATAGCCACGAGGCACAGACCCTGCCCACCCAGGCCGGTCTTATCCTGGTGGAAGGCATCATGCCGCAGGCCACCGGCGTGGACGAGGAAATCTACATCGTGGGTGCTTTCAACGGCAACGACGCTGCCATCGGCAACGCAACCTGGCTGATGACGCACTCCGAAACCATCTCTTCCAAGTGGACCATCTACCTGGATCCCGCCAAGTTTACCGGCGGAGCCACCCTGGCCGACGGCTTCACCTTCTACTCTGTACAGCAAGGTTACGAGCGGTCTTCCCGCAACGAGCCCGTGGTACACAAGCTCACCATCGGCCCCGGTGAATGGGCCAATGTCTATGCCGACAAGTGGGAACAGTACTTCAAGCCCGTCGATCCGGACGAGGGCAAGGTGAAACTGCCCGAGCACAGCGGCGTACGCGTGTACATCATCGACCAGACCGGCTGGGATGCCATCGCCCTGTACCAGTGGGGTGACGTGAACAACTACGGCGGAGACTGGCCCGGTGCACAGGTATCCGGAACATGGAGCGCCAACGGTGTGGAATACAAGTACTTCGAGTATGGAGATGACATCTTCGGCCTGTCCCAGAACCTCATCTTCAACAATAACAACAACGGCACCCAGCTGGCCGACTACAACATGACCTTCGCCGAAGGCGTGGCCGACTACTTCTTCCTGGTGACGGCCGAAGGCGTGGAGGTTGCCCCCAACCCGGCTGAAGGCGGCGGAGCAGCCGACCCTCGCGACGCCATGAAGGATCCCAGCGCCTGGAGCGTGATTGGCTCCATCGCCAGCACCGGTAATTCATGGAACGCCGACGAACCCATGCTCACCGACGGTACCTGGCACGTGTGCCTGGCCCTGGAACTCACCGCCTCCGATGAATTCAAGTTCCGCAAGGACGCCGACTGGGGCGTGAACATGGGCGGCTCCTTCGCAGCCCTTGGAGAGCCCTTCGAGGTGAAGCAGGACGGCGCCAACATCAAGGTGGCCGAGGACGGCACCTATGACCTGTTCCTGAACCCCGACGCCGCCGTAGTCATCATTGTCAAGGCCGGCGATCCGGTGAACCTGGACGGCGGTGGCGAACCCGGTCCCGGCCCCGAACCCGAGCCCGAGCAGCCCAAGGATCCCGTGATTGTCTATGTCCAGGACCTGACCGGCTGGGATGCCATCACCCTGTACATGTGGGGTGACATGGCACTCTGCGGAGACTGGCCCGGCCTGGCCCCTACCGAGAAGACCGTGAAGATTGGCTCTGTCAATTATAAGGTATTCCACGTGGAAGATGCCCTGGGACGCAACGAGAACCTCATCTTCAACAACAACGGCGGCGGTGTCCAGACGCCCGACCTGAACCTGGTCCTGGAAAACGAACAGTTCATCAAAGTGGAAATAGTGGACGACGCTCCCGTGGCGACGCTCATCGATCCCCGCAACCCGGATATAAAAATCCTGGTGAACGACCGCACCGACTGGGAAGAGATCGCAGTCTATGCCTGGGGTGACGCCGAAGCCTTCGGCGGATGGCCCGGTGCCACGCCCGTAGGATATGAAGTGGTGAATGATGTCACCTACACCGTATTCGGCCTCTCCGCCGACATGGCCGGCAAGAACATCAACCTCATCTTCAACAACAACGGCGGAGGCAAGCAACTGGCCGATTACGCCATCACCGTTCCCGAGGACGAGATCTTCCTGAACATCAACGCGGAATACTCTGTAGGTCCTGTGGACGGCAATCCCCGCGGCGCCGACAAGAAGCGCGTGGCCGTGTTTGTGGATGACCAGACCGGTTGGGACGACATCACCCTGTACATGTGGGGTGACGTGAACAACCTGGGCGGCGGATGGCCCGGCGTCACCGTGGGTTCCACCGTCACCATCGGCGAAACCGCCTGGAAGGTATTCTTCATCGAAGATGCCCTGGGACTCACCGAGAACCTCATTTTCAACAACAATGGCGGCGGTACCCAGCTGGGAGACTACAACCTCAAGTTCGCCCAGAACGAGTACTTCCTCACGGTTACCGCCGAGGGCGTGACCCTGGTGGACAATCCCCAGACCGTGGTTGTGTTCGTAGATGACCAGACAGGCTGGGACGACATCACCCTGTACATGTGGGGCGATGTGAACAACCTGGGCGGCGGATGGCCCGGCGTCACCGTAAGCGGTACCGCAACGGTTAACAGCGTGGATACCAAGGTCTTTGTCATTGACGAAGCCCTGGGCCTGTCCGAAAACCTCATCTTCAACAACAACGGCGGCGGCACCCAGCTGGCCGACTATGCCCTCAAGTATGAGCGCAACGCTTACTACCTGACGGTGACGGCCACCGGTGTCAACGTATTCTAGTTAATCTTTCGGGCCGGCGCCCCTGACCGGACGCCGGCCTGCCAATCCTTTTGCTTATGAAACAGAGTAGATTAGCCTTTATTGCTTCCATCATTGTACTGGCCTCCGCCTGTGGTTGCGGCAAGCCTATGGAAGCCAAGATTATTCCCTCCGGATCCGGCGGCGGGGACGAAACCCTTCCCGTTGTAGGCAGTTACGCCAAGGAAATCCTTTCCCTGCCGGCCACGGCACGTGACCACTGGCAGATTTATCAGGTAAATCCGAAACTGTACGGCAACAGCGGCGCTTTTGGCAAGATCCAGGAGCGTCTGGACGACATCAAGGCCCTGGGAACAGATATCTTCTACCTGATGCCCGTTTATGCAGAAGGCAAGGAGAAAGCTATCGGTTCTCCTTACTGCATCAGGAATTTCAAGGAAGTGAACAGCAGCTACGGCACGCTGGAAGAGCTCAAAGCCCTGGTGGACGCCGCCCATGCTAAAGGCATGAAGGTGATGTTCGACTGGGTGGCCAACCACACCTCCTGGGACAACGTATGGATTACGGAGCACCCGGAATGGTATGAGCACAAGGCCGACGGAAGCATTGCCTGGCCCACCAAGGACGGGGAATGGAAGGACGTGGCCCAGCTGGACTACAGCAAGAAAGAGCTGTGGGCCGCCATGGAAGACGCCCTGGAATACTGGGTGACAGAAGTGGGCATCGACGGCTACCGCTGCGACTACGCCCACGGCGTAAGGGACGACTTTTGGAAAGAAGCCATCGCCAAACTGAAGGAGCTCAAAGCAGAATTTCTCATGTTGGCTGAATCGGATTATGAACGGATGTTTGACGATGGCTTTGATATCATCTTCGACCGCGCCATGAAACGGCAGATGATCACCCTGATTGGCGGTGGCTCCCTGAGCAATTTCGCTTCCTGGTACAAGGGAGACCAGGACAAGGCGCCCGCTCCCAAGACCAAGCTCTATTTCATCACCAACCACGATGACGCCACTACAGACACGCCCGCCGGGCAGTTCAAGAGCCTGGACGGCAGCTTGGCGGCCTATATCCTGATGGCCGGCCTCAACGGGTCCTCCATGATTTACGGTTGCCAGGAAGCCGGTAACAACAAGACCATCAACTTCTTCAACACCCAGACGTTCAACTGGAACGCCATGCCGGAATTTACCAAGAAGTACCAGGACGCCATGCAGGCCGTTTCCAAGCTGAACCGCAAGGGAGCCTGCAAGCTGTATGAAAGCGGCCGCGTGCTGTTCGTCCTCTATGACAACGGCGGTCTGCTGGCCGTCAACGTGAGCGGAAACGAGGTAGAAGCCAATTTCCCGGAACCCGTTTCCGGCAAGAACGGCATCCCCGCCGCCCAAAAATTCGGAGCCTATCAATTCCAAATCTGGGAATAAGCCATGAAAAGAATTGCTAAAAAATACGTCGCTTTGGTTTGCGGAATCCTTTGTTCCGTTACTGCCATGAACGC
>Ga0310690_10001205_pt1 | contig 47312 bp, 35 predicted proteins | sample AusTroGonzalo_MG_2_FD_207661 | JGI IMG/M metagenome (GOLD analysis project Ga0310690, IMG submission 207661) | Bovine rumen microbial communities from tropical cattle in Woodstock, Queensland, Australia - Gonzalo_04 (v2) (version 2) | ecosystem: Host-associated > Mammals > Digestive system >... | reverse complement strand
TACAAGAACTGCACAGAAGTCGAAGTGGTATTGTTCCCGGAGGGCGTGACATCTATTGAAGCCGGTGCGTTCGCAGGCTGCACAGAAGTGATGAATGTGTTCTTCTTGTGGAAAGATCCTACCATCGTTACGTGGGCGGACGCTGATAAGGGTCTTGAGTTTGCTACTGCAGCCAGCGGTAAAACCAAGATTATTGTTCCCAAAGACAAATTGGCTGAATATCAAGCATGGGCACCTGCTTGGGCAAGTTGCATGATTGCGGGTGAGATCGAAGATGTTGAAGCGACAAAAGACCCGAATAGTTATGGAACCAGTGCAAGATACTACCGCACCTTCTACGATAGCACAAAAGACTATATGCTGCCGCCAAGCGTTTGGGCACATGCAGGTTATGTACGAGGCAACGAATTTATCCTGCGCCCTGTAGCGTTCGACGGAGAGATTCTACCCAAAGGCACAGCAGTTGTCCTTGAATCGGAAACAGCAGAGTACCGCTTGATTGCTATGGAGAATTCTTCTGTTCCGGCTTATACAGGTCCGAACGATCTGGTCGGTTTGGACGTAGCTCAAACGGTAAGTTATGTAGCAGATTCACTTAACATTACTGCAGAGCAAATCTACGTACTTAACAGACGAGCCACTGTCGGAGGTGAACTCCAAGTGGGAATGGGTATGTACCGTTATACAGGTACAACCTTGGGTGCAAAGAAAGCATTTTTGGTTCTTCGCAATCCTATCGACACCGGTACTTCCAATGATCAGCCTGCTCCTGCACGCTTCCTCTTCAGCCACGAGGATACAGCTACGAGCACCGAAAATGTGCAAGACAACAACGTACAATGCACCAAGCTCCTGCGTGATGGTCAGCTCATCATCATCCGCGATGGTAAAGAGTATAATGCACAAGGTCAAATCATTAAATAAGGAGGACACAACTATGACAAAAAATATGTATATACAGCCCTCTGTTGAAGTAACGGAGATGATGATGGTTCAAACACTCTGCGAAAGCCCTGCCGGTGGCGGCAATTCGCTTGGAGGCATTAATACCAACGCGACAACGGACGAGCAGCTGTAACCATCAGCCTAAACGATACCACCGCCGAGGTGCAATGGTAACAACGCCATAGCGCATATATTACAAACCAGGCTCACGCAATGCGTGGGCCTGGTTGTTTGTGAATGAATTCTATCGGAGGTATTTTGTCGTGGATGTGGCATGCTTTTCGAAAGACGGTACAAAGATACAAAAAAAATGGAAACTTGCATCTCAGCTACATCTTTTTTGTAGCGTATCTGAGTGGTCTTCTCAGCTACATAACGGCGCGATGATGAGCAGTCGAGGCGAGATCATGGTAGGCGAGTACAAGCTGCCCGGGCTGGTGCTGAAATCGCAAGAGGTGTACAACCGACTGTATGAGCGGTTGAGAAAGACATGGCAACGCAGAAAGGAGGTGAGGCTGACAATACGTGACTGAACAACGAAAAAGGAGGTGCGAGACCTCCTTTTTCTGTTTATCCTGAGCAAGATTACGACTTGTAGTTACGTGTCTTGCGCTCGGTGAACTCGTAGTCGAGCGGCTCCTTGATGAGTTCGGGCTCCTTGTCCTCGCCCTGGTACTTCCAGCAAGCGACATAGGAGAACTTGTCATCCTGACGGAGCGCCTCACCCTCCTCGGTCTGGTACTCCTCGCGGAAGTGACCGCCGCAGGACTCCTCGCGGTTGAGGGCGTCGATAGCCATGAGTCGGCCGATCTCGATGAAGTCCGCCAGACGGAGGGCTTTCTCGAGCTCGTTGTTCAGGCTGTCCGCCTTGCCCGGGATATAGACGTTGGTCCAGAAGTCCTTCTTGATCTCGTCAATCTTCTTGATAGCCTCCTTGAGGCTCTCAGCGGTACGACCCATGCCGACGAAGTCCCACATAACGAGACCGAGACGCTTGTGAATGGTATCGACAGACTCCTTGCCCTGGATAGCCATGAGCTTCTCGATCTTCGCCTGAACGGCTTTCTCCGCCTCAGCGAACTCAGGACGGTCGGTGGACATGCGGGGTACGCCGATCTGGTCAGCCAGGTAGTTCTGGATAGTGTAGGGGAGAACGAAGTAACCGTCAGCCAGACCCTGCATCAAAGCGGAAGCGCCGAGGCGGTTGGCACCGTGGTCGGAGAAGTTAGCCTCACCGATGCAGAAGAGTCCCTTGACAGAGGTCTGCAGCTCGTAGTCCACCCAGATACCACCCATGGTGTAGTGGATAGCGGGGAAAATCATCATCGGGTTCTCGTAGGGGTTCTCATCGACAATCTTCTCGTACATCTGGAAGAGGTTGCCGTACTTCTGAGCTACGACATCCTTGCCCAGGCGCTTGATAGCGTCGGAGAAGTCGAGGAACACAGCCAGACCGGTGTTGTTCACGCCATAGCCAGCATCGCAGCGCTCCTTGGCGGCACGGGAAGCGACGTCACGCGGAACGAGGTTACCGAAGGCCGGATAACGGCGCTCGAGATAGTAGTCGCGGTCTTCCTCAGGGATATCGCGTCCCTTGATTTGTCCGGCCTGGAGCTTCTTGGCGTCCTCAAGTTTCTTGGGCACCCAGATACGTCCGTCGTTACGCAGGGACTCGGACATCAGGGTGAGTTTGGACTGGAAGTCACCGTGCTTGGGGATACAGGTCGGGTGGATCTGTGCGTAGCAGGGGTTGGCGAAGTATGCTCCGTGGCGGTACATCTGCATAGCAGCCGAACCGTTGGAAGCCATAGCGTTGGTAGAGAGGAAGAAGGTGTTGCCGTAACCACCCGAACCGATAACCACAGCGTGCGCGAAGAAGCGCTCGATGCGTCCGGTAACGAGGTTACGTGCGATGATACCGCGTGCACGCGGCTCGCCCTGCTCGTCCTTGATCATAACGATGTCGAGCATCTCGTAGCGGGTGTACATCTTGACCTTGCCCTTACCGATCTGGCGGCTGAGTGCGCTATAAGCGCCGAGCAGCAGCTGCTGGCCGGTCTGGCCCTTGGCGTAGAACGTACGGCTGACCTGTGCGCCGCCGAACGAACGGTTGTCGAGCAATCCGCCGTACTCGCGTGCGAAGGGCACACCCTGTGCCACGCACTGGTCGATGATGTTGTTGCTGACCTCAGCCAGACGATAGACGTTCGCCTCACGGGCACGGTAGTCACCGCCCTTGATGGTGTCGTAGAACAGACGATAAACGGAGTCGCCGTCGTTCTGGTAGTTCTTGGCAGCGTTGATACCGCCCTGTGCAGCGATGGAGTGTGCACGGCGGGGGCTGTCCTGGATGCAGAAGTTGAGCACATTGAAGCCCATCTCCGCGAGTGATGCCGCAGCGGATGCGCCGGCCAGGCCCGTACCTACGACGATTACGTCAAGTTTACGCTTGTTGGCGGGGTTGACGAGCTTCTGGTGGTCCTTGTAGTTGGTCCACTTCTTCTCCAGCGGTCCCTCGGGAATCTTCGCCATCTTGGGGGTGATAACTTTGGCCTCTGCAGTTACTTTGCCAGCAACTTTGGCAGCCTCGGTCACTTTCTTGGCAGCTTCCTTCACAGCCTCAACAGCCTCTTTCGTTTCAGGCTGTTCGGCAATTTTCTCCGCTTTCGCCTTTATTTCTTTCACGGCCTCGGTTGCGGCTTCCTTAGCTGCTTCAACGGCCTTGCCTGCTACTTCTTTCGCAGCTGCAAGTATTTCTTCTTTCTTTGCCATATTCTCTTATTATTTTAGTCGTGAAACATTAAGCGCACATCTGTCCGATGTTAACGCCGAGGAAGTAGAGAGTAACGATCATGAACAGACCCACGGTGATGGTAGCAAATACGGTACCGATAACCTTGATGCGCTTGAGCCAGATGAGGTTGCTCCATCCGATGGTCTGCAGAGCCGACCAGATACCGTGATTGAGGTGGAACCAGAGAGCCACGAGCCAAACGATGTAAAGCAGGCAGTAGATGATGCCGCCCCAACCGCTGGTGAAGAGGGCCTTGACGATAGCGCTACCGTCCTGCGGGTCGAACATGGAAGTGTGGATACCTGTCAGTTCGGCGAACTGCATCTTGAACCAGAAGTTGTAGAGGTGCAGCAGCAGGAAACCGAGAACGATGATACCGAGAACGAGCATGTTCTTGCTCTCCCAATCGACGCCTTCCTGACGTGCCTCGATAGCGTAACGGTCGTTACCGCGTGCGCGGTAGTTCAGGATGGTGAGGTAGATGGCGTAGCCGAAATGCACGAGCACACCCAGCGCCAGCACACCCGTGCCGGCTACGGCATACCAGTTGGCACCCAGCATAGCGCAGATCCAGTTGTAAGCTTCCGTTCCGAACAGGTCGTCGATGACCAGACAGAGGTTCATCGAACCGTGGAACAGCAGAAACAGGACAAGGAACAGGCCGGTAATACTCATAATGAACTTACGGCCGATAGATGAATCTTTTAACCACATAGATAGTTTGTTTTTAGATTAAGTTATTATTTTATTTATTTCGTTATTTGTCAGTATATAGGTACATTCTCGAAAGTGAGGTAGGCGTACTCCTTGGGTGATGCGTCGCGGAACTCCGTAGCGAGGTAGATGCTAATCTTCTGCACATTGGAGGGCACGCCGTCCACCACGACCGTGAGGATCTTGGTTGCTCCTATAGGCAGTTGGGTCGTCAGAGCGTAGGATGACGATTTAGCCGCGAGGTCCTTGGTGACCGCATTGTCGGCATACGAGTTGTGCATGTCATCCTCGATACGGCTGTTGAAGGTGTAGTTGCCGATCTTGTATCCGTAGTTGTTCTGGTAGATGTAGTAGTTGGTGTAAGCTGTGACCTCCTTGTTGAGGATGGTGGCTTCCAGTTTGACCTGTGCCCCGTTGCGGTAGCACTCGCGCAGATGCACTTCAACCTTCGGGTTGTCGCTTGCCACGAGTGCTGATGAGTAGTCGCCCTGCACCTTGGTGGTGAAGCATACCTCCAGCTGCCGTCCTATATAGGTCTGGTCGTCAGACATCGTGATGTATGGTGCGACGTAGTACAGGGTGTTGGGCTCCAGTCCGTTGAGGGTGACGGAGAACTCGGAACTGTAGCCATCCGCCGCGGCTATGAAGTTGCCTGAGTCGTAGGGTTTGGGCGATCTGCCGTAGGCGAAGCCCCGCTCCTTGTACGACGAGTAGTTGCCGTATTTCTCTATCTTGCTTTTGAGCGTGGCTTTGGTAGCCGTAATCTCGGTAACATAGACCTCACCCAGCGTGGGTGCTGTCTTGCTACTGCTGCTCTTGTCGGCGGAGTTAAAGAAATTGCACGCTGTGAGCAGTAAGGCTATGCCGGTAATCAGTATGGTTTTTCTCATATATATGCGTTAATAGATAGGTACTTTTTCCATTGCCAGATACGCTTGCACCTTCGGGTTCGCGTCGCGGAACTCGGTAGCCAGATAGAGGCTTATCCATGTTGCGTCTGTCGGTACGCCGTCGATGGTCGCCTTCAGAATCTGCGGCGAGTGGATAGGCAGGGAGGTTGTCAGTCCGTATATGGAACTTTTGGTGTTGAGGTATTTGGTGACCGCATAATCATCGTAGGACGAATAGAGGTCATCCTTGACGTGGCTGGCGTATATGACATCGCCAATCTTATAGCCTGAGTTGTTCTGATAGATGTAGTAATTGTCGTATGCGTTGACGCCCGTGTTCTCCAGCAAGGCTTCCATGGTCACGCGCACTCCGGCACGGTGGCAGCTCCTGATGGTGACGGTTATGTTCGGGTTGTCGCTGCTTGCCGAGGCAGATGAGTAGTCTTCCGTACCGCTGCCTCCTCCGCCTCCTGAGCCGGCGGTGGTGAAGGTCTGTGTGTCGCTGTAGTAGGTCTCTCCGTCATATTTAGCGTATGCGCGCACGTGGTACTCGGTGGCCGCCGTCAGTCCGCTCAGCTGGCAGGTGAAGGATGTGCTTGCGCTTGCTCCTCCGCGTGACACCTTGCTGTCGTTGACCGTAGGCGTGTTGCCGGATGCGGAGTAGCATACGCCGTAGTCCGTGACGCTGATGCCGCTCTCCAGGGCCAGCAGTCCGCTGATGCCGGCTGTGGTCTGAGTGATAGATGTGACAGACTCAATGGTGAGCACGGGCACCGTGCCTCCGGCAATCTGCATATAAACAGGCACGTTCAGGCTTTCCGAGTTGGCGGAGAGTGTGATGAACCCGTCATACTTGCCGGGTGCTGCTGCGCGGCTGACCATGACCCGCATGGTAGCAGTATTGCTGACCGTTCCGCTCTCATCCTGCAGGATGATCCAGCTGTGCGAGGCTGCGGCCTCATAGTGCACGGTCTGTCCGCCAGTGGCTGTGATGGTGAGGTCGAGTGCGCCGGTGGTTGCGCCAAAATCCAGCAGGGTGGGGCTGACCTCCAGGCCCAGCCTGTTCTGCTTCATCTGCACCTGTACGGTCATCTGTTCGCCAGCCTGTACGCGTACGGTCTGGGTGTTGGTGATGTATCCTGTTTTCTCGAACGAAAGCGTGTATTCGACCGCCTCGAGGTTGTCAAAGGAGAACTGTCCGTCGGAATTGGTAATCTTCGACGCCCCGGTGGATGTGACGGTCACTTTAACGCCCTCCAACGCCCTGTTGGACTGCGCATCCTTGACCACACCGGAAATGCTGCCCCAGACATTCGGCTCCGTCTGTACGCAAGAGCTGAATGCGAGGGCTATACATAGCGCTATGAAGATGAATACGTTTTTCATTGTGCTTATGTGGTCCGTTTAGCTGTCCGTATGCTATTAGAATGTTAGTCGTGCCGTCAGGGCGGGTGTCGTGCAGTCAATCATCGTAGGCGCGAGGTCGAGCGAGCATGCTGTTCCCCGGAACGTGTTGTCCACCACGGTGTGTCTGGCTCCGGGTGCTACGCCGGCGTCAATGAGGTTGTATATCCACAAGGCCGCCAGAGCTCCTATGCACACGTAGCTGCCTGTCGCCCAGTTGTTGGCCTTGGTGGTGTAGGTCTTCACCTTGCTGGCGTTATGCTCTTTGTCCGCCAGCGAGAGGTAGCCTGCTTTGGTGGCTTCGCACAGCACTATTCCTCCGGCGCATAGGACAGCGCCACCCATGATTAGTCCTCCCTTGAGGTAGGTGCCTTTGTACATCTGTCCCGCTCCCGGGATGACGGAGAGGGCAACCGGTCCGAAACCGTACCTGTCGGTCAGCCGTACGCGCTCGATGGGGTTGACTGAGTCCGGCCGCTTCATCTGGTAGAGCACGTAGCAGCGGTATTGCTTCCCGGCTCCGATCTGCACGAGTTCCCAGTAGGAGTCCACCAGTTCGCAGCGCAGGGGAACCTCTGTGGGCGAGCCCTCCTTGATGACATGAATCTGCGAGCCTGTATGGGCATATTCGGGCACCTGCCATCCTTCGATACGCCGTATGTTCCACTCCTGCGGCAGGTAGTTGGCGAGTTCTTCGAGCGAGGCCTGTGGCATGTCGTCGAGTCTGTCCACGTACACTTGTACCGTCCTGTAGGCGATGTTGGGGTTCTGCGCTTTTGGGGTATGCTTGACCCATCGCGGCTCCAGACGGTCGGACTTCTGCAAAGATGCCGCGGCTTGTGTGTTCGCAACTGCGCAAGCCAGACAAATCAGCAGAGTATATAACCTTTTCATCGCTTCTAACTATGTGTATGTGCGGGCGCACACCTAATCCGCTTACAAAATTACGAAAAATATTTGATTTTTGCAAATCTTAATGCAGAAAAAGTTCAGATTTCTGCACTTTTTCTTAGATGGGGGTGTAGCAAAAGTGAAAGGGAGATGATTTTTGCGACAATTAATAGTGACAATCCTATATGATTAAAAGTGAAAAGAGAAAGGTGGTGTGCCGGTAAGACACACCACCTTGATACTACAAAGCGAAGTTTTCGTCACGCGTAAGCGTTCCTACCACTGTTCGTTTGTTTCGATGCCGGTGTTGATACCCATGTTGTCACCTGCAGGTGGGCTGACAACCTGCATGACGGCCATGCTATGGATGTCTGTTACCTGTACAGCAGGTTTAGTCTACACTTGTTTTTTCATAGTTGTTCTGTTGTTATTTAAGCATCTGTCCGTTGGCGTTGTACTTCTGACCGCCACGGATGATGATGAGTTGTCCGTTCTCGATGCGTTTGCCTGCCTTGGTATCGGTGTTGGCATTGGAGATGGCGGTTGTCGATTGCTCCTCATCGAATACGAAGCGCAGACGTTTGGGAGCACCGGCACCAGCTCCGATAACGATGTATGCCTTGTGCGCAGCGAGTTCGCCGGAGAACAGGTAGAATCCTACGCCGGTAACTGTTTCGTCAGCCGACTTGCTGCTGAGTACGTAGCAGTTGTCAGGAGCCGCTTTTGTCATGTCTGTTCCGAGCAGGTCGTTGGAAGCGCTTACCGTTACGGCAGCAGCGTCGGTCGGGATGAGGCTCACGGAAGCATTTGACGATTTGAGGATAACCGCTTCGTCGGCAGGGATAACTTGTCCGCCCTCGGCAATCTTCGTCAGGATGAGTGCGTCGCCGCTGAGGGTAGCCACATATGCTTCTGTTCCGGCAGGGAGTTGGTACTTCTGGATTTCGTTGTAATGGGTGCTGTAGTAAACGCCTGCATGATCCAGATCCACCTTAGCAGAAATAGGATACGTCGGAGTTAGGCTAAGAGCAGTCAGAGCAGCCTTAGGTTCGTCCTTCTTTGCTGCAGGAGCGCGTTTAGGAGCAGGAGAACTTCCATTAGTACTTATGTAGATAACTACAGCTGTCTGATTGGGAACATTGTAGTTAACTATAGCATTTCCGGCAGCCACCTGAGCAGGGGTGAAACTATGCACTCCCTCTTCGCCTCTGATCTTCACTTTGAGCACGCAGCCCTCTTGTACATTACCGTTAACTGTGAGACTTCCATTACCTTGTGGAAGTTCAAAACTAATCGTGTTCTGAAGGTTTTCATCCCATCCAGGATGGCCGAAAGCGTAGCAAGTCAAAGCTGCTTGCACCATTTCATCGGATATTACTTCTCCTATCTGTACTTGTTGAGTAGTCGGATCATACGTTGCATTGTTAGCTATCGCACTATTTGACGACGGGTCAGAAGTAAAGTCCACAGAAGTAGTCAAAGCTATTTCAGTCGGCTTGATGTAAACAGGAATCTCGATTTCTTTGTATTCTCCATTCATGTCTCCATCTTGATAGCGTGCATACTGCACTCTAAAGACATCATCACCTGCACTCAGCGCGCGAAGCTTATTCTCACCGTTGATGCTGGCTACGTAATAGTTGCGCGAACCCCAAATAGAGAAACTCGGAGCATAGACAGTTTCAGGATAGTCTTTTTCACGTAATTCCATCCATGGCATCTCTTGACCCGTTTCCAGTTCAAATTTATAGCCTTCCGGCACTATTTGACCATCGTTGGGACCGCCTACAAATGCCAGTACACATTCTCTGGTAGGAGCTTTACCTGAGACAACATGGATAGTGAACGTTATACTTGCGGGTTTGTACTCCGCATTTCCTTCAGTAGAGGCAGTAACGACTGCATCTCCAATACCCTTCACAGTAAATTCAAAACTATTACCTGAAGTTTTGGTAAGGGTAATAACGTCATTATTGGGAACGGAGTACGTCATCGTAAGGCCTTTTTCAGTTGGAGTAGCCCAATCTATAAAAGGTTGATCTTGATAATACATGACCCCATTATTCACATAGAGAAAATATTCGGTACTTGGCTCATTATACGTTCCGGGTTCAAATGTCCATCCGTAGATATCTTTTACGATGGTTGCCTCTGTCAGTTCATTGCCTCCATTTAAGAATTTAAGTTCCAGAACCTCTCTTGTGTCGCTTGGATCAGAATAATCTATTGTAAATGCAATGTATGTGATGTGCCCAACGGATGCATTCGCTAAATCAACCGAGAAAGAAGGATCACCTGACCAAATAAGTTTGTTGGCAGTAGAAGTCCAACCGGACTCAGCCAGTAGATTCGTATTGTCCAAGCCAACTATACCGGCTATAACAATACGCGTCAATCTACCCGTTTCGGGAGCAAAAGTAAGTTTTCCATTTCCCCAAATGGATATAGAAACATTATCATTATCATAGAGGAAATGACAATAATCACCGTCTTCCGAAGCTGTTGCGGTGGCTACAATACCATCAATCGTCTGATTTTGTCCCGAACCAGTTCCGTCATAGGCTAACAGAGATATATATTCAAGTTCTGATTTATCCCACTTAACATCCGCTTGAGCATCCGGATCTGCCGCAATAGTGAACACGATGGAAGAAATAGGACCGGAAGTGAGATACTTAGAACTATTCGACTTCAACACTACTGACTCTGCACCATCTTCATCATCACTTGTCCATGTGAGTTTGCTATTCGTAAAGCTCCATCCGGATCCCTGCACAAGATCCGGATCGGGACCTTCATAATTCCAGTTAATGACAATGCTCGTTAATCTACCTGATTCAGGAGTAAAAATGAGCGATCCGCCATTATTCATGGAGAAGCCGCAATAGTTGTAGGGATCCGGTTGATAGAAGAAATAACAATAATCGTTGTACGGATCCGGGCAACTATTCGTTACTCTGATTGTTTTAATCGTTTGAAAATCGTTCGTAGGAACATTGACCGTTGCGAGGTCATCTGTATTCCATGTAATCGTAGAAACCAAATGAGTCGGTACATCAGGATCCGGCTCTTCAGTTACAAAAGTAAAGTCAACGGAGGTTATATTATATACATAAGCATCAGTCATAACAACAGAGGTGGCATTTCCTGTCCATGACAATGTATGTTCTGTTTTGTCCCAACTCCAGCCACTTGTATATATACCATATTCATTAGTGGTGTGAATGATAATGCTTGCCAAGTTGCCAAAAGGAGAGGAGAATGTGAGTGTTCCGTCATTACTAAGAGAGATAGTGGCATAATTGTCATTTTCATCATAAAAGAAACCGCTATAATCTTCACTTCCGAGGGCAGTGGCGGTGGCTGTAATGCCATTAATCGTCGTGGACATTGGCTCGCCTTGTCCATGATACTGGGAAATACCGATACTTGCAAGGTCTGACAGAGCCCAAGAAGTAGAAGTAGGCACAGAAACAATGTTAAAGTCGATAGACGTAATGTGGCGAATAGAGGCTCCATATTGTCCTCCATCATTAGTTAAAACCACAGAAGCGGCATTTCCCGTCCATGATAAGGCATCCGCATTGTAATTCCACCCTTCGCCATAACCATATGCAGATCCTTTTTCTGCATCCAGGTGGATTACAATACTCGCCAACTCTCCCAAAGAAGTAGCAAAAGTAATCGTACCGCTTTTTTCAAGAGAGATATAGGAATAATGGTCATCACTATACGTGTCATAATAGAAACCACTATAATCCTCACCTCCGGGAGCGGTGGCTGTAACAGTGATGCCATTAATTGTCGTGGACATTGGCTCGCCTAGTCCATGATACTGTGAAATACCGACACTTTGAACGGCGGCCTGATCCCACGTAACTGTTGTCGCCTTCATATTCAGCGGAAGGCATAACATCGCCGTCAGCAGAAGTGCTGCCAGACGGCAGGAAGTAAAGATTTTTCTCATATTATTTGAATTTGGTTAATTATCCATTGGAAATTTACATCCTGCAAAGATACAAATAATAATTAATATCTGCAATTTCTTCGCAACTTTTGTTGCAAATAATTTAATAATTTCGTAATCTGCCATGATTTTGCGCATGTATAACCAACAAAAACATTAAAATCAGAGCACGATGTTTATATGACGGGTGCACAATAAAGGATGTGTGATGGTGCGTAAAATTTGCGGACAATTACAGATAAAACGATGCGAAAGAGTTATTTTTTTGCGATTTTCTTGCAAATGTCGATTTTTTTTCGTACCTTTGTGCGTTTATTCTGTGCGGACGTGAAAATGCATTCATCCATAGAACGTTTGCTGCTGCCTGCGGTATTTCTGCTGCTGGCGGTGCTGCCTGTACGCGCCCAGTATGTGGGCAGCGGTAGTGCGACGTTTGCGTTTCTTGACCTGCCGGTATCGTCGCGTCAGAACGCTTTGGGTGGTGAGAACATCTCCATACGTGACGGGGAGTTGAGCTCGGCCTTCGCCAATCCGGCACTCCTGGGCAGCCTGACGCACAACATCCTGCAATTAGGCTATGCCTACTATGGCACCAACCATTTCGGGAGCGTAATGTACGGCTTCGCGTTCGGCAATCAAGGCGCACAGATGTCGCGGGGCGACATAAAAGCGCCCGATGCCTCCGCTCTCCCCAGAACTGGGACATTTTCGGGGGGTGCAGATAATTTCATAGCCGTGGGTGTTCATTACCTTGACTACGGCAGTATGCCCTACGCCTTGTCCGACGGAACGCGTACCGGGGTGTCGTTCGGCGCACGTGACATCCTTCTGGAAGCCGCCTATGCGCGGCAACTGGGACCGATGTTCACCATCGGTGTGGCACTCAAGCCTATCATGTCGTTCTATGAATCGTACAGTTCGTTTGCACTCGGTGCGGATATAGGCGGACACTTCCAGATGAAGGACAGTACGCTGCAGATAGGCATCGCGCTCAAGAACATAGGCTGGCAGTTGAAAGGCTTCTACTCGGACGAGAGCGGGCAGAAGCTGGAGATGCTGCCCATCAACCTGGAGCTGGGCATCAACTACCGCGTGAAGCATGCTCCGCTTCGGTTCTCGCTCACCATCCACAACCTGCAGCGATGGGATTTGGGCTACAGCCGTCTGAACGAGACGGAAGAGGTGAAGCCCGTCGGCTGGTTCGACATGATGATGCGCCACACAATCTGGGCGATAGATATCGTGCCGAAGAGTGAGAAGTTCTACTTCACGCTCAGTTACAACCACCGCCGCCGGCAGGAGTTCTACCTGCAGGACCAGCGTTCGCTGGCAGGTTTTGCCGCCGGCGTAGGCGTGCGTATCAAGATGGTGCGCCTGGGTTTTGCCATGAGCCAGATGTCGAAGCAGAACTTCACCTACCAGGCCAGTTTTGCGCTGGATGTGAACTCGCTGATGAAATAATCAATTGGCCGTTGGCCATTAGCCGTAAGCCATTAGCCGATGGCGGCCAAAGACCAAAAGCCAATAGCCAATATACGACAATGAAACAGATAATAGTAGCAATTGACGGGTATTCGTCCTGTGGTAAATCCACTATTGCCAAACAACTGGCGCAGTATGCCGGGTATCGGTATATCGACACCGGTGCCATGTACCGTGCCGTGGCGTTGTATGCTATTGAGCGGTCAGCAGTCAGCGGTCAGCAGTCAGCAGTCAGCGGTCAGCAGTCAGATATAGTAGCATTGCTGCCGGAGATACATATCGATTTTGCCATCCAGCCCGACGGCAGCCAGCATGTGACGCTCAACGGAGAGGATGTGGAGAAGCAGATCCGCACGCTGGAAGTCGGCAACATGGCTTCGCAGATTGCCGTTATACCCGAGGTTCGCCGTTATCTCGTCGCCCAGCAGCAGAAGATGGGTGAGCAAGGCGGTATAGTGATGGACGGACGTGACATAGGTACGGTAGTATTCCCGAACGCCGAACTCAAACTGTTCCTGACCGCCTCGCCCGAGGTGCGTGCCGAACGGCGTTTCAAAGAACTGGTGGAGAAAGGCGGACAGCCGGTGATGGCTGAGGTGCTTGCCGATGTCAACGACCGTGACTACCGCGACACCCATCGTGCCGAGAGTCCGCTCCGGCAGGCGGAAGACGCTATCGTGGTGGATAACAGCAGTATGACCAGGGAGGAACAGATGAAAGCAATCATTGGCATTTTTGATGCCAAGATTGCAGTTTAAAGTTTAGGGTTTAGAGTTTAGAGTCGTTGAAAAAGTTGGAAAGTTTATAAGTAAAAGGACAACCCTCAACCCCTATCCACTCTAAACTCACGAACAACCCTAAACACTCAACTCTCAACACTAAACTAATGACGGTAACGATTGACCAACATAGCGGATTCTGTGCCGGGGTGACGGGTGCTATCCGTCGTGCGGAGAACGAGTTGCAGCAGACCGGGCAACTATACTGCCTGGGTGACATCGTGCACAACGGTCAGGAGGTCAAGCGGCTGGAAAATCTGGGACTGGAGACCATTGACTATGATGACCTGCGCACCATCCGGCATGCACGCGTGCTGTTGCGTGCTCACGGCGAACCGCCATCGACATACTGGATAGCCGAGCAGAACGGCAATACGATAATCGACGGTACCTGTCCTGTAGTCAAGCGTCTGCAGGAACGTATAGCCGCCTGCTACAACGAACACAAGCACGACGAGCCGAAGCCGCAGATAGTCATCTTCGGCAAACGCGGGCACGCAGAGGTTATCGGTCTGCAAGGGCAGACGAACAATACCGCTATCGTGCTGGAACACCCCGAAGAGGCGGACCGCTTGGACTACACCCGTCCGATATACCTGTTCTCGCAGACGACAAAGAGCGTGGAGGATTTCAACGCATTGGTTGAAGCTATACGATTTAGGATTTCAAATTTCAAATTTCAAATTCATTTTGAATACTACGATACGATATGCCGTTCGGTGGCAAACAGGGTGGAGCAGTTGAAGCAGTTTGCCAGAGAGCAGGACATCGTGCTGTTTGTGGGAGGAACAAAAAGTTCGAACGCCGCGGTACTGTTCAATCATTGCAAGGAGGCGAACGGGGATTGCCATTTCCTGACCGGTCCGGATGACCTGACGGATGAACTGCTTGCCGCCTGCCTCCAAGCCGAAAAGGTTGGCATATGCGGAGCAACATCCACGCCGCTATGGCTCATGGAGCAGGTACGCGACAGACTCATACGCGACAACAAGTAACTTAAAACGACTATACTATGGAGTACAAAATCAACACCGTAGGTGTACTCACCTCAGGAGGTGACTCGCCGGGAATGAACGCCGCAATCCGTGCCGTCGTTCGTTCGTGTATCGCAAACGGCATCCAGGCCAAAGGTATCTATCGCGGCTACCAGGGACTGATTGATGACGAAGTCAAGGAACTGACCTCACAGGACGTGTCGGGAATCATCCAGCGCGGCGGAACGATCCTGAAGTCCGCACGTTGTATGGAGTTCAAGACACCGGAAGGACGCAAGAAAGCCTACGAGACTCTTCAGAAAGAAAAGATTGACGCTCTGGTCGTAATAGGCGGTGACGGAACCTTTACGGGTGCGCGCCTGCTTGCGCAGGAGTACAATATACCTATTATCGGTCTGCCCGGCACGATTGACAACGACCTGTGGGGCACGGACTCGACCATCGGCTATGACACCAGTCTGAACACCATCATGGATTGCGTGGACAAGCTCCGCGATACAGCAACCAGTCACGAGCGCGTGTTCCTGGTAGAGGTCATGGGTCGTGACGCAGGTTTCCTTACGCTGAGTGCGGCTATCGCTTCGGGTGCCGAGGCTGCTATTATCCCCGAACGCTCCACTGTGCGCGAGCAGATAGAGGAGGCTATCGGTCAGGGACGCCGCAAGAGCAAGAACAGCAGTATCGTACTGGTGCAGGAGCACGCTATTGACGGCGGAGCACAGGCTGTGGCGAAAGTGCTGGAGGAGTCGCATCCGGAGTACAACACCCGTGTGACCATTCTCGGTCACCTGCAGCGTGGCGGCAGCCCGACGGCATACGACCGTATAATAGCCTCGCGTATGGGCATGGCGGCTGTGGGCGCGCTACTCGAAGAGCAGCGTAGCATCATGATCGGCATGAAGAACGACGAGATAGTCTATGTGCCTCTGAGCAAGGCTATACGAGAGAAGAAAGACGTGAAGGCCGACAAGTGGGCGGCTATGCAGGTGCTGTCAATATAGGACGACGGCGGATTGCAGGCCAAGCGATTATGTGGCTGCGTGCAGCGGACGATGCTGTTCACGCAGCCATTCTTTATGCCAGAGCTGCATCTGTGCCAGCGTTTCGGCAGATACGAATGTGTCGCACAGGCGCTGCCAGATGTACTCTACCGCCATACCGGACGGATGGACAAGGTCGTCGGCATAGAAACGGTAGTCACGCAACTCGTCCAGTACAATCTCGTAGGCGGGGAAATAACTTGTCTGTTCCGGAAATTCCTTCTGCAACTGTTCCACAGCCATCAGCAGGACGGCTTTGCTCAATTGGTTCTGATGCATTCCGTCACGCCGGTGGCGGATGGGACTGACGGTGAATACCCAGTGCTTGCCTGCCATCGAGCGGATGATGGGACGCCACTCGGATACAATCTGCTCGACAGTCAGCCTCTCGCGCGTGAACTCCCGTTCCGGCAGTTTGTGGCAGTTGGCTACGACCTGTCCGTTACGGTAATAGACGTATGCCGTACCGAAGGTGACAAACACGGTTTCCGCTTCCTCCAATGCTTTATGAAGTTCCGCCTGTGACTGGAGGCAGCGGCGCAGCACCTGCTCGCTGTCGGGTCCGGAGAACGAGCCGTGATGCGACATCGAGTGGTACAATCCGTCGTGCTCGACCAGCTCAATGCGCATGTCGCCGTTGAGCGAACGGGCGATAGACAACGGGTTGTACAGCACGCCTGTAGGGTTGCATACGGCATGCAGACCGTACGCCTGCATCTGACGGCCAATATGGTCCGTAAAACATGAACCGACCAGCAGCAAACGGCTGTCCGCCTTAATCTGCCACGGGCTCTTGGGGATATCTATTTCTGTGCGCCAGTTCATTTGTAATTTGTAATTTGCCATTTGCGATTTGTCATTTGGCAATTGTCATTTGTCCATTCGTTTCACTCCCACAAGGCGCTCATAACGTGCGCCGAACGGTTTGTAATAGACGTATATGGTGTACTCGTTGCGTGTCTCCCAGTGGCTGCCTTCCGTGCGGAGAAGTGTCGCCTGCTGTGCGCCCTTGGGCACGAACCAGTACTGGTAGTCATATCCTCCCTGCTTGACCGGTGCGGCCAGGTAGTAGCACTTGCGTTCGCCGTCATAATCCATGCGGTTACGCAGGGTGAATGTGTTGCCGAACAGGTCGCCGCCCACGTATACCGCTCCGTCGAAGAACGGCCGTTCGGCCAGCAGTGTCCAGTGTGCCCACATGTACTCCGCCTCTGTCTCCGCATCCTGCACCCGTTCGGCGTTCACCCTGTACTGTCCGTTGACGTCATACTCATGGAAGTAGAGCTTGTCGGCACGCAGTTCGTCGGTATTGATCAGGGCGTGGTAGTCGCCCATCTCATAGACGATGCGGTCCAGTCCCGCACCGGCATAATAGGTTGAGAAGGCGTCAAAATGCCTGTACTCGCAACCTCCCTCAAATATCAGCGGACGGCTGTGCTGCCAGCGCATCGACCTGCTGTCCACAAACGTCGGCTGGGGAGCAACGACCAGATTGTCCGTACGGCCGTTCTGTTGTACAACGATGAAGTAGTCGTCACGGATGTTCGTGCTGCGTCCGTCGGTAAGCACCTCCAGTTCCAGCTGCTGGTAGCGTCCGCTCAGTTCGATGTCCGTTGTGGAGAGCACCTTGCCTTCGATGCGTACACGCGCCTCGGATACATATACCGGCACACGTGCAACGCTATTTTGAGGATTGCCGTCGGCATAGACGCTTATCTCGTAGCGTCCGCTGAGTTTGAGACGCATGTCGTCGTTCGGAAAGAGGAAGCGGTAATGGGTATATACCTGCTGCGTGTTGAGTGAGGGCGCATAGTCGGTGATGTCCTGGGTGGTAAAGCCGTCCAGGTACTCGACCGATGCAAGGTTGTCCGGTTTGCCCTGTGCGTCGCAGTGCCGTACCGTATATGTGTATTGCTTGAAATCCTGGCTCATCTCGTCGAACGAGATCTCCAGCACATGCCCGTCAGCATCGCCCTCGGCCCCCAGAGGCTCCGCCTCGCTTACGGATGGCGCGAACAGTACCGGCCGTTCGGGCATGGCGTAAGGCTCACCTGTGCCTGCGTCAACGTACTGCACGCGCAACGTGCGTATGCCGTCCGGATAGGCGGCATGCGGCAACGCCCACAACAGGATGCAGGCAATCATAAATGGCAGTCCGGATGTGTTGTGCATGAACAACAGGCTTTTTTGCACACTCAATGTACAAAAATTATTCCAAAAATGACGAAGAGAGGATTTTTTTTGTAAAAATATTTGCAAATATCATTTTTTTGTTGTACTTTTGCAAATGATTTTCGGCAAAGAGCCGGGATGATGTTGCCACTGTGGCTCAGTTGGTAGAGCAACGCATTCGTAATGCGTGGGTCGGCGGTTCGAGTCCGCCCAGTGGCTCAAAAGAAACCTCATGCGAGGTTTTTTTTTGTGCTTTGGCGGGCTCTCCCGCCGCGGTTCTCCGCCACTTCGTTCTGTCGATTATTGCATCCGCAATTTTCGAGTCCGCCCAGTGGCTCAAAAGAAACCTCATGCGAGGTTTTTTTTTGTGCTTTGGCGGGCTCTCCCGCCGCGGTTCTCCGCCACTTCGCTCTGTCGATTATTGCATACTTTCTGTGATTTTGCAAAAAATATTCGAAAATATTGTCTAAAATTTGCAAATATTGGATATTTTTCGTAACTTTGCAGGCTGTATTAGGTTCGAACGATTACGCACGATGAAATATACGTATGAATATACCATCCGCTATCAGGATGTGGATGACACAAAGCACCTCAGGTGGACGGCGCTGGAGGAGTACCTGCTGGAGGTAGCCGGTACCGTTGCCGATGAACTGGGTTTCGGTATCGCCGTGCTCCATCCGCGTGACCTGACGTGGATACTGACGCACATGTCCGTGCAGATGTCGTATATGCCCATGCCGCAGGAACACGTGGTGTTCGAGACATGGATCGAGCAGAACGCGCACATGCTTTCCACGCGTGACTACCGGATATATGTGATAGACCGCTCCGTCGATGGCAAGAAAACCGCTGCGCTCAAAGAGGAAATCCGCGAGGGCTGGCGGCTGATAGGCGAGGTCAAGAGTGTGTGGGCTGTGCTGGATATGGAGAAGCGCGAGATAGCCAATGTGTTCGATGACCCGATATTCGAGGGCTGTGTTGACGGCGAGGTGCTGCCTATGAGCCGTGGCGCGCGAACCGTAGCTCTGCCGGATGCGCAGCGTGTGCCCTATACCGTACGCTACTCCGATCTTGACTACAACCGTCATTGCAACTCCTGTAAATACCTTCAGGCGATGCTGGACACTTATCTGCCTACATCACTTGTCGGATGGCTGGTGGGGCAACCCAAGGGGTACGGCAGCCGGTCCGCATCCCTCAACAATCAGATGTGGCGCCTGGATATCCACTATTCGCGCGAGGTGTGTGCCAGTGAGCAGACAACCATCGCATGGCAGGATGAAGGACAGGCAGTCCGCTATCAGATGCTCAATTCCGAAGGGATGACCTCATGTGCCGCCACGCTGCAAAAGATATGATAATCTGAAAAAATACATACTATGGCTTTTTCTCACCAAAAACGTCCTGCGGAACTGGAATGTGACGTGGTACGCTTCCAGAACAACAAAGACAAATGGATAGCCTTCATCGGCCTGCTGGACGGGCGTCCGTATGAGATATTCACGGGTCTGGCCGATGACGACGAGGGGCTGCTTATCCCTAAGTCCGTCAATAAAGGCAAGATCATCAAGGTCGTCCAGGAGGACGGCACGAAGCGTTACGACTTCCAGTTTGTCAACACCCGTGGCTTCAAGACCACCATGGAGGGATTGAGTTACAAGTTCGACAAGGAGTTCTGGAACTACGCCAAGCTTATCTCCGGCGTGCTGCGTTACGGCATGCCAATCGACCAGGTCATCAAGATGATTTCCGGTCTGCAGATGGATTCGGAGTCCATCAATTCCTGGAAGGTGGGCGTGGAGCGTGCCCTCAAGAAATACCTGCCGCCTGAAGAACAAAATATAGATGAGCCATGCACGAACGATTAGTAGGAACACTTATCCTCTCGCGTTATGGCGCAGAGGTGCTTACCGACCGCAAGCAGGTGAGCGAGAACATTGCCGTTGCGCCGCGATACCTTCGTGGCGCGAATGACGGTGACAAGGTCATCGTGGAGATCATCCATCCAGCTACGCGCAAGAACCCTCCGATGGGCAAGATTGTGGAGGTGCTCGGTCATGCCGGTGACAACGAGACAGAGATGCACGCCATCCTCGCCGAGTACGGTCTGCCGTACGATTATCCCCGGGAGGCAGAGCAGGAAGCCCTGGAGATGGATTCCGACATAAGCACGCAGGAGATCTATCGCCGCCGCGACATGCGTGACGTACTCACTCTGACGATAGACCCGTTTGACGCCAAGGATTTTGATGATGCGCTGTCGTTCCGCCAGACGGGTGATGACGAGTTCGAGATAGGAGTGCATATCGCCGATGTGACGCACTATGTGGAGTCCGGCACACTGCTGGACAGCGAGGCGTACAACCGTGCGACGTCGGTCTATCTGGTGGACCGTACCATTCCCATGCTGCCGGAAAGGCTGTGCAACGAACTCTGTTCGCTGCGGCCGAACGAGGACAAGCTGACGATGTCCGTCATCTTCATCATGGACGCTAAGGCGAAGGTTCTCAAACAGAAGATTTGCCGTACTGTCATCCGCTCCGATGTGCGTCTGGACTACGAACAGGCGCAGGATATCATCGACGAACGGCCTATGCCCGAAGAGTCGGTGCATGGTGGCGTGATAGGCGGCGATGTGGTGACTGCGGTCAGGCAGCTGAACAGTCTTGCGGGCATCCTTCGCGAGGAGCGTTTCCGCCACGGCGCGATAGAGTTCGAGCGTGAGGAAGTGAAGGTGCTCGTGGACGAGCAGGGCAAGCCGACAGGCTTCAAACTGGAGGAGTCCACGCCTTCGCATCACCTGATAGAGGAGTTCATGCTCCTCGCCAACCGTACGATAGCGATGCAACTGTCCGGCACGAACAAGGATGTGGTCTATCGTGTGCACGATGTGCCGGACCCCGACAAGGTGGAGGCACTAAGCAAGTTCGTCAACAAGTTCGGCTACTCGATGCGTCTGCCCAAGAAGGACCAGAAGAACGAAAATGGCACCAAAGGTGCCACCAAGGCTATCAAGCACCTGCTGTCGGAGAGCAGCGGCACACCGGAGCAGGAACTCATCCATACCCTGGCTGTGCGCACCATGCCCAAAGCTGTATATTCGACGCATAACATCGGTCACTATGGACTGGCGTTCCCCTATTATACGCACTTCACCTCGCCTATACGCCGTTATCCCGACATGATGGTGCACCGGCTGGTGGCGAAATATATCCTCAGCGGCAAAGCGCAATCGACGATGGGTGATCTGGAGGAGGCATGCCGCCACTGTTCCGACCGCGAGCAGCTGGCTGTGGCAGCCGAACGGGCGTCCGTCAAGTACAAGCAGGCGGAGTGGATGGAGCAGCATATAGGCGAAGTGTTCGACGGTATAGTGAGCGGCGTGACGGAGTATGGCGCATACGTGCAGCTGAACGATACCCACTGCGAGGGACTGTTGCATGTTCGTGAGATGGGCACGGAGGCATACTGGTCGTTCAGCGAGGACGAGTACTGCCTGATCAACGACCATACAGGCGAGAAACTGACACTCGGCGACCGCATCCGCGTGGAGGTCATACGTGCTGACGCTCTCCAGCGCCGTATTGATTTCCGACGGGCTAAACAGAATGAATGATGAATGAGTTTTTAGAGAAAGAGGAACGCGTACTGCAGATGCTCAAGACCGTGTATGATCCGGAGATTCCGGTAAACATATACGACCTCGGACTGATTTACCGTATAGATATTTCCGATGATGGCGTATGCGCCATCGACATGACGCTGACGGCTCCCAGTTGTCCGGCGGCGGACTTCCTTGTGGAGGATATACGCCAGAAAGTCGGCACGGTGGAGGGTATAACACGTGTGGATGTCAAGCTTGTCTTCGAACCCGAATGGACGAAGGACATGATGTCCGAAGAGGCAAAACTGGAACTGGGCTTTTTATAATCAATCAGTTATTGGTTGCCGGAGGTTGAATGATATGTAGCGCAGACCAAAGTGAAAAAATGGTATATTTCTTAAGTGACGCACATATAGGTAGCAGGGCTGTGAATGACCCGCAGCATCAGTTGCGGTTTGTCCGCTTGCTGGAGCAGTTGTCGAAAGACGCGACTGCCATCTATCTGTTGGGTGATATCTTCGACTTTTGGGCGGAGTACGTGTGGCATGACAGCTCAAAAGAGGAATACGTGCCCTTGCTGACGTGCCTCAAGCAACTGACAGGAAGAGGCATTGCTGTGCATTACTTCATCGGCAATCATGATATATGGACGTATGGCGGACTGGCGCGACGGACAGGCGTGGTCATCCACCGCAAGCCTGAAGTGGTGACAGTAGCCGGCAAGCGCTGCATGCTGGCGCATGGCGACGGGCTCGTGCCGGGCGATTACCTCAAGCAGTTCCCGAAAGAGATACAGAAGAAGATCCGCTCGTTCATGCGTCTAAGAAAGCTGTTCCACAATCCCGTGGCGCAAACATGCTTCCGCCTCATGCCTCCGGCGTTAGGCAACAGGATAGGGTACAACTGGGCGAAGCACTCACGCCTGAAGGAACTCGCCAATCCTTGTGACTACAAAGGCGAGAACCGCGAGGAGCTTGTCCTCTATGCCAAGGAGCAGGAACAGGTGCAGCACATGGATTACTACATCTTCGGGCACAGGCATATCGAATTGGACTTAGAACTGGCAACCGGAGCGCGGGTAGTGATATTGGGTGATTGCTTCCGCCAATGGACTTATGCCAGTATGAGTCCGGACGGCAAAGTCGTCCTGGATTCATGGCCGTTAGCCGTTAGCCATTAGCTAACAACGAATTATTATACAACGCAAAAAAATGGCCAATAGCCAAAGGCCAGAAAAAATACAATGAGAGATTTTAGGAAATATCAAATATGGCAGGACGCTATTACTATCGCAAATATGGTGTATAGCGTAACAGAATCTTTTCCTAAAAATGAGATGTATGGTTTGGCCAATCAATTGCAGAGAGCTGCTGTTTCGATAGGATCAAACATTGCTGAAGGTGCATCCAGATCGTCGGCTGTAGAATATGCTCATTTTCTCGAAATAGCCATTGGTTCGGCATTTGAAGTTGAGACACAATTGGCAATTGCCACCCAAAGAGATTACATTCCTATTTCACAACATAAAGAGTTGATTATTCTTTTGCAAAAAGAAGAGAAACAAATAAATACATTAATACAAAAAATCCGCGCCATCAGCCAAAAACCGTTGGGAAAAGAGCCAATGGCTAATGGCTAATGGCCAATGGCCAAACATGCATACAAGAGCAGAACAATTAGCGGCATTCGACAGGCTGCTGACCATTATGGACGAGCTGCGGGAGAAATGCCCGTGGGACAGAAAGCAGACGTTTGAGAGCCTGCGCCAGAATACAATAGAGGAAACGTTCGAACTGGCAAATGCTATCTCCCGGAAGGATATGACGGAGATAAGCAAGGAACTCGGCGATGTGCTGCTGCATGTCATCTTCTACGCGAAGATGGGCAGCGAGACCGGTGATTTTGATATAGCCGACGTATGTAACCGCATCAGCGACAAACTCATCTTCCGCCATCCGCATGTGTATGGTGAAACCGCTGCCGCCAATGCCGAAGAGGTGAGCAAACTGTGGGAACAGGTCAAGCTCAAGGAAAAAGGCGGTAACAAAACGGTGCTGGGCGGTATCCCCGACGCTCTGCCTTCGTTGGTCAAGGCCTACCGGATACAGGACAAGGTGGCAGGTGTGGGCTTCGACTGGGAGAAACGGGAGGATGTGTGGGAGAAGGTCAAAGAGGAGATCCGCGAGTTCGAGGAAGACCCGTCGGAAGCCGAACTGGGTGATGTGTTGTTTGCGCTCATCAATGCAGCACGGCTATACAAACTCAAGCCAGACAACGCACTCGAGCAGACTAACCTGAAGTTCATACGACGCTTCAACTACATCGAAGCCAAAGCCAAAGAGCAAGGACGAGAACTCAAAGACATGACTCTTGCGGAGATGGATGCACTGTGGAATGAAGCGAAACAGAAATTCGGCCATTAGCCGTTGGCCGTTAGCTGACAATTAATTATATACGCAAAAAAACAATGGCCAATGGCTAATAGCCAACGGCCAAAAAAAAGTCCCCAAACAGGGACTCGTGGTGCGGCATAAAAGACTCGAACTTTCACTCCGTAAGGAACCAGATCCTAAGTCTGGCGCGTCTACCAATTCCGCCAATGCCGCGGAGCGCGCCTTGGCGAGCGACGCGGACCAAGGACCGTTCCTGCCAAAGCGGCTGCAAAAGTACGATTTTTTTTTGAATTATGCAAGAGAACAAGCAATTTTTTTACCATACATTACCCAATAATATCAAAATTGTACACTGTCGTACGCAATCAGCGGTAGCGTACGTGGGTGTGATGATAGGTGCCGGTACTCGTGACGAACGCCCCGAAGAGAACGGCATGGCGCATTATATCGAGCACTGTGTGTTCAAGGGGACGGTATTCCATTCCGCGCGTCAGATTATCTCACAGATTGAGGGCGTAGGCGGCGAAATCAACGCCTACACGACCAAGGAGGAGACGACGTTCTACGCCGCCACTCTGAACGAGCATGTGCCCAAGACTCTCCGCCTCATCTCCGAGATGGTGCTCTGCCCGACGTTCCCCAAGAGCGAGACGGACAAGGAGCGCATGGTTATCTACGACGAGATAGAGAGTTACAACGACTCGCCGAGCGAGCTTATCTATGACGATTTCGAGAACATGCTGTTCGCCGGTCACTCGCTGGCGCAGCCTATATTGGGAACGAAGAAGACGCTGCGGCACATATCCTCGTCGCCCGACCGACCGCGTGCGTGGATGGCGCAGCATTACCGTCCGGAGCGGATGGTGGTGTTCTGTCAGGGCGATATACCGGCCCCGCGCTTCGTGAGGATGGTGGAGAAAGCCTTCGGCGACTATACCAATCCCCTGCCGCCTGACAGGCAAGTATCCTTTGCCGAGGAGCAGGACCGTCAGCCGCAATCCGCCTCCTATACAAAGCATACTCACCAGCAGCATGTCATGCTGGGCGCTCGTGCCTATCCGATAGGGCACGAGCGGCAGCTGCCGCTCTACCTGATGAACAATATTCTGGGAGGAGGCAGTCTCAATTCGCGCCTGAACATCGCCCTCAGGGAGGCGCGCGGACTGGTGTATACCATCGAATCGACCTATACGCCGCTGTCCGATACGGGCTACTGGTGCACGTACTTTGCCTGTGAGCCCGAACATACGGAGCAGTGTATGGATGTCCTGTACAAGGAGCTTCGTCGCGCAGTCAGTACGCCTCTCTCATCCCGTGAGATGCATGCTGCACTCCTCCAGCTCCGCGGCCAGATGGCTATCTCGGCGCAGAACGCGGAGAACAATGCCCTGGCTATGGCAAAGTCCGTCCTCTACCGTGACTATGCGCCCACCTGGCAGCAGACCTTCGAACAGATAGCCTGCATCACCCCCGGACAACTGCAGCAGGTGGCGGAAGAGATATTGAATCCCGACAGGATGGTTGTGCTCAAATATGAGTAAAAATGTGCTTTTTGCCGGCAATTTAGTGCTTTTTGTAACAAAAAGGTGATAAAATACGGTAAAATTGTCACATTTTGAACTTTTTTATAGGGAAATCTTGCAAGTTGGAAAAAAATGTAGTACCTTTGTAAAGATTTTCGCCCGCGCAACGCGCAAACCTTAAATGTTCATGCCTACGCACGAATGTGTGTTGCATGTGTCCTATTTATTATTTATGCGTGCGCACGTATAGCTAATTAAACGTGGGAGCGTTGCTCCCTTAAACAACAAATAATTATATAATGAAGCGATTTTACGTATTGATGGTCTGCCTGTGCCTGCTGCCGATAGGTTTGCTGGCGCAGATGAAGGTAGTGGGTACGGTGCTTGACGAGAACGGCGAAGGTGCGATCGGCGCCAACGTGGTTGTCGAAGGTACGACCGTGGGTACCGTGACAGACTTTGATGGCCAGTTCGAGATTACTGTTCCCGAAGGAAAGAAGTCGTTGGTCATCTCTTATCTGGGTTACAAGACTGTGACAGTTCCTGCCAAACCCACAATGAAAGTAACGCTGGAGACCGAGAGTCAGCAGATTCAGGAGGTCGTGGTGCAAGGTATGGTCAAGCAGGACAAGCGTCTGTTTACCGGTGCTGCCACGAAGCTGGAGGCTGATGAGACGATGCTGTCCGGTGTGGCTGATATCAGCCGCTCGCTGGAAGGCAAGGCTGCCGGCGTGAGTGTACAGAACGTGAGTGGTACTTTCGGTACCGCCCCGAAGATTCGTGTGCGTGGCGCCACGTCTATCTACGGCGCATCCAAGCCGCTATGGGTGGTGGATGGTGTCGTGCTGGAGGATGCGGTCGAGATGAGCGCCGATGACCTGTCGTCAGGTGACGCGAAGACCCTTATCGCCAGTGCCATCGCCGGTATCAACGCCGAGGATATTGAGAGTTTCCAGATTCTGAAGGACGGTTCGGCTACCTCCATCTACGGTGCGCGTGCCATGGCAGGCGTTATCGTAGTGACCACGAAGAAAGGTCAGGCGGGCAAGTCACGTCTGCAGTATACGAGTGAGATTACCTACCGTATGATTCCTTCGTATGTGGACTTCAATATCTGTAACTCACAGGAGCAGATGGGCATCTACCAGGAGTTGGAGCGCAAGGGCTGGCTTGAGTACAGTGCGCTGAGCAGCGCAAAAAACAGCGGTGTGTATGGCTTGATGTACAAGCTTATCGACAGTGCTGAGTCCGGTGGAGTAGGTCTGGAGAACACGGCTGCAGCCCGAAACGGCTATCTGCGTCAGGCGGAGTTCCGTAACACTGACTGGTTCAAGGAGCTGTTCAATCAGACGGTGATGCACAACCACTCGCTGTCGTACTCTGCCGGTACGGACCGCGCACGTCTGTACGCATCGTTGTCTGCTATGCAGGACCCGGGCTGGTACAAGGCCAGTGATATCGCGCGATTCACCGGTACGGTTAATGCCAACTTCGACCTGCTGCCCGGTAACAGCAAGCAGAAACTGACTGCCGGCATCAACTTCATGGGCAGCTACCGTAAGCAGAAAGCTCCGGGAACCATCTCCGCACAGACTGACCCTATCTCGGGCGCAGTGAGCCGTGAGTTCGATATAAACCCGTTCTCATACGCCACGAACACGTCTCGTGCGATGGATCCTGATGCATACTATCGTCGTAACTACTGTGACTTCAACATCAAGGATGAGTTGGAGCGCAACTATATCGATATCAAGGTTACCGACCTGAAGTTCCAGGGCGAGTTGAACTACAAGCCTATCCGTGGTCTGGAAATCAGTGCACTGGGTGCCATCCGTTATCAGATGAGCCGTCAGGAGCACAATATTACCGACCAGTCCAACCAGGCTCGCGCTTACCGTGCAGGTATTGACCCGGAGGACCATACGATTCGTGATGCGAACTCGTTCCTCTATACCGACCCGGATGACAATCAGGCTCTGCCAGAGACTATCCTGCCGAAGGGCGGTATCTATAACCTGACCGAGTACTCGCTGCTCTCCACGGACTTCCGTGCCACGATCAGCTACAACCGTGACCTCGGCAAGAACGGCGACCATATTATCAGCCTGTTCGGCGGTGGCGAGTTGAACTCGACCGACCGTCAGTACACCTGGTTCCGCGGCTGGGGCTACCAGTACGAGAACGGCGGTGTGCCCTTCACGGACTACCGTATCTTCAAGCAGAGCCAGGAGGAAAACTCCCAGTATTTCAGCAAGGAATTTGCCTACTACCGCAACCTGGCGTTCTTCGCAATGGCTACGTACTCCTACAAGGCACGCTATACCATCAACGGTACCGTACGTTATGAGGGTACGAACAAGTTGGGTAAGAGCCAGTCCGCACGCTGGCTGCCTACATGGAACGTGTCCGGAGCCTGGAATGCGCACGAGGAGCGCTGGTGGGAGCCGACCTTCGACAAATGGTGGACCTACGCCAGTCTGAAGGCCAGTTACTCCCTGACCGCTGACCGTGGTCCGAGCTGGGTAACGAACTCGCTGGCAGTGTTCCAGAGCTACAGCCCGTACCGTCCGAACACCAATGCTTCGGAGACGGGTATCCAGCTCTATGACCTGGAGAACTCCGAACTGACGTATGAGAAGAAGCACGAGCTCAATATCGGTGTGGCTCTCGGATTTGTGGAGAACCGTATCAATCTGGAGTTCGACTGGTACCGTCGTAACAACTACGACCTTATCGGTCTGGTTCAGACGATGGGTGTAGGTGGTCAGGTAACGAAGTATGCCAACGATGCCACGATGCGCTCCACCGGTTGCGAGTTCACGCTTTCGACTGTGAACATCAAGATGAAGGATTTCAAATGGACCACCGACTGGATTTTCTCATGGGCCGAGAACAAGATTACCAAGCTGGACTCTCGTCCGCAAGTATATGAGCTTGTCTCGGGTTCGGTGATGAGCCGTAAGCAGGATTATCCTGTAGGTGCCATGTTCTCCATTCCGTTTGCCGGTCTGACTGAGGAAGGTCTTCCTACGTTCTATATCAACAAGGACCACACGGCTATTGCAGGTCCGGGCAACTACGAGGAGCTGGACTTCCAGGCATACTGGCCTGCTGATGACCAGATCGCTCCGGGTGAGACGGTGCCTGACTACCTTAAGTATGAGGGTACGGTTGAGCCGACCATCACCGGTTCGTTCGGCAACACCTTCTCATGGAAGGGCCTGAAGTTGAATATCTTCTTCACCTACAGCTTCGGCAACGTGCTCCGTCTGGATCCGCTCTGCTACGTATACAGCAGCCAGTACAGCGACCTGACCGCCAGCATGAAGGAAATGAAGAACCGTTGGATGGTGCCCGGCGACGAGGCTGTGACCACCATCCCGACCATTGCTACCAAGCGTCAGTATCAGGACATCAACAACCTGTATTGGGCATACTCGGCATACAACTACTCGACAGAGCGTGTGGCCAAGGGTGACTTCATCCGTCTGAAGGAACTGTCGCTCAGTTATGACCTGCCCGCCAAGGTGTTCGAGAGCCAGAAAGCCGTATCAAGCTTCGGTGTAAAACTCACCGCCACCAACGTATGGCTGGCGTATGCGGATAAGAAACTTAACGGCCGTGATCCGGAGTTCTACAACACCGGTGGTGTGGCATCACCTGTTCCCCGCCAGTTCACACTGACCGTTAAATTAGGATTCTAACCAATTAATACGAAGCAGTTATGAAAAAGAACAACATATTCTATATCGTGGCACTGACTCTGGTGCTGGGTGTGATGTCAGGATGTAACTTCCTGGACAAGAACCCGGATATGCGTGCCTCGATTGATACGAAAGACAAAGTGCGTCTGTTGCTGGTGTCGGCTTATACGAACGCCAATGTCGGCCCTATCTGCGAATTCAGTTCAGATAACGTCATTGACAACAACTCGCCTGACGAGTACGGCCACTGCAACTCCCTGCTGCCGCTGGACAAGATGTACGACGAGATTTTTGCATGGCAGCCTGTAGTCAGCAACGACCAGCAGGACTCGCCCAAGTATATCTGGGACGGTTGCTATTCCGCAATTGCCGCTTGCAACCAGGCACTCAAGGCGATTGAAGAGCTGGAGGCCAAGGGCATCAATATGGACGCCGAGAAGGGCGAGGCGCTGATGAGCCGTGCTTATCACCACTTCCTGCTGGCTACCGTATTCTGCCAGACCTGGAAGGACGAGACGCTGAGCAAGCAGGACTCGGGTATCCACTACATGACAGAGCCGGAGACGACAGTTAAGCCCGTATATTACCGTGGTACGGTATACGATACGTACAAGGCTATCGAGAAGGATATTGAGCAAGGCGTGAAACTGGTGACCGACGAGTACTACTCTGTACCGCGCTACCACTTCAACGTCAAGGCCGCTCACGCTTTTGCCGCACGATTCTACCTCTACACCCGTCAGTGGGACAAGGTGCTGGAGCACGCCAACTACGTGCTTACCACCAGCGATGAGGCTACATTGGGCATGCTGTTTGACGCCCGTTATGCCAAGGTGGAGTGTACGGATGTTCAGTCAGAGATGAATGCCTGGATTGACGCCAACTCACCGGCCAACCTGCTTATCTACACGACTATGTCGGTGGCCAGCTATTCGGTATTCTCCGATTACGGCCGTTATCAGTTCAACCGCGATGCGCGTGACCATACCACTTCGGGTACCGGTCCGTGCTGGGGCAGCCGTTTCCCAGGCTACTCCGTTTGGTCGGTTAACTCGCAGTACGGCTCGCTGCTGGCGTACTTCTTCTACCTGTTCGAATATACCGACAAGGTGAACGGATACGGTTATGTACATGGCGTGACGCGTGCGTTCACGACCAACGAGACTCTGCTGTGCCGTGCTGAGGCGAAAGCCCATCTGAACGACCTTGAAGGTGCTGCGAACGATCTGCGTATGTGGGCACAGAGTTATAATGTACAGGGTGCTATGGATACTCTGCCCGACGGCAAAGTCAATCTGTCGCTGGCCAAGATCAAAGCGTTCTATACATTGGATAACGAGGAGGTTGATGATATCTGGGTGCCGAAGTTGCACAACCAGGACATCTGCCCGACATGGACTATCAGCAAGGAGCAGGAGCCGGTTATCGACTGCGTGCTTCATTTCCGTCGTCTGGAGAGCATTCATACCGGATTGCGCTGGCATGACATCAAGCGCTACGGTATAGAGATTACTCACTATCAGGGTACCGATCCTGTCCGTACGCTGGTGTGGAACGACGACCGCCGTGCTATCCAGTTGCCCAAGGAGGTTATCAGTGCAGGCATGAGCGCCAACCCGCGTGTCATTCTGGGTGACAACGTCAGCGGCAGTTCCATCGGACGACCGATGACTGACGGAGAGCCTATCATGGTAAGCTTTACCGAGGCTAAGGCACTTGGTGCACAATTAACACGTGAAAGTAACGACTAATTGAGTACGATTATGAAAAAGTTCTATCAAATACTGTTTATCGGTACGCTGCTGATTGGCTTGGCTTCTTGTGAGAAGGACAAGTTCACCGACTCCATCTTCATTGATCCGGTGGAGGACACCAATGCGTACACCTACGCGTTTGACCAGTGGCTCTATGAGCACTATACCGTGCCTTATAACGTGGAGTTCCGCTATCGTCTTGACGACAATGCTACCGACCCCAACTACAATGTTGTACCGGTGAGCATGGGTATGGCGGACACGATTGCGCATGTGGCATTGTACCTCTGGTACGATGTATATGACTCCGTTGCGCCTGCAGGCTTCCTCAACGAGAACGGTCCGCGTATCATCCAGCTTATCGGCTCCGCAATGATCAACGCCGCGCAAGGTACAGAGAAACTCGGTCAGGCTGAGGGCGGTATCAAGATTACGCTCATGAAGATCAATAAGATGAAGACCAATGATATTGATCTGCTCAACGAATACATCTTCAAGACCATGCACCACGAGTTCTCGCACATCCTGCATCAGAAGAAGACCTATCCGAAGGAGTTTGAGCAGCTCAGCGCAGCTGATTACAATCCTGACGGATGGCAGTACACCAGTGATGTTGAGGCATGGCAGATGGGCTTTGCATCGCCGTACGGCGGCAGCGAGGCACGTGAAGACTTCGTAGAGATTATCGCCAACTACATCGTCAAGTCCGACAAGGATCTGAATACAATGCTGACCGTTGCAGGGCAGGACGGCAAGGAAGGACGCAAGATCCTGGAACAGAAGATTGAAATCTGCCGTACATGGCTGGCTGAGAAGTGGGAACTGGATCTCGATGCGTTGCGTGTTGAAGTTCAGAAACGTCAGAAGGACATGGACTGGGATAAGATTATGAATCTTGAATTTATGAAAAAATAAGTAGTCATATGAAAGCAAAATATCTATTCATAGCCATTGCGTTGGTGAGTGTGCTGGGAGCATGCAGCCGTGAGGAGGAGAACTTGTTTGACAAGTCCGCAGCCGAGCGTGCCCAATATGCAATGGATAATGCCAATGCCGTGCTTGTAGCACCGGCTAACGGCTGGGAAATGCTGTATTTCGCTAACCCTGCCTCCCGAGGCTATAACGTACTGGTCAACTTCGGTAAGAACGGCCGTCTGATTGCAACGGCCAAGAACGGCACCACCACAGGCGGTGTTCTGCGTACAGATTCATCCAGTACATGGATGGTGAAGAACGACTACGGCCCCATCCTGACCATGGACACGTATAATGAGGTGTTCCACGCATGGTCCGACCCGCGCGACGACGGTGAAGGTCTGCAGGGGGACTATGAGTTCCTTATCCTGCATGCTGATGCCAACTTCGTCAAACTGAAAGGCAAGAAGTACGGTGCATACTACTACCTCTATCCGTTGGAAGCAGGCGTTAAGGCTGCTGACTATTACACGGAGGTCGATGCATTGCAGACCAAGCTTTGCGCTAACGGCAACCTCTTCCACCTGAATGCAGGCGGCAAGGAGCACCTGCTATATGATGGCAATACGGGTATTTTCACACTGACAGAGACCGGCGAGATACCTAATCCCGAAGTAGCGGATATCTATCCGTTTGCCGTGCGCCGCAACGGTATCCAACTCTCCTTCCCCTTCCTTGATTTGAAGGATGTGATGTACGAATTAAAAGGTGATGTGCTGTCGGCAGCCTCTTCAACTCTGGCACCGGCTGCACCTGTAACCTACTTTGCCGAGTATATTGAGCTGGTTGGCGGAGCGTGGACGTACAACATCTCTGATATCAACGAGACGACCAAGAATGCCATTGCTGACGTCAATGCAGCCCTCAAAAAGGCGTACAGCAGCAACAAGAAAGCGGCTGTCAAGTCCCTTTCCCTTTCAGCTGGAGTTGAACATGCGGTTCTGACCTTGAGTTATCTGGGCAATTCTTCGTCCAAGACTACGGATATGACTTATCTGTTCTCGTTCAAGGTGCAGGGCAACAGCCTGCAGTTGAACTACGTGGGACCGTCAGACGAGAATGCCGAAAAGGTGCTTGTCGCTTTCCCGTCTCTGCTGCCGATGTTCCAGTCGCTGTGCGGTTCGTTTGCTATCACTACCGAAAGCGCCATCAACCCGACGGCCGGTGTCAAGATGACCGAGAATTCGAATTCCGCAAAGTGGTTTAACCTGACCGGTAAACAACAATAATCAATAAGTATTTACTTAAAATCTTTTAAGGTATGAAAAAAAGTATTCTATTTGTATGCGGATTGGCTCTTACAGTAGCCGCCTCCGCCGCAGTGAAACCGAACAGCAACGCAAATCCCTACATGACTGCGCAAAAGAAAAGTGTAGCGAACGTTGAGATGAAGAAAATCGATGCTCCCCGTCCAGTTGAGCAGAAGGCCCAGGCCGATGCTACGGTAGTCAATCCGTACGTTAACGCTATTGGTGATACCTATTACTATGCTCCATACTCGACGAAATACGGCATTACTACAGTAGCTGATCCTGCAATTATTGTTCCCTTTAGCAGTGAAGTAATCTTTAGTTCTTACTATACCAAACTTGGTGGTAATCCTGTTGTTAACACTTGGCTTCTGGATGATAAGGAGGTTTCCACAACCAACTATCTCAGCATGCCGTTTGAGCGTCCGGTAGAAGAAGCTACTTCTCCTGTTATGAAGACTGCAGATGTTACCCTTCAGGGTAAGACCTATGCATTTGCTGACTATCAGTATGGTGCTATGGCCGGCAAACTGCTTGCCGATCTTAGCATGCCCGGTTATGACCCGTATATTGCAGTCGCTCCGGCAAATACAGTGCCCTTGTCCAAGGCAATGATTTATTCGGACGATCCTTCGTTTGACACCGAGAATGACGACCAGATTGCACGTGACTGGTTCTGGCTGGGCTCCGGTGCTTCCAAAGGTGATGGCTACAAGTACGGTTCAAAAATAGTGGATCCGTTCGTAAGTACCGATGAGTACACTAAATATATTGATACCATTTTCGTTCCGTTCCTGAATACGGGTACCATGTATATCGACCAGGCAGAGTTGGGCCTTGTTTCCGAGAAGGCGAATGCTGCCGCTATGTTCCCCGGTGATGCTCATATCCGTATGTCCATCTATCCGTTGGATATCACGAACGGTCACATCGATTTTGAGAACCCTATCGCTCGCGCCAAAGCCGGTGCTGCCGATTTCCTGCCTACAGACCAACAGGCTAACTACGGTGAATTGATTTTCCAATTTGTAGAGAAGGATCCTATTACCGGTGCAGAAACACAAGTTCCCGCTGTTGTTGACGGTCCGTTCGTAATCGCTTTGGACGAGTTCAATGACGCAGACGCGAATTTCGCTATTCTGGCAAACTGGTATAATCCGAAAGACGCTGAGACTTGGTTTCTCTCCAACGACTCCATCTTCCAACTGTATGACAAACCCAGTGATGACGGTCGTACAAGAAACGCGTCAGATATTTTGCTCATTCTGAATGCAGAGCTCGTTGCTTTCGAGGCTCCGGAAGAGGTTAAAGTTGGTCTTGAGGGAGGCGAAATCAGTCTGAATATCCCTTCTAACGTTTGGGGTATGATTGTTGAAGACGGTACCGCTTATGACGACATGAACGAGATTGAAGCAGAGTCGGATGAGTGGATCAGCACGTTCATCGAGACGGAGTATGGTTTTGAGACATATGAAGGCCAACAATATATCGTGCACAAGTACAACGATATTCTGACCATCACTGTCGAGCAGAGTTCAGCAAGCCGCGAGGGTGAGATCATTATTGACGCTCTTGGAAAGGTAGTGACAATCAAGGTTATCCAGGAGGACGGTGCCGCAGTAGAGAACACCCGCATGGGTGCTATCATGGACGGCAAGCTCTACAACGTTCTCGGTGTCGAGGTTGGTGAGGACTACAAGGGTGTAGTAATCCGCAACGGCGAGAAGTTCATCAAGTAATCAGCGCTTGACAACCCCGTCGGTGCTATTACCGACATTCAGTCAGGGCTGTAGCCGGTAGGCTGCAGCCCTAATTGTCTGTATATGGTCAAAGCATCGAGTTAATCCAATGTGCGCCCCCGACTTGACTCCGACTTGACTCCGATTTGACCCCGATTTGACCCCGATTTAACCCTTATAAACCCTCGATGTAGTATGTATCAACCGGACAATGCCCAACCAGCATTCCCCGCCATCTGAAAAGTTCGTAGTGAAAAAGTGAGAAAGTCCGTAGTAAAATAGCAGAAAAGTGCGGATTTGCTTGCAAATATGAAAAAAAATCAGTAATTTTGCACGCTTAATGTGCGCAGTTTGAATATGCTCCAACGAATAGCCGTATATTGCTCTGCTTCCGATGGTGTGCCTAAGGTGTATAATCACGCCGCATACCGTATGGGACAGCTGCTTGCCGAGGCAGGCATCGAGGTCGTGTACGGCGACGGCGGCATAGGGCTTATGAAGCATCTGGCTGAAGGCGTACTTGCCGCCGGAGGCATGGTCACAGGCGTCATTCCCCGCTTCATGGTGGAGCAGGGCTGGAACAACCCCCGCAGCACGCGGACTATCGTCACCGGATCGATGCACGAACGCAAAGCCGCTATTACCGAGATGGTTGATGCCATGGTCGCCCTGCCTGGTGGCGTAGGCACGATGGAGGAACTCTTTGAGTGCCTGACCTGGAAGCAGCTCGGGCTGCACGGCAAGCCTGTGGTGATTGTCAATACCGCCGGCTATTTCAACCCTGTCCTGACGGCTCTTGACAAGATGGTCAGCGAGCGGTTCATGCAACCCGTTCACCGCAATGCCATGTTCGCTGTCGTGACCGAACCAGAAGAGGTGCTGCCCGCCATCCGGCAGGCCGCCGAATGGAACGAGGACAAGCGCAAGCTGGCCCGAACCGTATAACTGTCAGCAGCCGACCATTACCCTTTAACTGTTAACTATTCACTCATCCCTCCGTGCCTGATACCGGCTTACATATTACCGCTTCACTGTCCTCCACATGGCTGCCGTGGCTATGTCTGGCTATGGTGATGCTCCTGTGGATGAGCTGTGTCATGCAGCCGCAGTATCTGCGCGGACTGCTGAGCAACGGTCTCTCGTTATTCACGGTGAACAACACCGAACAGATTCCCAGTATGGGCTCCCAGGTCACGCAGTGGATTTTCAATATCATTGTGCCGGCTATGGGGCTGTTTATCATGGCGGAACAGGAAGTGGTTGACGGCCTCGATTTGTTAGGATGGATGGTTCTGCTCACGCTGATAGCAGACGGTGTCCGCCTGTTCGTGGCCGTGATGGTGCAATACACGTTCAGTCTCGGACGGATGATGGGCAGGGCGTATATGCGCTATTACTCGCTTCGCTCGTTGTTCAGTTTCGTGCTGTTCACAATCATGCTGCTGGTCAACTTCACTGCGCCCCATACGGTCTGGTTTGTTGTTCTTGTAGTGGCGTCCGTCGTGTATATCATCACCCTCATCCTGCAGCTGGGCAGGCTCTTCTGCACCTCACTGCTTGATGTGGCGGGACTGCTCATATACATACTTACCGTCGAACTCCTGCCGACCGCACTCGTACTGGAGGCGGGCAGACAATTGTATTTCCTGCATATAGCATAACAAATATGACAAAGAAGATTCTAATCACACAGGTACGTCCGGTTGGCGAACATAATCCTTACGACCTGTTGGAGCACCACCACGACGTGCGCGTGGATTTTCAGCCCTTGGTGAAACTCGAAGGCTTGTCAGCCAAGGAGTTCCGGGCCCAGCATATTAATCCGCTGGATTATACGGCAGTCATCCTTAACTCCAAGATAAGTGCCGACCATTACTTCCGCATGTGTCAGGAGCTGCATATAGCTGTTCCGGAAACCATGCACTACTATTGCATCAGCGAGGCGGTGGGCAACTACCTGCAGAAGTATATAGAGTTCCGCAAGCGCCGCATCTTCTTCGGTGAGCACAACTCCTTTGATGACATACTGCCGGCGATGAACCGTCGTCCGCAGGAGAAGTACCTGATGGTGGTAGGAGAGAACTACAGCGATGAGCAGATCAACATGTTCGCATCGCACAAGGTGATAGCCAAACCGGCCGTTATGTTCCGTCAGGTGGCATATACCTGGCCGCAGGACAAGCCGTTTGACTATGATGTCATCGCCTTCTTCACCGCGTCAGGCGTGAACGCGTTCCTGCATAACTTCCCGGACTTCGTGCAGGGTGACAAGGCGTTCATCTGCTTCGGCGCCAATGCCGCACAGGCGCTCACCGATGCCGGCTATACGGTCAACCGTGTCGCTCCGGCACCCGGCTGTCCGTCTATCCTATCGGCTATTGAGTCGTACTTGAGCGAGGAGTAACCATTGAACGTTTTTACGCGGTAAAAGCATTTTAACTGTATCACGTCGCATAGCGACCGTATTGACCGATTCACGTGCGAAACACCTTCCCCAAATCCATGCGCCTCTGTGGTGACCGGCGCATCCGCGCCACGCAGTCGCAAGGCAAGCGATACGTCGTATGGCCTTTGCGGGCGCATGTGCTGCCTTCCGAAGGCTGTATGCAGATCATGGTGTGGGCACCCAAGTCGCTGCACAAGCATGCTGTGGACCGCAACCGTCTGCGCAGGCTGATGCGCGAGGCATACCGTCTCAACTGCGAACCGCTCAGGCAGCTCGAAGCCGAAGGGCAAGCACTGCATATAGCCGTCTATAACATGGATAAGGAGCTCCCTGACTTCCAGAAGATCAACCACGCTATGTGCAAACTCATCACTAAGATACTAAATGACCAAATGGCCAATAAATGACCAAATGGTAAATGAGAAAATGAGAAAATATCTTCGTCACATATTTCTCCTTCCGGTATATTTCTACCGTGCCTGCATTTCGCCGTTCACGCCGCCGTCGTGCCGCTATACGCCCACATGCAGCCAGTACATGGTGGAGGCGGTGATGAAATACGGCATATTCAAAGGCGGCTGGCTGGGGATAAAGCGTATAGCCAGGTGTCATCCGTGGGGAGGTTCCGGCTATGACCCCGTACCTTGAATTAGACCGCTGCGCTGAAAGAACAAAGACTGACTAGGATTTATCTTTCGACTATGTTAAGAATTGATATCATAACCTGCTGTCCTGAACTCCTGGAGTCTCCGTTGAACCACTCCATCGTTCAGCGTGCCAAGGACAAAGGTCTCTGCGAAATCTACGTCCATAATCTGCGCGACTACACTCTTGACAAGCACCGTAAGGTTGATGATTATGCTTTCGGCTTCGGTGCGGGTATGGTGCTGCAGATCGAACCCATCGACCGACTGATCACCAAACTGACCTCCGAGCGCCATTACGACGAGATCATCTTCACCGCGCCGGACGGTGAGCGCTTCAACCAGCAGGTGGCGAACCAGCTTTCTCTCAAGCAGAACTTGATTATCCTTTGTGGGCACTACAAAGGTGTGGACCAGCGTGTGCGCGACCATCTGATTACCAAGGAATATACGATAGGCGACTTCGTGCTCACCGGCGGCGAGATGCCTGCCGCCATCATGACCGACGCTATAGTCCGCCTTCTGCCCGGCGCACTGGGTGACGAGACATCCGCGCTCTCCGACTCCTTCCAGGACGGACTGCTGGAAGCCGGCGTCTATACCCGTCCCGCCGAGTACAAGGGCTGGCGTGTGCCGGATATCCTGCTGTCAGGTCATCAGGCGAAGATTGACGACTGGCTCTACGAGCAGTCGCTGGAGCATACACGCCAACGCCGGCCTGACTTGCTGGGCGAGGCCGAGGTTTAATCGGGGGCAGCCCTCAGGAATTGCATGTACCGCACCATACTGACCATACTGCTGTTTGTCTGCCCGTCAACGCTGTCGGCCGTCTCTCCGTCCGGCACACTGCCCGTGATGTACATCACCACCAGGAACAACCTGTCCGTCAGTCGTGACCAGGCTGTCGAGGCCACGCTGTATGTCACAGGACACGGTGCCTATCCCTCGCTGGGCAGCTCTTCAGAGCAGATACCTCTCACCATCCGTGGACGCGGCAACTGGACCTGGAACGGGTTTGACAAGAAACCCTACAAGATTGTCTTCGCACAAGGCTACGGCCAGAAACTCCTCGGCATGAATAAGAGCAAGCACTGGGCACTGCTTGCCGGTGCGGATGAGTATTTCGGTTTCTTCAAGAACACCGCCGGTTACTACCTGTCCGAACAGACAGGCTTGCCGTACACACCGCATCAGGTGCCGGTCGAGCTGGTGCTGAACGGCAGTTACGAGGGACTGTATTTTGTGACCGAGACTATCCGTATTGACAACGACCGTGTCAATATCCGTGAACAGGAGGACGGCGAGACTGATCCGAACATCATCACCGGCGGCTGGCTGGTGGAGATTGACAACTATTCCACTGAGGGGAACATCACCTTCCACGAGGACAACGGCCAGTATGTCATGGTCACGCCCCAGGCGCCCGAAGTACTCTCATCGGTGCAGCGCGATTATATCACCGGTCAACTCTACGACCTCAACGATGCCATCTACAACCATGGCAGCAAGCCCCTGCAGAACCTGCTTGACCTGACGGATGCCGCGCGGTTCTATCTGGTGCAGGAGATTATGGAGGACTGTGAGTCATACCACGGCAGCTGCTACCTATATAAGGACCGCGATTCAACCGACACGCGTGGGAACAAGGTGGTGGCCAAGTGGCATTTCGGTCCCGTCTGGGACTTCGGTAACGCATACAACCGCGGCAAGGAGCGGTTTATCTACGACGGTCCTTCATTCTCACAAATATGGATTGAGCAGTTATGCCGCAACGAGCTGTTCAGCGAACGCGTGCAGCAGGTGTGGTATCAGTACCGCAGTCAGGGCCATAGCAGCGTTCTTGACCGTCTGGACGCTTTCGCCTCCGAGATAGCCTCTGCCGCCAAGCGTGACGCCCAGCGCTGGAACGGGGCCAACGCCCATACCTGCGACAATGTATCCGACCGGAAGAAGGAGTTTGTCGACCGCATGAGCCGCCGCATAGACTGGCTCTATTCGCAGTGGGGAAAAGGCAACAGCACGCCGCTGCCTGTTGACAATTCAGAAACGGCCACCGCTGAAACGTCATTCAGCAGCAGCCGTTCCCGTATAGTGATGTGTCACGGTCAGCTTTTCATAGAGCGCAACGGCAAGCGCTACACTCTCACCGGAGCACCGGTAGACTAGAATGGACTCCGCCGGTTTCTCCGGTTTGACCGTGCACCCTATGGCTGAGGTATCGCACCACTCGCAGCCAATGGCGTAAGCGGATATACGAAGTGAACGATAAAGATGTTCGCCGCCAGAATAATCAGGTTCATCAGCACACCTATTCGCATAAAATCAACAAAGCGGTAGCCGCCCGGTGCATAGACAAGCATATGCGTGGGCGAGCCTATCGGCGTGGCAAAACTGCTGCTGACGCTGATCATCAGAGCGATGAGGAAGGGGAAGGGCTCATAACCTAACTGTTCCGCCGCCTCGTACATGATGGGGAAGAACATGGCTCCCGCCGCCGTATTGGAGATGAACTCCGTGATGAATGTCGCCACCAGACAGATGGCTGACATCACGATAATCGGATTTGTTCCGCAGACATCCAGTATGCCGTATGCCAGTCGTTCGGCTATCCCGGTCTTCTGTATAGCCAGACCCAGTACAACCGATCCGGCAAACACCATGAGTATCTCCCAGTTGATAGCCTTCATCGCCTGGTCGGGACTGCAGCAACGGCACAAAAGCATCGCTATGGCGGCCAGGAATGCGCACTGCAGCAGCGGCAGGACATTGAGGGACGAGAGCGCCACCATAGTAATCATGATGGCGGTGGAGATGATAGTCGGAATACCGATGTTCGGCACTTGATCCGAGTCAAAGAACCGGATTTGCGAGTTCAGTCGCTCCGTATTGATGTTCAGTTTGGGCGGACACTCGAACAGCAATGTATCACCGGCACGCAGTTTCACCTCGTGGGGTGACTGTTCCACTCGCTTTCCGCGGCGTGCCACCGCCACAAGGGTCATGTTGTTGTCTTTCTCAAACGTAGTTCTTCCGATGGCTTTGTTGATGAGATGGCTGTCATACGTCACGTAGGCTGTGCGTAGTTGGCGGTCTTTATCCACCTCTGCCGTCGTAAAAACAGGGTGATCCGCGTTTACGAAGCCATGACTCGATTTCAGGTCCAGGAGTTCGTCAATCTGTCCGGCAAACACCAGCCGGTCGCCACCCAGAATAAGCGCGTCATCGGGCACGGGCGACATGACCTCGCCGTCGAAGGGGATAATCTCGATGAGTCTGCCGCCGCGTATGTCCTTCAGCCCGGCGTCCACTATCTGTTTGCCGATATTCGGATTGTCGGAGGGTACCAGCAGCTCGATGGTGTATTCCGACGTGTCTTCAAACGCCGTCTCAGGCGCTTTCCGGTCGGGGAGCAGGCGGTGCATGGCGATGACGCTCAGCACTCCGACTGCCAGACAGAACAGTCCGGGAATGGTGGTTGCCAGCACATTCATGGCGGAGCCCGTATGATTGGCGTAGAGACCGGAGATAATCAGGTTAGGCGGCGTGCCGATAAGCGTACACACGCCACCCATACCCGAAGCGTAACTCAGCGGGATGAGCAGTTTGGAGGGAGAAATGCCTAACTTCCTCGACCACATCTTGACGATGTTCACGAACAATGCCACCACAGTCGTGTTGCTCAGGAACGAACTCAGAGCCGCCACCGGCAGCATCAGTCGCACTACGGCGCCCTTGTAGGTCTTGGGCTGGCCAAGCAGGTTCTTCACAATCCATTGCAGCACGCCGGTATGCGTCAGTCCTGCTACAACAACGAACAGTACGCCGATTACAATCACGGACGTGCTGCTGATGCCGGAAAAGGCCTCTTTTGCATCCAGCACGCCTGTCACAAACAAAACAGCGACAGCTCCCAGGAAAACCAAATCGGAGCGCAGCTTGGTAAACAGCAGGATACTGAACATCGTCAGTACCGTAGCAATCGTAATCCAAGCTTGAACACTAAATCCTAAAAATTCCATAATTCATAACCCTGACAGGCTAAAAAAGTATTTATTTTTCTTCTTCATCGTTGTGTGGCTGGTCGTTGGCACTCATGTTCTCAATGAAGAGGTTCACCAGCCGCTTGGTAACAATCGTATGCGAGATGGCTTTGGAGATGCCTGATTTGGCTTTTGACTCTTGAGTCTTGGCTTTCGGTTCCTTTGCCTTCTGCTCGGTCTCAATTACCTGCTGCTCACGACGGTCCATTTTCTCGCGCAGACCCGCGGGTGCATGCTTGTATAAGGCGTTGTAGCACGGCACAGCTGCTTTCATGATATACGGCGTGAGGAAGGTAGTTACCACACTTGATGCCACGATAATCGGATAAAGAGCGGGATGCAGTACCCCCAGACTGTTGCCCAGACCGGCGATGATGAACGAGAACTCACCAATCTGCACGAATGAGAAACCCGTCTGCATGGAGTCCTTCATCGTCTCACCACCCCACCAGCAACCGAGCGTGCCGAAGATAATCATACCGATAATAATCACTGCGCACGTAATAAGGATGCTTGGCCAGTATTCAACGAGACTGGACGGATTAATCATCATACCAACCGATACGAAGAAGATAGCGGCGAACACGTTCTTGAGCGGGGTCATCAGATGTTCAATACGATGCGACTCGATTGTCTCCGCAAGGATAGAGCCCATCACAAACGCGCCGAGAGCACCGCTGAAACCGGCTTCTTCTGCAGTCAGCACCATACCGAGGCAGAGGCCTAAGGCAAGGATGATGAGTGTCTCATCGTTCAGATAGGGTTTGACTTTGCGGATGAATGTGGGGATAATCAATATACCAACCACGAACCACACTACCAGCGTGATAGCCAGAATAATCACTTTGTTGAGCAGTTCGGGACCATCGAACTGATGCTTGATAGCTATACTGGACAGCAAGACCATCAGCACCACCGCCACCACATCCTCGACGATAAGAATACTGGTTGCGCCTTTGACGAAGCGTGCCTTACCCAGCCCGGCCTCGTCAACAGCCTTCATAACAATGGTCGTACTGGACATGCATAGCATACCGGCAAGGAAGAGGGCATTGAGCATATCCATTTCCGCCCATTTGCCGACACCGAAGCCAAACAGCATCATACCGCCGATGATGGTCAGCGCACCTATCGCCGCCACCTTGCCGCTGGCGATGAGGTTCTTGATTCGGAACTCCAGACCGATGCAGAACAGCACAAACAGTACGCCTATGTCGCCCCAGGCCTTTACGTTATCCGCACTCACCAAGGTCTCGCCGAACAAATACGGACCAACTAATATGCCGGCTACAATGTAACCGAGCACCACTGGCTGTTTCATTAACTTGAACAACAGGCTGACCACGCCAGCCGTAATCATCAGAATATAAAGATCATGTACCATATGTAAAAATTATAAAAATGCTTTACAAATCAGAAGGGGTATCCGATGCCGAAGTTGACACGTATGGCGTCAAGTGCGGACGGGATATTGAAATATGTGTTAATGGGTTGTGACTTGTCCGTTTTGCCCTCTTTGTCATACCGGTAGGTCTGGAACGGTGCATGGATTGCTACGCCCAGATCAAGCCGGATTACAAGACCGTCAATATCCAGTCGCAGGCCGGCACCTGTTCCGAGCGCAATCTGACGCGCGAATTCCGGATTGTTGAACAGTCCGTCATACAGCTTGTCAGGAATCTCAAGCCGTGAGAGATAATCGTTGTATCCGGCGGCTTTGAACAGATCGACTGTGCTGTACCAGTTCCATACGTTGCCGGCATCCAGGAAAGTCGCACCATAGAGCTTCCATACAATCGGGAAACGGAGTTCGAAGTTCGCCTCCAGTTTGAAGTCGCCGGCGTGGAAGAAGTTCTGGTTGTATTTGGCGGAATAGAAGTTACCCGGACCGTAGGCATACGGCGAAGCGGCTCGCATACCGTTGGGACCGCCGGCGTAGAACGACTCGGAAAGAGGTGCAAACTGGGAGTTGCCGAGCGGGATGTTCGCTCCTGCATACAGGCGTGTGGCAATACATACCTGCTCGGTGATATTGAACTTGTTGCGCAGTTCGGCGGTCAGTTTGACGAACTGGTTAAAGGTGATGCCGCCCAGCGGTTTATAAGTCTCATTCCATTTATGCCCGAACAGGCAATACAGTGCGTTGATGAGGTTGCCTGACTCCTTGATGCCTAAATCCAGCATCGTGTTCACAGTCCGCTTGGAGCGGTAGTTGTTGTAGATGAAGTTGTAGCCGACGGACGGCACGAACTCATCACCGGCAATAATCTTGATCAGCTGCGGGAACTCAGCCGCTTTGTCCAGCAGACTGTCAGACTCGGCTTTCATGAGCACGACGGACAGCGAGAACGGTGTGAAGGCATGGGTGATATACGGCGAGGAGCGGAAGAAATATGTGAACGAGCCGGTGAGCTTGTGTACGCCGTATCCTCCGGCTATGTTCTCGTACTGATAGCCAAGCATGTAGCGCGTGTCGCCGTCAGGGTTGTTGTCCCCCGCCCAGTGCAGGTACGGAAAGACGAGTGATCCGTTGAGGCCGAGCTTGTAGGTGTCCGTCTTCTTCGGATCACCGGGATGGCGGTTGCGCAGCGCCCAATAGTATGCACCGTTGCCCTTCAGCGTGAACGACTCGCCGCGGCCGAAGAGGTTCTTGAAGGTCGAATTGAGTGTCAGGTCCGGTCCGAGACTGTTGTTCGACCTGTATGCCAAACCTGCGTCCGCCGTCAGACCGTAGGTACGTGTGAGACTGTCCCCACGGAACAGCTCCTTGCGGCGCCATTCTTTTGTCGCCCGCACGCCGAGTCCGGATTTGTTGAGCTCGCCCTCCAGTACATTGTTGTAGTCGCGTTGCGAGTAGAGCCGCAACAGTACATCGCCGTCTTTGGTCAGTTTGTAATCGGCTGACAGGTTGCTCAGCAGTCCGCTGGTCTGATTGACCTCGGGGTTATCGGTCAAGGTGGAACCTATGGTTATACGGAAGCGGTCTTTGAAGAAAGACTTGCTGATGGCAATGTTCATGTCGTTGGTCGTGCCGCCGGCATGCTCCGTCTGCGCGCTGCTGAGGTCTATATCCACCACCTTGCCCATCTTGGAATTCGCCATTGCGGCATTGATGCGGCTGTTGATGATGGAGGACAGGGCATAGCCGTCCCGCTGTGCCGCCACATTGCTTTCGCCCACGTACATACCCGTGGCGAGCAGCGTAGCAGCCAGTCCCTCACGTGTGTCTTCGTCCAGCGAAGCCAGCTCTTGTGTGATCGTCTCGTCTTCCGGGGCTTCCAGGAAGAAGTTGATGGATTTTATACCCATGGAGTCCACCACACCGTTTACGCGCACGCCGGTGGTGAAATCCACACGTCGGGTCTCTTCATCTTCCGACTCCACATCGGCTTTCACCTTCTGCGAAGCCGAGATGTCCAGCCGTGTCTGTCCGACAGGACCGTTGAACGCCACATGACTGCCGGAATCCACATGGAACGGCATGATAGGATAGGCTTTGGGCGAATAGCGGATGAATCCGTCATCCACGTTCACCTGTCCGCCCAGATCAAGCGCCCCGTCCGCCGTACCGTAGCGCACGTTCACTGTGCCATGGGGCTTGACTTGCGCCAGGTTCTTCTTGTCAATAGGATAGGTGATATCTGTGGTAGGCAGGACCGTGACATCCACGTCGGCAACTATGCTGTCCAGCGGACCGGTGACCGTACCGTGGATGTCGGTTGCCAGCTCGCCATAGACGGGGATAGGTCCGTTCTTGACCAGTTTGACGGGCGCAAAACTGTCCGCCGCCAGCGCGATATCCAACCGCATGCTGTTGAGGTCCAGTCCGCCCGTGAGCGCGATAAACGTGCTGTCAACGCCATAAATGGGCAGACCGTTGAAGTCCACTTTGTTGTGCTTCATCACTACAGGGGTCTCGCCCAGGCTGAGCCGCACATCGTAGGGCTTGTAATGTGCCGACACGTTGAGCGGCAGTACCTCCGCCGAGAGGTCGAACCGTTCCGGCAGTCCGTCTACTGTGGCCTGCGCACGGATGGCGCCTTTCAGATCCAGGTCCGCCATCCGGATGATACTGTCCGCTATCTCGAGCGGTATGTCATCCAACTGTACATCCGCCCGAACGGCATTCCTGTACAATTGTGAACGGGAGGCGGACAGGTTGACTGCACGGCTGCCCAAATCCATCTGGCCGAATGACAGATCGTCCATTGTCAGGCATCCCGTTCCATGCAGGTCGTTGCCTGTCCGCTCCAAATCAAGCCAAAGTTCTGCATCCGTTTTCAGACCATGCAGTGTCATCACGCCGTCTGTCAGGCGGCTGTCGGCAGTCAGCGATGCAAACGTCCGGCCTTCCTTCATCGCTATACGCAATGCAGCCTTGGCGGCAGGCAGACGAAGGGCCGTACTGTCTTCCGGATGACTAATCTCTGGAATCGATGCATCCAGTGCAAGGCTTGTCTGCATCGTGTCGGATCGGAGAGCCAGGTCTATCCCGTTGATGTCCAGTCCGGCATCTTCGATAAGGCCTTGTGCGGGACTGCCTTTGGTGAGCGCGATGTCCGCCGAGAGGGCCGGTATCAGATGGCGCAGCGTATCCAGTTGTGTCAGGTCGGCAAGCGAGGTGACAGGAGCTATGCGGGATGAATCGCTTACGGCTTGCAGAAGAGGCTGTATCCTGTCGATGAGCCGTAGCACGTGCATCGGACTTGTCATATCTACGGTCAGACCGTCTGTCGCCACATTCAGTGATGTGGTACTGTCGGTGGTGAAGTTCAGGTTAAGGCTCTGTGCGCGGAAATCCCTGCCTGCTGCATGTACCTTCACTTCACGCATTTGCGTGCGGTAGTCCACGCTCATCCGTTCCGGCGTCAGGAATCGGTCGTTTCTTTTGGAAAGGAAGTCAGCTACGCGGAACTGATGCTCCGTCTGTGCCGCCACCTGCAGACTGTCGCCGCTCATCGCAAAGGGCAGATGCAGGGTGCCTTCCAGCGTCATGTCCGCCAGTCCGGCATCCAGACGCATACCGGATACATCCATATTGTCGTATATTCCGTCCTTGAGGTGCAAATTTACCTTGCTCCTCATTGCCTGCGAACGGGGATTCAAGCCTTTACCCTCTGCGTCTATCGCGCCAGAAAGAACGATATACGTGCTGTCGGAAAGG
>Ga0310690_10001204_pt1 | contig 47333 bp, 39 predicted proteins | sample AusTroGonzalo_MG_2_FD_207661 | JGI IMG/M metagenome (GOLD analysis project Ga0310690, IMG submission 207661) | Bovine rumen microbial communities from tropical cattle in Woodstock, Queensland, Australia - Gonzalo_04 (v2) (version 2) | ecosystem: Host-associated > Mammals > Digestive system >... | reverse complement strand
CCTGTGAGATTACGCAGGTAGTACAGCTTGGCACGACGTACCTTACCAACCTTGTTCACCTCAATGCTGTCAATAGCCGGTGAGCTGATGGGGAATATACGCTCAACGCCTACGGTACCTGACATCTTACGGACGGTGAAACGACGATTGTCACCATGGCCGCTGATCTTGATAACCACACCACGATAGAGCTGGATACGCTCCTTGTTACCCTCAATAATCTTGTAAGCTACTGTTACGGTGTCACCTGACTTGAATGCGGGGAACTTACCCTCATTACCGGTAGCAAAAGCCTCTTCTGCAATTTTGATTAAATCCATTGTATTGGAATTTTCAAAGTTTATCATACGCTAGAGCGACATACCAAGTTACTCTTCCTTGACAGCGATCGCATAAAGCGGCGCAAAGATAGCACCTTTTTCTTTCTGCACAAAATAAATTCACTCAAAATAGAGCGTAAGGACTATCATACCATTCTGAGCACCATCAAGAGCGTTGCTATACTTAAGAAGTGACGCGTCTTTAAGGTCCGTGCGGTTATTATCCAGTATGTTCTTGAGCCCGAAACAGAACTTGAGTTCAGGTATCATCTTGAAGTAAGGATAATACAGGTCCAGTCCCATACCCACCTCAAACATAACGTCCGACCGTTTAACCAGAAGCTCCTTGCCTTTCTTTACCGTAAGATCGAACGTTGGTGCCAATCCCGTAACCACATACGGGCGGTAATTGTTGAACCGTGCCGCACTTATCTTAAGGTCTATAGGAATGGACATATAGGTGGACTTGACATATTGCTCAACCACCTTGCCTGTACGCTGTTCCTTGAACACCACCTTCTTGTCACCAAAGTGCATGGTAGGGATGAATCTCACAGACAGCCAGTCATTGGCTTTCATCTCGCCCAGTACACCCACGCTGAATCCCGGAGTGTATTCGGGAACATCGGCATACCAATATTCGGGTATTCCCTGCTGGTTTATATAAGGAAGACCGTTGTTGGCAAGATGGAGATCCTGTATGTTGAAACCTACCAGAAAGCCGTAGTGCCACACCCTGTCATCAAGATAGGGACGGTTCTGAATCTTACGCTCCTGCGCATAAAGACGGCCCGTTCCCACTACAGGAGCAAGCATCAGCAAGGCGGTCAGAAACAGCCCGAACAATAATCCACGGTTTCTTATCATCCCTATAAAAACGATAAAAACGCAAGGTTATTGTAAAAAAGCCAATGCCATTTGGTGGAGTACCTAAAAGTATGTATTTTTGCGCCACATAAACCAAAAAACAAAAGACAACTATGGCATACGTAATTGGTGACGACTGCATCGCTTGCGGAACTTGCATCGATGAGTGCCCGTCAGAGGCTATCTCGGAGGGCGATAAGTACTCTATCAACCCTGATCTGTGCGTAGACTGCGGCACTTGCGCCGGTGTCTGCCCGTCAGAGGCTATCCACCCGGGAGAATAATTCCGCTGGTAAAAGAACAAAAGCGAGGGTCCCAAACGGAACCCTCGCTTTTATTTTTAACACAAAGGGGTCTGACCCCTTTGTGTTATTTCAGGTTGGCAAGTGCCTCCTTTACGCGACGGAAAGCCTCAACAATCTTCTCCTCGCTGGTAGCGTAGCTGAAACGGATGCACTCAGGTGAGCCGAATGCTGTACCGCCTACGGTAGCCACATGACCTACCTCAAGCAGGTACATAGCCAGATCCTCGGCGCTGCCAATCACCTTGTCACCGTAACGCTTGCCGAAGTATGAATCACACTTGGGGAAGAGATAGAATGCGCCCTGAGGAATGTTGACCTCAAAGCCCGGAACCTCCTTGGCAAGAGATACGATCAGGTCGCGGCGCTTCTGGAACACCTGACGCATCTTCTCAACGTCATCCTGCGGGCCGTCAAAAGCCACCTGAGCTGCCTTCTGGGCAACTGAGCATGTGCCGCTGGTATACTGGCCCTGCAGCTTGTTGCAAGCCTTTACAAGCCATTCGGGACCGGCCATGAAGCCGATACGCCATCCGGTCATTGCATATGCCTTGGAAACGCCATTGATCACGGCAATACGGTCCTTGTCAACGAACTGGGCAAGGCTGTTGTGGCCGCCTATGAAGTTGATGTGCTCGTAAATCTCATCGGACACGATGAATACATCGGGGTACTTGTTGAGAACCTTTGCGATTGACTCAAGCTCCTGCTTTGTATAAACTGAACCGGTGGGGTTAGAAGGTGAGCATATCATGATAGCCTTGGTCTTGGGAGTGATGGCTGCCTCAACCTGAGCTGCCGTTACCTTGAAGTCCTGATCGATACCGGCCTTGATTACCACGGGAACACCGCCTGCCAGCTTCACCATCTCAGGATAGCTTACCCAGCAGGGTGAAGGCAGAAGTACCTCATCGCCCGGATTGATGATAGCCATGATGACGTTGCAGAGTGACTGCTTGGCGCCGGTTGATACAAGAATCTCGGCGGGAGCGTACTCAAGGCCGTTCTCACGCTTGAGCTTATCGGCGCAGGCCTTACGCAGCCACATGTAACCCGGAACGGGAGAATACTTTGAGTAGTTCTGCTCCACAGCCTCAACAGCAGCCTTCTTTACATAATCAGGCGTATTGAAGTCGGGCTCGCCCACACTCATGTTAACCACATCGACACCCTGTGCCGACAGTTCATTACTCTTTTGCAGCATAGCGAAAGTGGCCGATGCTGCGAGTCTGTTGACTCGATCTGAAATCTGTGCCATTCTATTTATTGTTGTTTGCTATATATTCAATTATGTTCTCTGCCACCTGAGTTGTCTTGGACATCTGCCTTTTGAGCTTACGTGTAAACAGCCACGCTCTCAACTCAAACAACAGACCCAAAGGAAATACTATACCCACCATCCTGTTGGCCCACTCCTTGGCAAACGGAGGCTGGACTCCATGACTCTGCAGGATAGGAAATCCGTTAAGCATATCCAGTTCAACCCTGTCGCGGCTGTTTCCCAACTCAGTTATCAGATCCTCCAGTTCCTGACTCAAATCAGTAAGCTCAGATGAATCCACACTGCCAAAGAACAGTTTCCTGTAATCAGGGACTGTATTTAGCAAGGCTGATTTCTCCAGAGATGAGCTGTGGGTCACAATGTCAGACAGCATCTCCTTACATTTCTGTCTGTCAGGATCATCTATGACAACATCCTTGCGGACAATATTCCTGTTAACTTTGGTTCCAAACCAGTAACGTATGAATTCCATGATCAGATCCCCCTGGAACAGATCGGAATCTCCGTTAGCCTTCAGGGTGAAGAACACGCTCAACGGCGAAAGCACCATCACGCTGAACCAGGTACCCACTATACTCCATTCTCCCTCGCGGTACATCTTATCGCCTGACACAGAGGTTATATAGAACAGGATATAGGTAAAGACCGATATGATTACCGGTACGCCCAGACCGCCCTTCTTTATGATGGCACCCAACGGAGCGCCAATGAAGAAGAAGATAATAATGGACAAGGCATTGATGATCTTTTTCATCCACTCAATCCAGTGCTTGCGTATTTGCCTGTCACCATAGTACATGTTTGAGCTTTTGATGGCCAGGTCACTTGCCATAGTCTGTATCTTGGAACGCATGTCAGACTTTATGTCAACCTGCCTGTTACGGCTTGACACCGCAAACAGGCTATCCGCACTGATTACCTTTGAAGTAAGTTTCTCAAATGCAGCCGAGTCAGACTTCTGCATACGGTACGTACCCATCGCGGCAACCTTGAACTCACTCATGTTACCGCGCCCTATGCTGTCCTGATCACGGGACAATGAGTCAATTGTATGCTTGATCTCATTCATGTTCTTACTCAGAGCCTGGGAATTGACCAATGCATCAGGAGCCTCTTTCATGTCTGAGTTGAATTCAAGCAGAATATGTTTCTCACGGAATCCTTCACGTCTGTACGGCTGCCCGTTGCTCTCAATATCCTTTTCCTGGCAGAACTGCTCACCGCTGAACAGGTGCAGATAAAGATGATGCTTATCGGCCGTAGTTTCCATATATCCGGAGTCCGATACTATCACGCTCAGGTTCTCATATCCGTCACGATGGTCATAGATGGTAACGTCATAAAGCGTGCCCGTATTGAAGTCCTTGTGCTTGACGTACATGTTGAATCCCTGAATCTGATTATAGAACACACCTTCAGGAATCTCCAGCTCAGGATTCTTTTCACTTATGGAGTAAGTAAGCGAATACAGTTTCTTGGCGGCATGCGGCACCGTCACATTCTGGAAATAAAGTGACACTCCCACCAACAGGAATGAGAAGACCATTACGGGGCGCATTATCCTGAGCAGCGGAATGCCGGCCGTCTTCATGGCCAACAATTCCAGACGTTCTCCAAAGTTTCCGAAAGTGATGAGCGACGCCATCAACACGGCCAGAGGCAAAGACTGAGGCACCAGTATCAGGGCATATTCCCAGAAGAACTTGGCCAGCATTACAAAGCTAAGGCCCTTGCCCACTATATCCTCGGCATAACGCCACAGGATATTCATAAGAAACACGAAAAGGCATATGGCAAACGCCGCCACAAACAGCAGCAGAAAGCTTTTTAGGATAAAGATATCAAGTCTTTTCGGTCTCATTCAGACGCGCAGTTTTTTCCAACCTGCGAAGGTACGAAAAAAATGCATCATTTTAGACCTGTAAGGAATAAATTAGGTGCCTAAAGACCGCAGCGGCGCAAGGCATCCATAGATGTGTCCCATAAGCTACGGACATCATCCTGGGCATCAGAATCAGCAAAATCCGTTATTTCAAGAGAGTAATTAAGCGTCAGGTCATTCTTAAGTATGCGTATCTCGAAAAAAGTTCCGGGTTCTTCATCAAGCCAGTGAAAACGTACATATGTATTCTGACGGCAGTTGATCAGTTCTGCCTCACGGGACTCATGTTTACCCCACATGAAGCTGAAAATTTTACCGTCTGCCTGAACATCATCAGCAAACCATGAAGTTAATCCGGGTGCAGTAGATATCGCTTCCCATATCATGGGAACAGACTGCGAACTCAGTCCATATTCCAAAACAACTTTCATTTTGGACGGTGTAGTTTTCTCGGTAGCCATAGCTGTTCTTTCTTGGTGTTCTAAAAGCAAAGAAATATTAAAATCTTTTAATTTCCAAGAGATTTGGTAACATTTTTAAGACAAAAATATGCCTCAGAAAAGTTGCAGGTATCAAAAATCGGCATTACCTTTGCACCCGCTTATAAAGCGATGGCGGGATAGCTCAGCTGGTTAGAGCGCATGATTCATAATCATGAGGTCCCCGGTTCAATCCCGGGTCCCGCTACTAAAAAAATGGAGGTCCAACGACCTCCTTTTTTCGTAAAAAGTGTAATTTTGCGGTGCTTTTGCTAAGTGGAGTTTACAATTTAAGCGTTTATATATGGAATTAATGGAGCAAATCATTGCGCGGGCTAAGCAGAACAAGCAGCGCATTGTACTGCCCGAGGGTACTGAGGAACGTACTCTTAAGGCAGCCGACAGGGTTCTGACCGACGGAGTGGCAGACCTTATCATCATAGGTAACAAATCAGAGATTGAGGGACTTGCCGCACAGTGGGGTCTAAAGAACATCTCAAAGGCCACAATCATTGACCCCGAGAACAATCCCAAGAAGGATTACTATGCAAACCTGCTGTTCGAACTTCGCAAGAACAAGGGCATGACCATTGAGGAGGCTCAGCAGAAGGTGCTTGACCCGCTTTACCTGGGTTGCCTCATCATCAAGAACGGTGATGCCGACGGTCAGCTGGCAGGTGCCCGCAACACCACAGGCAATGTGCTCCGTCCCGCACTCCAGATAATCAAGACCGCTCCCGGTATTTCAGTAGTATCAGGCGCATTCATCATGATAACCAATACCCCGCAGTACGGCGAGAACGGCATTATGGTATTTGCAGACTGTGCCGTAACTCCCGTACCCGATGCAGACCAGCTGGCTCAGATCGCTGTCGCATCAGCAGGAACCGCTACAGCTGTGGCAGGATTCGCCGAGCCCCGCGTGGCTATGCTGAGCTTCTCAACCAAGGGATCGGCCAAACATGAGGTAGTTGATAAGGTTACAACCGCTCTTGCCAAGGCAAAGGAACTGGCCCCCACCCTCAAGATTGACGGTGAGCTTCAGGCCGATGCCGCCATCGTTCCGTCTGTAGGCGCAAGCAAGGCTCCGGGTTCAGAAATTGCAGGTAAGGCAAACGTACTGGTATTCCCCAACCTGGAGGTTGGCAACATAGCATACAAGCTGGTACAGCGCATAGGTAATGCCCAGGCCATCGGCCCTATCCTTCAGGGTATTGCACGTCCCGTGAACGACCTGTCACGCGGCTGCTCAGTTGATGACGTTTACAAAATGATCGCCGTTACCTCCAACCAGGCAATGGCAGCTAAAAAAGCATAATACAAGATGAAGATACTGGTACTTAACTGCGGCAGCTCGTCAATCAAGTACAAGCTGTTTGACATGGATAAGAACGATGTCATTGCACAGGGCGGAATAGAGAAGATAGGCATGAAGGGATCCTTCCTGAAGCTGACCGATAAGGACGGTAACAAGGTTGTTATTGAAAAGGAGATTCCCGAGCATACAGTAGGTGTAAAGTTCATCTTTGAGGTGCTTACCGGCAGCCAGTACGGCGTAATCAAGTCACTTGACGAGATCAACGCTGTAGGTCACCGTATGGTACACGGAGGCGAGAAGTTCAACAAGAGCGTTATCCTCACTCCTGATGTACTGGAGGCATTCGCTGCCTGCAACGACCTGGCTCCTCTGCACAACCCTGCAAACCTGAAGGGCGTAAACGCAGTAAGCGAGCTCCTGCCCAACGTTCCGCAGGTAGGCGTGTTTGACACCGCCTTCCATCAGACCATGCCTGATTATGCTTATCTGTACGCTATTCCCTACGAGCTGTATCAGAAGTATGGAGTTCGCCGTTACGGATTCCACGGAACATCACACCGCTTTGTATCGGGCGAGATCTGCAAGTACCTGGGCATCAAGGCCGAGGGCTCAAAGATTATTACCTGCCATATTGGCAACGGAGGTTCTATCACCGCAGTAAAGGACGGCAAGAGCGTGGACACCACCATGGGTCTCACCCCGCTTGAGGGAATCATGATGGGAACCCGCAGCGGTGACATTGATGCAGGCGCAGTTACATTCCTTATGGAGAAGGAGCATTTGGACAGCACAGGCATGTCAAACCTTCTGAACAAGAAATCAGGCCTGCTGGGCATATCAGGTGCATCGAGCGATATGCGTGAAGTTACCGCATCAATGGAAGCCGGTAACGAGCGCGCCGCACTGGCCAAGAAGATGTACGCTTACCGCATCAAGAAATACATTGGCGCCTTTGCTGCTGCAATGGGTGGCGTTGACGTAGTGGTATTTACCGGCGGCGTGGGCGAGAACCGCCACGAGGTCCGCGAGGCCGTATGTGAGGGTCTGGAGTTCCTTGGTATCAAGCTCGATAAGGAGCAGAACGCAAAGATCATGTTCGGCAAGGACGGTATAATAAGCACTGCAGACTCAAAGGTTAAGGTTGTTGTACTGCCTACCGATGAGGAGCTGATGATTGCGCAAGATACTATGGCACTGGTAAAATAAGCCATCACCACCATAAAAAAAGCTGCCCTCGGGCAGCTTTTTTTATGGTTTGGAATCACCTTCAAGATAGTTTGACATTGTCAGCGTCTTGCCGTCAAATACGGCGTAGGTGTATTGGGATATCCAATCTCCTATAATCAGCAGACGACAGGTGTGGTTAAGCATCAGGTCCAGTTCAATATGACGATGACCGAATATGAAGTAATTGATGTCAGGATGTGACTTGAGATACTCCTTGGCATATATGACCTGATACTCCTTATCCTCGCCCATATATTTGTCAACACCCTGCAGGCGGTGATCCTCCATGCTCTTCTTGGCCCAGGACAGCCCTAAGCGCATGCTCCAGCAAGATGGCAACAGCGAGAACAGGAACTGGCATACACGGTTACGGAACACTTTGCGCAGGAACCTGAACATACGGCTGGGATCACCCATACCGTCACCGTGAGCCAGGAAAAACTCCTTACCCATTATCTCAACGGTAAGCGGTTCCCTATGCAGAATGACACCACACTCACGCTCCAGATAACCGAACATCCAGATATCGTGGTTGCCTATGAAATAGTGAACCTCCACGCCACGGTCTGTGAGCTCGGAAATCTTGCCCAGGAAACGTGTATATCCCTTTGGTACTACATACTTATACTCATACCAATAGTCAAACATATCGCCCAGCATATAGACGGCCTGAGCCTTGTCCTTTATGTCATCCAGAAAACGCACCAGCCTGCGCTCCTGCATGCGCCTGTGATCAAGCGCCCAGGATCCCAAATGGGCATCGGATATAAAATAGACGTTTTTCATTCCAGTCCAAGTTCAAGTTTAGCTTCTTCTGTCATCATATCCTTGTTCCACTCCGGCTCAAACACCAGATTGACCGTAGCGGACTTGACACATTCCAAACCTTCTACACGCAGGCGTACATCCTCAACGATAAAGTCTGCAAGAGAACAGCCGGGAGCCGTCAGAGTCATGTCAATGGCTACATTGGCGTCATCATCAACATCAACCTTGTAAATAAGGCCCAGGTTGTATATATCGACAGGTATCTCAGGATCGTAAACGGTCTTGAGCACCTCCACTACTTTCTCCTCTATTTCAAACTTTTCACTCATCTTCCTTTATAGCCGGCCATGGTCGGCATAGCTGTAATATCCTCCATCCGTGAATATCACATGGTCCAGCAACGATATATCCATAGTACAGCACGCCTGGAGGACAGCTGTTGTCAGCCCGTCATCCTGATGGCTTGGAATAAGATTGCCCGACGGGTGATTGTGGCATAGAGCCACCGCCGTAGCCCTGCGGACAATTGCTTCCCTTACTATACAGCGGACATCGACCGATGCACTTGTCAGGCCTCCCTGACTTACGAGTATGCTGTCCACCACCCTTCCGGCCTGATTGAGAAGCAGAGCATGGCACTCCTCAACCTGTTTATCGGCCATGACGGGATAGAACCAGTCATATATGTCACGCGACGTCCTTATAACGGGCTTACGCTCAGGTTCTTCTTCCTTGCGGCGTCTGCCCAACTCACATGCGGCCAGGATCGTTATTGCCTTGGCCTCACCTATTCCCTTAAAAGAGCAAAGCTCCCCGACGCTAAGTTTTCCAAGTTCGGAAAGACTGTTGCGGCAGGAAGCCATCACTTTTTGTGTTAAAGCCACCACCGAATCTTCAGTGTTTCCAGTGTGTATCAGAATCGCCAATAACTCAGCGTTTGTAAGCGCACCTGCGCCCTTTTGCTTCATCTTTTCACGGGGGCGATCCTCTGTGGCCCACTGCTTAAGATTCAGCTTGTCCGGCTTATACATCCATTCTGTTATGCCTTTACGCGGCCCTGGTATGATCCGTCGCGGGTATCGACCTCGATAAGCTCACCCTCATTGATGAACAGAGGTACGCGAACCTCACAACCGGTTTCAACCTTAGCGGGCTTGGTAGCGTTTGTTGCTGTATCACCCTTAAGACCGGGCTCTGTATAAACGACCTTGAGCACAACCTTAACGGGCAGATCTGCAAAGAGAATCTCACCGGTATTGGCGTTTGTAACCACGTCAACAACCTCACCCTCCTTAAGGTAATCAACACCATTGATGAGGTCCTTGATGATTGTAACCTGCTCAAAGTTCTCCTGGTTCATGAAAATGTAACCCATGTCATCCTGGTACAGATACTGATAGGGACGACGCTCTACACGTACATCCTCCAGCTTGAAACCGATCTGGAAAGTACGCTCCAGCACGCGGCCGTTAACCACGTTCTTAAGTTTGGTGCGTACGAATGTGTTTCCCTTGCCGGGCTTCACATGAAGGAAATCAATGCAGAAATAAAGCTGGCCCTCCAGATTAATGCAGGTACCGATCTTGATGTCTTGACAAAGAATCATAAAAGTCTATTAGTTCTATTTATTAATAATGAATCGTTTTGTTCTGCAAAAGTAGTGTAATGAGGCAAATAGACAAAACTTTAGACAAAAAAAGAGATGCGATTTGCATATTATGAAAAAAGAAAGTACCTTTGCCCTCCGATTCCCGAAACAGATAGAAAAACAATAAAAATATATAACGATGAAAAGAACATTTCAGCCTTCCAACAGGAAGAGAAAGAACAAGCACGGTTTCCGTGAGAGAATGGCTTCAGCAAACGGCCGCAGGGTACTTGCTTCACGTAGAGCTAAGGGACGCAAGAAACTCACAGTATCTGACGAATACTGCGGAAACAAGAAGTAATCCTTCAACGGGATATAAAACAGTAAGGGCCGGACGAATAATCCGGCCCTTATCTTTTTATCAGATCAGACACAAACAATGAGGGTCGGACTTTATCCGACCCTCATTTCTGTTATCTGATACGAATTACATCGTACCGGATGGATTATTCGTCTGCTTCAAATCCAGTGTATCTGAAACCGCTGACTTTGTAATGATCGAAGCCATCCATGATGGTGAACGGAACGCCCATTCTGAGATCACCAGGAGCATTCTCCAATTCATAAGCATAATCCATATAGTAGCCTATATCGTCACCGTCAGTGTAGAACTCGAATTCTATGGCATCGGCCTTCACACCGCTGGGAGTAACAGCACCATCCTTGGTAATCTTACCGTTCCAAACCTTAACCCTATCATAAACAGGAGTTGTTGCCGATATGATAGTATCAATGTACTCGTATGCATAGAATACACCAATGGAGTCATAATAGATTGTATCTATTACCGGTACAGCCGGAGTCAGGACAGTATCAATCTTAATGTCATTATAAACGGTGTCAACACCTATGTACAATGTATCGAACTTGATAAATGTAGTATCCTGCACCTTATATACAGTGTCACGGGTTACATAGGTAGTGTCATAGTCAATAACTGATGTGTCAGCAAGACATGAAACTTTCTTAAGCTTAACCTGAACAGTGTCAATGAGGGTGTCTGAGGTGGTGTAATCCAGATCATACACAATCATGCTCAACACAGTATCTCCACCAAATGTAGAGGAACCGGTATTGCAAGGTATCAGCACCTTGAAGCCCACGAAAGGACAGATGACAGCATCATCATTGTCCAATATGGGAGACATATCAAGATACATCTCATTAGGATTGTTTGCAGCTGTGTTGTATGTGAGGATAAGCAATCTGTTGCTGAAGCTGAAATAGTTCTCGTAGTCAGCAGTAGAGCCTGTAGCATCCGTCATGACATTACCTGCAGAATCAACAGCGTCAATGGTAATGTACCACTGTCCTGCAAGTGACTGTGTGGCAGTGCCTCCAATCTCCTCCTTCTCACAAGAAAAGAGAGACAATGCAATAACTGAAATTGCCAATAATAATATCTTTCTCATAACTTACAATTATTACTTAGTAGGAACAACTAATGAGACACTGAACGGGTCTCCGTCAAAGTCTAAAGCCAGGGTGATCTTGCATGTGGCAGGATCATAAGTGCCTGTCTTGATTGTAATAGGATAAACGCCAAAATACCAATCTCCGACTTCAACAAGTGAAATTGAATTGTCCGGATTCAATGCTATTACAGACTCGGCAAAGAAATTGTATGCTGAGCCGATGTATTGGGGATATCTGCCAAGGCCATAGAAACCGCCCAGGATATCCTCAATGGTATAAGTGCCGTCACCATTATCATAGATTGAGATAGGCAGGCCAGAGAATTGTCTGGAACCATATTTGCTGTCTGCAAGATAAAGATTGGCAAAATTAGTACCGTTTGTCACGAATACATCTCTACTGGCTGATGCCGAAAAACCATCCTCATTGTAAACAATGTAGTTGACTTTATAGGCACCATACTTAGTGTTATCGATGTTGTTTGAAGACTGAACTTCACTTGAAACATCTTTTCCGTTAAGAGTGGCGGTACAACCTTCATCTACAAAAGATTCACCGATTCCAATAACGGCAGAACTGCCGTTTACGCTAAGAAGCGGATAATATGTAATGCGGGTAAGGCCTTCCGACTCCTTTTCACAACTGCCCATGAACAATACAGGCAGCACCATTATTATCGATAATAAAAACTTTTTCATTTGCAGTAATGTTATAAGTTATTATTCGCCCCAGAATATAGGAGTATCGTAACCCTTGAATTTAGGAGTTTTGTTGTTTCTTGACTGAGATGACTCAGGATAGGGCCAACGCTCAAGCAACTTGTTGTCGCCCAACTCGGCATCAACATTATAAGGAGTGTAGAGCGTTCCGGGCTTGTATGCAGAAACGTTCAAAGCGCCCTTTCCAGCATACATATCAGAACCCTTCAATGTGGTGTCAAAAGCAGGATAGTCAAGACGACGTACCTCGCAATAAGCTTCAAAAGGATTTACGCCTGCAAGGGCAATCCATTTCTGGATACCGATGCACTCTTTATACTTGCTGTTGTCATAAGGATACTGAGCAAGAATTGTTGCAGCATCAGCAGCCTTAAGTCCATTGGTAGCGCAGGAAGCCTTGATGGCTGCCTCATAGTTTGCGGCAGCTTTTGCGGCATCACCTGCTATTGCATAATACTCAGCAAGGAAGAAATCAATCTCAGAAACTGTCAGCAGATAAACCGGCATATCAAAGCTGGCTACAGGACGGCACCAATAATCAGTGGTGTTGAACGGTTCTGAAGCTGTACTCATATTGGTACCTGAGATGTTTCCGGTATATTCCTTTGATTTGTTGGTAGTAAAGTACTTGACCAGACGGGGATCCTGGTAAACAATATTACCGCCGGCATCCTTCTGTTGCATTGTACCTATAATGGCAAGGTTAGCTACAACGTTGATCTGGGTAGATCCTCCCAGAGTAGAGAACTCCTCTCCGTAGAAAGGACTCTCCTGCTGAGCTTCATTCTTCCAGCAGCCTGCCATCTTGACATCGTCACTGATAAAATTATCCTCATCAACGAGAGCCTGAGCTGTGGCAACATCGCCCATACGCATCAGCATCTTGAACTTGAGTGAGTTGGCAAACTCAATCCACTTGTCAGCCTTCTCGCCTTTGAAAAGGAAGCTTGTAGCTACAGGCATTGATCCTACAGCCTTTGAAAGGGCATTGTCAAGTTCTGCAATAACACCTTTGTATATATCTATACCCTCGTCATACTTGGGAGTCAGATTAGCAGGATCAAGAGCCTCAGTATAAGGAATCTCACCATACACATCAACCAAAGCCTGAAGAGCAAATGCACGCAGTGTTACAGCGGCAAGGTATGTACCCCAATCCTCGGCAGCTTCAGACTTTTCAATAATGGTCTGTGCATTCAGGATAACCTTCTGGTAGAGCTGAGTGTAACTGCCGCTGCTGCGGGTAGCAGACATCTTGAACTGTGAGTAGTCCACATAGTTGCTGGTACCGAACTGGTGGGCATAAATCTGAGAATAGTATCCGCCGGTAATACGGAGATAATCACCGTAAGTGACGGCAAGGTTCATCTCAACGGCAGGAAGAATCATATCTGTTGATACATCCTTCTCTGACGGAGCATTGGGATCCTGGTTGATATCCAGGTATTCTGTGCAAGAGGCTAAGCCTAATGCCATTACAACAGCTGATGCAAATATAATCTTTTTCATATTGTATCCTCCTCTGTTTTAGAATGTGAGATTAATATTGAAACCGAATGTGCGGCAGGCAGGGTTAGAATACAGTTCACCGAACTGAGCACCAAGATCGCCGTCATCAGCGTAAGATGTTGTTTCAGGATCAATATATCTGTTAGTCTTAGCTGTCCACACAAATGGATTGTTACAGAAAGCAGTCATTGAAAGTCCGCTCAAAGCCAGAGGCTTGATTGCGCTCTTGGGGAATTCATAAGAGAGGCTGATATTGCGGATCTTAGCAAATGAACGGTCAATCAGATAGAACTCGCCACCCAGGCAAGCACCATAATTATTGAAATAATCCTGATAGCTGCTATTAGCAAGGTATATAGGAGTTTCATTATCAACATATACGCCGTCGGCAACCTCTACTACAGAATTAGGAATCACGAAAGGCTTACGGTCATTGTACAGAGTTGCCACACCGTTACCTGTGAACTGCATAAGGTTCTTGGTACGAGAGAACATGTAACCGCCGTAACGGATATCAAGAACTGAGCTGAGAGTTATACCTTTATATGACAGTGAAGTGGTGATACCGCCTGTCCAGTCATTCTGCATACTCTTACCGGTATCCTTAACCTCCTTAGTGAGGATAGGCTGACCGTCTGTTCCGACGATGATCTTGCCGTCATCAGTGTAAGTGGGAAGGTATGTATAGAACTGACCAAGAGGCTTGCCCTCCTCAGCATATACGTATACTGCATCATCACCGGCTGAGAAGCTGTTGATAATGCTCTTTCCACCATCCAGACCCTCAGGCAGAGAGAGTACCTTGTTCCAGTTCTTTGAGAAGTTGAAACCTATGTCCCAACGGAAATCACTGGTCTGAACAGGAGTAAGGTTGAGAACGAACTCAAATCCCTTGTTGCCTATAGAACCAAAGTTGGTGTACATTCTCTGATAACCTGTAGCGGGATCAACAGGAAGTGAGAAGATCAGATCATCTGTGGTACGGTTGTAGAATGTGATGTCAAATCCCAGACGGCCCTTGAAGAACTCGAGGTTAAGACCTGTCTCAAGCTCTGTAGTCATCTCAGGACTCAAATCAGTACTACCCAGAGTAGCACCCTTTATGAAGGCGTTGGTGCCGTTCATCGGGAACTGGGCTATTGAACTATAGTAATAACCGTTGGCAAAACCCTGAACGTATGATGCGGATGTCCTGTAGGCAGGAGCGTCATTACCGGTCTTACCATAGGCCAGACGGAACTTACCGTGTGAAAGAACATCGTCGTTCTCAAGCATGTTGCTGAACAACCAGCTTAAAGTAGCGCCGGGATAGAAGTAATGATTAGCGCCTATGGGCAGTGTTGATGACCAGTCATTACGTGCGGTCAACTCCAGGAACAGAATGTCATTCCAACCCAAGTTGATATCGGCGAAAGCACCTACCAGACGTCTCTTGCTCTGAGCCTCCTCAATGGCGGTCTTTGTAGAACCGTTGCTGAGATCCCAGAAACCGGACTCAAAGGTAAGAGCGTCAGTCTCGCCGGTCATGCCTGTGCTGGCTCTTTCATTTATGTTCACGCCAAGGACTACGCCAAGGTCAAGTGCATCCATCTTCTTGCTGTAGTTGGCCAGGAAATCATGGTTGGTCTCATAACTGCGGCCATAGTTGGCAATAACATAACCGCTCTGGTTCATGTTTGATGGTGCATATCCGTAATCCTCCTGAATGAGGGCATCATCAAGAGCAATCTCAGGATAACCTATCTTGCGGTCATAATCAGTATAGTCAAATCCCATACGGTAGGTAAGGGTCAGATCCTTGAAAGGATTAATGTCGACCTGCATCTTACCGAACACCTGCTTGGAGTCATTGTGGTTATAGTTGTTCTCTATAGCCCAGTATGGGTTGGTGATTCCGTAAGGAGTAAGATATGCCTCAGGAGTGTTGAAAGCAACGCTAAGGTCTCTCAAATCATAGATGGACATATCACGCGGGAACTCATAGAGACCGTCTATCACAGATGCACCCTGGAAAGTGGATACAACGTCACTCTTGGCACGGGCAAAGTTCATTGATGATGAAAGCTTAAGCCACTTGGCAGCCTGATAGGTTGATCTGTAAGCGATAGTGTTACGTTTGTACAGATCGTGGTCATACGGCATGATACCATCATCCTTACTATAAGAATAAGAGAGGTAATATGTCATCTTAGTATCATCAGATACACCACTCAAAGATACGCTGTGGTTGTTTGAGATACCCAGATCAAAGAAGTCCTTGACATTGGTAGGAACAGCTGAGTACTCGTGGATTCTCTGCTGATTGTTCCAGATAGGACCGTATACCTGTGTAGAGCCGTCAAGAGCGGGACCCCAAGAACCGTTCTCAATGAAGGTCTGGGTACCATTCCAACCCTGTCCGAACTCATTCTGCAGCTCCGGGAATACAGATACCTGACGTACCTGCAGACCTCCGCTGTAGGCAATCTGGTAGTTACGTCCCTGACCCTTCTTACCGTTCTTGGTTGTGATCACGACAACACCGTTAGCGGCACGGCTACCATAAAGAGCGGTAGCTGCGGCACCCTTCAGGATGGTCATTGACTCAATATCCTCAGATGCGATGTTGCTTATACCACCCAGAGCAGTACTCTTCTCACCTGAATAAGAAACGGTATTCTGCAATGGCACACCATCAACTACATAAAGAGGCTGGTTACTGCCTGATATTGAATTGAATCCACGGATGATAATGTTACTTGAAGCACCGGGATCAGTTGAAGTGGACTGAATCTGAACACCGGCCACCTTACCAGCCAAAGCATTGGCTACGTTGGTTGTACGAGCGGCGACGATGTCATCAGCCTTAATGGTTGTGGCAGCATAACCGATGGCTTTCTCTGCCTTTGAAATACCCATGGCGGTAATAACCACATCATCAATCATGATGGAACCGGGCTGCAGAGCCACATTGATTACGGTTCTTCCATTTACGGGCACTACGGCATCGTCATAACCTAAGAATGAGAATACCAGGGTACCGTTTGATGGCACCGTAATTGAATAAACGCCGTCAAGGTCGGTTGTTACACCTCTACCTGTTCCCTGAACAGCAACCGCAACTGCTGGCATAGGACTTCCATCCTCGGCCGAAGTCGCAATTCCCGAAACTTGCACATCCTGGGCATAGGCAAGCCCTGCGCACAGAACAGCAGTCATCATTAAGAGAATTTTTCTCATAGACAATTTATTTAGTTTGACAATAGTTTTTTTATGCTTCAATATCACAGTTGTTGGGCAACTTTGCACATATTCCTTTTTTGCATAAAAATCACATAAAACCTCTTTAATGGAGCAAAAGTACACAAAAAGCTGATATGTAAGTCACTTTTCCTAAAAAAATGCAAACAAAAGTATCAATTTCCTATTTTTCGCGACTTACATCAAAGAGATAACAGCACTCCTTTTTAATAAAAACATTATCTTTGTAACCGTTATCAAGTACAGCACGAAACAGGCATGAACAAGAAGAACAGGATACGGACTATCGGACTGATACTGCTTAATTTACTGATTATGGCAGTACTTACATTCATACTGATACTGGTCACATTCAAGTGGATTGAATCATATACTCTGCATGGACAGTATATAGAGGTTCCTGATTTATCGGGCATGTTTGAAGAGGAAGCAGGAAAGGTGCTGGCCGACAAGGGACTCAAATACGAGGTATCTGAATATAAATACAACAAGATGATTGTTGAAGGCGGAGTCATTGAACAGAAGCCCAAATCCGGATCTTACGTCAAGCAGGGACGCAAAATATATCTCACTCTCAACTCCGGAAAGGAGCCCATGAGAGCAGTGCCGGATGTAGCTGACAACAGTTCAATACGTGCCGCCGAGTCCAAACTGCGTGCAGCAGGATTCAAACTTACCAGAACCGTTTACGTGGACGGTGACCTGGACTGGGTTTATGAGATAAGGTATCAGGGACAGAAGATTGAAGCAGGGACAGAGCTGCCTGAAGGCTCTACGCTTACCATAGTGGCCGGCAACGGCAATCCTGTGGAATACATAGAGGAGGTAGATTCAACCACAGTAATAGATTCTGAATTCTTTGAGTAATCCGCATGATTAACCTGGACGACGAGATTGAGGAGTCACTTGACGACCTGGAACCCACCCCTGACACTGCGGAACTATACGAACATTTCCGCGTAGTGGCCGATAAGGGGCAGAGTCTGCTCCGTGTGGACAAGTTTCTGGCCGACCATCTGGAACACTCGTCGCGCAACCGCATTCAGAATGCAGCCGATGCCGGTATGGTGATGGCTAACGGCCGTCCCGTAAAAAGCAATTATAAGGTAAAGCCGCTGGATGTGATAACGGTCATGATGGACCGTCCGCGTTACAGCAGTGATATTGAACCTGAGGATATCCCTCTGGACATAGTGTATGAGGATGATTGCCTGTTGGTGGTAAACAAGCCTGCCGGTCTGGTGGTGCATCCGGGTTGCGGAAACTTTCACGGCACACTGGTAAATGCCGTGGCATGGCATCTTAGGGATAACCCTGATTATGACCCCAACAGCCCGCAGGTAGGTCTGGTACACCGTATAGACAAGGACACATCTGGCCTGCTTGTTGTAGCCAAGACGCCCGATGCCAAGACAAGTCTGGGCAAACAGTTCTTTGACAAGACCACCAAGCGAGCCTATCAGGCTCTGGTTTGGGGCGTTCCAGATCCGGCCGAAGGGACAATAGAGAGCCAGATCACCAGAAACCCCAAAGACCGTCTGCAGATGGCAGTATCATTTGACCCCGAGGTTGGCAAGCATGCGGTGACCCACTACACTGTCCTTGAAAGATTCGGGTACACGTCACTGGTGGAATGCCGCCTGGAAACGGGACGAACACACCAGATAAGGGTGCACATGAAGCACATAGGACACCCTCTGTTCAGCGATGAGCGCTATGGAGGTGACCAGATACTTAAAGGTACCACTTACAGCAAGTACCGCCAGTTTGTGCAGAACTGCTTTGAAACATGTCCGCGTCAGGCCCTGCACGCCAAGACACTGGGGTTTGTACATCCCCTTACAGGAAAGGAGATGTTCTTCAACTCAGAACTGCCGCAGGATATGGCTACTCTGATTGAAAAGTGGAGGGCATACGTAAGTTCAAGAGATTTTGAGAAATAAAACAATATAGAATGAAACGCAAGATTGCAATCGTAGCAGGCGGCGACTCAAGCGAGAACCCTGTATCTCTGCGCAGCGCCGCAACAATCCTTGAGTATATGGACAAGGACAAGTACGAACCCTATATCCTGGAGATTGAAGGCAAGAACTGGCAGGTGCATGTCAAGGACGGCGTCAGCGCTCCGGTAGACCGTAACGACTTCAGCTTTACATATGACGGAGTAAAGACCGTATTTGACTACGCATATATTATCATACACGGCACGCCGGGTGAGAACGGTGTGTTTGAAGGTTATCTGCGTCTTATGCGCATCCCCTTCTCTACCTGCGATGTTCTGGCATCGGCCCTGACGTTCAACAAGTTCGTGCTCAACAAGACCATGAAGAGCTGCAAGGTGAACGTGGCAAACTCACACCGTCTGCGCAAAGGCGATAAGGTTGATCCGGACAAGATCATCAGCAAGGTAGGCCTACCCTGCTTCATCAAGCCCACTGACGGCGGTTCAAGCTTTGGCACGACCAAGGTCAAGACACGCGATCAGATTATCCCCGCTGTCGAGGAGGCGTTCAAGGAGAACAACGAGATAATGATTGAGTCATTCATGCAGGGTATCGAGGTTACCAACGGCTATTATAAGACCAAGAAGCGCGAGGTCCGTCTGCCGGTTACCGAGGTGGTTCCCAAGACTGATTTCTTTGACTATGACGCCAAGTACAACGGCAAGGTTGAGGAGATCACTCCCGCCCGCATCCCTGACGAACTGCGTGACCGCATACAGGACCTGACAGCCAGGATCTATGACCTGATAGGCTGCCACGGCATTATCCGCAACGACTACATCATCACTGACGGCGACAAGATCAACCTGCTTGAGGTAAACACAACCCCGGGTATGACCGCCACCAGTTTCATACCACAGCAGATCAGGGCAGCCGGTCTGAACCTGACTGATGTTCTTACAGAGATTATAGAGGACAGTTTCTGAAAAGATGAAAACGATAGAGATTCCTGCCGAATTTGAAAAAATGCGGTCCCTGGAGGACGATGAGGTACGCAGTGCCGTACTCTCATTGCTTGACGACCCCGCCTTTGTAAAGATAGTAAAGGGGCTTATCAAGGGTGTGCCCATCTGGGTTCATAAACTCTACACCAAACGTTTCAAGACCGTCAACAGTTTCCAGATGGGAATGATATGCCCGTTCCTTGTCAGGATTCTGAAAAAAGCCACTACCGGTTTTACAAAGGATTTCTCGGCCCTGCCCGACGGACGCCAGGATTACATCTTCCTGTCCAATCACCGTGACATAGTACTGGATTCGGCATATCTGGATTACATACTCCTTCTGTCCGGAAAGAAATCAGTAGAGATAGGAATAGGAAACAACCTTCTCATACACCCGTGGATTGAGACTCTGGTTCGTCTCAACCGCAGCTTCATAGTCAACCGGTCAGCCACGGCTGCCGAGCTTCTGGAATCTTCGAGACAGCTTTCAAGATACATACGGTTTGTAATTGAGGAGAAAAAAAGTCCGGTATGGCTGGCTCAGCGCGAGGGCCGCGCCAAAGACTCCGATGACCGCACACAGAAGAGCGTGCTCAAGATGCTGGCCATGTCTGGACCTGATGAGATGTCGCTCTCCGAGAGGTTGCAGTCACTGCACATTTGCCCGCTTACCATAAGCTACGAGTATGACCCGTGTGACTGGCTCAAGGCCGCCGAATTCCAGCTCAAGCGGGACGACCCTGATTACGTAAAGAGCGAACAGGCTGACCTGGACAACATGAAGACAGGCATATTCGGATTCAAGGGACATCTGCACTATCAGGTATCGGCCCCCATAGACGATGAGATTGCCGCGCTTGACAGTTCGGTTCCGCGCAACCAGTTCCTGGATCAGGTGGCACAGATTATTGACAGCCACATTTTCAAAGGTTACCGTATATACCCCTGCAACCGTATAGCTCTGGATATGCTACGCGGCGATAATGCCCAGGCGAGAGAGTACACGCCCAAGCAGAAACAGGAGTTTCAGAACTATCTGGACGGGCAGCTTGCAAAAATAGAAATACCCAATCCTGATTGGGATTATCTGCGCGAACGCATCCTGACCATGTATGCCAATCCGCTTATCAACTACCTAAACGCCAATCAACAACAATGAAAACAATAAGAGCAATCGTGATCATGGCACTGGCCTGCGTAATTATCCCGTTTGTGGCCTGCGATGATGAAGAAAAAGACATTGAAACCATGACCAGCGGATTCATGACCGGTCAAACGGATTCCGATGGCCTCATTACCGTACTCCAAGATGATTTCGGCAAGCAGTACATGGTAAGGGAAACATCCGACACTCTCATACCTGATACTGTGCTGCGCGTTGTCACATCCATAACTCTTGACGCAAACAGCACGGCCCGCATCTTACAGATCGTACGCCCCATGTCATACCAAGCACCCGAGGACTCACTCATAAACGACACCCTAAAAGTAAAGGATCCGGTACAACTGTACACGGCTTATATAGGTGGTGGCTACCTCAACATAACGTTGGGAGTGAAAGTCAGCAAAGAGAACACAATGCATATGTTGGGATACTCCCATCTGGGTACCCCCACCACATCTTTCACCTTGTATCATAATGCTTACGGCGACGGTGATGTATATACCAAGAATGCTTACATCAGCATCCCGCTCTCTTTCTACGGACTGAATAAAAATGACACGGTCTTCTTCTACTACAAGAGTTATGAAGGAGACCGCGTTGTAAAGTTAGCTTACTGATAAGGCTTATTTATCCAGCCCTTCCAGAATTTTCTTAAGGACCACTGTGGCCGATATCTCTCTATTGGCGGCCTCAGGTATCACGAGTGAGCGGGGACTCTCAATCACATCATCGGTCACAATCATATTGCGGCGAACCGGCAGACAGTGCATGAAGAATGCATTGTCAGTAACTGCCATCTGACGGTCACTTATGGTCCAGCTACGGTCCTTGCTCAGAACCTCACCGTAATGCTCGGGGCTGGCGCATGACCAGTTCTTTCCATAAATGAAGTGTGCGCCCTCAAAAGCCTTCATCTGATCATACTCTATAGTTGCGCCGGCGGTAAACTTGGGGTCAAGTTCATATCCGTGGGGATGTGTAATGACTACCTCATAGCCGGCTGCCACCATCCACTGTGCGAATGAGTTGGGCACGGCCTGCGGCAGAGCCTTGGGATGCGGAGCCCAGCTCATGACCACCTTGGGACGCTCAACGGTCTTGTGCTCCTCAATCGTAATCCAGTCAGCAAAGCTCTGCAGAGGGTGTCCGGTAGCGGCCTCCATTGAGAAAACGGGACGGCCTGAGTACTGGATGAACTGGTTGAGTATCTTCTCCTCATAGTCATCCTGACGGCTCTCGAAACGGGCGAATGAACGGACGCCTATTACATCGCAGTAGCAACCCATAACCGGGATAGCCTCAAGCAGATGTTCTGACTTGTCACCGTCCATGATCACGCCGCGCTCTGTCTCCAGCTTCCAGGCGCCCTGGTTGACGTCCAGGACAATCACGTTCATGCCCAGGTTGAGGGCAGCCTTCTGAGTGCTCAGACGGGTACGCAGACTGGAGTTGAAGAATACCATGAGAAGGGTCTTGTTACGTCCCAGCTCCACATATTTGAAACGGTTTCTCTTTATCTCAAGGGCCTCCTGCAATGCCTGATGCAGGTCACCCAGATCCTTAACGCAAGTAAAATGTCTCATCGTTTTTATTGTCTTGTCTGGCCGTCTCCGTTGATCAGCCATTTGTAAGTTGTAATCTCTTCAAGTCCCATGGGGCCGCGGGCATGCATCTTCTGGGTGCTAATTCCAATCTCGGCACCCAGTCCGAACTGTGCACCGTCAGTGAATGCGGTCGATACGTTAACATACACGCAGGCGGCATCTATGTACTGCTGGAACCTGCGTCCGTGCTCTGCGTTCTCAGTCACGATACACTCGCTGTGATGTGAGGTGTAGCGGCGTATGTGCATCAGGGCCTCCTCAAAGGAAGCAACGGTCTTGATTGACATGCGATAAGCCAGGAACTCCTTGCCGAAACTCTCATCGGTTGCATGCTCCAACAGTTCAGCGGGATACTTACCGTCAAGAGCTGCGTATGACTGCTCATCGGCCTCAATGACAACGTTCTTGGCGGCCATGCGGATGCAGAGCTCAGGAAGATCCTGAAGACGGTCCTTGTGTATTACCAGTGAGTCAAGCGTGTTGCATACGCTGGGGCGGCGTGTCTTGGAGTTGAATATGATATCGGCTCCTTTCTTAATGTCACCCTCCTTGTCAAAGTATGTGTGGCATACTCCGGCTCCGGTCTCAATGCACGGGATCTGAGCCTGCTCACGTACAGACTTGATAAGGCGTGCGCTCCCGCGGGGAATGAGCAGGTCAACCATGCCTACAGCCTTCATAAGCTCGGTGGCTGCCTCATGACCGGCGGGAAGAAGTTCTACCACATGGGGATCAATACCCTTCTGCTCCAGGACGCGGTGTATCAGGTCTACTATGGCGCAGTTGGAGTCATAGGCATCGCTGCCACCCTTGAGTGCGCATGCGTTGCGTGACTTGAAGCAGAGTGAGAACACGTCAAAACTTACGTTAGGACGGGCCTCATATATAACGCCGATGACACCGAACGGGACACGTACCCGGGTCAGTTTCATTCCGTTGGGGCGGACACGCTCGTCGATAACCTTTCCAACCGGGCTTTCCAACTCAGCCACATGGCGCATATCGGAAGCGATACCCTTAAGACGGTCCTCAGTGAGCAGAAGGCGGTCATATACCGGATTGCTGCGGTCCATACGGGCCAGGTCCTTGGCGTTGGCCTCAAGCAGAACGGCGGAGTTGCTCTCAATGGCATCGGCCAATGTGAGCAGCAGGTCATTTATCTGATTCTCCTCCAGAACGGGAAGAGAGTATGATGCATCTTTAAGGAGTTCTAAGGTTTTCTCAATCATGGTTACTTTTTTGAAGCATGGAAACGTGTGCAACGGGCATTCTCAGGATCGGAAAGGACATCAATGAGCACATCCTGACGGCGGCCGTTGGCAATGCGCACCTCAATACCGTCGGCAGCTACGCCAAGGGCGGTCTTCATCTTGGTCATCATTCCGCCGCGGCCGTACTTGGACTTGGTTCCGCTTACGCACTTTGAATAGTCATCATCGGGATAGACATCATGTATAAGCTCTGATCCGGGCTCGTCGGGGTTACCGGTGAACACACCGTCCACGTTGCTCAGGATAACCAGTATCTCAACCTTCATCATACGGGCCACAAGACCTGAGAGCTCATCGTTATCAGTAAACATCAGCTCCTCTACAGATACGGTATCGTTCTCATTGATTACAGGTACCACGCCGTTGTCCAGCATTGCTTTCATACAACGCATCTGGTTGGAATGCAGAGTCTCGTTGATGAAATTCTCCTTTGTGGTAAGGATCTGACCTACGGTTATCCCGTACTCCTGGAAAAGGTCATAATAATGCTCTATGAGCTTGGCCTGGCCTACGGCGGCAAAGAGCTGACGGCTGGTCACGCTCTCATCCTTGAGCATAGGCAATGCTCCGCGACCTGAAGCCACGGCACCTGAGGAGATGAGAAGCACCTCTATTCCACGATGTCTGAGTTCAGCGATCTGATCCACCAAAGCGGCCATACGGGCCAGGTCCAGACGACCGTCGGGACGGGTAAGGACATTGCTGCCCACCTTGACAGCTATACGTTTGGGCTGTTTCATTTTTCCTGAAGTAGTTGTTCGGCACGTTCCTTGTCCTGGGGGTTGACCAGAACCCCGTAAGAACCTGCCATTGCGGTATAAGTTGAAAAAATGGCACTCATAGTATTGTTCATCACCATAGCGGGTATGCCGTCTGACTCCAGACGGGCGCGGACAACCTCCACCTCAAAGGCCTGACCTTTGAAAACGCATACCAAATCCTGTTTTTCATTCATAGCAATGACTGTTTTACTATTGTGAAGTGGCAAAGTTAATGATTTTTCCATACCTTTACGCCTATATGTCAGCCAAACAACTATTCTTAATTCCAATAATGCTCTTTTGCACCTGGGGCGCGCATGCCCAGGTTCTTAACGACACCATCCTGTTTGAAGACGGTTCTCTCTACACGGGCCAGCTGTCAGATTCGGTCTTTAACGGCAACGGCAAGATGATATATTCCGACAATACCATATACAACGGAGAATGGAAAAACGGAATGTGGGACGGCAAAGGCGAACTGCACTTTCCGGACGGAGACTTCTATCAGGGAGAGTTTCATGAAAACGAGTTCAGCGGGTACGGTGTCTACAACTACAGCAACGGAGCCCGTTATGAAGGATACTGGAAAAACGGAAAGTTTGACGGAGCCGGAACCATGAGGTATGCCGACGGAAGCACATACACAGGAGAATGGAAGAACGACCTCAAGGAAGGGGCGGGCGTATTGTATGACTCTGCTGACAGTTCCCTCCACAAGGGTTATTTCCATTATGACCAATACCTGACATCTGACCATGAGGTATATTATGACATAGTGAATGGTAAGGCGAACGAAACTGATATCTCCAAGAAACCAAAGCGGGACAGTGACCGGGACACTGAAATGTTCATCTACTCGGGTATGACGTACGGTCTTAACCAACTGCTTTCAATAGACTGCTCCTTAGGACGCGAAGAGGGCTTTTTCGGAGGCTTGTGCTTGGGCATAACCATGGCACAGCACGGAGTAGGAAAGCCTGCATTCGATATCGAAACCGAGTATATCTTTGATCCGGAAACCGGTGAATTCGTATCAGCCCATTCGGACAAGATATTGTATGTGGATTGGGATGAGTACATGGATGAAGTCGTCACGGAAAGGACATACCCCAAGGCACAGATCCTGGCTCAGGCGGGATGGAGATGGAGACGTCTGGCTTTGGGCGGTGCAGCCGGAGTAACAATCAAATATGCCATCAGGAACTGCCTTGGAGGCAAAGGCAGTGCATTCGAAAACGGTGAGTTGTATTACCGCGAAAAGATTACGGGTGTAGGATTCGGATACAGGGTGTTCGGCGATGTGGTGCTAAAACGCTTTGACGGCAGTCACAGCATCTCTTTCCGTGTAGGATACGGGAACGCAGACAGTGTATTCATGGGACTTATATTCAGCATATAAAAAAAGCGGGGCTCAGAACGAGTCCCGCTTTTAGTCTGTATTTGATATCAGACAAGGTGCTTTACCAGATCGTCCCTGTCACCATAGAGATAATCTATAACAGGAATCTCAATCATTGTATAGCAACCCGGTTTCTGAAGAACCGATGCACGGGCGGCGCATACCAGTATCTGACCTGTAAGAGCAGGATTGTTGATCTTCATGTCAAATTCAAAAAGTTGGTTCTGAGTCTTGCCTGATACGCCTTTACGAGTCAGATTTACGCCATGTCCCATATCCTTGAGAGCATCCACACTCTCCACCTGCATCACATGAGTCTCGTCATTTACAAAGTACGGATCGGCCTTGATTGCAGCAGCCACATCCTCAAAGCGGTAACCGTCAAGAATCTCAACATATACCATACGGCGGTGTATGCCTGTGCCAACCGGAATGGTCATTGAAAGAGCCTCCTTGACTCCGGGAACGGCCTTGACTGCGACTGAGTGTCCCATTGACATGCCGGGGCCGAAGTTGGTATAGCTCACGCCCTTGGGAGCCATTGCCTGCATCAGGGCACGGACAATGGAATCTGTGCCGGGATCCCAGCCAGCAGATATTATAGCCACCTTTCCTGACTCTGCAGCCACACGACCCAGGCGTTTGCGAGTCTCAGGAATAAGGGTGTGAATGTCAAAACTGTCAACAGTATTTATACCCAACGGAAGTATATCTTGAGCATACTCTTCGGCCTTGCGGGAGGGCACGCACAGGATAGCTACATCCGGCTTGGGGAGTTCGGAAATATTCTTTACAATTTTATATCCGGCAAGTTCCTTGGGGGCGTCTGCGCCACCATTACGGCGCACGATACCTGACACCTCAAAATCAGGAGCTGTCTCAAGTGCTTCAAGGACATATCTGCCGATGTTTCCATAGCCTACAATTGCTGCTTTAATCTTTTCCATAGGTCTTCAATGTTTGGTTTTCAGGGTGCGAAGTTATGAAAAAACACATTTGTATGTACGCGCACGTGCAATAATAACGCTCCGGGAACGTTATTTCTTAGCAACGTCAAAACAAACACCAATATGATCGAATTCATTCAGGGAAAAATTGAGGAACTCAATCCTACGCAGGCCATACTTCTTACGGCAGGCGGCATCGGATATGATCTGAACATATCCGTCTATACATATTCAGCCATTCAGGGCAAGGAAGAGACACGTCTGTATGTCTATGAGGCCATCCGTGAAGATGCATACATCCTTTACGGATTCAGCAGCAAGCAGGAACGCGAGTTGTTCCTCATGCTCATCTCAGTGCCCGGCATTGGCGGCGCATCGGCCAGGATGATACTGTCATCATTCACGCCTTCAGAGCTGATAGGAATCATCAGCTCAGGCAATGACTCATTGCTCAAGAAGGTGAAGGGCATAGGTGCCAAGACTGCCCAGCGCATCATCGTGGACCTGCATGACAAGATTGCAAAGACCGGATCAGACGAGATTCCTCTTGACCTTCAGACAGGAATCCAGACCGGACAGGTGGCAACCGAGGCCATCACCGCTCTTGTTACTCTGGGATTCCAGCAGGCCGCATCACAGAAAGTAGTACAGGCCATACTCAAGGAGACAGGTACTCTCACAGTAGAGGAGGTTATCCGCGAGGCCCTGAAACGTATCTAAGCAACATCCGCATCATTTGATGACAAAGGGAAGATTCCTTGCCACGGCATTCCTGCTGACAGGCTCCTGCTTATGCGGGGGCCTTAACCCTCTTTATGCCCAAAGCACAAGGACTCTGCCCAATCCAGAGAACATCACTGAGGAAATCACCTACAATGAGGATGACGAGACGTTCAGCATAGGATACAAACTGGGTGACAGCTATCTTGAAGTGCCGGATGTGATGACGCCCGATGAGTATAACCGCATGCTGATACACCGCTCCATGCAGTCCTACTACCTGAACAAATATGAAGAGGAGGTAAAGAGCCAGGGTGATAACCGGTTTGACTTTACCAACATGCAGTTTGACCTGGGACCGGCCGAGAAGATATTCGGCCCGGGCGGAGTTCAGGTAAGGACGAGCGGATCGGCCGCACTCAAATTCGGTTACAACCGCAACAAGGTGGATAACCCGTCACTCTCTGTCCAGAACCGCACTACTGGTGGATTTGATTTTGACGAGCAGATAAACCTGAACATCAACGCACGCGTGGGTGACAAGGTCAACATGAACCTCAACTACAACACGGAGGCTACATTTGACATCGACGCCAAGATGATCAAGCTGCGTTATGAAGGTAAGGAGGATGAGATAATCCGTCTGCTGGAGGCCGGTAACATTAGTTTCCCCACCAACTCATCACTGATACAGGGAGCATCATCACTCTTTGGCATACGCACTGACCTGCAGTTCGGCAAGCTCAAGCTGCAGATGGTTCTCTCACAGAAAGAATCCACATCGGCAACCGTAAACTCAGAGGGCGGCCAGCAGATAACCGACTTTGAGATTGATGCCAGCAGCTATGACGAGAACCGGCATTTCTTCCTGGCCCATTTCTTCCGTGACAACTATGATGCCAACATGGCCATGCTGCCAAGTATCATATCCGGCGTACAGATTACCAGGATAGAGGTTTGGGTCACCAACAAGAAGAGCAACTACGACAACCCCCGCAACATCGTGGCATTCACCGATATAGGTGAGACCAGCCATATAAGCAACAGCATATGGAACTCTACCGGAGCTGCCGCACCTGCAAATGCGGCAAACGACCTGTACAGACGTATAGTCAGCGACTACCCGACCGCACGTGACATTGACCAGGTGGCTGTAACCTTGGGTTCTTTCCTGGAAGGAAGCACTGATTATGAGAAGATCTCTAACGCCCGCAAACTGAGCATGTCTGATTACACGCTCAACAGCGAGCTTGGTTACATATCGCTCAAGAACGCCCTGGCATCCGATGAGGTTTTGGCCGTAGCGTTTGAATACACCTACGGCGGCAACAGCTATCAGGTGGGTGAGTTCTCATCGGACAACACCGATGCCACACAGACGCTCTTTGTAAAACTGCTCAAGTCCAACTCCAACTCTCCCGGAAGCGGTACCTGGGACCTGATGATGAAGAACATCTACACCATCACCCAGGGTAACATCCAGAGCGCACAGTTCAAACTGGGCATTTACTACAACAGCGACAGCACCGGCAGCAGCCTTACCTATATTCCCGAGCCTGAACTCAAGAACACCCCTCTGCTCCGTATGCTCAACCTGGACCGTCTGGATGACAAGAACAACCCCCACCCCAACGGCAAGTTTGACTTTATAGACAATTACACCGTTCAGGCATCCGGCGGAAAGATAATTTTCCCGGTGGTAGAGCCTTTCGGCAGCCATCTGCGTAAAGCCATAGGCAATGATGCCGTTGCCGATAAATATGTATTTCAGGAGCTGTATGACTCCACCCGTGTGGTAGCCAAGAGAATAGCCGACAAGGATAAGTTCATGCTCATAGGCCAATACTCCGGCACAAGCACCAATGTGATTAATCTGGGGTCAATCAATATCCCGCGCGGTTCAGTGATAGTAACGGCAGGAGGTGTCATCCTTGAGGAGAACACAGACTACACCGTTGATTACAGTATGGGTACGGTGACCATCATCAACCAGAGCATAATCGATGCCGGCACGAGCGTCAATGTACAGCTGGAGAGCAACACTGAATTCAGTATGCAGCGCAAGACCATGGCCGGACTCAACTGGATGTATGACTTCAGCCCCAACCTGCAGTTTGGAGGTACGTTCATGCACCTGAATGAGAAGCCCTTGACCAGCAAGGTGACCATGGGCGATGAACCGCTGGTTAACACCATGTACGGTCTCAATGTAAGCTGGAGACATGAAAGCCAGGCCATAACCAATATCATTGACAAGATACCGTTTGTGAATGCCACCATGCCGTCAAGCATTAACTTCAAGGCAGAGATGGCTGCACTGCAGTCATCCGTATCTGACAAGGTGCAGGGACAGTCATCATACATAGATGACTTTGAGGCGGCCGAAAGCGGCATCAGCATATCACAACCGTCAGCATGGTCCCTGTCATCGGTACCAAAAGGAATGGCCGGTTACGGCAAGTCCGGTCAGGTGGAGGCTGGTTATAACCGTGCCTTGCTGAACTGGTTCACGATAGACCCGTTGTTTACCCGCCGTAACTCACCGCTCACTCCGGCACACATAAAGAGTGACCTGGACCAGCTGTCCAACCACTATGTCCGTGAGGTATATGAGCGTGAGCTCTATCCCAACAAAGAGTCCACATCAAGTGAATCAACCACTCTGCAGATACTTAACCTGGCCTACTACCCCAACGAGCGTGGTCCTTACAACCTGAATCCCGACCTGGATGCAGACGGCCACCTGAGCAATCCCCAGGCTAACTGGGCCGGCATTACCCGCAGACTTACCACAACTGATTTTGAGGCTGCCAACATAGAGTATATTGAGTTCTGGATGCTCGACCCGTTCATCTATAATCCGGGAGCGGCTGGCGGAGACCTCTACCTGAATCTGGGTGAGGTGTCAGAGGACATACTGCTGGACGGCAAGAAGTTCTTTGAGAACGGCATGCCCGTGGATGACGATACCACCAAATGGGCACGTACCGTATGGGGAAAGGTTCCTACCGAGAAGAGTCTGGTCTATGCCTTTGACAACACCAATGCCGATGCACGTGACCGTCAGGATGTAGGTCTTAACGGACTGACATCCGAGGAGGAACGCAGTTGGCCTGCATATGCATCCTATCTTAATGCCATCCAAGGAAAAGTAAGACCTGACGTGTATCAAGCCATCTATGAGGACCCCGCAGCTGACAGCTACCACTATTACCGCGGATCAGACTATGACGATGCCCGCATGTCTGTGCTGGACCGTTACCGCAGGTACAACGGAACCGAAGGCAATTCACCCAACTCGGCCGAAAGCGGAAGCCGTTATGACCAGTCGGCCCGTACCACCCCTGATGTTGAGGATGCCAACGGAGACTATACCATGGATGAGTATGAGAAATTCTTCCAGTACCGCATATCGCTGCGCCCTGCAGACCTTGAGATTGGGAACAATTATATATCCGATAAGCGTGAGGTCAAGGTCAAACTTCGCAACGGGGCTACCGAGACAGTGAATTGGTACTGTTTCCGCATACCTATCACAGAGTATGAGAAGGCTGAGGGCGGTATCCGCGACTTCAGTTCAATAAGGTTCATGCGCATGTATCTGACCGGATTCAAGGAAGAGGTACACGTGCGTTTCGGCTCATTGGAGCTTATGACCAGCCAGTGGCGCAACTACGAACAGCCCATATACAGCTCAACCAACCGCACGCCTACCATATCGGGCAAATTCTCCGCCACATCGGTCAACATTGAGGAGAACGGTGACCGCAGTCCCGTGAACTACGTGGTTCCGCCCGGAGTGACACGTATACTTGACCCGAGTCAGGCCCAGCTGGTGCAGGATAACGAGCAGGCCATGAGTCTCAAGGTAATAGGTCTTGGAGCCGGCGAGGCACGTGCCATATATAAGAAAAGCTCACTGGACCTGCGCAAATACGAGCGCATACAGATGTTCACCCACGCCGAGGCTGTACTGCCCGATGACGGAACGCTTCAGGATGGCGATGTATCAGTATTCATACGTCTGGGTTCAGACTACTCAGGCAACTACTATGAGTATGAGATCCCGCTTGACCTGACTCCGGCAGGTCACTACAGCGGATCAAATGACAATGACCGCCGCAAGGTATGGCCCGACAAGAACATGCTTAACATAGACTTTGACGTACTCACTCAGGTCAAGAACAACCGTAACATACAGAAAAACCTGGGTGCCATAAGCAGCTCGTCAAGCTATACGGAATATGACCCCAACAACCCTGATAACCGAATAACAGTCGTAGGTAATCCGTCCATCGGCAATGTAAGAGCCATCATGATAGGTGTAAGGAATAACTCCATGAGCGCTAAATCAGCCGAAGTCTGGGTTAATGAAATGCGTCTGGTGGGATACGAGAGCAAGGGCGGTATGGCAGCTCAAAGCACTCTTGGCCTGAAACTGTCTGATATTGCATCGGTAGACCTCTCAGGCCAGATGAGTACGGCAGGATTCGGAGGACTGGAACAAGGTATCCAGGAGCGCAGGACCGATGACCACTACAGGTACTCAATAACCACAAGTACCAACCTGGGCCGATTCCTGCCTGAGAAGTCAAGAATCTCCATACCTATCTACTACTCATACACAAAAGAGCAGACATCACCCAAATACAGTCCTTATGACACTGACCTGCTGCTGGACGATGTGATAGAATCATATCCTCAGGGCAGCGCGCGTGACTCCATAAAGAAAATCTCTCAGGATATCAGGGAGAGTCACAACTTCAGCATATCAAACGCCAAGGTCAATATCAGCAGTGATACGCCCATGCCCTATGATCTTGCCAACTTCTCATTCAGTTACTCGGAGAGCGTGAGCGACCGCAGCAACAGCACCATAGACTATGAGCACGACAACAACTGGCGGGCTGCAATTGATTACAGTTACGCACCTCAGTTGCAGGGATGGGCACCGTTTGAACTGTTGCCTATCCAATCCGGCTGGTTAGACATAGTAAAAGACACCAGGATCAGTTTCCTGCCGCAAAGCCTGTCGTTCAATGCCGGACTGCAGCGCAGTTACCATGAGCTTCAGGAGCGTGATATGGAAGGATCTGAAGGTATCCCCGTAACGTTCTCACAACAGTTCTACTGGAACCGCGACCTCAATGTCAGCTGGAGTCCGCTGCAGCTCCTCCGCCTCTCTTTCAATGCAAGCACAAGAGCTGAAATCGAGGAGCCTTACATGGTCGTGAACAAGGAGCTCTACCCTGACCAGTATGAGTACTGGAAGGATTCAGTAAAGATGAGCCTTATGAATATGGGACGTCCGCTTGACTATACGCAGTCATTCAACGCAACATACTCAATACCTATCAACAAGATTCCCATCACGGACTGGATTACCGCCGATGCAGGATTCAACTCAAACTACTCATGGAACCGCGGTACCACATACGCAGACGGCACCAACTACGGAAACATCATCAACAACAGGAGGTCCGTATCACTGAACGGCAGGTTCAACCTGCTCAATCTGTATAATAAGGTGCCTTATCTGCAGCAAGTCAACAGAAAATACTCTGCTGGCAACAACACATCGACTTCATTATCAGCCAGCCTGAACAAGAGATATCAGGAGGAGGTAACCCTTCTGCCCGGACAGCGTAATGTCGTGAAGCACAATCTGGGTACACGCTCTCCCAGGATTATAGCAACAGACAAAGAAGGAAACACAGTCAAGATCAAATTCCGCAGGATGGGTGCCGACAGCATCTCAATCAAGGTCAAGGATACCACGAATGTGGTCATAAGGATTATGCCGGATCCCGATGCTCCCGTCAGGGAAAACAGATTCAACCCCAAGAATGCGGTAGACTTTGGTCTGAGAACGGCCATGATGATACGTAACGTCTCAGTATCGTACCGTAACGACTACTCTATGTCGCTGCCGGGATTCATGCCCAATTCTCAGTTGTTCGGCCAGAACAACAGCACGGGCCTGCTGGCTCCCGGACTTGACTTCGCGTTTGGTCTTACGGGTGACGACTACCTGTACAAGGCCATGGAAAAAGGATGGCTGCTGAACAGCGGCGACATAGCCCACACGGCATCATCGACAGCTACTGAAGACCTTCAGATAAAGATTGGCATTGAACCTTTCAGAGACATCAGGATAGACGCCAATGCAAGCTGGAGCAAGACCGGAGCAAACCAGATACAGTATATGTACGCAGGTATGCCCAGCTCACGTGGCGGCAGTTTCACAATGTCCACCATCTCAATTGGAAGCGCGTTTGAGAAACATTCAGCCGGTAACAACTACCGCTCACGCAGTTTTGACCGTTTCATAAACAGCCTGCCTACCATATGTGACCGTATAGAGTCTCAATATCAGGGAGCACGCTACCCGGACGGCAGTACTCTTGCCGGACAGGCCTATGACAAGTCAAACGGAGGAGTTGATATGTATTCATCGGATGTGCTCATACCCGCATTCCTGGCGGCATATACCGGACGGGATGCCAGGAAAGCCACCCTGGATCTGTTCCCGGGTATGCTGAGTATGCTGCCCAACTGGACATTCACCTACAGCGGCCTGAGCAAACTGCCGTTCTTCAAGAAGCACTTCAAGAGTTTCAACCTGACACACGCTTATAAGAGCACCTACTCAGTAGGAAGTTTCAACACGTTCAACAGCTACATGGAGTACATGAACGGACGCGGATTCATAGAGGATGTAACCAACGGCAACCCCATACCGAGCACTATGTTCAACATCAGCTCAGTATCCATAAACGAGACATTCGCTCCTCTTTGCGGCGTGAACATGACATTCCTCAATGACATATCGGCCCGTCTGGAATACCGCAAGACACGTATACTCACTCTCAGTACCACAGCCGTTCAGGTGGTTGAGACCACGTCCGATGACATCACGGCTGGAGCAGGTTACAAGATAAACGGCCTGAAGCTGTTTGGTGCCCAGCCCGGAACCGGACGCAACAGGGTAAGCAATGACCTGAACATGAATCTGGACTTCTCACTTCGTAACCAGAACGCCCTGTGCCGTAACCTGCGCGAGAGCACCACACAGGCCACCAGCGGCAACCGCGCCCTCAAAATATCATTCAGCGCAGACTACACCTACAGCCGCATGCTCACGCTGAACTTCTACTACGATTTCCAGAGCAACTTCCCGCTGGTATCGACCAACGCCTACCCCACTTCAACACATGATGCAGGTATGACGTTGAAATTCACTCTGACAAGGTGATTATCTGAAGATCTTCTTTTCCGTACGGACCGTGCCGTCGCTGTAACGGGTCACTACTATTGTCAGGCCGGATGGAGTCTCTGTCTTTTGGCCTGAAAGATTGTAGTATTCTTTTTTCAATTCCTTAGAATTGGCTTTAATGCTCTGGGCATTGGTAAAGCCGCCGGCTGAGGAGCCTCTCCTGAGAGAATACTTTACAAATGTATTCTGAGACTCAAGAACTTGGGTCCTGTTGTTGAAATAGACATTGTATTCCTGAGCGTTGCAGTTACTCAGTTCCAGACTGAAAGGCTGGGGATAGAACATCATGGTGGAGTCCTCGTAATTGATATCAAACCACAGGTATATGCATTGGTCTGTCACAATGTAGTTGAGATAGCTGGTTTGGGCACCGTTCCCATAAAAAGCACCTTCGGCCTTAAAAACGCCGGTATTACTTAGAGAGAAACTCACATCCTTCCATTCACATTTATTAGTGGGGGCTAACGTTTTTCTGTCATTTATGATACTGCCTTGTTCCAGGACCGTGACCTTGCAGGTTTTTCTGGTCATACCATCCTGCGATTCCACCCCGACATTGGTAGTACCACCCATAATAGTGTTTGTGTTGGTCGCTTTCAAGGCCGTTACAAAGCCATTCCTGTCAATGGTAACATAATCATCAACCGGATGAATGTGCTCCATCCATCTTACATCGGCACCAGCCGGAGTAACATGCAACTGACAGCTCTCGCCTATTCTGAGAGTTATTTCCTGCTCCTCAAGCGCAAAATTGACTACCTGAGTGGTATCCTGTGCATCTGCATTGTTCCAGACACAAACCAAGGCAAGTGTAATTATAGATAACAGAGTCCTTTTCATAACTCGACCTATCATTTTTTTGCAAACATAAAAAAAAAAATAAGGGGTATGCTATCTTTGTAGTCAATTATGAAGATATATAGTGATGAGGAACTTGCCCGGCTGCTTGACCGCAAGGAGTTCAGGCTGCTTTCCCAGACTGCCGATAGTCTTGGGCTGGAGTGCTATGTGGTGGGAGGATATGTGCGTGACCTGTTTCTGGAACGCCCCAGCAAGGATATCGATGTAGTAGTGGTAGGCAGCGGCCTGGAGATGGCCAAGGCATACGGCAAAGCGTTGGGTCGCGGCGCTCACGTGAGCCTGTTCAAGAACTTCGGTACGGCGCAGGTAAAGCGCGGCGATCTTGAGGTTGAGTTTGTGGGCGCGCGCAAGGAGTCTTATCACCGTGAATCACGTAACCCCATTGTCGAGGACGGCACTCTTGAAGATGACCAGAACCGCCGTGACTTTACTATCAACGCTATGGCCATCTGCCTGAACGGTGACCGCTTTGGTGAGCTGGTGGATCCTTTTGGCGGCATTGATGACCTCCAAGACCGTATCATAAGGACTCCGCTTGATCCGGATATAACATTCAGTGATGATCCCCTGCGTATGATGCGCTGCATAAGGTTTGCCACTCAGCTCAATTTCTATATAGATGACACCACGTTCGCATCTCTTGAGAAGAACCGCGAGCGCATAGGCATCATCTCAAAGGAGCGCATATCGGAAGAGCTCAACAAGATACTTCTGGCACCCGTACCATCCAAAGGATTCATTGATTTGGACCGATGCGGTCTGCTGGAGCTGATATTCCCGGAGCTGGCCGCACTGCAGGGAGTGGAGACGGTCAACGGACGCGGGCATAAGGATGTATTCTTCCATACTCTTGAGGTGCTGGACAACGTAGCCCGCAACAGTGATGACCTGTGGCTGCGTTGGGCCGCATTGCTTCATGATATAGGCAAGCCGCGTACCAAGAAGTGGGAGCCTGCCCACGGCTGGACATTCTACAACCACAACTATGTGGGAATGAAGATGATTCCCGGCATCTTTGAGCGCATGAAACTGCCCAAGAACGAGAAGATGAAGTATGTGCAGAAGATGGTTGAACTGCACATGCGCCCAATAGCCATTGTTGACGATGAGGTTACAGACTCAGCTGTACGCCGCCTGCTGTTTGACGCCGGCGATGACATTGATGACCTGATGACCTTGTGTGAGGCCGATATCACCTCCAAGAACGAGCAGAAGAAGAAACGCCATCTGGAAAACTTCAAACTGGTCCGCCAGAAGATGGTCGACCTGGAAGAGAAAGACCGTATCCGTAATTTCCAACCACCTGTTGACGGATTGGAGATAATGCGTATCTTTGGACTTGAGCCGACCTCTATAGTGGGTGAACTCAAGGCCTCGATTAAGGATGCCATCCTGGACGGCGTGATTCCCAACGATCATGATGCCGCCTATGAGTTCCTGATCAGGGAGGCCCATAAACGTGGACTGGAGCCCAAATAAGAATTTACTAACCTATAAAATACTAACCCTATTATGACAAAGAAAGCGTTGATTCCTGTTGCCTGTGCCGCACTTGTGGCTCTTATGGCCGTATCTTGCAACCGTACTCCTGAGTTTGGCAAATCACCTGTCAAGAAGGTGGTAGCAGCCATGACTCTTGAGGAGAAAGTAAACCTGCTTGTAGGCGTAGGTGCCTGGAACGGTAATGACATAGCCCAGGAGATAAAGGATGCCAAGAACCTTATTCCCGGTTGCGCCGGACAGACCTATCCCATACCCCGTCTGGGTATTCCTTCAGTGATGTTGCCCGATGGCCCCGGCGGACTCAGAATCAACCCCACACGTCAGGGTGAGGAAAAAACATATTACTGCACATCATTCCCGGTTGCAACCATGCTGGCACAGACCTGGAACCAGCAGCTTGTTGAGGAGGTGGGTACAGCCATAGGCGATGAGGTCAAGCGTTATGGCGCAGACTGCCTGCTTGCCCCTGCACTCAACATTCACCGCAACCCATTGCTGGGCCGCAACTTTGAGTACTACTCAGAGGATCCTGTCATATCTGGTAAGACCGCTGCCGCAATGGTTCGTGGCGTGCAGTCAAACGGTGTAGGTGCTACCATCAAGCACTTTGCCCTGAACAACCAGGAGACCAACCGTATGGCCAATGACGTTCAGATTGACCAGCAGACCGCACGCGAGATATACCTGAAAGGTTTTGAGATTGCCGTACGTGAGTCACAGCCCTGGGCAGTGATGACATCATACAACAAGATAAACGGAACTTACGCCCCTGAAAACGAAGACCTGATTGAGAATATCCTGCGCCAGGAATGGGGATTTGAGGGTATGGTCATGACCGATTGGGGCGGTGGCCGCGATGCCGTTGCAACAGTCAATGCCGGAAATGACCTGCTTATGCCAGGTGGTGCAAACCAGATAAGCGCAATCATCGAGGCTGTACAGAACGGTACTCTTGACGAGAAGATAATAGACCGAAACGTAACCAGGATCCTTGAGCTTATTGCCCGCTCACCCAAGATGCAGGGATATGAGTTCCAGAACGATCCTGACCTTAAGGCACATGCGCAGGTATCACGTTCAAGTGCGACCGAGGGTATGGTTCTGCTCAAGAACGAGGGTGCCCTGCCTCTGGCAAAGGATTGCAGGATGATTGCCCTGTACGGTACCAGTTCATATGATATGTACGTGGTAGGTACCGGTAGCGGCAGCGTAAACTACGAGCATGCCGTTGGTCTCAATGAAGGTCTTACAGCAGCCGGCTACAAGCTGGAGCCGTCAGTCTCATCGGCCTACACCAAATATGTTCAGGAGAACAACAGCAGGGTAAGCGCACGCAATTTCATGCGTACCAACCTGACCAATCATGTCATCCCGGAGTCTCTTGTACGTAAGCCCTATCAGTATCGTGCTGATGCCATTGCAAGTGACATTGCCATCATCACCATCGGCCGCAGTTGCGGTGAATCTGCAGACCGCGGTTATGAAGGTGACTATACTCTTACTGATATAGAGCAGGGTCTTATCAAGGACGTATGCGATGCATTCCATTCAAAAGGCAAGAAGGTTGTGGTTATCCTGAATATCGGTGCTCCCATCGAGACCGCAAGCTGGAAGGCACGTCCCGACGCAATCCTGCTGGCAGGACTGCCCGGACAGGAGGCAGGTCACGCCATCACCGATGTGCTCAAGGGTGCTGTCAATCCCTCCGGTAAGCTGGTTGACACATACGTGGTTGACTTCAACAAGATACCTTCAACCGCAAACTTCCCGGTAAACGCACGTGAGCTTCAGTCACAGGTACGTGCCAACCGCGGCAACCCTGATGCAAAGCCCGTTTCAAAGTATGACTATACTGAATACAAGGAGCGTCTTGATATAGGTTACCGTTACTTTGACCGTCATCCGGAGCAGGTGTCATATCCGTTCGGATTCGGTCTGAGCTACACAACTTTCGCTTACAGTGAGCCGCAGGCCAAGATCGAGGATGGTGTAATAAATATGTCAGTAAAGGTAACCAATACCGGTTCAGTAGCAGGCAAGGAGGCCGTTCAGGTCTATATCGAGGCTCCTAAGGGCGGTATGGGTAATCTTACCAAGGAACTCAAGGCATACGGCAAGACAGCTCTGCTCCAGCCGGGTGAAAGCCAGACTCTTGAATTCACCCTGTCACAGTATGAACTGGCCGGCTTTGACCTTTCAGCATCAAACTGGAAGACAGTAAACGGTGATTACAAGGCAGACTTTGCAGCCTCATCACAGGATATCCGTTGCCAGGCTACGTTCAGCATCGCTGTCGCCAGCACCTATCCTGCTTACGGCGCACTATAATGTGATATGAAGAAACAGATATTATTGTCTATTATTCTCCTCGCAGCGGTTTCCTGCGGGGAGAGCATTGAACAAAAAGCCGGACACCATCTGGATAATGCAAAGGAGGCGTTCAGCATAGGTAACTACAATGTTGCCAAGCAGGAGATTGACAGCATAAAGATACTCTACCCCAAGGCATTTGAGGCCCGCCGTCAGGGAATAAAGCTGATGCAGCAGATTGAGGAGGCAGAGCAACTGCGGGCCATTGAGTATGAAGACAGCGTCATTGCCGTAGCGACCGCAGCTTTTGAAAAGATCAAGGGTAACTATGCGTTTGAGAAGGATGAGCGCTATCAGGATTTAGGACTCTACACCATAAAGAGCCAGGCACCTCAACGTAATACAGACCGCACGTACATTCGTGCACAGGTGGATGAGTTGGGCCGTATGACCCTGATTTCAAGTTACCGCGGCAGTTCATACATACATCATGACTGGCTTAAACTGAGCGTAGGTGAGGTTTACGTGGATACCCCTGAGTCCAGTGACCGTCATGAGTTTGAGGACTTGGGCGTATATTACGAGTGGCTGAGTTTCATCAACGGCAATGACGGCGGAGCTGCGGCTTTCATCAACGCCAACAAGGATGCAAATATCACTTATACGCTATACCGCAAGACCGGTCCTGACAGCAGCCGTCCCGTTTACCGCAACCTCAAGCTCAACAAGGATGACCGTTATGCCATTGCAAGCCTGTATGACCTGTCACAGGTATTGCTCACGCTCAACGAGCACAAGAACCTGCGCGAAGAGGCTGACCGCCACCTCAAGTTCATCCGTTCCAAGATGAAGGATGAATCAGCTGAAGAAGGTGTTGAGGAAGATAAGTAGTATGCCTATCGGCGCTACCAGTTTTACCAGATAATATAAAGTGAGGCTTATCCAGCGGGGAATCCTGAGTTTTCCGCTGTTGGTAAGCTCGTCAAGGAAGTTGGCACGCCTGAGCCGCCAGCCTGCGAATACGGCAAGCAGCATACCGCCTATGGGCAGCATTATGTTTGACGTGATGTAATCAAAGAAGTCAAACACGCTGAGTCCGAACAGCTTGAAACCCGCAAGCGGCCCGAATGACAGCGAGCAGAAGGCCCCTACTACGCCGCAAACCGCAAAGCACATAAGTACGGCTTTCTTGCGTGAGCGGTGCATCTCCTCAATTATGAATGCCACTACCACCTCCATAAGGGATATGGCCGATGTAACCGCAGCCAGCAGCAATGCCAGGAAGAACAGTATGGCGGCTACGTTTCCCAACGGCATCTGACTGAATACACCAGGCAGTGTGATAAACACCAGTCCCGGACCGGCGCTTACATCGGGCTCCACACCGTTCATGTAAGCGATGGCATAAACCGCAGGTATGATGGCCAGACCGGCTATGATGGCAAATGTGGTGTCAAAGAACGATATCCAGGCCGACGAAGCCAGGATGTTCTCCTCCTTCTTTACATACGATGCATAAGTAAGTATAGTGCCACAACCAATGCTGAGTGAGAAGAATGCCTGTCCCATAGCCGCTATGCAGGTATCGGCTGTAACCTTACTGAAATCAGGTACAAACATATACTTGACTCCCTCCATGGCACCAGGCAGGGTAAGCGAACGTATAACGACCATCACTATGATTATAAACAGCATGGTGATCATGACCTTTGACATGCGCTCTATTCCTTTACGTACGCCAAAGACTATGATGGCTCCCGTAAGACCCAGGAAGATGAGTGTATAAAGCAGGGGTTTCCACGGGTTGCTTATGAACGAGCCGAAGCTGAGCGCATAATCACCCTGGGCGTCGGAGAATGCCAGGATGCAGGAGTCAGCCAGATACTTGACCGACCAACCGCCCACCACACAATAGAACGACAGTATGCAGGCCGATGCCAGCACTGCCAGAAATCCTATCCAGCGCCATTTGGAGCCGGGGGCTAAGCGGTCAAAACTGCTGAAGGGATTGGAACCTCCGCGACGGCCTATGAGATACTCGGAGACCATAACGGGCAGGCATAGGAACACCAGCATTATCACATAAATGAGGATGAATGCCGCGCCTCCGTTCTTTCCCATCATATAAGGGAAGCGCCATATATTACCCAGGCCGATGGCAGATCCCGCCATTGCCAGAAGCATGCCCATACGGCTACCGAATGTCTCCCTATTCTTAAGTGCCATCAGAACAGACGTATCACATCATTAAGGTTAGCAAAGATAAGCAAGCCGAACAGGATGATCATACCCACCGTGTTGGCTATCTCAAGGAACTTGTCACCCGGCTTCTTTCCGGTAATCACCTCCACCAGAAGGAACAGTACATAACCGCCGTCAAGCGCAGGTATGGGCAGTATGTTCATGAATGCCAGAATGATGGAGAGGAAGGCGGTCATAAGCCAGAAGGCATGCCAGTTCCATGTCGAAGGGAAGATGCTGCCTATGGTACCGAACCCGCCAAGACTCTTGGCACCCTCTTTGGTGAACACATAACGGAAATCACCTACATAGCTCTTAAGGGTGTTCCATCCGTACCTGATTCCGGCTGGAATTGAACTGAAGAAACCGTATTCCAGATCTACCGGCTTATACTCATCAGTGTAATGGATGATACCTATCCTGAAATCTTCATTTGCAGCGACTGTAAGTGTGTCACGGCCTGCGCCAGGACGTCCTATTACCATAATCAGGTTACGGTCCACATAACTCTCCTGGGCACGGGTGCGCATATCGGTCAATATGGTCTGGAACGATGTCCAGGTCGAGGCATTCTGACCGTTGACTGTAAGAATGGTATCTCCGGCCATGAGTCCGGCGGCAAAAGCTCCGCCTGCATCGGCCACCACGCTGTCAATGGTCATCGGACTGAGTATTGATACGAACGGAACTGAACGGGTAAAGTCAAACAGAGACAGTTCCTCAGGCATGTCAAGAGACACCTCCTTGCCGTCACGCAGGACGGTAACCGTCTTTGCTTTAGCTATTGCACGATACAGATCACCGTCAAATTCACGGGTAGCCTTGCCGTCTGTGGCAATGATAACGTCACCGTCACGGAAGCCCAGTGACTCAGCCTGCTCATTGAACTCCATTCCGTACTCCAGGCCCTGGGCCGGGATATAGCTGTCACCCCACTTGAAAAGCACCATGGAATAGATAAAGAAAGCCAGAATCAGATTGAACAAGACACCACCCACCATTATTAGCAGACGCTGCCATGACGGTTTGGTACGGAATTCCCACGGTTTGGGTTCCTGCTGCATGGAAGCCACGTCCATAGACTCATCTATCATTCCGGCAATCTTGCAATAGCCGCCAAAAGGAACCCAGCCCACACCGAACTCGGTGTTTTCAGGTGATCGGCGCCAGTCATCCTCAGGCAGTGAATCAGTGTCTATAGGCTTGTATGTTATCTCCTCCTTACCTTCAAAATTGAAGTGTTTCTCCTGCTCATAGCTGTCAGGTACGTTTGGAGCAAAGAACTTGACGCGGACCTTGCCGTTGACACGCTTGATGCGGAAAAGTGAGAAACGGGGGTTGAAAAACGCATAGAATTTCTCCACCCTCACGCCGAAGAGACGCGAGAACAGGAAATGGCCGAATTCATGGAAGACTACAAGAATCGTAAGGGAAAGGACAAGTTGGATGAATTTAATCCAGAATGTAGACATATTGTTTTTGTTTAATTATTCATTTAATCAGTGACGCTGCAACACGACGGGCCTCAGCATCAGTTTCTATATACTCATCAAGCGTGGACTTGGCACGGAACGGGACACGTTCCATTGTCTGGGCAATCACATCACTCATCTCAAGGAATCCTATCTGATCATGAAGGAACGCAGCTACACACACCTCATTGGCTGCATTGAGGATGCAGGGCATGTTGCCTCCGCGCTCAATTGCCTTATAGGCCAATGCCAGATTGCGGAAACGTTCAGTGTCAGGCTCCTCGAATGTAAGCGTACCGAGTGTGGTAAAATCCACCCTTGGGAAATCTGCATTCAGGCGGCGGGGATATGAGAATGCGTATTGTATGGGCAACCGCATATCAGGGGCGCCCAGCTGTGCCTTGACTGCGCCATCGGCAAACTGAACCATGGAGTGGATCACGGACTGCGGATGCACCACCACCTGTATCTTGCTGTACGGTACGCCAAAGAGCCACTTGGCCTCTATCACCTCAAATCCCTTGTTCATCATTGAGGCTGAGTCAATGGTTATCTTGGCACCCATATCCCAGTTGGGATGCTTCAGGGCCTGCGCCTTGGTCACGGTCTTGAGCTGGTCCATACCCAGTATTCGGAACGGACCGCCGCTGGCGGTGAGCAGTATCTTCTCAACCGGGTTCATCATCTCGCCGCTCAGACACTGGAATATGGCGGAGTGCTCTGAATCAACGGGAAGTATCGGGGTCTTGTACTGCAGTGCAAGCGATGTGATGAGCTCACCTGCCACGACCATGGTCTCCTTGTTGGCCAGGGCTATGGTCTTGCCTGCCTTGATGGCCTCAATCGTGGGGCAGAGTCCTGCGAATCCCACCATCGATGCCAGAACTATGTCTATGGGAGAGGCCGTGACTATCTGGTTGATGGCATCGGCCCCGGCATAAACCTTTATGGGCTGACCGGCCAGAGCATCCTTGAGCTTGGAATAATGCTGTTCATTCGCTATCACCACCGCCTCGGGCTTAAACCTGAGAGCCTGCTCAATAAGCAGATCGACACTGTTATTGGCAGTCAAAGCATAAACCTCATATTCATCGGGATGGGATGCAATGACGTCAAGCGCCTGCCTCCCTATTGAGCCTGTTGAACCTAGTATGGCTATCTGTTTCACTGGAAAAGAATATATTTTTCGGGATCAAGGGGCTGACCCTGATACCACAGTTCAAAATGAAGGTGCGAGCCCTGGAGCGCACGGTCGGTACCGCGACCCACCAATGCTACCACATCACCCTGCTTGACACGGTCACCGGTCTTCTTGAGTGATGACTCACAATGCTTGTAGACCGATATGAGTTCGCCGGGATGGACTATGCAGATGGTATAACCCATATCCGATGTGTACGTGGACATAAGTACCGTTCCGTCCAGTACTGCCACCACACTCTGGTTGGGGCTGGCTGCGATATCCACACCCAGATGCTGGTCAAGGGCATCGTAACTCTGTGTGACCAGACCGGCCGTGGGACGGAACATCGTGATACTGCTCACATCGGTAACCGGCTGTGACTGTGATGTTATGTTGTAACGCTCGGCCTCCTCATACTGGCGCATGAATGATTCCTCCAGCTCCGTACGTTCCATAAGCAGCTCAGTGCGTACCCTGGCAAGTGAATCTACCGAATATACCGTATCAATCTTGACTGTGCCGGCTATTATGTCCTGCAGATTGGTTATGTACTGGTTCTGCAGCTCAAACACCTGTTCCAGTGAATCAATGCGCAGGGCATCATTCACTATGGTCTGACGTATCCTGTAATCCTCAAGTGAAGTTCCCTTCTGCTTTGGAAGGCTGGTGAATACGGCAATACCTCCCCATGCTCCCAGTCCGGCCACTATGAGTATGAACAGTGTCAGTATGAAATGAGAAATCCTCATTCTGAACACGCGGCGCTGTTCATCCTCATTGACCACAGTGAGTCTGTACAGATAGACAAATCTGCGGAACAGGCTCTTGCGGCCCGCCTCCTTGCGTTTCTGTCGGATACTCTTCATAGTTGTTTATAGTTCTGCAAGCCCCTCGGGGAGGTTATACATTAACGTTCTGTTCTTACGGTCCACCTTGGTGATCCATTCAGGATTGGCGGGTATGATACGTTCACGCTCACCGTCACGCACCTGAAACAGTATGTTGGGAGTACTGTCATCAACGGCATTGACAGTTCCAAGCAATCCTGCTTTGGAATCTACCACCTTCCAGTCCAGAAAGGTACTCCAGGAAGGATCCTCCTCTTCATTTACCGCCAGGTACTTGAGCGGCATATAGACGGTCACTCCCATAAAACGGCTGGTGGACTCTACCGTGTCATATCCCTCAAACCTGACCAGTATGGTGGTGCTGCTCTTGGCACGTATCGACTCCAGGAAGAACGGTACCAGAATGCCGTCAAGCGAGCATACCAGGCAGTCTATATCATCTGTCCAATCAAGTGACGCAGGTACTGTGACAGCCATCTCGCCGCCTACTCCGTGCGGCTTGACTATCTGCCCTATCCTCTGTACCTCGCTCAGCTCAATCATCTCAATCCTCTCTTGTTATGTGTGCACCAAGCGCATTCAGACGGCTGTCAATATTCTGATAACCGCGGTCTATCTGGCCGATATTGTCTATGCGGCTGGTACCCTTGGCACTCATGGCTGCAATAAGCAGTGCGATACCGGCACGGATATCGGGCGATGACATGCGGCGTGCCGTCAGCGGGAACTGCCTGTCATGGCCGATGACCACCACGCGGTGCGGGTCACACAGTATCACCTGAGCACCCATGTCAATGAGCTTGTCCACAAAGAACAGGCGGCTTTCAAACATCTTCTGATGTATGAGCACGCTGCCCTTGGCCTGAGTTGCCGTTACCAGCAATACGCTCAGAAGGTCCGGGGTAAGTCCGGGCCAGGGAGCATCGGCCAATGTCATTATGGAGCCGTCAATGAATGAATCTATCTGGTAGTGTTCCTGTGCGGGTATGTAAATGTCATCACCACGCTGCTCCATCTGGATTCCCAGACGGGCGAAGCTCTCAGGGATGACTCCCAGATTGCGGTATGAGACATCCTTGATGGTTATCTCACTCTGGGTCATGGCTGCCATGCCTATGAAACTGCCCACCTCAATCATATCGGGCAGGACCTTGTGAGAGGTACCGTGGAGTTCCTTGACGCCGGTAATGGTGAGCAGGTTGCTGCCTATACCGTCTATCTTTGCTCCCATGCGTACCAGCATGCGGCAGAGCTGCTGCACGTAAGGCTCACAGGCCGCGTTGTAGATGGTGGTCACGCCATCGGCCAGGACAGCTGCCATGATTATGTTGGCGGTACCTGTCACAGATGCCTCATCCAGAAGCATGTAGGTACCTTTAAGCTTATCGGCCTTGAGTTCAAAATAGCCACGCTCCTCGTTGAGCACGAATGTGGCGCCCAATGCCTGGAATCCCCTGATGTGGGTATCCACGCGGCGGCGGCCTATCTTGTCACCTCCGGGTTTGCTTACCGTGGCATGTCCCAGACGGGCCAACAACGGACCAAGCAGCATGACCGATCCGCGCAGTCCGGCGCTTTTGGCCACGAAGTCCATGCTCTCGGCATAACTGCGGTCAATGGTATCGGCCTTGAATGTCCAGCAACCGGGAGCGGTGTTCTGCACCTTGACACCCAGATTTGCCAGCATGTCTATCAGGTTCCTGACATCAAGGATATCAGGTACGTTCTGTACCGTCACCTCATCAGGAGTGAGCAGTACGGCACAAAGAATCTGCAGGACCTCGTTCTTGGCGCCCTGCGGACAGATGGTCCCCTTAAGTCTGTGACCTCCCTCTACAAGAAATGACG